>Ga0182014_10006598_pt1 | contig 12410 bp, 12 predicted proteins | sample 612S2DmetaG_FD_120489 | JGI IMG/M metagenome (GOLD analysis project Ga0182014, IMG submission 120489) | Permafrost microbial communities from Stordalen Mire, Sweden - 612S2D metaG | ecosystem: Environmental > Terrestrial > Soil > Wetlands > Permafrost | place: Sweden: Stordalen | collected... | reverse complement strand
GTCGCTCTCCGAGGCGTAGAGGAACTTGACGGTGGTGAACTTCGTCCGGGCCGCGACGACGACCCAGGGGATCCCGTAGGGCTTCGTGGGGTTGGACGAAGGTCCGTAGTCGGGGTGGAGAAAGGTAGTTCCCGCATTCATCGAGGCGAGCCAGGTCGCGCTGTTGGCATCGACTGCGAGTCCGGTGACGGGAGTGTTCCAAACGTTGTCGGCCGGGAAGGCGGGACATCGGGTGCCGGGGAGCATTGTGCCCGGGGTACCGGCCCGCAGGCGTGGCGCCGCGTGCTCGTGCTTGGTCGCCGCGGAAGCCAGCGGAGCCTCGAGGCTCGCTGCACCGATCAGTGCGGTGATGCACAGGACGGTGACTGCCCGCCACGCCCTAGCGAGCGACACGGAAGAAGGAGAAGGTAGCAACCACCACAGCACTCAATCTAACGTCGAACTTTTGGCGCAGTCGTCTCGGCCGGCCACGAGGCTCAATCGAATCGTGGTTTGGATGGCTTCGTTAGAGTTCGAGGAGATGACCGAACGATCTGTCTCCGCCGAGTCGCGAGCACCTTCACGTCCGTCGTCGTCACATTTCCGGCCCGACATTCAGGGCTTACGCGCATTGGCGGTTCTCCTGGTCGTTTTCGCGCACGCCAGTGTTCCCCATTTCGCCGGGGGTTATATCGGCGTCGATGTCTTTTTCGTCATCAGCGGCTACGTCATCACCGATCTGCTGCTTCGCCAGCCCGCGCACTCTGTTCGTGCGAATCTGAAGTCCTTCTACGCGCGACGAATTCGACGAATAATTCCTGCGGCCACCGTTGTTCTGGTCGCAACGGTGATCGCGACGTACATGTGGCTGGGTCCCAATACTGGGGTGCCACTACTCACCGACGTTCGCTGGGCCTCGCTCTTCGCGGCGAACTGGCACCTCATTCAAACGAGTAGCAGCTACTTCATTCCGGGCGTGCCTCCGTCGCTCGTCACCCACTTCTGGTCACTCGCCGTTGAAGAGCAGTTCTACATTGTCTTTCCGCTGCTCGTGTTTAGTCTCGGCATGCTCGTCGCCGCGAAGCGCCGGCCGATCGCGCTGGGTGGCGTCCTGATCCTCGCCATCGTGGCCTCGTCGTGGTGGTCAATACACCTGACGCCGATCAACGCCATCGATGCCTACTACTCACCGTTCACTCGTTTTTGGGAGCTCGCGTTGGGTGGTCTGATCGTGGTGCTGCCTCGGCGCTGGGCTGAACGAACGCCGCGTCTCAACGCGGTAGTCGGGGCGCTCGCCATCGTGGTCGTGGTCGTGGCGGCGATGCGCCTGACGGACTTCAGTGTGTATCCCGGAGCGTTGGCGTGGTGGCCCTGCGGCGCGACGGCGTTACTGCTGTGGACGGGACAGGCCTCTGCGGTCGGTGGTCCGGCGACGTGGTTGTCCTGGCGACCGGTGCAGTACGTCGGCAACGTCTCGTATTCGTTCTATCTGTGGCACTATCTCTGGCTCATGTTGCCCCAGCAGTATGCGACGTCGCCGATGGCACCGTTATCTCGCGTACTGCAGGTGCTGGCCGCCTTCTTCTGCGCGGTGATCTCGTACCACTTTCTCGAGAACCCGATCCGCCGGTCCAAATGGCTGGATCAGCGTCCCTACGCCGCGGGGCTACTGCTGGTGGGGTGCCTGCTGGTGACGTGGAGCGTCACTTTTCTCTACGCCACCCTGTAGCCACCCGCGTACCTGCGAGACCTCATTGGCGCTGCGTCCGGCGACGTCACCGCTTGGCTCACCCGACGGGCGGCGCTACGTGCCTGACGCGGTGACTACTTCGTGAAGATCTCGGGATACGCCGGCTTCACGGGCAGCTTGTAGAGCAGGTGCAACTCGTCCACGACGTACGTGGCGAGGACGTTCTGGCCCACCGCAGTGGGGTGAATCCCGTCGGCTTGCCGGATCACCTGCTGTTGGCCGTTCACCATGGCGCTGAATCGGAACTGCCCTTTGGCATTCGCGAAAAATTTCCACGTGGAAAGAAACGTCACGTGCGGTTTGGTCTTGGCAACTTTGGCAGAAATCGAGTTGATGACCTTCATGCCTTGGCGGTAGTCGTTGGGATACATGATGGGCATGCCGATCCACAGTACGGCACTTCCTGCTTCTGTCGCTTCGTTCATCATGGTGGCCACGTTCTTCTTGTACTGCGTGCGCCAGACCAGTGTGTTGAATGCGGCGGGGTGTCCGTTCACCTCCATGCCTTGTTCATCGTTGCCGCCCAAAAGCAGAATGGTCAACTTTGGGTGATACTGCGCGAGAAACTTCTTGAGGTGCCGGGGCCAGTTGTAGAACCAGGCGTTCGCCAGCCCCGTCTCCGATTTTCCCTCCAACTCAAGCTTGATCTTGGGCGACTTTTCCAGTTGGTGATAAAGCCCACCCCCCAGGTCGGTGCCGAGGGAGTCGCCAATCACCAATATCGTGCAGTCGCCACTCTTGGGCAGTTTGAGGGGCAGCGTGGTCGTGGTCGTGGTCGTGCTCGTGCTCGTGCTCGTCGAGTTGGACTTTGCTGAGGAATTCGTCGTTGCTCCAGCCGTTGTCGTTGTAGAGGCGGCGCCCGCGCCGGAACTTCCCGCGGTCAACACGAGACCGATCAATGCCGCGGTCATCAACACCAAGTGAACACGTGGCGAGCGGCGGGTAACCCGTGGCCCACGAGATGTTTCGAACATTTTTAGCGGCAGAAATCATGCATTGATCGAAACCTAACTCATGTCGTGGTCGCTGAACGCTCACGGACTTTACAATCCGATGACGTCATTCATGCACCACAACGTTGGCGAAGCGGCGAAGGGGTGACCGGAGCTGTTATCCGTGCCAATGTCCACGGGGTCCCGCGGCTAACTATTGGGTGGAACTTCCTCGCGACGCAAGTGGGTGTCGATTTCCGACTCCTCGTCGACCCGGAAAATTCGATTGAAGACGAGCAGCTTGAGCACCCAAAAGATTGCGAAACTGGCGAGGTTGGCGGCATCCACGATGCCGGTGTTTATGAGATGACTCCACTGATGAGTGTGCACGAGGTGCTTCGCGAAGGAGGCGCCCAGTACGGAGAAGCCGATGCCCAACGCGGCCATCACGGAAAATGGCAGGATCTCTTTACGGACATGACTTCGTCCAGTCTTGCCCCATGTCCACCTGCGGTTCAATCCATACGAAGGGATGGCCCCGATGACGTTCCCGACGAGCGTCGCCTCCACTTCGCTTCGAATGATCTTGAGGCCGTAGACCAGCGAGATGACGATGACGGAGACGATCGTCGAAACGACAGAGACCGACGTGAAGCGAATTAGCTTGCGCCCTTGGTGGGTTTTCGACCACGCAATGATTTTCCGGATACGGCTGCGCACGAGGTCAACGCTACTCGTGGTGCCCAATTGAGGTTTCGGGACCCCAGGACACAGACGGTTTGCTCCACGGGGATGCCTGTACGCTCCTGCTCGCCACCGGCGCGCGGTGAAGCGAAGCGACGAATCACGCGTCACGCTCGAGAGAAAAATTAGGCCGCTGTCATACTGAGCGAGCGGCGAGCTTCTTGGTCGACGATGTCAGATCGACGCGCGTGGCGTCGTTCGACGTCGCTCTCGACGCCCAGGTGATCGGATTCACCGCCGAGTAGCGCAAGTGTCGTTGGCACTTCCGAAGTGGGCCGCGGGCGGTGGGCGAGTGCACGTCGCTCAAGCCATCTGGGTTGTCGAGTCGGGTGGGCGTACCATCGTGGTTTATCCATGCCGCGCTTCTGACGCCCTCCTTCGCATGAGTGTGGCGCACTGGTGATCGGACCACTCTGGCCCGAGACGGGTGCGGGGCGAGTCACCGGTCCTCCGTGGCAAATCGATCCGGCCTAGTTTGTGCCCGGTGGGCGAACATTGTTATTGTTGCTGTGCGTAATCTATAGAATGCTATGTGTTAAATGATTTAAGTGTCATAAAATATAGAATATTACGTTATCATTGCTATAATAATTAAATTGATTATTCTACGTATTAACTTCTTATCTACGCTTAAATAGGAGAATTATGCAAATACAGCGGAGTTATAAGACGGTCGAAGAGTGGGAACTGTCCGTGGGCGAACAAGTGCGGGCCACTCGGATAGCGAGCAACTTCGATCAGCGACAACTGGCGGTGCTCGCGAACGTGTCCGTGGGCGCGCTCTCCAATCTGGAGCGTGGCAAAGGTTCGTCGCTCAGTACGGTAGTGGCCGTGATTCGTGCCCTCGGGCGCACCGACTGGCTCGAGGTTCTCGCTCCTCCCGTGAGCGTCTCTCCACTTCAGATGCTGCGCGCCAAGAAGAGGTCGCCGCAGATGCGGGTGCGAGCGGCGTCGAAGAGTGTCCACGCGGGCGAGATCCTTTGATGGCGTACCGGCCCGTTGACGTGGTCGAGGTGCGTTGCTGGGGATCACGGGTTGGCGCTCTGGCGCTCGACGAGCGGTCGGGGTTCTACGTGTTCGAGTACGAGCGCTCGTGGACGGACGCCGGCGCCGAGTTGGCGCCCACCACCATGGCGACCACGGCATCGACGCGGCGTTTCGTTTTTCCGACATTGGCTCCGAACACCTATCACCGCCTTCCGCCAATGGTGGCGGACTCCCTTCCCGACGCCTTCGGTAACGCCCTCACGACCGCGTACTTGGCCAACGAGGGCGTCGCGGCGAGCACCATCACTGCGCTCGACCGACTCGCGTACCTGGGTACCCGTGGAGTGGGCGCCCTGGAGTTCCATCCCATGCGAGGTCCCCGTACCAGAAAAGCGACGGCAATCGAACTCTCGGAACTGGTGGTAGCGGCCCGAAGTGCGCTCAGCGGTCACACGCTCTCAGAGCTCGGGATTACGGACGCGATCTCGCATCTCATTGCCGTGGGCACGTCGGCGGGCGGGGCGAGGGCCAAGGCCGTGGTAGCGCTGAACCCAGCGACTGGCGAGCTGCGATCGGGTCAGGTGCCCGCCGACCCCGGCTTTGAACACTGGCTCTTGAAACTGGACGGTGTCGGCGCCGATCTTGACCTGGGTTCTTCAGGTTCGTTCGGACGAATCGAATACGGCTATCACCTCATGGCGACGGCGGCGGGCATTGAGATGACGCAGTGCCGTCTGCTCGAAGAGGGCGGGCGCGCGCACTTCATGACACGCCGTTTCGATCGCCTGGGCAATGGTGAGAAGGTGCATTCGCAAACGTTGTGCGCCATGGCGCAACTCGACTTTCGCCAGATCGGTGCGCACGATTACGGACAGTTGTTCTTGCTGATTGATGAACTGGCCCTGGGTCCCGAGGCGCGCGCGGAGGCGTTTCGCCGGATGGTCTTCAATGTCGCCAGCGCCAACTGCGATGATCACACCAAGAACTTTTCTTTTCTGCTCACCAAGAGCGGTCGAAGGACACTGTCGCCGGCCTACGACGTCACGCACGCACACGCTCCAACCAGCCAGTGGACTCGCCAGCACCTGATGGCGGTCAATGGGCGCACCACCGACATCGAGCGTTCCGACATTCTTCAAGTGGGCGATCGTTTTGCTGTTCCTGGCGCGACGGAGATCATCGATCAGGTGATTGACGCGGTCACTAGATGGGCAAGCTTCGCCAGTGAAGCAGGTGTACCGGGCGCAATAATCGAGAACATCGCACGCGATATCGAAATGTGGTCTCGACCCCTGCGCGATCGGGCGCGTCCTCGCGGGCGATCGGCGCGTTAAGCCGCTGGGACGGTTGTCGACTCCGGTGGGTTGGGGGTGTACTCCGCTACCCAGTCGACCAGCATCGACACCGGGTGCGTGGGGCACTGCTCGTTCAACGAACACTTGGTTCGCTGCTCCAGGTCAAGGGTCATGGGACTGCGAGGTATCTCCGAGGCGACCGAAACCGATCCCCACACCTGTCCGTCGACGGTGTAGGTGATCAAGGTGGGAGTCCAGATCACGCCCCAGGTGTGCCATTGGGTCAGCTTGATGCGAAGTAGCCGCTGATCAATGTGGTTCGAAGCGCCGTAGTGGACGGACGACGACATGCTCGCGACTCCGCCACCGGATTCGCTGAAATCAATCTCGGGTGGCCAACTACCGGACGGCCAGAGCAGCTCGGCTTCGTTGGGTCCCGGCCCGGTCACTCGAGATCGCACGAAGTACGCACCGAAAGTCTGGGTGAGCCCGCACTGACACAGACCACCGGTGACCCACCGGTCGTGCCACGACCGGTCCTTGTAGGTGTTGAGGCGCAAGAGGCCAGCACCGAAGGCGATATGGGATCCGCCGAAATGGGCTCCCGGGTCACCGCCCGGCAGTCCGGTGAACACGTCCCAGCCGGCGGGTAGTGAGGAGGTGGTGAAGTCGTTCATGTAGCTCTGGCTGTAGCCCGCCATTGCGTCGGCAGCCGGAGGGGCCTCGCCCGAAGGCTCCGAACTGTCAGCCGTGCCAATGGGGTAGGCACGGTTCGCTGCTTCGTGAAAGACCGGGATTGTCGTCGCGGTGGCGGCGGACCCGGTAACGGTGGGGGTGAACGACAGCGCCGCGCAGAGCACGACGCCAGCCGTCACGAGCGACGCCACGGTAATCGGAGCGCGCCGGTGGCGTCGCTTGGGTGCGGAGTCGAGAGAAGAGGTATCGATGGAAGAGTTCATAGCGAGGATGGGTGTGGAGCGGAAGCTGTGAAGTAGGACACGAGATCACCTTGCGCGCCCGTAAAAGACATGATAATCCCAAAGTCCCCCTCGCCACGCGGTTCAGGCGTTGGAAGCGGCTTGGCCCCAGGCGCCAGCGTGTTCAGAGGTCGCAAAGTGCGGGCCAGCGCGCGAGCCGATACCGCCGCTCAACTGGGAGATTGCCAGCAAGTAGTTTCTCTCTATGCGACGTTTACTTGCTTTCTTGATGGTCATCGGTGTGGGCTCGGGCATGGTGGGGGTCTCGGGGGCGTCCGGCGACTCGACCACCACCACGACATCCACGTCGTCGACAACCACGACGACGCCGGTGACGACCACGACGGCGAAGCCGGTATGGGTCGCGCCGCTGACCGGCCTGCCCGACCCGACGAGGATCACAAAGCGTCGCTCGGCGCTCACGATCAAGATTGACAACACGTCCGAGGCGATGCCGCAGTACGGAATCGACAAGGCCGACGTCATCTACGAGGAGATCGTCGAGGGCGGTATCACGCGGCTGGCCGCGATATTCAACTCGCGGCTCCCGACGATGGTGGGACCCGTCCGGTCGGTGCGTCGAACGGACCGTGAGATCGTCTACCCCATTGGAGGGATCTTCACCTTTTCCGGGGGAGCCCAGTACGCGATTCAGAGCATCGAGACCGCTCCGGTGAAGCTCTTTGATGAGTCCAACAGTGGCGCCGCGATGTTTCGCGACTCCAAGCGGTACGCCCCCCACAACCTGTTCGCCAACGCCGCGCTGCTCATGACCAAGGGTGGGGTCCCCAAGCCGCCGCCCGCGCTCTTCACGTACCGCACCTCGAGAGAGCCAGCGAGGGGCGCGCGGGTGAATTCGTTCACCGTGGGCTTCGCCGCGGGCTACGCCACGTCCTATATATGGGACGGGAAGACGAGATCGTGGGATCGTTCGATCTTTGGTGTGCCGGACGTGACGGCGGGCGCCGTGCGGCTTTCGCCGAAGAACGTGATTGTCATGAACGTCCTGTACCGGGGTGGTGTGGGTGTGCTGGGCTCGTACGCCCAATTGACGGGTTCGGGACCGGTAGAGATCTTCACCGGCGGGCGAGTGCAGCGAGGAACGTGGTCGCGCCGGAATCTGCGCAAACCAATCGTGTACAAGGTCGCATCGGGTGCCGTGATCGGACTCACTCCCGGTCAGACGTGGGTTGAACTGCTGGACACGTCCGAGCACGCGGTCATCACGTCGACGATCCATTAACAACACGGCCGCACGCGTTCTCGGTGGCGCTTCAGGGCCACTGGTTTTTTTGGCACTGCTGTTGAGATAATGAGGTCTGCGGCTTGGTCTGGCGTCTCGAGGCACCGCCTCGCGGTTCTATAGTCAGCCTTGGTCCGGACACGTTGGTGCGGCCACACTGGAGGCGCGATGAAGACAGCTATCACGGAACTGTTTGGCATCGACGTACCGATTCTGGCGTTCACGCACTGTCGCGACGTCGTCGCCGCCGTCACGAAGGCGGGGGGCATGGGCGTGCTGGGCGCGGTGGCCCACTCCCCGGAGCAGTTGGAGATCGATCTCGACTGGATCGAGACCGAGGTCCATGGCCGTCCCTACGGCATTGATCTCATTGTCCCGGCCAAGTACGCGGGCTCGGACGCGGGCGGCTACACCCTCGACGACATTCGTAAGCTCATCCCCGCCGAACACGTTGCCTACGTTGACGACATCCTTCGTCGTTACGACGTGCCGCCACTTTCCAAAGACGAGCCGGGCCGCGGGACACTGGGACGAGGTGGGGGTGAGAGCAGCGTTGCGCCGTTCTCCGCGAGCCAAGCGGACCCCCTGCTGGAGATCGCGCTGGCTCACCGGCCGTCGCTCGTCGTGAACGCGCTCGGACCTCCTCCGGCGCACATGATCGAGCGCGTGAAGCAAGAGGGCCGTCTGCTCGGTGCCCTCGCTGGAAAGGCCCAGCACGCGCAGCGTCACGTGAACGTCGGTGTCGACGTCATCATCGCTCAGGGCGCCGAGGCGGGTGGACACACCGGAGAGATAGGTTCCATGGTGCTGATTCCTGAGATCGTGGACGCCGTCGCGCCCGTGCCCGTGCTCGGCGCCGGCGGGATAGGACGTGGCCGCCAGATGGCTGCCGCGATGGCGCTCGGCGCCCAGGGCGTGTGGTGCGGCTCGGTGTGGCTCACGACCGAAGAGGCGGAGACGCATCCAGTCGTGAAGCAGAAGTTTCTCGCCGCTACGTCGTCCGACACGGTTCGTTCTCGTTCGCGCACCGGCAAGCCCGCCCGCCAACTGCGCACGGCCTGGACCGACGAATGGGACGACCCGACGACTCCCCAGCCCCTCGGTATGCCGCTGCAACCAATACTCGTCGCCGAGGCCATTGCGCGTATCGACCGGGCCGCGTATCGTCCGGGTTCGGGCGCCGAGAAGCTGGCCAACTATTTTGTTGGACAGATCGTCGGCACGATGAACGAGACGAAGACCTCGGCGCAGGTCGTCTTTGACATGATCGACGAGTTCATTGAGACGGTGCAGTCCCTCGCCCGCCAACTCGAGGACTGAAGGCGTCGGGTCGCCAGGTCGCGGCGAGTTGGCTCAACGTGCCGGCGACGATGGCGATACCGCCCGCAGATTCCGCTGAATCCATCTGCAAGTTGGGACTTAAGTACCCATCAAATCACTTATGAAGTCAATCATGAAGGGTATAGAACTTTACCGGAGGTAAAGGAGACCCAATGAGGCGCTTTATGGCGGTGTCCACCGCGCTCGCGGCGGCGGTTTTTATTTTGTCGACTGCAGAAGTCGGATCCGCGGCGATCACGTCAGCGGCGAAGCTCCAGTCGGAGGCCCTTACTATTGGCCAAATGCCGGCGGGTTGGAGGGTTGCCAACTCATCAGGCGACTCGGGGGTGGGGTGTCTCGCGAATCTCTTAGAGCCAAAGGGCGTCACACAGATCCACAACGCGCAGGTCTACTACCTGGGCAGCGGGGGCCTTCCATTGTTCGATGAGAAGTTGGCGACGTACCCAAGCCCCAGCGCCGCGTACAAGAAGATTGCCGCCACCATCGCGAGTTGCCGGATCGTCAAGGGAGCGTTTAAGGGTTACCCGGTGACAGGAACGGTCGCCCCGATGAGCTTCTCGCACTACGGAAACGCGAGCGTGGCGTATGCCATGAGCCTGACGAGCGTGCATATAACGGTGAAGTACGACTACTTGATCGTTCGCAAGGGCAATGTCGTGCTCGGGATACTGGAGGGAAATATTCCCTCAGTCAGCGTCAGTCAGTTTCGAGGCCTGGTGGTGAAGGCGCTAGCAAAGATCAAGTAGGGCCTGATTCAAGGTCACTGCGCTGATCATTCGATGAGACGCGCATATGAATGGCAACAGCGTCGCTTGAACGATGAGGTTAGTCGAGCAATCCAACGAGAATCAGCTTGCCCATCCTTGAGGCAGGGACGGGCAACACACCATCACGAAACCACCGACACGCGGTCTGGGGGTGTATTTGCTGACTGCCTGCCCACTCACGAAGATTCGTCATTGTTCACCATTGCAGAGTGCAGTGACATCAGTTGTAACCCCGCGCTGAAGCGGCGCGAAATCCGACACCTGGCTCGCACCGGATGAAATCCGAATGTGCGAGTCCCTTGGCAAAACGGACGGATACTCTTGGGCATAGAAGATTTCGACAGAAAGAGTGTGTCTCGACGCCAGCTCTTGGCGTGGGTCGCTGGCGGCGTCGGGGCACTAGTGGTCGCCGGCGTGGCGGGATTTGAACTGGTCGAGCATGACGTGCTGCCGGGAAAGTATGTTCTCGACCAACTGGACGGGGCCTGTTCTCTCGCGGCGCCAGTTCTGTCCTTTGGTTCACTCGGGCCAACTAGTTCGGGTCGCTTCTATTCGAAGGCTCGTAAGCGTTCAGTCGGCTACACGATTGCGTACCCGCCCCACGCCAGACTCGGCGAGGAGCTTCCTCTCATTGTCATGCTCCACGGCTACGGAGGCGATCACAACCACGCGCTCTTCGCCATGACCCCAGCGCAAGCCGTGGCCCTCAAGGTCGATGGGAAGGATCTACCACCGGCGGCGATTGTGACCGTCGACGGTGGGAACGGCTACTGGAATCCACATCCCGGTGATGACCCCATGTCGATGGTGGTCGATGAACTTATTCCAATGTGTCAACGGCGTGGTCTTGGACGATTGCCCAAGAAGATTGCGATGATGGGGATTTCAATGGGTGCTTACGGCGCCCTTGCCATTTGCGAACGCAATCCCGGGCTGATCGCCGCTGTCGCGGCGATCAGTCCAGCAATCTGGACTTCGTACGCTCAGGCGAATGCGGCCAACGCTGGCGCATTCCCGTCGGCGGCGGCCTTCACTGCCGGCGACGTCATCGCTCACGTCGCGGCACTCGAAGGAATCCCTGTTCGAATTGCGTCAGGACTGGATGACCCCTTCTTGTCGGGTGTTCGAGAGTTCATCAAGGTCCTGCCCGAGGGGGAGACCGTCGTGGTCGCACGTGGTTGCCACACCGAGGCATTCTTCCTCGAGCAAGAGCCCCCGTCGCTCGACTTCCTGACCCGACACCTGGCCTAATCGTCGCCCGTTGGGAACCGACGGGGGACCACGTTCATTGTCCGGTATCGTCGTGTGGCGCGTCACCGAACCCTCGCCCGCGCAACCTCGCTGAACTCGATCGCGAGGTGCATTCGCGGCGATTGTCGACGTCGAGTCCTTGGCCCAAGTGGTCGGACGCCGCGTCGAGGCATTGGCCTGGTCGGGTGTTCCCAAGTGCGGCGAGCTCGCGGATTCTGGCCAGACTCGACAGAAGATCTAGATAATCAACGGTCACCACCTCGATTCGCGAGACATAAGGCGTGCCTCACCGAGTTCTCACAGGGTTCTCACAATCTTGGCGTTGAGACTTGTAGTTGTTCAGGATGATCTTGAGCTAATGCAACGAAGGGATCACTATGTACAAGAACACCGGAAAGATCGCAGGACGAGTCACCGCAGTTGCCGCACTTGGAATGGGCTTGGCCGCGGGCGGCGCGAGCGTCGCGTCGGCGTCGACGTCGCACGGTAGTCAGTTCACCTCCAACGAGACAACGAGCGCCAAGGACTCTGGAAGCAACTGCGCTTCTGGGACCCGCGGGATCGTGACGGCCGTCACCGCAACATCGGTGACTGTACAAAGTTTCAGTGGGACGTCGACGACGTTCGCCATCAGCCCGACGACAACCTTCTCGGAGGACTCGACATCCGCCACTGCCGCAGCTCTCGTAGTGGGCGACCACGTTGACATTTCGGCGTCCTCGACGTTGGCGACCACCGCAGTCAACGTCAATATCCAGTTGGCGCGACTGTTCGGAAAGGTAACGGCCGTGAGTGCTGACACCATCACGATTGGCGATGGTCAGAGCTTCAGTCGCACCATTGTGGTGAGTTCATCGACCACCTACACGAGTGCGGGAAGTGCTTTAACGCTGAGCGCAGTGACGGTCGGTTCGGTCATTGGTGCTCGAGGAACAATTGACGCGAACGGCACCACGTTGGACGCCTCGAGCGTGACGATTGGCAGCGCGGTGGGTGGCTGGGTGAAGACCGCCCAGACGACCGTGTCGTCGTTGGGTGGCGACACCTCACACGGTCACGGTTTTGGCTACGGTCACGGTCACGGCGGTCGAGACTTCTCACGAGGCGGCAACCGTAGGAACTAACGAAAGTAGTCCTCACGTCC
>Ga0182014_10006596_pt1 | contig 12411 bp, 7 predicted proteins | sample 612S2DmetaG_FD_120489 | JGI IMG/M metagenome (GOLD analysis project Ga0182014, IMG submission 120489) | Permafrost microbial communities from Stordalen Mire, Sweden - 612S2D metaG | ecosystem: Environmental > Terrestrial > Soil > Wetlands > Permafrost | place: Sweden: Stordalen | collected... | reverse complement strand
TCCTCAAAGGCGAAAAAAGGTATGAAAGCGACAAATGTGATCATACATCTGGCGAGCAATTCGTACCTGCCCGCACTGATAAACTCATCAAAGCCGCCCGCGAGGCCTTTGCCGCGCAACAATCCGCTTACGGCGGATTCGACGACACCGAAGAGCCACACAAACATGGTGAACACAACGGCCCTGTACAGGATTGGCAAGATCAGCGGACGGTCTTTAAACCCCCGGCCCAGGCGCAAAGCGCGCCCCACCATAATGAGTTTGGCTAAAACCATCGCCTGGATGACGCTAACCCCATAATGCACGTAGCTGATCTGATACTGGACCAGGATCAATCTGCGATACCATGCAAATAAACTGAAAAAAAAGGCCAGGTACACGACCATGATGTAATACCCGGTCATTTCGTGGATAATTTTGTGCTTCAAGCCCATTTTTTTCGTGGTCGCGCAGTTCATTGTCTATCCTAATCCCATCAGGTTCCAATCCGAATAATGCATGCACCTGACCATCAACAAATCTCGAAGAGCATTAGCGGGTGATTAGCCGGCGACTTTTCCGCTATTTTAAATATGAACGACCTTTGCCTCGTCTGCAATCTTGATCGAGAGGAATTGCTTGTATTCCTGGTCAGCACCTGGCACACGGTCGGTATACCAGTCTTCCAAGAAAAGTATGATCGATCCCAATGACAGGGCGCTTTCCTTATCTAGTTCCTGGGCCATTGAGAATACACTGTCTACAAACGCTTCATGTTCTTCCTTCTGCTGACAATGCTCCGGATAAGTGTATCTCTCAAAATAGTCTTCTTCGGTTCTGAAATGATTCTCAGCGTAGAGAATCATAGCGTTCAGGGCGGTGAAAGTTGCTGATTTCGCGGTATTTTGCGCGTCAGCCAAATCGCCGGTTTCGTTGATCAAGTAGAGAAGGGTCCGGTGCTGAACGTCGAGTTCCTCAATTCCCACCGTGAAGCTGTCTTGCCACTCCTTCCTAATTCTTCGATTTGAACGTGTAAAAGAGCGCATCAGACCTCCGAGACTTTGGTGATCTTTTCGATTAGGCAGAATTTAGTTGACAATGCACCAGTACTGCTAATTGGTTATCGGAAGGATCGTTCACCCACTGAAGTGGTTTTTCAGTCTATTGTGTGAGGATGGAAACTGCTGCCTGATGTCCCCGTTCAAAACTCCGCCTCCCCTTTGCAGAATGATGTCGTTTACGTTGCCGATCTGAGTTTCGATCAGTTAGTCCAAAAGCAGATGGTGGATCACATTATCTTACATATTCATATATGTAGACAGGAAGCGTCATTTCAGCGGCCGGAAGATGTTTCGCTCGGTGAGTTATGATTACGGACATATTCAGCGAGACTACCTGGTCCCGATTCCAAAGACGTGGGTTGTGGGGGGAGCGTAAACGATCTGTTCGAAGAGGACAAATATCGGTCCGTGAATGTCCTTGACAGTATCAACGACATGTGCTAGCCGAAAACTACTATCCTTAATATTCAAAGCAATTTTTTATCACCATATCAAAGAACCGTCGGGAGGCGTTTTCTCATCGCCTTTTATCGCATCTTCTTCTCACATGAGCTGTCTGGCAGCTTACCGAGGAGGGCCTAAAATGCTTAGAGCAAATCTTTCAAAGCCCTTGTACGGAGTGTTCATTTTCATCTGCGTTATCTGTCTATTCCCCGTATTTCCATTGGCCGCCAATGGAGCGACACTTGCCGATTTATCCGGCGCGTGGAACTATAACAGTTTCGTTTCAGGCCCTTCGGCGCCCTGGTGGGAAAGAGGCACACTGACCGTCAAGCCGGACGGAACATTCACCGGTTCCGGTAAAGACAGCAATGGCAATCCTGACAGCCTCAGCGGCGCTTTCTCGATTTCCTCCGATGGGATTGTGATGACCGGAGGCGGTTATTCAGACACCCCTTTGTGCCAGATAGATTCGGGCAATACCGTCCTCGTATGTACGCACATCTCGAGCGATGACAGTTCTAATCTCACGATTTTCACAAAACAGGCCGCTTCGTATTCGCCGGCTGATTTGGTTGGCGAGTGGGAAGCAAATTTTTTGTCTTCAGGACCAACGCCATGGTGGGCAACAATGAGCGATACGACTTACCCGGATGGAACCTATAAGGGGACATTAACCTCAAGTGACGGGTCATCAACCGGTACATCCGGGAAAATCTCTATTTCACCAACCGGGGCGATAACGTGTCTTTCCGGTGATTGTCTAAGCAGTCCAAACAACTATGCGGCTTTTATGGGCGCAGACAAGACTGTCACAGTCGGGACAAGTGGGGCCGCCTCGGGTCAAGATGCCGTATTGTCTGTTTTCAGCAGGCAAGCGGCTTCATATTCCATGGCTGATTTGGCCGGTGTGTGGCAAGGTAGTAGTTTGGCCTCAGGTCCCGGCGCGCCCTGGTGGGAAAGGGATTCGCTCACTATCGAAACGGACGGAACTTATACGGTTTCCTGGACTGCAAGTGACGGCTCGTCAGGAACCGGAACGGGGACTCTGTCGATTTCATCGGATGGGGCGATAAGCTGTGTTTCCGGTGATTGTGCAGACCGGACCTACATGTCCTTTATGGATGCAGGCAAGACTGTCTCTGCCGGTGCGCACACATGGCCGGATGAAGCAACCAGGGAGATTAAAATCTTCACGAAAGACTCCGTTGCGGATGCGCGGGCAGCGGCAAGGTCGACCGTTGCCGCTGGCCCTGCTGGCTCTCTCAAGGTAACGATCACTCCCACTGCGGCCGTCAGCGCAGGCGCGAAGTGGAAGGTGGACGGGGGGACATGGCAAAAGAGCGGCGCCACAGTTGGAAAGCTTTCAGTTGGTTCACATACGGTAAATTTCAATACTATTGCCGGTTGGACCAGTCCTGCGAGCCAGCCTGTGAATATTGTAAGTGGCCAGACCGCATCGGCCGGCGGTCTCTACGTGCAACAGACAGGCTCACTTACAGTAACCATCAGCCCTGATGCTGCGGTAAACGCCGGAGCCATGTGGAACGTCGATGCCGGGACATGGCAAAACAGCGGCATCACGGTCCCGGGTCTTTCGCTCGGCTCTCATAAGGTCACTTTCAAGGCCGTTACCGGCTGGAATACTCCCAAAGTACAGAGTGTCAAGATCTTAAATGGGCAGACCACGTCGGCTCAGGGTCTATACGTACAGCAGACAGGCTCTGTCACGGTTACGATCACGCCTGCCGCCGCCGTCAAGGCAGGCGCGGAGTGGTGCGTGACCGCGCCGGGGAGTGAGGAGTGCGGTCAGCCTTCATTCAACGGGCCATGGCAGAAAAGCGGCGCCACGGTCAAGAACCTGTTAGTCGGCATTCATACGGTAGGATTCAATGCCGTTGCCGGCTGGGCTCCGCCCGATCCTTTCACCGTAGATGTAGAAGCGTGGAAGGACGTATCGTTCGGCGCCGACTGGCATATGGGCGAACCCGTCACGACGCCGCCAACCTTCACGCCAACCAGCGCGCATTGTTCCCACTACAGTGGGGGCTGCACAAAAGAACCGTGCGTGTGTGGCGTCCTCTGCCCGGCTTGCAGCGTAGAACTCGACCGCTGTGATTTATTCCTTGTTGGGCTAGGAGGCACGGCCTGTGGCGACGTGGGTGCTCAATTCACATCGTATGCGGGCAATGCAACCGCGCACAACTCGACCCCGCCGGCCAAAGCCGAAGTGAGTTGCGGGGACTGGCATCTTTCAAAGTCGCTTCTAGGTTTCGGGGGAGGGCATCCGTTATGCGCGCGCGGCAACAATGACCCGAAGTGCACGCACGTCAATGTTGTGGTCTATATTCTTAGCACCACTGGAAGTGATGGAAGTCAAGGGTGCACTGGCGATTTGGGAGAGCTGCAGGCGCAGATCTGGGGGCAAGTTACCAACTCGAGTGAGCCAGGCGACACCTCCGGGCAGGTCTTCTGGCCGGCCGGCTCATTTTCTTGTCCCGGTTCCGGTAAACCCACCTGCGGTTTCCTCACTGTAACGATCAGCCCTGCGGACGCGGTCAGCGCCGGCGCGCAATGGAACGTAGACGGCGGGGCATGGCAGAACAGCGGCGCCAGGGTCGCCCAGCTATCGGCCGGCAATCATACGGTAAATTTCAATACGATATCCGGTTGGACCAGTCCAACGAGCCAGACCGTCAAAATTGTAGTTGGGCAAACCGCATCGGCTACCGGTACCTATGTCGCCGCGGCAGCACCGCTATCCTTTACGCCTGTATCGGCCCAGTGTGTTTATGCGTCCGGAGGTTGCCCTCCACCATACCCGACTATGGGTTGGATGGTTTACTCCCTGTCCGGAGTCGGCACGGCATGCGGCCCCCCCGGGGCCAGCATCGAATTGTCGATATTTTCAGGCACGGTCGCATGTGATCAATGGACTGCCGATCCTGCAACCATGTCTTGCGCGCGAGGCTCAGGCCAACAGGAGTGCACGACAGTCAACTTCACGGGCCAAAACGTAGGTGGCCCCAACGGGTGCGCATCATTTGACCCACAAGAAACCGCGACGGTCAGTGGGATAGTCAACGGGGTCTATTCTTCTACAGGGGCCGTCCACATCCCCATGTGTTGTCAGGGTAGTCAGGGATCCTGTAATGGAGGTAGCGCCGCGCGAATGAGACGTTCACAGCAGAAATAGTTGAGTGGCGCGAGTGATCGCATAAGTCGGGCGGGGTCTCGATAGCTCCGGGGCCGAAAGCCATCACCGCGGGCTGCATGTGTTTGCCGGCGTTTGTAGGTATGATCCGGTCCGATCGCGCAGGGAACGATGGATGACCTTCAAATCTCTTAGACCGCCCACAGCCATCGAAGCCAACGTACAACGCACAACTCAAGCCGGGAGGAGTCGTAAGGCTCCTCCATCTCTTGCTCATAAAGCCGGTCAACAATAGATTGTCTTTTGGGTTTGCCGAATTTTGCTTCGGTGAAGTGGGTAAGGGTTGGAACCCAGGATGAAAGGCTTTGAATGGGATTCTTCAGGCTACTTCCGACTGCCTTTATGTAGAGGCTCCACTGTATCCATGCTTGGGGTCATATACAGAATGGGCGCGGTTTGAGAAGTTCCCATATGGCCCCAATGCTTATTATCCCGGTTAGGATCATAAGGGCCAAACCCAGAGCAAGTGGAGTGAATTCAGAGGACTGACTGACGAAATGGAATCAGTTTTGCGCTTTGATCACCAGTCGGGAAATGACCCCCGCGAATAGGGCCGGACCAAGCAAACACCTCACTTCATGAAGTTTGAAAGCAATTGCGACGCAGTCTCGAAAGTAGGAATCCAGCGACCTTTCATCGACTCCACAGGCCGAAATGACACTGGACCCCGGCTTTGCACCGGGATGACGGGCAGTGAGGGTTTGCGCAAGTATTGGCGCCGGCGTGTATAAGTCGCGTTCAAGGCCATTCGCCCTGAGGCGCCGAAGGGCGGACGCTCCTATCCGTGCATGCTTCGATACCCTTCGATGCCTCAGGGCAAGCCTGAGCATGAACGGACAGGCCATGCCGCCTCCCTGAGCGCAACCTGGCGTCAGACTCAGCGGGACCAGGGGCCATAATGGAGCAATGCCTCCATTTATGCAGCGCCCTTTTATCCCTTATTCTACGCCGGTTTATCCCGGCGCTTCCGGCCCGGCCCCGTTTGCGCCTGCGAGGACTACATCCTTTTGTTTGCTCATGCCCTGAGTTCCATCAGCGCTCAAAGAAGCAGTGGATGAACATTGCCTGTAATTTCAATGCACCAAGGGGGCCACATAATTTAGCCCAGGGCAAGCGAGAGCGCCACCCCTGGTTTTGGCGCCACAAACACGTTGCCCTGAAAGGGCTACATAGAAATAGTCCCGAGTTCGCAGTTGCATTTTGCATATGGGTTCTATGGAACCCCTTCGGGGTACAGAAGGAAAAATGATGGAACCCACACCCAGGGTGGCGCTCTCGCTTACCCTGGGCTGAATTATTTAGCCCTTTCAGGGCTTAACAAGCTAATTCCGTAACACTTTGGGCAATTGCAGTCATGCATGTCCAGTTTCTCATTTGAGCGCTTATGCCCTGAGCAGCCTCGTTTGGCTTAGCGCCGTTTCGCGCCGCCGCAGCGCACAAATTCATCGCTACAGGGTCCTTGCTATGACCAGACGTTGAATCTCATTGGTCCCCTCGTAAATCTGGGTAATTTTGGCGTCGCGCATCATTCTCTCGACCGGGTAGTCCCTGCTGTACCCATAGCCGCCGAGCACCTGGACCGCCTCGGTAGTGACCCACATGGCCACATCGGAGCAAACGCACTTGGACATGGAACTCATGCGGAGCAGTTCGGCGCTTAGCCGGCTCATGTCCTTAGGCAGTTCCTGAAACATGGCGCAGGTTTTGTAGAGCAACTGCCTCGCCGCCTCGGTGCGCATCGCCATATTCGCAAGCTTGAACGCTATGCCCTGATGTTCGATAATCGGTTTCCCAAACGACTGACGCTCTTTTGCATAGGCCACCGCATATTCAAGAGCCCCGGCGGAAATGCCAAGGGCCTGCGCAGCCACTGCGGGCCTGGAAAAATCCAGTGTCTTCATCATAACCTGGAACCCCAGCCCCGGTTCTCCAAGAAGGTTTTCCGCCGGCACCCTGCAGTCATCGAAAATCAACTCGACGGTCTCCGAGGAGCGGATACCCATTTTCTTTTCTTTGTGGCCGACCGAAAAACCCGGGGTCCCTTTTTCCACAACAAAGACCCCTGCATTTCTATGGGTGGGTTTCTCAGGATCGATAACGGTATAAACTGTGATTATCTCCGCCACTCCGCCGTTGGTGATGAAGTTTTTATTCCCGTTCAGCACATAGGAATCACCATCTTTTTTGGCGCGGCAGCGCAACTGAGCGACATCGGAGCCTGCGGCGGGTTCGGTCAGGGCAAAAGCTGCAAGATGCTCTCCCGAAGCCAGTTTGGGCAGATACTTTTGTTTTTGCGACTCGTTTCCTGCAAGAAGGATCGGCAGGGCGCCGAGTTCCTGGTCCGCAATAAGCAGGCCGGTAGAGGCGTCTGCTTTGGACAGTTCTTCTATCGCCAGGCAAAGAACCAGCATCCCGGCGTCGGAGCCTCCATGGATTTCGGGAAAGTCAGTCCCATAGAGACCGTTTTCGCGAAGAAGCTCCACCATATTCCAGTCGAATTCTTCCGATTCATCGCGGGCGGTGGCCCCCGGACTAACCTTATCTTTTGCAAGCCGTCTCACCGTAGTCTGCAGCAACAACTGTTCTTCTGTAAGCTCATACTGCATTGTCCCCTCCTGTGATGATGTCCGGGGTCCAGCGTGACACCCGGATCCAAATCCAGCGTTCATTTCGGACACTAAACATTAACCCTTGCCGGTTTCCCTTTGACGATCTCTCAGTCGATCAGCGACCGACGAAAGCCGGCTTTCTCTTCTCCAGAAAAGCCTTCATTCCCTCTTTTTGATCCTGGGTGCTGAAGCACTCGGCGCAACAGGCGATCTCGATCCTGTTGGCGGTGTCCAGCGATGCGTCTGCGCCAAAGTTAATGGAGCATTTGGCCATCTTGAGCGCGAAGGCGGGCAGGCCGGCAAGCTTTGCCGCAAACTTGTTCGTCTCCGCGATCAGTTGATCCGGCGGGTAGACCCGGTTCACCAGGCCGATCTCATAAGCCCTTTTGGCGTCAATCTGTCCGCCGCCCAGGACTAATTCCTTGGCCAGTCCGATCCCGATCAACCTCGGCAACCGCTGAGTTCCACCCCAACCGGGAATGATCCCCAGGAGGATCTCCGGGGCGCCAAAGAGAGCCTTTTCCGAGGCAAACCGGATGTCACAGGCCAGCGATATCTCCATACCGCCGCCCAGGGCGAAGCCGTTGACAGCCGCAATAACAGGCTTGGGCATGGTTTCGATAAGCCGGAGCACCTCGTGCCCATTTTCCATGATGCGCATAGCCTCGGACGGCGCAATATCCTGCATCGCGGAGATATCCGCTCCGGCTACGAAGGCCCGATCCCCGGCCCCGGTCAGGACGACCACCCTGATTGCTTCATCTTCAATAGATCTGGTGACGGCGTCCTTGAGTTCCCTGGTTGTTTCCGGATTCATAGCGTTGAGCGCCTTCGGTCTGTTGAAGGTAATGGTGGCGACGCCCCCTTCCACTTCGAACAAAAGATTATTGTATGACATCTATGAGTCCTTCTTTTTTATTTTTTCGCTGTGTAGTCGTATACGCCCTTTCCCGTTTTCCTTCCGTACCGCCCTGCCCTGACCAGTTTAACGAGAAGCGGGGCCGGCCTGTACTTGTCGCCCAGTTCCTTGTGCAGCCCCTCGACGACCCGCAGGAGCGTCTCCAGCCCCACAAGGTCAGAAAGGCCCAACGGCCCGATGGGATGATTGCAGCCCAAAACCATTCCTTTGTCTATGTCTTCAGGGCCGGCGATTCCTTCACCAAGCACATAAAAAGCTTCATTGAGCATTACGCACAGGACCCTGTTGACGGCGAACGCAGGCGCCTCATTTACGACGATGACCTCCTTGCCGATACTCTTTCCCCATTCCTTTGCGATCTCCAGAGTCTCGTCCGACGTCTCATAACCCCGGATGATCTCCAGAAGCTTCATCACCGGAACCGGGTTGAAGAAATGCGTTCCGATAAATTTCGCGGGACGCGAGGTCACTGCCGCGAGCTCCGTAATGCTCAGCCCTGAGGTATTCGTAAAGAAGAGACATTCAGGCTTTACGATCTTTTCCAATTCCTCATAAACTTTTTTCTTGATATCCATGACCTCAATGACCACCTCGACAATGAGGTCCGCGTCGGCTGCGGCCGCCTTCAAATCCAACATGGGTTTGATCCTGCCTAGGATGGCGTCCATGTCGGCCTGTGTCCTCTTCGCCTTCTCCACATCGCGGGCCAGGTTCTTCCTGATGGAGCTCATTCCGCCGTCAATGAAGCGCTGCTCGATGTCCCGCATAGCCACCTCGTAGCCTGCCTGAGCACAGACCTGCGTGATACCGTTGCCCATCAAACCCGCCCCCAGTACACATATCTTCTTGATTTCCATAAATAAAAACCTCCCCCTTCTTATCGGCGCAATAAATCGCCTTGATTCAATATTCGGTTTTCCTTTTTCAAACTCTTTGGATCAACAGGGAAGTTCCCATGCCGCCGCCTGCGCATAGCGAGGCCATCCCTATTTCAACATCTCTTCTGGCCATCTCATAGACAAGCGTAACGGCAAGACGGCAACCGGTGGCGCCTACGGGATGCCCCAGACCGCAGCCGCTTCCGTTCACATTTGCAAGACTGCGATCGAATCCAATACCCCGCTCGCAGGCAACGTATTGCGCCGCAAAAGCTTCGTTTAATTCGATCAAGCCTACGTCGGACAGGGAATATTTACTCTTTTGAAAAAGTTTTTTTGTCGCCGGAATGGGGCCTTCGCCCATGTAGTCCGGTTCAACTCCCGCGACAGCGTAATCGACGACCCTTCCCAGGCCTTTTAGACCGAGCTCCGCCGCTTTTTTTTCGGACATGACGATCATGGCGGCCGCGCCGTCATTGATGCCCGATGCGCTCGCAACAGTGACAATCCCGTCTTTCCTGAACACCGGTTTCAATTTAGCGATTTCATCCAGGGTCAGACCAAAACGGATATGTTCGTCCTGGCTGATCATCTTGGGTTCTCCCCTTTTCTGCGGGACGGGAACCGGAACAATCTCATCCTTGAATTTGCCCTCCTTGACAGCCTTTTCCGCGTTGTTATGGCTTCTTAGAGCGACGCCGTCGCTTTCTTCTCGAGTGATCCCCCATTTTTTTGCAATAAGCTCGGCCGTTTCACCCATGATGATGTCGCCGCCGGAATAGAGCATGGTCCAGATCGAGTCTTCCATGGTCTTGTGCATCAGTCTTGCGCCCCACCTTGCCTCCCTGAAAACATAGGGCGCGGTGCTGAAGCTCTCAACGCCTCCGCACAGAACGATGTCTGCTTCTCCCCATTTGACCAGAAGGGACGCGTTGATCAACGCCTGCAGTGACGAGTTGCACTGCCTCTGCACCGTATAGGCCGGGACCTCGATGGGGATTCCCGCCTTCAATGCTCCGCACCTTGCAACGTTGGGTTCATCAAAATCCTGAATGCAGCATCCCCAGATGATGTCCTCGATAGATGCGCTCTCAATGCCGGTCCTCCGGATGGCCTCTTTCATCACAACCGCCGAGAGGTCTCCTGCCTTTACATCCTTAAAACTTCCGCCGAAATCACAAATAGGCGTTCTGACTGCACTGACGATAACCGCGTTAGTAGAATCCATTTCGAATACACTCCCTGATTTTAATTTTTTCCGCCCAACATCCGCTCTTTCTTGTCAGTGTCGTTTTCTGTTTCCCCCCTTCCGTTTTGATTGATCAGATGGGCTGCCCAGGCTCAAGATCCTGAACCAGAATCCCTTTTTTGTACAACCCGGCAATTTCTTCACCGGTCAAGCCAATGATTGCGGTCAATATTTCTTCATTGTGTTCACCAAGCAGCGGCGCCGGCCCCTGGACGGCCGGCCTGGGGTCCGTCATCTTTCCCGCAAAGGCGCTGGCCACACTGACCTTGCCCGCCCTGGGCTGCTCAATATCGACGACCGTCTCCCGGAGCCTATAATGGACATTATTGCGAACCTCTTTATGGGTCACGCTGGGGCCGCAAGGCACAAAGGCTTCATCACTTATCAACCGGACAATGTCGTCGCGCTTCTTATCTTTTCCCCATTCGTTGAGAAGGGGGATCATGTGAGTAAGACGGTTTTTCCCCCTGTCCAGGTTGGTCGCCCACCCTTCAGCCTCCTGCAAGTCGGGTTTTCCGATGGCCCGCGCGACCCTTCCCCACATCTCATTGGTGCCGCAACCCATGGCGTAGGCGCCGTCGCCGGCCTGAAAAACACCGTAAGGGCCGACGACGGTATGGTGCCCGCCGGTTCTCTGACGCGTGAAATTGGCCATCGTAGCAAACGCAAGGACATTTTCAGTGACGGATATGTTCTTGTCTGAAACGGAAACATCGACATACTGTCCCAGGCCTTTAAGCAGCCTGTGCAGGTAGGCGCATAAAAGCCCCCAGGCAAGCTCGGCGCCGCTGCAGTGTTCGGACAAAGCGATCCCCAGAGGCTGAGGCGGCCCATCAGGCAAGCCGTTTGCGGAGGTGTGACCCCCCATGGCTTCCGCGACGATGTCGTTGCCCGGATATTTCGATAAGGGGCCCGTGCGCCCGTAGCAGGAAACGGACCCATAGACGATAGCCGGATTGACCGCTTTCAGGGTTTCGTAATCAAGGCCTAAAGACTCTATTTCACCAGGTTCCAGATTCTCTATGAAGATGTCGCATTTTGCGGCCAACTCCTTAACGATCTCCCTGGCCTTTTTCTCGCCGAGATCGAGAGCAATGCCCCTCTTGCCGCGGTTATAACTGATAAAATAGGCGGACTCCCCGTTCGTGAAGGGGCCCAGCTTCCTTGTATAATCGCCCTCGCGGTCTTCGACCTTGATCACGCCCGCGCCCAGATCGGACAATATGGCGCCGCAGTACGGTCCCGCCTGACCTTCGCATACCTCCAGAACCTGGACACCGACCAGTGGTCCCTGTGCATAGAGTTTCATCACTGTTTGCCTCCTCTCTAAGTTCTCACCGTGGCCGCCGGAAGCGCGCCTGTTCAAGAAAACGTCGAGCTTCTCTCTTTCGCCTTGGCCCTGGCGACATCGACGTTATAGGCATACTCCATGTCGAGGTTGTCCACGATGACCAGTTCGTCGTAGAGTTCATCGATGGTCTTGTCGGAATAGCCGAGGTATTTTTTCAGAATGTGCCGGTTATGCTCGCCCATCAGAGGCGCCGCGCCCTGCACCTTTCCAGGGGTGCGTGAAAGTTTGCTGACAACCCCGTTCATCTCGAAGGTCCCCGCCCGCGGTTGTTCGATGGGAACCAGCATCTTTCGGGCATGGTAGTGGGGATGTTTGACGTATGCGGTGTTCGTCAGGATGGGTCCGGCGGGAACGCCGCATTCATCGCGCAGGATAGTGACGCACTGCTCGACCGTTCTTTCGCTGCACCACTTTTCCACGATGCCTTCGATTTCCGAACGGTTCTCGAGGCGGTGATGGTTTTTGTCAAACTTCGGGTCGCGCGCCAGCTCGGGCCTTCCCATTGCTTCACACAGACGGGTAAAACGCTTGTCATTGTCGACGCCGATGACGAAATAATCGTCTTTGGCTTTGAAAACACCGTAGGGCGAAAGGGACAGGCGGCGAAGTCCATTGCGGCACGGCGCCGGAACGTCATCGGCCGCCATGCTGACCATGCAGATAAGGTTTTCATTGCAGGCGATCATGGTGTCGGTCAGGGCGATATCGAT
>Ga0182014_10006595_pt1 | contig 12411 bp, 12 predicted proteins | sample 612S2DmetaG_FD_120489 | JGI IMG/M metagenome (GOLD analysis project Ga0182014, IMG submission 120489) | Permafrost microbial communities from Stordalen Mire, Sweden - 612S2D metaG | ecosystem: Environmental > Terrestrial > Soil > Wetlands > Permafrost | place: Sweden: Stordalen | collected... | reverse complement strand
TTTATTTCCACCGGTCCAGTTAAATGGTACACCTTTAGTTACAAAACATGCAACTTTTTTATCATTTAGCGATTTAATCTGATTCATGTACGTTTTCATTACTGCTGAAAGTGAAAATGCCTGCACTGGAGCACCGAAAATAAGAGCATCATATTCATCTAAATCAGATAGTGTTTCGAATTTAATATTTTTTGCTCCGGTTTTAACTTCACCTATTGGTTTTACCTGTTCAAGTTTTACCTCATGTTCGGCTGCTGAGAGCTTCTCTTGAAGTTTCTGAGCTATTGAATATGTGTGGCCTGTTTGTGAATGGACAATAATCCCTATTTTCATTTAAATTAACCCCCTCATTTAAAAGATTTTTTTTGTCCAATTATTTTTTTTTATTAAAATTTTTTTTTTTTAACTTCATTTTTTAATATTACCGCTTATTATAAACCATTTATTCCTATTTTTCCTTAACTTTTATATAATAGTTAGTTAGATTAAACTATGTATTAAAGTTATTAATTTTAACAAGAGATTTTTAATATGAAACAAGCAAATAAAGACCGTTTTCACTCAAACACAATGGCCCGTTCTTATGATAAGATGTGTCAGTTACTAGTGCCAGGTTACGACTTTATGCATTGTAATTTAATTGATATACTAAAATTTGAAAAATTAGAGAAAATAATTCTTTTAGATTTAGGTGCTGGAAGCGGTATTCTAATTGAAAAAGTGTTAAAAGAATTTCCAGATTCAACTTGCTATTACCTAGATTATTCAGATGAATTTACAAGCATCGCTAAAATAAAATTAAAAGAATACAAAAACCGAGTAACTTATATAAAATCTGATTTTTGCGGTGATTGGGAATCCAAGATTAAAGAAAAACCTAACGTAATAACATCCATGTCTGCAATCCACCACTTATCAAATAAGAATAAAAAGAACCTCTATAAGAAATGTTATAATATATTAGAAGAAAATGGTTGGTTTTTCAATATCGATGAAATGAAAACTATTAACGAAGATGCTTACTTAAGAAGTCTTTATCATCGGATTTATCATGCTGAAAATCAAAAAAATATAGTTTCAGAGAATCTAAAAGATGCATATAAAGGTTATATGGAAAAAATAGGAGACTGGAAAAAACGTAATATAGACAATATCAATCTTCCTAAACAAGAAGGTGATGATATTCATGAATCATTTCTGATACAATTAAATTGGTTAAATGATGCAGGATTTAAGGAAACAGACTTATACTGTAAGCTTTTCTTATTATGCATGATTGGTGGTAAAAAAATTTGAGATACAAAACTTGCAATCATTCATCATCATCAATAAAATTATTATATGTTTCCATTTTCAAGATATTTTTTTAAAATAGATAGATACCCTTATAATATTATAAAAAGTTATAAAAAAAATAAAATTTTAACATTACAAATTTCAATAACTTTTTTTTTAAATTATTTTTTATATTCTAAAAATCTTTCCAAAAATAATGATAGTTTTATTACAATTCGATTCATATTATGAAAACTAATAAACATTATAAGTAAAAATATTTTTTTTTAGTAAAATAGATCTTTAAGAGGTAGATGTTTAAAAATGCAGAAAATTAACCATAAAATATTAACTTCATCATTTATAATAACCATCTTCCTTATCTTTACTTACTCTATACCTGCTTCTGAAGCCCATATATTAGTAATAGCGGATAATAACACACCTTCATCCTATGATGTGGTTCTTAACACCGCTGCAGCTTTACAAGCTAAGGGATATAATGTTTTAGAACTTTACGGTGCAAATGATACTACCGAGAATATAGCAAAAGGCATGTATAATGCTGATGCTGTGATTTATGGTGGTCATGGAGGTTACATGGAAGGAAACTATAATGGTAATGGAGGACCAGCAACACCCCCATTTGCACTTGTAGGAAATAATGGTTTTATTTGGGGTATTGGAGATAAAATGCGTGAAGGTGATTATGGTAATTTATTCCAAGCGCCTTTTAAAAAAAATATACCAGTAATATTATTTGGAGCCTGTTTCTCTAGTGGATGGGTTGATACTAATCAGGTTTCCAATCCCATAGAAACCATATATGATTTTTCACAAATGTTTACAGGAGCCGGGGCTAATTATTACGCCACAAATTACGTAGATTATTATCAAGGCAAACCAGTAATAGATATTATAAATAAATTCTTAAATGGAGCTAATAATTTTGGAGTTGCAAATCAAGAAGACTTCGGATTAACTATAACTCAGTCAACTATATATAATGGCCAAACAATATGGCATAATACTAACGCATCATCCTCTTTTGTAGGTAACTGGAATGGAGTATTTCCACAACCTAACCAGACAGCATCTTATAACGCTACAGCTGCTGATGCCTGGTATAATGGATTCTTACCTGCACCATCAACTAACCTCACTGATGATTCACCAACTTCAACTACATCGTATCTAATTAACTTACTATTCGCTTATATTTCAACAATAATTAATTATTTCCAAAATATTGCCATTTCCAACAATATCACTTTTAATAATACATTTAAATAATCAGACGTTAATTATAACTTAAAATTTTATACGTAAAATTTGGGACCGTAAAAAAAATTTATTAGTTTTTAATTTAAAAAAAAATATTTTAGAGATTATATTCTCTATTTAAATTAATATATTAAAATCAATTTGTTTAATTAAAGAATAAATAAATACTAATTAAATAAATTATTTTTAATCCTTTTTTCTATTAACTAATGCCGTAATTCTCTGAATATCATTTACTTCTAAGGGAAAAAGAGTTAAATCAATTTCCACAGACTCTTCATCAGACTTATCATTCTGATTTTGATCCTTTAATTCTATATGATATTCCTCAATCACTATTTGAAAAGTTACAAATTCATTAGGTAATTTAGTAGCATAATACTCAGCGATATGATCTAGATAATCCTCATATGATTTCCAGAATTTAGAATCCCTAGGCACTTTTTCAAGTACAAATCTTTTATCAGGATATGATAACTCTTCATCAAATATTGTTTTTTCCTTAGATTTTTCAACTAATTTATCTTGTTCTTCTTTATACTTTTTAAGTTTCATTTCCGGACTAACCATTATCAGAACCACTTTTTACAAATTTTTTAAATTCACCTAATATTTAATTATATGACAGTATAAGACAATAAATTTTAGTAATTTTTTTGTGTTTTTTATATTTTCACACAACTTCTAACTTAAAAAAAAATATTGCTTTTAGTTCATCAAAGGCCAGAGTTAGAGTCACCTGTAGGTTCCATCACCAAAACAATATCATTAGCATCAATTATATTTTCTATCTAAATTCTCACTATCGTTCAAGCTTATACAGTGTTTATTCCTGCTCTTGTTCTTGTGGCTTTATCTTTTAGTAAAACTGGAGCAAGTTTAATGTTACCTATTGTCGTGACCATGGCATTAGGTGCTCCTATAGTTGGGAGATTACTTGATAAATTTGGTTCGAGAAATATAATGTTTATTGGAGCATTTATAATGGTTATAGGGCTTTTTATTATAGGTATGTTCTCGAAGTCATTTTATTTATTCATATTCGCCGGAATTCTCATTGGTGTGGGTTTAAGCACTTCTATCGGTTCTCCTCCACGATATATAATGTTATTAGAAAGTCCTCCTCAGGATAGAGCTTCAGGTCAGGCCATTATAAATATAATTACTATATAGATCAGCTTATTGGCGGAGCACTTATTGGAGCGTTTATAGGGTCATTTACCGGTGAACTAATTGGTTACCAATATGCATAATTATTCATCGGATTCGTGGCCATTGTCATGACTATTTTAACCATCGGCCTAAAAAGTAAACAAGAACAGCTTAAAACCATGGAAATAGAACATCAATAATTTTTATTTAAATTTTAGTAATCTAAGCCTTATTTATTATAGGTTCAAAATAAATTTTTTTAACCATTGTTTATAAAAATGTTAAAGAGGTTCGAAAACTTTTATACAGATTTATCTTGCTCTGCAATGCAGAATCCACATACTGCATTGGGATTATCCTTTTGTTTATCCTTCACAGGGCATATATAAGTATCATTTTTGTATTTAACCTCAAATCCACCTGGAAAAGGTGTTCCTACAGGATGTATAGGTTCATCCATCACAAACGTAGTGTAAATGGATATAATTTTATATATCTTGAAAAACCGACTTTCAACTGATCGCTGCTTTAAAATCAATTTCTCTTGTTCATTTAAAAGTTTTAATGAATTCTTAAGCTCTTTGATATCCACAAATCCTTCATAGTGATTCTTATTTTCTTTTATTTCATTCACTCTTAAAATGAAACCTTTAATGTATGATTCAAGATATTTCTCTCGATATCCATTTTGAACAAATTTACCCTCATTAAAAAGGAAAACAGATGCATTCATAATATCTGAAATGTGAATATTAGAAGCTTCATTTTTCAGTATAATTAAAAGGTCCTTCTTGGATAATACATCTAAAAATTCAATATCTGTAAAATACAATTATAACCTCACCTACATAATTTTTAGGATTTATGATTTATTATCTTTTTTTAGCCTGAAATAAACCTAAAATAATTTTATTTAAAATTCGTTTAAAATCGTTGATCATAATTCTATAACTGTATAAAAACATTTATTAATAGTTTTAAATATCTTTATAGTTATTAGTAAATACTGTGGGTTTTATAAATGAATATATTTAAAATAAAAGAAAATCAAACCCAATTTATTGTCTTTAGCTGCAATTGTACTATTTTTCATAACATTAATTCCAACTTTATATATCAAGAAGAAAGATTTAATTTAAATTATTTCTAGATATTTTCAGGGTTTACCCTTATCGTAGCATCAGTATGGTGCCTTCCATTACTTTTTAAATATGAATTTGTTTACTACAGCCCTGCTACTAAAGAAGTACCATTATGGAATAATATACCAATCTTTGGAGATTATATCTTTAATTTAACACCCATCGGTAAATCATTCTTCATATTAAAATTAAATCAAACAAAGTTACTATTCATTAGAAAAAAATATTTACAATTGTTAAGACTATGTTTCCAAAAAAATTTAAAATTTATATCTTCTATCAAATTTTCTCCAAGCTTCAACTATTTCAGGTGAAGATGCTAACATTTCATTCAAAACAGCTTCACAAATTACATCTGATTTCACTTCTTTTTCTTCTTTTACTTTCTCAGTTACATGCTCAGTGATTTCATTAATTAAATCTTCTTTTTCATTTAATGAATAACCAGCATCTATAGCAGCCTTTTGAATGGATTTCTTAATTTTATCCTGATCGAACGCTTCTTCAGTACCCCTTTTTTTTACTACAACCGTCATTTTTTATTCTCCTAAAAAGAAATATTTCTATTTATAATATATTATTTTTTTATGTGATAGTTTTTTTGATAAAATTGGATGCAGAATAAATTGAATGAATAATTTGCGGTTGCAGAGAATTATCCTAAGTTGAAAGCTGATGAAGTTTTAAAGAGTTAATGAATCAATTATTTGAAATAGAGGATATTGATAGCTAAATATCGTCAAATATTATAATGATGTTGTTAATAGTTTATAATACGAATGTCAAATGTTCCCTAGTACTGCTGTTCCTTATTACTTCAGATTTAATGAAGCTGAATTCTTTTGCACCGAAGCTAATAAAGCTCCAGAAGTTGACTTTGACTCATTAACATGAAATATTAATTTTAAAAAAAACTTAAATAAATGAAGATGATTACAAAAAAATTAACTATTAATTTTCAATTTCTTTAATTAATCGATTACACTCGAGTACTACTTTTTTTCTATTGAAAGCATATGCAATTCTTTGCACAGCCTCCAACATTCTAATAACTGAATCAAGCCAACTGTAAATATCTCCAGCATATGCATGTATTTCAAATTCTTTAAGTAATCTTCTGCTAATATCCACAGGATCCCTCTTCTGAATACGATATTTAAGGATTCTACGAGATAATTCAGCTTGAAAACAGGTGCAGAAAGGTTTATCTTTACAATTGCAGGAGAAGAATTCCAACTGCAGATTTATAACTTTCTCCTGAAATGAAGGATCCATATTAGCGAGATAACTTGAATTAGATAAAATATCCAGAGTTGAATCTGCAAATAAGCGTGATGAAATGTTCATTTTAAGTGCCCGACTTATATGAGTACTAAGTCTCTGGGAAAGATATGCATTTTCAAATGGTTCAAGATTAACTGCAATCTCCAATGAATTCATTTTAACCATTCTTTTACGAATATAATGTGCATCTTCATAATGAAGGAAAGACACTGAAACAGCTCTACCATACTTAGTAGCCTTTAATGATTCATTCACTTCTTTTACGAATCCATAATTTCTTATTATTTCATATGCAGAATCATAATCTAAAGGTAAATCCAATTTTTTATAAGCACTTCGAAGTTGAGAAGTAGTCTTAACTCTACCTGCGCATATATCTGCTAAATATTGCTCCACCACATCATCTTCGCTGTAATCTACATTTATAACATCCACTTCACTCTCTAACAAGTCAACCGCTACCATTTCTTCACTTTCATCCTCAAATTGACGACCTACCTCAGGTAATAAGTAAACTTTACCCATATCATGATAGGATGGTCTTCCAGCCCGCCCCAGCATCTGATGGAATTCATTAGCTGTAAGCCATTTATTACCCATAGTTAAAGATTCAAATATAACCTGTGAAGCAGGAAAATCCACTCCAGCAGCTAAAGCTGCCGTAGTAACAACTGTAGATATATCTTGGTTTAAAAAATGACGTTCAATTCCATCCTTTTTAGCATAAGATAATCCAGCGTGATAAGCTGCAGCTTTAATCTTCCGTCGGTTAAAATAATCGGCTATTTCATGAGTTTTTCTACGAGAATTAGTGAAAATAATAGTTTGACCATGAAAACCCTTTCTAGATATAGTTTGATGTTCATTCCTACTTAATTTAGCCATTAATTCTTCTCGCTCTTGTTCTGACTTTACAAATATCAGATGACGCTCTAAAGGCACGGGTCTTATCTCATATTTCACTAATTTCATATCAAATTCTTTAGCCATTTCCTGTGGATTTTTAATTGTAGCGGAAAGTCCAATAAGTTGCGTTTTAGGAAAGAGTGTTTTTAATCTTTTAATTAATCCATTGAGTCTTGGTCCTCTTTCTACATTAGCTAAAGTATGTATCTCATCCACCACTACCGTACCTAAACCCTCCAAAGCCCCGGCTCTTCCACTGCGTAAGAGGAAGTCTAATCCTTCATAGGTTCCAATGATAATGTCTGCATCTTCCACATTTTCATCTTTAATTAAAAGTTCCTCTTTAGCTTTTATACGAGTCATTCCCACCCTTATGGATATTTTAAGCCCGAGTCGGGAGTATCTTTTTTTAAAGTCCCGGTATTTCTGGTTAGCCAATGCAACTAAGGGTGTAAGATAAATAAATTTACGATTCTTTAAAGCTCTTGGAACCCCTGCAAGCTCCACTATAAGAGTCTTACCACTAGCGGTGGCTGCGACGACTAATTGACTCTCCCCCTCTAATAAACCAGCATCAAGAGATAGAATCTGAACTGGTAATAATTGTTTCACCTGCTTCTTTAAAATTTCTTTAAAATCAGATGGAATATCTAGATTATCAACTGAAATTTTAGGAATACTTCTATCTTTATTACTCGATATTTTATCATAGAGAGTTAATTGAGGATTCTTAACTGGGTTAAAATTGGGATCAAAAATTTTTAAAACTTCTTCTAAATTTCCTATCCTATTTAGTAAATTTTTAAAGTTTTTAAATGTATTAACATCAAATCCTCGGCTTTTAAGTTCTCTTTTAATTTCCTCTTCAGCACAAACCCGGCAAATATATTCATCATTAAATAAGTAAGATTTATCACGTTTTATTAAAGTAATGTAACCTTCAAATGTGCAGTGTTTACAAATCCTAGCTTTCCTGTACTTTATATTCAATGAATGAAGCATCTCCTCCGTCTCAGGATCGTTACCTGCTAAGAAAACATTTTGTTTTCTTAAAATCTTTAAAGCTTCACTAGGCGGAAGTAGAGTCTCTTTATCATTCTTCACAATAAATTTATAAGGCCTAACCTGATTATCTACTCTTTTAAGCTTCAAGTAACCATAAAATAAAGGTTTCCTCCTTTGATTAAGAGCTCCCTTTGAACTACCAATAGGATAAAGTTCTAAAATCTTCTTATTTCTTCTAAGAATTATCATTAAAAACTTCTCATGCGCAATTATTTTTTTTTAATATAGAATAGCTTATTTTTTATTTATATAGGACATATTTCATAAAAGGTTATTATTAATAAATATTCAAAACTTAATAAATTCTGTATAGAATGAATTCGTTTACTACTAGTAAAATATCAAAATAAAAAAAGTTAATTTTAAAAAAAACTTTATTTATCTAAATGATTCATAAAAATCAGTTAAAGTAATGAAATCGTAAAGAATTGTCTGGAGATTACTCTTTAATGATCTTGTTTTTATGGTAAAAGAAGAAATTAATATTTTTAAATAAACTTTATTAGCTTCCTTCTATCTTTAGTGGTGATGAAAACTTATTTTATATAATAAATAATCACAAATTTTATGGGGAATAAAATGAAATTAAAAGGAATTTTTGGAATTTTTATAATTATAATTATTGTTTTTATTATAGGATTTGCAATATACGGTTTTAGTAGTAGTACAACTCCAAATCCAACTAAAAATTATACTGGTAATTATTTATCGTTTACATATCCTTCATCTTGGAATATTAGCGGAAACTCTACTAATAGTACAGTTTATATGATGACAACAAATAATAGTAGTTTTTTTGAAGCTTACGCCCCCGAGTCTATGGCATCAGTTGCAGCTACTGATAATGTAGCGGATAATATATCTGACATAGCTAATAATGATTTTGCAAATACTAATTTAATAAATATCACACAAATTACCGTTGACGGTAATCCTGGTGTAATGGCTTCTAATAATAACTCATTAATCGGATATCATGCCCAAGTATACTTTGCAGTAGGAGATAACCTTTATTGGTACATCTTTTATGATGCAAATCCAATTGATGATAGCGCTAATATTAACGACTTTTTCATGTTAATAAACAGTACCAAAGCTAAATAATAAAAATTAAGAAATAATTATCATTCTTACTATTTAATTGCAGTGCTTAAGACTGTAATTAATTGCTAAAAGATTTTATAAATCATTATTATAGCTTTACTCAGTTATATTTATTAAAATAACATTAAAAAAAATTTAATGAATTATAATTTTTAATTTAAAGAATTTTATTTTCTTCCTTGGATTGTTTTTACTAATGCTGTTGCTTGTTCTCTGAGTTTGAATTTCTGGATTTTTCCACTAGCTGTTAATGGGAAGTTATCTATAAAGAATACATGTTTCGGGACTTTGTATCGGGCTATTTTAGTTGAAGCATAATCCATTACATCTTCTTCAGTTATATCTAATTCATCATCTCTTATTACGAATGCTCCTACGATTTCACCATATTTTTCATCGGGTATACCTATCACTTGCACATCCTTGATGCCCTGCATGGTGTATAAGAATTCCTCTATTTCTCGAGGATAAATATTCTCTCCTCCCCTGATAATCATGTCTTTGATACGACCCACTATAGTATAATAACCTTCTCCATCCACAGTGGCTAAATCGCCACTATGAAGCCAACCATCTTCTTCTATGGTTTCTTTAGTTATTTCAGGCATCTTATAGTAACCTTTCATAACATTGTAGCCTCTGCACATGATTTCTCCTGGTTGATTAGGGCCTAGAGTTTCACCAGTTTCGGGGTTGATGATTTTAACTTCACAATGGGGCATAGCTGTGCCTACAGTTTCTACTTTCTTTTCTATAGGATCATCGGCATGTGTTTGAGTGAATACTGGACTGGCCTCAGTTAACCCGTAGGCTATAGTCACTTCATTCATATACATATCTTCCATAACTTTTTTCATGGCTTCAATAGGACAAGGAGAACCTGCCATGATACCTGTGCGAAGGCTGGTTAAATCAAATAAATCAAACATGGGGTGAGTGTATTCAGCTATGAACATGGTTGGTACACCATAAACGGCAGTGCATCGTTCCTTTTGAATAGCTGCTAAAACCATTAATGGATCAAAAACCTCCAACATTACTAAAGTTGCCCCGTGAGTTACTGTCGCTAATAAACCTAATACAATACCGAAACAATGGAATAACGGTACTGGAAGGCATACTTTATCTTTATCAGTGAAGTTTTGCCTTTCACCTATGTAATAACCATTATTTAAAATGTTTCGATGGGTGAGCATCACTCCTTTGGGGAATCCTGTAGTACCGGAGGTGTACTGCATATTAATGACTTCCCGGTTATTTAAAGATTTTTTAATATTTAAAAACTGTTCATTCGAGGTGTGCTTACCTAAAAGTATTAATTCACTACTGTTATACATTCCACGATGCTTCTCTGGTCCTAAGTAGATTAAACCTTTTAAACATGGAAATTCTAGACTTTTAAGTTTACCTCTTTCTTGTGTTTTGAGTTCTGGAATTAATCCATAGCTTGTTTCAATGTAATCTACATCTTGAAATCCATCGATAATTGCTAAGAATTTCATATCTGACTGTTTGAGGACATAGGCTAATTCATGGCTTTTATAAGCTGTGTTTACTGTTACTAGTACTGCGCCAATTTTTGCTGTGGCAAAGACGAATGTCAGCCAATCAGGAATGTTTTTAGCCCATATTCCGACATGATCTCCTTTGGATACACCTAATGAGATTAATCCTTTGGAGAAGAGATTAATTCTTTCATCAAATTCTTTATAAGTGAAACGAAGGTTTCGATCGGGATACACTATGAAATCATGGTTAGGATTTTTCTCCACTTGTTTTTCGAAGAAGTCACCAACCGTATCTTCAGTAAAAAGCATTTTTTTTTACAACCTAATAAATACTAATTTTTTTTTATTTAATAATTTATAAATTTCTGACGATCAATTCAATTTTTAGATTGGTAAATTTTTTAACTGATTTCTTTAGTTATTTGATGTTTTTCTAATGTTTTACGTATATATTCTGGTATGGGTTTGGATTTACCTATTTCGAAGTCATAATGAACAATTACTGCTTTGCCTCTGGCTTTTAATTCATTATTTTGCCAGGCTTCATGTCCAATGGTGAAGGAAGTGTTTCCAATCTTAAGAATGTAACTTTTGATTTCCACATCTTTTCCATAGTACATTTCTCCTATATAATCAAATTCTGTACGTACTAGAATTAATTTCCATTTATCATAGCTTAAATCAAGGTCTGGAGTGAATATTCTGAAGATGGGGTTTCTTCCTATTTCAAACCATTCTACAAGTGCTATATTATTTATATGCCGAAGTCCATCAGCATCACCGAACCTGGGGGTAACTTTGGTGGTAAACATTTTTCTTATGCCTCTAAAAGAATTTTTTTTTATATTTTAGAAAATAATTTGATAAAATTATTTTTTTTTATAATGGAGCATATATTACAGCTAGTATTCTAGCTTTTATTTCATCTGATGCATGTAATTCATGAGGAATTATAGAATCATAATAGATACTATCTCCTGTTTTAAGTTGATATTTTTCTTGACCGTAGAGAATTTCAATTTCCCCATTCAGTATGTAGATAAATTCTTCTCCTTCATGTGATGAAAGCTTATTTTCTCCTGTTTTAGGGCTTACTTCAATGATGAATGGTTCCATGTGCCGACCCTGCTTTCCATAAGCTAAAGAATAAAAATCTAAAGTGCTTTCTTCAAGATTATTATAACTTCCTGAGAAATGTGTAATGTTTTCTGATTTGCCAGATTTCACTATGAATGGTCCTGTTTGAGGTGCATCATCGAGAAAAGTACCTAATCGCACCCCTAATACCCTGGCAATCTTTAAAAGAGGAGTAAGTGAGGGAATATAAGCTCCGTTTTCTAAGTCTTTTATAAACTCTACACTGCAGTGACTTGCATCAGCTAATTCTTTTATCGTCATTTCGTTATTTTCCCTTATATGACGAATCTTTTCTCCAATTTTATTTTCATCTGACATTATATAATCACCTTCAAAAAAAATTATTATTGATTAATTAAAACAATGAATATAGGTTTTATACTTTAAATTAATGAAGTTGAATAATTGATAGATAAAAAAATTAAATTTCAATTATTTTAATTAAATAATACTCTTAATTATTGATTATACTGATTATATTGATTAGTATCGTTTTGATATTCAGAATTATTATCATTAGTTGTTGTATTAATAGTTTCATTGGTAGTGTAAGT
>Ga0182014_10006593_pt1 | contig 12413 bp, 13 predicted proteins | sample 612S2DmetaG_FD_120489 | JGI IMG/M metagenome (GOLD analysis project Ga0182014, IMG submission 120489) | Permafrost microbial communities from Stordalen Mire, Sweden - 612S2D metaG | ecosystem: Environmental > Terrestrial > Soil > Wetlands > Permafrost | place: Sweden: Stordalen | collected... | reverse complement strand
TGGGAGCATCAGATATATCTGAACTCAGAAAATCAGATTTATTAATAATGGGAAAAACTAGGGAATGGCTTAAGTCAAGGGGGATTAATACTGAAGAATATTCTAGGAGATCACAGCTATGAGCGTTGAAGTAATAGCCATTGGCGGATATGAAGAAGTAGGCAAAAACATGTCCGCAGTTAAAGTTGGGGAAGATGTAGTGATATTTGATATGGGAATTCACTTAGATCGGGTGCATATCCATGAAGATACTGACATGGCGCGGATGCATAGTTTAGATTTAATTGAGAGGGGGATAATACCAGATGATACCTTGATGAAGGATGTTGATGGTAAAGTTAGAGCCATAGTATTTACACATGGACATTTGGATCATATTGGAGCGGTTGGTAAATTAGCTCATCGTTATGAGGCACCTATAATTGGGACACCATATACTATGGGTTTAATTGAGCGCACTATAAAGTCAGAGCGGAAGTTTAAAGTCACTAATCCACTACAGGTTTTAAATCCAGGGGAAAAAATTCAAATATCTCCGGATATAACCTTAGAATTTGTTAGAACGACTCATAGTATACCTCATACTGTGAATGCAGCAATACATACTTCTGAAGGTATTATAGTATACGCGAATGATTTCAAGTTTGATAATCATCAAATGATATCTGAACCGCCGGATTATCATCGTTTAAGGGAGCTTGGAAGGAAAGGGGTGTTAGCTCTTATAGTGGAAACCACCAGAATGACTGAGGAGAAGCAAGTTAAAACTTACTCCGAGAAAGTAGCTCGAATCGCTTTACAGGATGTTATGGAACAAGCTTTGACGGAGAAGGAAGGTATGCTTATCACCACATTTTCATCTCATATAGAGCGTATCCAAGCCATCTGTAATATAGCCAAGCGGAGTGATAGACAAATATTATTATTAGGAAGATCAATGGAGAGATTCGGTAGTATAGCTGAATCTATGGGTCTTTTAAATTTACCACCTACCGCAAGTCTTTATGGAAGTCCTAAGGCTGTTAATCGTGCATTGGCCAGGGCTGAGGAGAAGCGAGAGGATTATTTATTAGTTACAACCGGACATCAGGGTGAACCTGATGCATTGCTTCCACGTATTGCTAATGGAAAAACTAATTTTAAAGTGAGAAGAGGAGATAATGTCGTCATATCAGCACCAATAATACCAGCTCCAATGAATGTCGCGAATCGTAATATTATGGAAAGAAGACTTAAAACCAGTGGCGCTAGAATATTTCCTAATTTGCATGTTTCTGGTCACGCTGGACGAGAGGATCACAGGGACTATATTAGAATGCTTGATCCCATGCATATTATACCGGCTCATGGAGATTTGGAAATGTTAGCAGCCTATACCGAAATGGCTGAGGAGGAAGGATTCAAGATGGGTAATAATATCCATATACTGCGTAATGGACAGGCACAAGTTTTCAATGGGGGGATCTAGTAATATGAACGTTTTAGAATTACTCAAGAAATATTCAACTGAAGTTGACCTTGAAATAGGAAAAGCTCTCGATACTGTTGATCCAGAAGAACTTAATGATGCGTCAAAACATCTCATAAAAGCTGGTGGAAAAAAGATCAGGCCATCATTAGTACTTTTAAGTAGTGAAGCAGTAGGTGGTAGTTTAGAAGGAGCTTTAAAAACTGCTGCTGCAGTTGAATTAATTCATACTTTCTCATTGATTCATGATGATATCATGGATCAAGATGAGATGAGAAGGGGAATGCCATCAGTTCATACTATATGGGGAGAGCCCATGGCCATCTTAGCAGGTGATATAATCTTCGCTCTAGCCTTTGAGTTAGTTACGCAAACTCATAACGAAGATATACCATCAAAAAGAGTAGTCGAAGCTTTGAAAACTGTAGTAGATGCGTGTATAAAAATATGTGAAGGCCAGGCTTTTGACATGTCATTTGAAGGTAACTTTGATGTTCAGGAAGAAGAATATATGAATATGATTTACAAGAAAACCGCTGCATTAATAGCTGCAGCGACCAAAGCAGGTGCAATACTGGGTGGAGGTTCAAAGGAACAAGTTAAAGCTCTTGCAGAATACGGAAGACTCATAGGAATGGCATTCCAGATTCAAGATGATTATTTAGATGTAGTTAGTGAAGAGACTGACATAGGTAAACCAGTAGGTAGTGATATCGTGAAAGGTAAAATGACTTTGATGGTAGTCCATGCTTTATCCAAAGCTTCAGTAAAAGATAAAGAAGCTTTAATATCCATACTAAAGGAAAATAATGAAAAAAATGTGGAGAACGCTATTAAAATCTTCAAAAAATATGGTTCCATTAATTACACTCATAACATTGCCTTACAAAACGTGCAGAAAGCTAAAGAACTCTTAGTTATAGTGGAAGATTCGCCTTCCAAGGAAGCCTTGAGTTTACTTGCAGATTTCGTACTGCAACGTAGTCACTAAAAAAAAAATTTTAAATAATTTTTTTTTACAGATAAAAAAAAATGATAATAATAATAATGCTTTATATTTAAGAATTAAAGTTTATTTAAGTAATTTACTTGTTTATAGTGATTTATTATGGAAGATCAACTCAAAAAACTCATATATAAATATGCACTTTTAAATGCTGTAAAGCATAAGGGGCATGCCGAGCGTGGTGCCGTGGTGGGTGTAATTATGGCATCTCACCCTGAATTTAGAAGTGAAGCTCAAAAAGTTATTAAACTCACTGCGGAAATCATAGAAGAAGTTAATTCACTGACTTTAAAAGATCAGAATCTTGAAATGAAAAATAAGGGGATTCATGAAGCAGTGAAAGAAAGAAAAGCTGAGGAGAAAGGATTAGTTGATCTTCCAAATGTTGAAGGTGAAGTTGTCTTAAGATTTGCACCTAACCCTAGTGGACCTCTACATATTGGTCATGCACGTGCTGCTATTTTAAATCATGAATATATTAAACGTTACGGTGGAAAATTAATCCTCAGATTAGAGGATACTGATCCACGTAGAGTAGATCCTAAAGCATATCAAATGATAGAGGAAGACTTAGCTTGGCTTGGGGTGAAATGGGATGAAAAGATAATTCAAAGCAACCGTATCACTCTTTATCATCAATACGCTGAAAAACTTATTAAACTCGGTCAAGCTTATATGTGTACTTGCCTTGGTGATGAATTCAAAAAATTGAAGGATCAATCTAAAGCATGTTCATGTCGAGATTTATCAATTAATGATAACCTAAAACGCTGGAAAGAAATGCCATTTATGAGTGAAGGCGAAGCAGTTCTACGAGTTAAGACTGATATAAATCATAAAAATCCAGCTATAAGAGATTGGGTGGCTATGCGAATAGTGAATTTTGAACATCCGCGTATTGGCACTCAATATAATGTTTACCCCATGATGAATTTCGCAGTAACAGTGGATGATCATTTACAGGAAATCACTCATGTATTACGAGGAAAGGATCATCTAGCAAATAGTGAAAAACAGAAATACCTTTACCATCATTTTGGATGGACTGTCCCTGAATTCATTCATTATGGTCGACTTAAAATGGAGGATGTTGCATTAAGCACATCCCAAGCTCGTAAAGGTATAAATGATGCTATTTACACTGGCTGGGATGACCCACGTTTAGGTACATTAAGAGCCATTTCTAAACGAGGAATAAAAAAGGAAGCCTTAGAGGAGTTAATGTTAGAAATAGGAGTTAAAATAGCGGATACAACTATTACTTGGAAGAAGATTTATGGTTTAAATCGTAATCTACTTGAAGAAGAGGCTAATCGTTACTTTGCAGTGTTCCATCCTAAGAAAGTGACTATAAAAGACGTACCTGAATTATTTAAAGGAGTAATTAAAAGACTTAAACATCCGGATTTCCCAGATCGAGGATATAGAAGGTTACCATTTGACGGTATAGTTTATTTAGATCAAACTGATTTGAATAATAATGAAAACAAAGTTTTAAGACTAATGGATTCTATTAACATTATATTTAAAGATGAAAGAACTATATTTCACAGTTTCTCATTAGAAGAAGCTCGAAAATACAATGCTCAAATCGTGCAATGGGTGCCAACCACATCATCAATAGATGTAGAATTAGTGATGCCTGATAATTCAATTCTTAAAGGATTAGCTGAACCTTCCATTGAAGAATTAAATCCTAATGATGTAGTGCAGCTTGAACGGATTGGATTTGCTAGGTTAGATGAAATACAACCTAAAAGAAAATTCTACTTTGCCCATAAATAAAAAAAAATATATATTCTAATTATATTTTAATTTTTCTTCTTTTTCTTAGATTTTACTTCAAATTCTCTAATTTCACCCATTTTAGGTTTTAAATTTTTTTCAGCTTCCTTTTTAATCATTTTATTCATTTTTCTTCTCTTTTCTTCTTCTGTTTTAACTTTCCCATTATCAACTGTCATATTTTTAACCAACCCATTTAAGATTAATCTTCTAAAAACAATACTTAAATATCCCTGTATATTTCTACACTCAACTAAATTATTTCCATTTTTTCCATCTAAATACAATTATATATTGAACTATCACTAATCCAGATTTACATATTAATAAGTGAATATTTAAATTAAATTAGGAAAACTAGTCAACGCTGCAAGTATGCTAATAAACGCCACTGATACAACAGTTAATCACGCAATCCAATTAAACATTCTACTATTCACATATCAGCCATAATTTTCGGATTATTAGTAATATGTAACATATAATAAACAAAAACAGGTAAAGTAACTCCAATTATAACCTGACTATAAAACAGAATACTTAATAAAAGATTCATTGGAATTAAGAGGATGATTAAAGCACTCAAAATTAAGATAATCAAAAAACAAACCATGGAATATTGGTGCCTCTTTGAAATTGAAGTGAATACCAGCCTCAAATCCTAAACTCTCACAAATAGGGAAAACTGTAGCATTAAAAAGCCGAAAGCAAATAATAAACCTGCATACTTACCCGCTAATGGGATTAATGCTCCACTCATAGTAGGAACATCAGTAACGGTTATTACAGCCGCGAATATGGTAGCGGCACAGCCACAATAATGAACCACGCTACAAAATTCGTGAGGAAATCACCAAAAATAGCATAAAATTTACCATAAACCAAGTTCTTAATAGTATATGTTTCTCGGCTGAAATGCTTTGAATGTAAAAAGCTGCCAAGGAGCAATGGTAGTACCCACCAACCCTACAATAAAAACTAAATATGAAGGATTCCAACTAAAACTTAGAGGTGTAAAAGAATTACTCAACGCAACATTCCAGTTAGGATGTGATAACAATGCAGCTAAGATGTAACTAACATAGAGAAAACTAGTAAATAAGAAAACCTTTTCAACCCTCCGATAACTACTTTTAATCACAAGTAACCATACCACTAATGCAGCTAAAGGCACCCCCAGTAATTGCGGTACACCGAACATTCCACAATTAACAGCTAGCCATAAATATACCTCAGAATTCAGAATATCTATTTATAAAAAAAACTGCTTATATAGGATTAATCAGTACATCATTTATTCTAGAATAAAAATTACTACTTTTTTTTAATTAAACTATTTCTATAATAATATATTAAGAATTATTTTTACTTTATTTTTTTCCATTTTTTGAAAATAATGATATTATTAGTAATATTTGACTTTTGTACTGTATGATAATTCAAAGGCGAATTGACTATCCAGATTAATTAAGTACAATAAACTAGATATAGAATCTATAACGTAACAAATTCTTAATTGAGGTATTATTTTTGGATTCAAGAGAAAGGGAAAAACTAGGTAGAAATGCTATAATTGTTGGTATTTATGGAAATGCAATTCTTGCTATTTTCAATTTTATTATAGGCACATTTTCCGGAAGTACAGCTCTTATAGCGGAATCTGCCCACACTTTCGCTGATATTTTAGACTCATCGATAGCGTTCATAGGATTCAAAATAGGACTTAAACCCCCTGATACCGAGCATCCGTATGGATACGGGCGAGCAGAATCTCTGACCGGATTAATAAGCGTGATTTTTCTGGTGTTCATTGCATATGAATTATTATTAGATGTGTATGGTAAGCTTTTATTAGGGGCAGCATTGACTCCGCCAAATTTGACTGCAGCATTAATGGCTCTAGTAGGTATCATTGTAAATTATACTATGACCAATTATATGACTAGAGTTGGCCGTGAAATTAACAGTCCAGCCATAACTTCGGATGCGAAACACCAGAGAGTTGATATATTCACATGTGTTGCAATATTCGTGGGTGTAATCGGATCACATCTCGGTGTGCCTTACTTAGATCCTTTAGTTGCATTAATCATTGTTGTACTAGTATTAAGGACAGCCTTTGAAGTAGCTAGAGATAACATAAATAATATTATAGGAAAAGTACCTTCAGATCATCTTTTACAAAATATTGAAGCAGCAGCCTTATCAGTTGAGGGAGTGACTGGAGCTCATTCCATTAAAATAAATTACTTAGGCCCTTACGCAACAGTCGATATTCATATTGAAGTTGAACCTAATTTAACAGTCGTTGAAGCACATAAAATATCCATTCAAGTTGAAAAAGGAATCATAAACCAAATTGAAATTGTAACTATTGTGAATGTTCATATATGCATCACAGGTGAAAAAGGTGTATGCTTAGATTAAATAAGAGTTAATATATAATTCATTAAAAATAAATCTGGTAAGACATAAATAAAAAAAAGAATTTAATAAAAGTAAATAATAAAAATTATATTCAGGTTAAAAATAATTTCCCAGGAGTGAAAAGTTATGTATCCAAATCGTGTGAAATTTGAAAGCTTTCATTTGATCCGGGGAGAATGGTTTTATTAAACAAGATAAACCCACATATTTTTTTTTATTAATAGATCAAGTATATTAATTGAATTGATAAATTCAAAAAAAAATATTAAGAGATGATTTTCTTTATGGAAAACAATGAAATAAATTTAAGTGACGTATACAATAAACTTAAAAAAGAATATAAAGGAATTAAAGAGATCCTTATAGAAAATGAAGTTATCCTGATTTATGCAGATGATGAAATTCTCTGGAAAATATTTGAAGATAAGATTGATGATTATAATAGCATTGAATTCGACGCTGATACCAATGAATCACACTTCATTAAAATCTTACCATAAAACTATTTTTGAATTTCTGAAGCTAGCTAATGTTGGTTTTAGGGAATGCATGGGTTATTAGAAAAAGTCGATTATTTTATCCTCTTTAATTAGAACAGTTTTCATTCATCATCCTCATCTAAGGGATCTACATGTACTGTTGCTATATTTACAATATCAACTTTATTTATGATGGATTTTTCAACTTTATGCGCTATTTTATGAGCTTCTTTAAGAGGTAAATCACTTTTCACTTTAACATGAAGCTCAGTTGACACATAAGGTCCCATGTTGTTAACCTTAATATCATGAGCATCATATACACCATCTACAGATACTGCAACTAATTTTATTTCATTTATAAGTTTTTTAGACGGTACTTTACCCATTAAATTATCTATATTCTCACGGGCTACATCAAAGGCTGTTTTTATAACTAGGACTCCTATTACTACTGCTAATATTGGATCTAGAATAGGATAACCTAATTGAGAACCTACAATACCAAAAAAAATTGCAACAGATGTAAATACATCCATCTTCTTCTGATTAGCAGTAGCTACTAGAATTTGACTATGTATTTCTTTGCCAGTTTTAAAAAGATATTTCATTACAAAATAATTCAAAAAAAATGCTATAATCGCCATTCCTGCGGCAATCCAGCTGGGAGCAGTTAATGAATTAATCATTAAAAATTTAGTATAAGCTTCCAGAAATATTTGATAAGCAATAAAGAAAAGAATTAAGGAAATAAGCAAGCCAACAAGAGGCTCAATACGTCCATGCCCATAAGGATGCTCTGCATCTGCCGGTCTCAAACCAATACGAAAAGCCCAGAGCCCAATTAAATTTGATAAAAGATCCCCTGCATTATCGGCTGCTTGAGCTACCAAAGCTGTAGATCCACTTATTATACCTACTACAAAATTTAAAATTGTAAGGATAATATTAACTAATATAGCATATTTAGATGCTTTATTCCCTATTTCTTCTCTATCCATATTTTCTTTTCTTTCCGTATATTTTTTGGTTAAGATTAAATCTTTCAGGTTCTTCATGTATTAATATTTCTATTACTAAAATTCATGTAATAATCATTTCATCTTGAATAATATTTTTTAAAGTTTATATAATACCTTGAGTATAAACCCATTAAATTCTCTTCATTCATCTATCATTATTTTTATTTAGGGAGGAATGATGTTAGTACCAGGGCAATACTCAAACCTATTAAAATTGCAATAGTTGTTCCGGCTATAATGTTGAAAAACCTTGAGTTTACATGTTCTCCCATAATTTTCTTATCATTAATGAGTAAAAGCATAAATATTAGTATAAATGGGAGTAATAAGCCATTTGCAACTTGAGAAAAGAACAGTATTGAAAGTAAAGGTGCATTTGGAATCAATATGATGATAACTGCCATTACTATAAGTCCGAGATATAATCCATGGAATATCGGTGCTTCTCTAAATCCTTTGTTAACTCCAGCTTCAAAACCTAACATTTCACAGACAAAATATGAGGTAGCTAATGGTAAGATGCTTGCTGCAAATAAAGATGCGTTTAAAAATCCAAATGCAAACAATATACTGGCATAATTCCCGGCGAGGGGAACAAGCGCCTTTGAAACATCCGCAACATTATTAACAGGGATACCATGAGTAAATATGGTGGCTGCACAGGCGATTACTATAAAAAAAGCGATAAAATTCACAGCAAAAGCTCCAAATACGGCATCAATTTTAGAATATTTCAAATTCTTTAAACTTACACCTTTCTCGACAACAGACGCCTGAATGTAAAACATTTGCCACGGAGCTATTGTCGTTCCAATTACCCCTATAACCATAGTAATATAAGCGGTACTTAAACTTAGATGCGGTAATACAACATTTTTTGCTGCAAGTGCCCAGTTTGGCTGTGCAAGTAATCCTGCTGCAATATATGAAATATAAAGGGCGGATGCTATTAAAAATACTTTTTCAACGCTTTTATAATTACCTTTAACTATAAGGAGCCAGACAAAAAGTGCAGCAAGAGGTAAAGCAACGATCCGAGGAATATTAAATATTCCTGTACTTACAGCTACTCCTGAAAATTCAGCTAGTACATTACCGAAATTAGTTGCAAGAAGTGCGAACATCAGTATAACAGTGATTTTAATTCCTACTCTCTCACGTATAAGATCTGCAAGTCCTTTTCCGGATACAATTCCTAATCTAACACCCATCTCTTGAATAACAGCTAATGCCACGAACATGGGAATAAAAAGCCACATCAGGCTATAACCAAACTGTGAGCCTGCCAATGAATAAGTGGTGATACCACCCGCATCATTATCAACATTAGCAGTAATTATCCCCGGCCCCATTACACCTAAAAAAATGACTAAACTTAGAATAAGGGGGGTTTGGAAGACTCTACGAAAAACTCTAAGATCCAAATCAAAAACCTCCTTTATCTTCCAAACATTCTAGGAACTCTTTTCTTCCAAGCAACAGGTAAAACAATATCCATAGCATCATCAACAGTGATAATACCTTTTAATTTCTGCTCATCCTCAACAACTGGTAAAGCGAGTAAATTGTATTTAGCAATCTTCTGGGCAACCTCTACTTGATCCTCAAGAATGTCAGCTTTAATTATATGGGTGTGCATGTAATCTGTGATCTTTTTATCAGGATCCGCTAGTAAAATATCTCTTAGAGAAGTCACGCCCACCAAGTCACCATTTTTGGAAGTTATATAAACATAATAAATGGTTTCAACGTCCTTAGCTATCTCGCGAAGAGATTTCAATACATCCCTAATTGTTAGATCTTGATCTACATATGCATATTCCGTGGTCATGATTCCGCCTGCCGTGTTTTCAGGATACTCTAATAATCTCCTTAAATCATTAGATTCTTCTGGTTCCATTAAATCCAGAAGTTCCTCAGCTTTTGCTTCGGATAAATCACCAAGTACGTCTGCTGCATCATCAGGATCCATCTCATCCAATAATTCAGCAGCACGCTGACTGTCCATACCCTCTAAGAGAGAAACCTGCCTTTCAGGGGACACCTCCTCTAGAGTATCGGCGGCTGCTTCATCATCAAGGGAATTTAAAATATTTATGGATTCATTAATACTTAGTTGATCTACTATTTCTGCTATGTCTGCAGGGTGGAGTTTTTTTATTTTTTGTTCAGGCACTTTTAATTTCAACTGAGTATAATCTGTATTTAATGTGTCAATATCAGCCCATGCGATTATATTTTCATTTGATTTTACACCGAATGGTTTAGCGATACTTTCAACACCTAATCTTTTTAAAATACCGTAAAAACCAATATCTACACCTATAACATGATAATAACCATTACTAGGGGATAATTTAATATCATTTACTCTTCTTATTTTCTTATCCTCAATGTCAACAACTTGTCTATCAAGAACATCTTCTGAAAGTCTTATATCTGATTTTTTAATCTTATATTCGGGAATATCTTCGAATTTACTTTTAAGCTTCATTTCATTCCCTAATTGACTTATGTGGGTGTATGAAATGCTAATTATTTTTTTATCAGGGGTATCCACAGTTATAGCTTCTATAATAGGATAAGAAACTTCGGAAGATACCAAAACATCTTTAAGTTTTCCTATTCTTTTTCCTGTGGAATCTATCACTGGTTTTTTTAATAATTCACTTAGATACAAAGCTTTCACCTCACTATTTAATTATTTAAGGAGTTTTATTTGGTCACTTATAGGTTGTTGGGCATCACTCCCTCTTTAACGCGTTCCATTACAATCATCTCTGTTAAATCTTCCACTCCATCCACAGAACGTATTTTACTGTTAACAATGTTATTAAGTTCCTCTAAGCTTTGAGCCCATACTTTAATTAATATATCATATTCTCCGGATATACTATACACTTCAGAGACTTCCTTAAGCTTAGCCAATTTTAATTCTACACTTCGATGTTTTTCTGATTCTGTTTGAATTATAATAATCGCTGTAACCTTTAAACCAAATTTATCAAGATCTAATAATAGAGTGTACTGTTTAATCACATTTTTATCGAGTTTTTTGAGACGATTTGATATGGTTGCGTCAGGTACATCAATCTCTTTAGACATTTGAGAAAGAGTGATCCTAGCGTTTTTAACCAAAGAATGAATAATTCGCGAGTCAATATCGTCTAATTCATCATCCATTTTCATTTTCACCACTAAATTATTTACATTATTTGTATATTACCCTAAATATATAAAAACATTGGGAAGATTACCTAAAAAACGAGTAAATATTGGTTAAATGAAAAAAAATTTTCATAATATTGAAAGTTTCCAGATAATTATACGAACTTTGATATAAAAAAAATAAGAAAAATGAATTAAATATTATTTTATTGACTTAGCATGGTATGAGTGGAGTATTAATTATTTTATCAGACCCAATTTTTACTAAAACGGATGATATTAGTATTTTCATAAAAAAAAGGCTAATTTTTCAACTTTTAAAAAATTTTTCTAGATTCAAAAATCATAATATTAAAAGTATCCACATTTTACTCTGAAATCAATTTTTTTTTATATAATTTTAATATAAAAATAAATAACAGATTAAATAGAAAAATATATTGTAGAAAACTATGTATATTTTATTTGAATTAAATAATTCAACTTATAAATAATGGGGATAATGAATTGGAAAAAATTGAACTTAAATATAACAGGATAGAAAGAATAGGTGATGATTACTATTTAGTGTATAGATCAGACTTCTTTGATGAAATTAAGAGAAATGAAACACAAGAGAACATTAATCTACTTAAATATATTATAAGTGGACTCAAAGCTAAAAAGAAGGATTCATTCTACGATACAGATTTAGAATATAATCCACTACTAAAAGTTCAATTTAATTACCAAAAAAATAAAGATGAAGAATCAATTGAGAAAGTAAGAATTGAGACTGAAACATTAATCAATAATATAATAACAGATAAAAAATAAAACTTTTATATTTTTTTTAGATAAATTTATATATAAATCTCTGAAAAAATTGGGATTAAGTTAAATAGGATAAGGAATTATATAATAATTAAGGTTTTTATTAACACTAATTTTTTTCTTTGGAGGTGAAATGAATGTCAGAGGATAATATTGTATACATTGGAAATAAACCAGTAATGAACTATGTGTTAGCTGTCGTAACTCAGATGAATGGCGGATTATCAGAAGTAATGTTAAAAGCC
>Ga0182014_10006592_pt1 | contig 12415 bp, 11 predicted proteins | sample 612S2DmetaG_FD_120489 | JGI IMG/M metagenome (GOLD analysis project Ga0182014, IMG submission 120489) | Permafrost microbial communities from Stordalen Mire, Sweden - 612S2D metaG | ecosystem: Environmental > Terrestrial > Soil > Wetlands > Permafrost | place: Sweden: Stordalen | collected... | reverse complement strand
CGGATGATCCGGGTGGCGGAGCGGCTCGTGCAATCCCAGTGCTCTATGCTTCTTGCCCATACTAAGATCTCTCCGATTCATCGTGAGTCAATTGACCAGCATGTCCGCGCTGCCAAATGTGGCCGCACAGAGGGCGACGGTGACAGCCTGTGCCCGCGCAGTGGTCGTGCAGGGGGTCGCCGCGCTGCATAGGTTGGCTTCCAGATTGGTCAGCTCGGTGGTCACCGTGGAAACCGCCGGCGCACTCGCTAGATTGGTGCCCAGCACGCGGGCCGCCAGCGCGCTCGACACCGAGCTGATCCCGGCCGGCGTCGAATAGAGCGCGCCGGCGATGGCGATATTCGGCAGGACGGTCGCCATCAAGGCCGGCGTGTTGACCATCACGTTGCAATACTGAATCGCCAACTGCGCGATGCCCACCTGGTTGTCCGAGGAGAACCCCTCCAGGGTCGGCTGCGCGGGCAACTGCTGTTGGACCGCGAGGTAGGTCGTGTTGATCGCCTGAAGATTCGCGGCGCTGACCGACGCGAGGTTCGCCGTGACTCCCGTGAGCGCCGCCAGGGTCGAATTGACCTGCGCGAAGGTGCGCACGCCGATGCTGGCCACCAGGGGAATGTCGCTCGGCGTGGCGGCCACCGGTGTCGCCTCCACCGTCACGTGCGTCTTGCTGCCGAGCTGATCGAAACTCAGGAAAAACTGGTCGGTGAGGGGTCCGCTTTGTATCGCGATGACCGTACCCACGCTCGACAGCACCTCGCCGCCGAACTTGTAGTTCGCCGCCGTGACCGTGGTGCTGAGCGGTATGTAGGCCTGACCGACGGTGGGAATCGTGCCGTTGATGCCGATGCGAATGCCCTTGACCACGACGCCGTCGGGGACGACCGTGGGATCCAGCGAGACGAACGTCGGGGCGGTGAACAGATAGCTCGCGCTGTCGTACTGGCTCACCGTGAACATCACGTACGCCTGAGATATCCCGGTGACATCCGCCACGTTGAACAGCACGTAATAGCGCTGTCCGACGCCGGCATTGTAATTTTGCAGCACCTGCGCCGCCGTGAGCGCGCGGTTGTGGATGGCCGCGAATTTGATGAGCCCCTGCCAGGAACGATCGCCGGACACCTCGTTGCCCAGCACCAGCGCAAAGGTGCCGTCCCAATTGGCCAGCGTCCCGCCCTTCTGCGGATCCGCCAGGTTGACGCTCGCCCCGTTCACGTAGATCTGGCGGCCGTTGACCGGATCGTAGGTAAGCACCACGTGCTGCAGCGAGGCCTGCAGCAGGGTGGCGGCGGCCGGGGTCTGCAGCTGCGGCATGCCGTTCAGATCCGAATTCGAGCTGCGCATCAGAAAATCGTAGCTTTGGTTGGTCTGACCCAGGGTGAAGTTTCGCGTGGCGTCGCCGCCCGAATAACTGACCATATAAGAGTTGTCCGCCGCCACCAACGCCGGTGCGACCCACGCCTCGATGCTGAACTCGCCCGTGGCCTGGATCATGCTGGTGAACTTCTTGCTCGACGACGTGGATGCCTGCGCCTTGCCGCCGGCGCCCACCGTGATCCCCCACCCCCCGGCCCACGTGACGCTGCCCGAGATGGTGAGGTCCGCCGCCGGATCGACACCGCTGGTGTCATAGGCGATCAGACCCGTTCCGGTGGCGAATTCGTATTTCGCAATGGCGTTCGCGTCGTACCGGTTCGCGCCGCTCGCCACCGTACCCTGGCTCAGGGTGAGCGCCTTGCTCACCACCAACGAAGGATCGACGCTGGTGAGCGGCACCATGCCGGCGAACGCCTGAATGGCGGCAAGCATGGTGGCGGCATTGGCGGCGCAATTGCTCCAGCAATTATGGTTCTCCGTGAGCAACCGTTCGTAGAAACGCGAATTCGTCGGCGTGTTCAGGTCGATCTTGGGGATTGCCGCCTGATACGCCTGGGTGACGTCCGGCGACGCGAAGTAAGGCGACTGGGGCGTGGTGGCATTCGGCGAATGGCACTTGGAGCAGTAAGTCGACAACAACGGATATACGGTCGCCTGAAAATCGGCCGGCGCCGCGGGAAAGTTCTTGCTCTGCCCGACGGTCTGGATGGGAGGAGCCACCAGCTGAATCTGGGTGCCGGTGCCGCCGGCGCCCGACGCGCCCGCCCAATTCGAGATCCAGGTGGTCAGGATGGTGCCGCAGGCGCCCGGGTCGGCCAGCCAGCAGTTATGCCCGCCGCTCACCTTGGTGACGATGAGCGACGTGGACGGCTGCTGCAGATTGACCACGGTATTCGCCTGCGCATAGGCAAGGTTCACGTCGTCGCTGCGGGCGAAGTTCGGCATTTGCGCCGGGCTCGTGGAGTTGTGGCATTGCCCGCAACGATTCTGCGCGCGCACGTTGGCCCAGAAGTTCACGGCAAAGGCCTGCACGTCGGCGGTTGCCGGCGCGGGCCCCGTGTAGGCCGTCGCCGAACTCGTGCTCGACACGGCTTCGTTCGCGGTGGTCGGGGTGCCCGCCCCACCGCAGGCACTCAAGGCAACGGACGCCGCGAGCAGCAGCAGCGATCCGGTGATGCGTGTAACGTTCATGCTCAGTTTCCCTCGCAGTACACGGCTGCTTCGGCGAATACGTGTCGCAGTGAGTAGCTGTTCGCCTGGAACGACGCAATCATCGAGGTCACCTGGGAGCGATCCGCCGCGTTGCTGGGCGAGCGGAAACACACGGTTTTGAACACCCGGGTGACCTGGCAGCTGGCGTAGGCCGCGCTCGATTCGAGCTCCTGTCCCAGCGACTTGGCGCCCGAGCCGCTGCCGGTCTGGGTGGGATCCCAACCCAGCAGCTGATTGACGCCCGTGCGCCAGCGGTTGTCCCAGTGGTCGTCCGGCGTGACGTAGCCCTGGGGGAAGTTCGTGCTGTTGATGAAGTACTTCGGCACGACGGTGCCCGGGGTGTACGCCAATTTGGCGACCTCTCCCTTGGTGGTATCGCCGAAGTTGTAATACGCAAAGGCCTGCGCCATGGGATCCATGCCGCTGTGACACCCGATGCAGTTGTTGAGGAACAGGCTGCTGTCGCCGCCCGGGCTGCGCGTGACGTCCTGCCGGATCCGATCCGGCGGTCGCGTGGTGTCCATGATGGTCTGCAGGTCGCTGCACAGATGATTCATCATCGTGAAGCGAAACATCGCGCGATTCGTGCCGTCGATGAAGAACGCTGCGGCGCCAGCCCGCGTGGTCAGCACCCCGGCCGTTGCCGCGGCCGGAATCCCCGTCAGGGAGGACTGGGTGGCTTTCACCAGGTGCGCCTTGAGATCGACGCTGTTGTCGTCCATCGCTTGATACATGTCGTTGTTGAGCGGCGAATAGGGGGGCACATTCGAGGCGGAATCCGCCGTGTACAGCAGGTCAGCGCTCAGCAAGGTATTGAAGGGGACATCGTCGCGCACCATGCCGACGACGGTGGCCGTGTAATCGTTGAGCGGCGCGAAAACCGTCTGAGCGCGGTTCGTCCATGGCATCGCGAGGTTGCGGATGGTGTTGTTGTAGAATGCGGGATCCTGGGTCGCGATCAAGGCAGCCGTGACGCCGTCGCCCGCCGTCGTCATCGCCGTCAGCTGAGCATCGGTCGCGGGCACCCCGGCGATGCGGTCGTAGATCCGCTTCGCCTGGTCGCGCGTCGGCGGCGGCGCCGCCAGCGACGCCAGGCTGGTTCCCAACGATGCGACGATGGCGGCGCAAATAAGGCGCGCAATCCTGCGGCGCAACAACTGCCTCGTCTCTTTCGACTTCCCAATCTTCATGTGCACTTCCGGCGTGAAATTACGGTATCGACGTGTGGCGAATATACGCAGGCGAACCTGCGGCTAAGGACTGTCTCATTCGGCCGACGTCGGCCATCCGCGACATCACGGGCCGGCGCTTGCCGGGCTATAGTTACGGTCGCCGTCGGGGCTGATGTTCCGTGGTGCAGAGAAGCGGAAGTGCCGCACTTCTTCTGTGAGTCCGTTAACAGAACTCGCGTACACGGCGAACGAAGATGCAGATATGAGACCCATTAAGTTCAATTGCGTCGTAAGATCCATGGCACTTGCATTGCAGCACGCACAGGATCCGATTTGATGAAGTTCTTTTCCCAGCGCGACCCAAGTCACAGTTTGCCCGCCGCGATTCTCTGTCTGCTGCCGATGCTGACCTTCATGGGCTGCAATGGCGGCATCAGCGGTCACGCGCCCGGACTCGCCGGGACGCAATCGCCGGACCCCGGCTCCTTCACGTATCCCCTTGCCTATATCAAAAGACCCTTTCCCAAGAATGACATCAATGCCGCCGATCTCATCACCTCGACCACCGGCGGCGACGTGTACGTGCGCGCGCAGGCGAGCGCCGGCGGCGCTGAAATCAACATCACCAAGTCGATAACCCAGGGCATGGGCGACGTGCGCGACCTCGACGTCTCGGCCGACGGCAAGCTGCTGATCTTCTCCCTGCGTCTTCCCCTGAATCCGGCGAAAGGTAATACAGATCCGACGCAGCCCACGTGGAAAATCTATCAATACGACGCGACCGCCCAGACCGTGACCCAGCTGACCAACGATGCCACGACGGCAGGTCACGACGTCGGGGCGCACTACCTGCCCGACGGGCGCATCGTGTTCTCATCGACCCGGCAGACGGCGACGCAATCGTTGCTCATCGATGAAGGCGACGAGCAATTTCCCGTGCAATCCGCGAACGCGCCCCAGCAGCCCATCTTTCTTCTGCACGTCATGAACGCCGATGGCAGCAACATCCATCAGATCAGCTTCAACACCAATCACGACTTTGCGCCATCGGTGCTGGCCAGCGGCCAGATCGTGTTCTCGCGATACGACTCCGCCAATGGTGGGCAGATCAGCCTGTACCACACCAATCCCGACGGCACCGGACTTGAGCTCTACTACGGCGCGAACAGCCACGCCACGGGCGCCAGCGCGAACGGCACGAACTCCAACGTGATCCAGTTCCTGAACGCGCGCCAGCGGTCGGACGGCAAGTTGGTGGCGATCGCGCGCCCGTTCCTCGGCACCCAATTGGGCGGCGACATCCTGCAGATCGACGCCGAGAATTACGTCGAATGCAATCAAACGGCGACTCCCGGCACCGCCAACGGCACCTGCGCCGTGGCCCGTCCCGGACAGATCAGCGCCACCTCGCTCGGGGTCACGACCGATAGCGGCCTGCCCTCCCTGCAGGGGCGCTTTGCGTCCGTTTACCCGCTGTATGACGGCACCAACCGGATGCTCGTCAGCTGGTCGCCCTGCTTCGTGCTGGACACCACCGTCACCCCGAATACGACCAATGTCTGCACGGCCGGCAACACCAGCGGCGCCAATGTGCAACTCGCCCCGCCGGCGTACACGCTGTGGATATACGATATCTCCGGCGGCACGCTGAGCCCGGTGCTGGCGTCCGAACCGGGCCTCACCATCGTCGATCCCGTGGTCCTGCAGGCGCGGACGCCGACGCCCGGATTCGTGCCGGACGTCGTGCCGACCGGCGCCGCCGGGATTCTGGCGAACAACCCCAATGCCGCGCTCGGCGTGTTGGAGATTCGCAGCGTCTATGACTTCGACGGCGTGGATGGCGTCGCGACGCTGACCACCCCGGCGGTACCGAACATCGCCACCCTGGCCGACCCCAGCCAGACCATAGCCGCACGACGCCCGGCGCGCTTCATTCGCATCGAGAAAGCGGTGGAAATCCCGCCACCCACCGTGCGCGCCATCAACGGCTCGGCCTTCGGCCCCGCCGGCATGGGCATGCGCGAGATTCTTGCGTATGCGCCGATCGAGCCGGATGGGTCCGTCAAGATCCAGATACCGGCCAACGTACCGTTCACGATCGAGATCCTCGACGCGAATGCCCGGCGGATCTTCGCCCCGCATACCAGCTGGATGCAGCTGATGCCCGGCGAGACGAAAACCTGCAACGGCTGTCACACGGCCGGCAGCCCCACGGAACCGTCCCATGGCCGTTTAGGCCTCACCACCATCGCCTATCCGGGGGCCGCCGCCGCGGGCGCCCTGTTTCCCGACACCGGTGCCTATCCGGCAGTGGCCGCGGGCGACACCATGGCGGAAGCTCGGGTGGACACCACCTGCCAGAGCGGCGCTGTGGCCGCCGGCGGCGGCGCGGCCGTCTGCTCGGAGGTCCCGACCATCGACGTGCTCTACACGGATGTGTGGACCGATCCCACCGTCCGCGCCGTAGATCCGTCCATTTCGTACACCTATGCCGCCCTGACGACGCCCCAGCCGACCAACGCGCATTGTGTACCGTGGGATCCACTATGCCGGGTCGCGATCGAATATCCGCTGCAAATCCAGCCGGTCTGGGATTTCGTCCGGCAGCCCCCTGTCGCCCCCGCCGCCATCGCCGGCCTGTCGTGCACGTCCTGCCACAATCCGGCCGCCGTCGCGGGCGCCGCCCAGGTGCCGGCGGGCCAGCTCGATCTCACGAGTTCGCCGTCGACGGCCGACGCCACCGTGACCACGTCATATGAGCAACTGCTGTTTGCACATGACGAGCAGGCGCTTAATATGGGCGTCTTGGGGAACTTGATGGATCCCGGGTTGGTGCCGGTGGCTGGACCGGTCACCGCAGGCAGGGCGAACGGGTCGAACGCCAGATTCTTCAGCCTGTTCAATGGAACATTTCAGGATCCGAGCGTGGGCACGGCAGGCTACATTGACCATACGGGCTTCTTAACGCTGGCGGAGTTGCGATTGATCTCAGAATGGGTCGATATCGGCGCGCAGTATTACAACAATCCTTTCGTCGCGCCGGCTGCGAACTGACCTGATGCGACCCCTGCTCACGCTACTGCTGTTGCTGCAGGCGTTCAATGTCACTCTGGTCCAGGCCAAGGAGCGCTACGTCGACGTGGTGATCACCGATCCCTACATCGAAATGCACAGCGGTCCGGGGCGCGGCTATCCCGTCATTTATGTGGTCGGGCGCGACGATACCGTCACGATCCTGTTCAGCCGCACCGATTGGTACAAGGTGCGCGCGCCGCGCGGCCAGGAGGGCTGGGTGCGCCGCGCGGATCTGGCCCGCACCGTCCTGGCGTCGGGAGAGCCGGCCCCCATCGCTCCCTACCCGGATTTTTCGACCCACCGTTGGGAGATCGGGGCGGGTTATGGCGTCTTCAATCATGAGAACCTGGTGACCGCGTATGGCGATTTCGGTCTGACCGACAGCCTGGACGTCGAATTCGTGGTGCAGCAAGCCTTGGGCACCATCGACAACCGCTACATCACGACGATCGGACTGCGGCATACCTTCCTGCCCGAATGGAAATGGATTTCACCCACCGCCGGCATCGGCACCGGATATCAGTACATCGACAACAAATCGCCCCCGCAGCCGCTGGAACGCCACAACCAAATGGCCTATGTCTCGCTGGGGTTACGCGGATTCATCACGCGACGATTCATGTGGCGTGCCGATTGGCGCAAATACGACGTCTTCACCAATCAGAATCAGACAGAGGAACCGGAAGAATGGAAACTCGGCTTAGCAGTGTTCTTCTAGCAGCGGCGCTGCTGTCCGGCTGCGGCTGGTTTCATCGCGGGGAAAAGCCATCGAACCAGCTCGTGGTCGACGAGCCCGAAGGCGAGCCGTCCATCGTGGAGCCCCAGGTCAATCGGCGCGAGGTAAAGGTGCCGAAGATCAAGGCGAAGGATTTCGAGGTCGGCGCCTATTTTGGCGCGCTCAGCATCCAGGATTTCGGCACGAACCCCATCTATGGGATACGGGCGGCCTACCATGTGTCCGAGGACATTTTTTTCGAAGGATACGTTGCCAGGTCGAAGGCCGGCACCACCAGTCTGGAGGACGTGTTCCCGGACGTGACGGTGACGGACAACGCTGGGAGACACTTCACGTATTACGACATCGACTTGGGCTACAACGTGCTGCCGGGCGAGATATTCATCGGCCGCGGGCGTGCCTTCAATTCGCAGCTGTACGTAACGGTGGGCATGGGCGACGTGAAATTCGCCGACAAGGACCAATTCGCGGTGAATTTCGGGGTCGGAGAACGCCTCGTCATCACCGATTGGCTGGCGCTGCACATCGACGTCCGCGATCACATATTTGAAACCGATCTCACCGGCCGGACCAAGAACGTCGACAACATCGAGGCCACCCTCGGTCTGACCACGTTTTTCTGACGACTGCTGATTTCACCAGGAGAAATTCGTGAAACGCTCAACCGCAAAATTCTTCAAACGCTGCGCTCTGGCGGCCCTCGTGCTCACCGGCACGGCTTTCGCCGCCGATGCCGGCGGACCGGCGCCGGCATTTGCGCTCACCGCGTTGACCGGTGAGCCGGCCACCCTGAGCCAGTACAAGGGCCAGGTGGTCATGGTCAATTTCTGGGCCACCTGGTGCGGGCCCTGCCAGCAGGAAATGCCCCTGCTGGATCAGATGTACAAGAAGTACAAGCCCGCGGGATTCACGCTGATCGGCGTCAACGTGGACAAGACGGCAGCACCGGTGAAGGATCTGATGACGCGCAAGCCCGTGAGCTTCCCCGTTTTGCTCGATCCGGCGAATCAGGTCAGCAAGGCATATCATGTGGACGAAATGCCGAGTTCCGTCATCATCGACCGCAAAGGCGAGATTCGCTACATCCATCGCGGCTATCGCCCCGGCGATGAGAACGAATACCAGGATCGTATTCGTCAATTGATAAAGGAATGATCGTGTCCGGCGTCCTGCGAATATCCTTGGTGGGGCTGATATTGCTGCAGGGCGCCTGCAGCATTCAACCGTGGGTCAAGCCGTACGAACGCGACCGACTGGCCGATCCGATCATGTCATGGGATCGTGATGCCATTTCCGGGGCGTACATCGACCATATCTATGATTCGCGCGAAGCATCGCGCGGCGCCACCGGCACCGCGGGCGGCGGCTGCGGCTGCAATTGACGCCGTCCGTCACATCGATGAAACCCTCCTCCCGGACCACCATCCGCTTCGCCGCCTGCGTGGCGCTCGCCATTGTCGGTGTGGCCGGCGCCGCGGTGTTGCCGGATGATCGCGCCGATATTTTCTACAGCGATTACAAGGGCGGTGGGATGGACATCACCGGTGAATCGGTGCTCGTCCGCAAGAAATTCTCCGAGCAGTTTGCCGTCGAGGCGAACTACTTCGTCGACAAGGTGAGCGGCGCATCGGTGGACGTCCTCAGCACCGCGAGCGTCATCAAGGACGAGCGCAAGCAGAAAAGCCTGTCGCTGGAATACATCCACGACAAGACCACATACAACCTGGCGTATACGAACAGCACCGAACGGGATTACATCTCGAACACGACGCACTTTTCGCTGAGCCAGGACATGTTCGGTGACTTGACGACCGTCTCCCTTGGCTTCACCGACAGCCGCAATTCGATCGGCGAGAACAACGGTACGGCATTCAAGCCGGACGTCACGTGGTTGGGGCACTCGGAAAGCCGCAGCTTCGAGGGCGGCCTGTCGCAGGTCCTCACCAAGGATCTCATCGCGGGAGCGACCCTCGAAGTCGTCACCGACCAGGGACTGCTCAGCAACCCGTATCGGTCGATTCGGTATTGCGCCGTCCCAAGTTCGACGGATGTCTGCGCGGGCGGCGCTTTGACCGGCAGCCAAATCTATCCCAACACCCACACGAGCACCGCGATCGAAGCGCGGGCCAAATACTATCTGTGGTACCGGGCCGCCGCCGCGGTGTCGTACCGGTATTTCACGGATACCTGGGGCATCCGGGCGAATACGACGGAGGTGACGTATACCCATCCGATATCCAACCTGTGGATACTGGAGGGCCGTTTCCGCTACTACGACCAAAACCATGCCACTTTTTATAGCGACCTGTTTCCGAGCGTGGATTACCAGAACTTCGAAGCCCGAGATCAGAATCTCGCGGCATCGACCAACACCACCATCGGACTGAAGGCTACCTACGCCTTCCTGCCCGACGGCTGGAAGATATTCAAACGCGGCACCGTGACGGGCGACGTCAGCCATATCCATTTCAAGTACGACGACTTTCGGGATACGCGGGACTACCAGTCCCCCACCTTCACCGGACCCGCCGGCACGGAACCGCTGTACCAGTTCAATGCGACGATCTACCAGATATACGTGTCGATGTTCTTTTGAGGGTCAGTCCGACAGCCCCTGGGCAGTGCGAGCCTCGCGACGCCACCACACCAGCAGCATCGGGCTCAGGGCCGCGGCGATCGCCAGGGTGTCCGCCACCCAGTCCCAGAAGTCTCGGTCGCGATGCACGCTGGGAAGACCTTGGACGTATTCGATCAGCGCCCCGAATCCCGACAACAGGGCGGCAATGACGAACAGATTGCGCTTCGGAAAAGCCGCGACGGCCAAACCGGTCAACGCGTAAAACGCGATGAAATGCTCCGCCTTGTCCCAGGGGACGAGTTGAATTGCGTGCTGCGGCGGTATCACCGCACTGTAAAAGGTGAAGACTAAAGCGGAAAAAAACGCCAGCCTGGCCAAGCGAATGAGTAGCGTTATGTTGGGCACGGTTCGTCCAAAAGTTCTCAGCATACAGAAAGTACCGGTTGCTTGAATCTCCGCGTGACTCCTAAACGGCTTTTCTGCATATTGGGCGCCGCCACAACCAGACCGGGATAGCATGATCGACCGCTCCGTTTCGCGCCGCGCATTTCTGCAAACTCTGACCCTGAGCACCGCCGCAGGCGTCGTCGCGCTGCCACGGGCGCGGGCCGATGAACCGGCCAAGCTCGATCCCAAGGACCCTGCCGCCCTCGCCCTGGGTTACGTCGAGATCGCCTCACAGGCGGATGCCAAAAAGTTTCCGGTGTATGTAAAGGGGTCGAATTGTGACAACTGCCTGCAGCTGCAAGGTAAGGCAGGCAACGACTTCCGACCGTGCAGCCTGTTTCCCGGCAAGCTGGTTGCCGTCAACGGCTGGTGCGCCGGGTGGACGGCGGAAATGTAGGAACCGGGGCTCCCTCAGCCGCGTTGCGGGCCCGCACGCCGATCGCCGGGAAATCGGTAAAGAACCCATCGATGCCGCGCGACAAATAGCGTTCGATCTCGGCCTCCAGATTGCCGTGCCCCGCCGGAGAATTCCCGATCTTGAGGTCATCCGGCAGGAACTCATTTTCCGCACGGAAGGTCCACACGTGAACCGCCAGCCCTGCCTCGTGCGCCGCCGTCACGCCTTCGCGGGAGGCGAGCGACTTGGCGATGCCGATCGCGTCGGCATACTCGGCAATCAGGCGCAGATCCCCGAGTTCGTGTTCCAGCAATTGCACCAGCGGCAGCTGCGTCATGCCGCGCAGCTGCCGCAGGTTGTTCGGGTCGAAAGACTGAATGAATACCGGCGAACCCGTGCCGCCATAATCGAACCGCTCCAGTGATCGTAGAACCGCGAGTTCCTGGGGCAACCCGATACCGGCAAAATGAGCCGGATGTTTCGTTTCAGGATAGACACCGATTCTCGGCGCGCCATCGCGCCGTCGATTGGTGTCGTTCGCCAATTGCAGGATTTCATCGAAGGTGGGGACGAAGACCTTGCCGTCGAAGGCCCGATTCTGGGGCCGCAGCTCGGGCAGCCGCTCGCGAGCCCGCAGCGTTTTGATTTCCGCCAGCGTGAAATCCTCGGTAAACCAGCCTGACATCGTCTCGCCGTCGATGATTTGGGAACGTTTCCGGTCCGCGAATTCCGGGTGGTCGGCCACGTCGGTGGTGCCACCAATTTCGTTCTCATGACGGGCGATCAGGACGCCGTCCCGCGTCATCACCAAGTCAGGCTCGATATAGTCAGCGCCCTGATCGATGGCCAGCTGATAGCTCTCGAGCGTATGTTCCGGACGCTCCCCGCTCGCACCCCGATGCGCAATGACAATCACCTTCGACAAGCGATACCCCGGCAAAAAAGGGGCTAGTTTACCGCAAGCGGAAGCAGTCGAGGCTCCTGCATGGGAAGCCTCGACTGCTGGGGTCCGTCCCTACTCTGCCCTGCGTCAGCGAGGCGGCGCCAGGGGTGCGGCGCGCGACTCGTGAGCCGACATCAGCATATTGCGCCCCGGCACCCAAGGCGTCCGACGCTGTACATCCTCGCCATTCCGGTCGCCACGATCCGTGGTCGGCTGCGCCGCGAACGCCACGCCGATGGCGAAAAGTGCCGCTGCCGTCAGAGTTACTTTTCGGCTATGCATGACAGATCCTAGGCGCCCCGCAGCAAGAGCTGCGGCGGGTGAGTGCCCTGGGCATCGGCCAGCGCCAGCTGCGGCGGATGGGTGCCCTGAGCATCGGCCAGCGCCAGCTGCGGCGGATGGGTGCCCTGAGCATCGGCCAGCGCCAGCTGCGGCGGGTGGGTGCCCTGAGCATCGGCCAGCGCCAGCTGCGGCGGGT
>Ga0182014_10006591_pt1 | contig 12415 bp, 10 predicted proteins | sample 612S2DmetaG_FD_120489 | JGI IMG/M metagenome (GOLD analysis project Ga0182014, IMG submission 120489) | Permafrost microbial communities from Stordalen Mire, Sweden - 612S2D metaG | ecosystem: Environmental > Terrestrial > Soil > Wetlands > Permafrost | place: Sweden: Stordalen | collected... | reverse complement strand
CCCAGGCCCAGCAGGCCGGCCAACAGCAGCGCCACCTTGCCCAGGGTGCGGCCCAGGCCCGCCGCGCCGAAACCGGCTGCGGAGCTGGCATCCAACCCAGCCAGCAGCAGGATGGCGAACAGGTCCTGGACCACCAGCACCGCCAGCACCCCGTCCCGCAGGGCGCCGCGGGTGCCGTGCTCCTCGAACAGCTTGGCGATGATCATGGTGCTGGAGATGGACAGGGCCGCGCCCATGAACGCGCTTTGCAGGAAACTCCAGCCCAGGGCGCGCCCGGCCATGAACCCGAGCCAGGTGGTGAAGCCCAGCTGGGCCGCGCCCAGGACCATGGCCGTGGCCCCCTTCTCCAGCAGCGTGCGGAAATCGAATTCCAGCCCCACCGAGAACATCAGCAGCACCACGCCCAGTTCCGCCAGAGTCTGGACGTTCTCCAGGTCGGCCACCAGGGGGATCGGCACGTGCGGCCCGACGATCAATCCGGCCAGCATGTAGCCCAGCACCGCCGGCTGCTTCAGCCAACGGAACACCAGCGTGATGACCGCGGCGACGCCGAGGACGGTAGCGAGATCGAGGATGAGTCGAGGAACCTGGGTGACCACACAAATAATGTACAGCTTATTAAGTCAAAGTTCCCCGGCTCCCTTCGATTTTATCTTCGGGCTTCAGCTTGATGGTGAAATGCGCCGTGCACAGGCCGACGATCCTGTCGTCGCACAGCAGCCGGCATTCCAGGATGGCGCTGCGCAGGGAGGCCCGGACCACCGAGGCCTGCACCAGGACCGTGGCGTCGGCGGGCTCCAGATAGCGGACGTGCAGGTCCGTGGTGGCGAACGGCATCCTGCCGTCGAAGTAGGTGCTGAGGGCCATGGCGCAGCCGATGTCCGCCAGGGTGGCCAGCACCCCGCCGTTCACCACGCCGGTGGGCCCGTTGACGGTGCGCTCGGTGGGGACCAGGCTCAAGGTGGCCGCGCCCGGCTGGAGTGCATCAATGCTCAATTGCCAATCCCGGGTGAGGGGGAAGTCGCGGAAGCGGTTGCGCACCCGGTCCAGCAGATCGGGGGCGACCGGATGGGGAGATCGGGTTTTGACCATGGGACAAGTATATGGCGATCGAACAGATCCCGGTTCAGGACCAGCCGCCCTCGGCGAAGCGCTGCAGCTTGTCGCCCGAGGCCCGCAAGGCCAGGGCCCGGGCCACGTAGCGGCCCACCGGATCGGCCTCCAGGTTCACCGCCTCGCCGCAGACCATGGTCTCCAGGCGGGTGCGGCGCACGGTTTCGGGGATGAGCGCCACGGTGAACCAGTCGGTGCCGCAGTCCACCACGGTCAGGGAGATGCCGTCCACGGCCACCGAACCCTTGGGGGCGGTCATGGGCGCCAGCGCCGCGGGCATGGAAAAGCGCCAGATCCCCTCGCCCTGGGGCCGCTCCAGCAGCCTGCCGACCCCGTCCACGTGGCCCGCCACCAGATGCCCGTCCAGGGGATCGCCCACCCTCAGGCTGGGCTCCAGGTGCAGCAGGGCTCCGGGGGCGAGCTGGCCCAGGGTGGTCTTGTCCAGGGTCTCCTGGGACAGCTCCGCCTCCCAGGCCCGGGCGTCCCGGGCCACCGCGGTGAGGCAGGCCCCGTTCACGCAGATGCTGGCGCCCGACTCGGCCCGCTCCAGCAGGTCGGAAGCGGCGCTGATCCTGAGGCGGGCGCCGAAGGGGCGGGCTGAGCGGCCCTCCAGGGTGCCCAGGGAGCGGATGAGGCCGGTGAACACGGGAATCCTCCTTCAATAGACTAGCGCAGTATGTTAGAACTCGAACTCTGGTGAAAGCTCCCCATGGATGTCTGGAACGACAAGCGGCTCAAGCTGTCCATCACCCGCCTCGGGATCGAGTACCTGGCCGCCATGCTGCTCATGGGCCTGTTCGCCGTGGATACCGGCAACAACCTGCTCTATCTGGTGTTCTCGATGATGCTCGGGCTGTTCCTGGTGTCCGGATGGGTGAGCCGGCGCGCCATCCAGGGCATGGCGCTGGAGGCCATCGAGGAGGGCAACCTGTTCGCCCGGGTCCAGGGCGGGATCAAGGTCCGGCTCCGGGACCGGGCCCCCGGGCGGCCCCGGGGGCTGGAGATCCACCTGGTGCTGGAGCAGGGCTGGGTGGAGCCGGCCTTCTACCCCGGGGCGGCCCCGGGGCCGGAGGAGCATCTGGTGGTGCTCCAGGCCCACCCGGAGCGCCGGGGCGCCTGCCGGGCGCTGCGGCTGGACCTGCGCACCGCCTATCCGTTCGGCTTCCTGGAGAAGGCCTGGAGCTTCCCGCTGGAGAAAGAGATGCTGGTGCTGCCCCACCCCCGCTCGTTCACCCAGGGACCGGGCTGGGAAGGGGAACTGGGCAGGGCCCGGCTCCGGCCGGGATCCTCGAGCCCCGATGGGGCCAGGCCGTTCAAGGAGCGGGACCCCCTGAGCCGGGTGCACTGGAAGCGCACCGCCCAGCGGGGCACGCCCTGGGTGCGCACCTTCGAGGACGAGCAGCCCTCGGGGCTGAGCCTGCGGCTGGACCTCAAGGGCTGGGATCCCGGGCCCGCGTTCGAGCGGGAGCTGGAGTGCCTGTCCGGCGGGATCCTGCGGGCCCGGCTGCAGCGCCGGGAGATCACCCTGCGGGTCGAGGGGAAGGACGGCGAGCGGGAATACCAGGGCTACACTCCAAGCTGGCGGGCCCTGGGTCTGGCCGCGGCGGAGGGCGGCACTTTCCATGCCGCGGGAAGCGCACTACCATGACACATCGAGATTTCCCAGAGGCGCTCATGGCTTTTTCCGATCCCCACTCCCAGGTCTGGGAGCCCCTAGTGGGCGCCGCCTGGCGTGCCTGGGCCTCGGCCTACGCCCCCTACTCCGGGTTCCGGGTGGGGGCGGCCCTGCTCCGGGCGGACGGCTCCATCGTCCCCGGCTGCAATGTGGAGAACGCATCCTACCCGGTGAGCCAGTGCGCCGAAAGGACCGCGGTCTGCGCCGCGGTGAGCCAGGGGATGGCGGTGGGAGACCTGCTGGCCCTGGCCGTGGTCACCGAGGCCGGGGAACTCACCCCGCCCTGCGGCGCCTGCCGCCAGGTGCTGGCGGAATTCGCCGGGGAACTGCCCATCCTGCTCGCCAACCGCACGGACCGATCCCTTTGCGATCTCCGTGACCTGCTTCCCCAGGCCTTCACCGGGCGCCACCTTGCCCGCTGAACCCCCACGTCCGCCCGACCGAGGAATTTGATGGCCATCGACCGCAACAAGATCTCCAAACTGGCTGAAAACCACATGGCCGCGGGCAGGGTGGATCGGGCCATCGAGGAATTCCTGAAGCTGATCGAGGACAAGCCGGACGAGTACAACCTCCTGAACCGGGTGGGGGACGCCTACCTCCAGGCTGGCAAGGTTTCCGAAGCCATGGACATGTTCAAGAAGGCCGGGGCCGGCTTCGAACGGGGCGGGTTCAACAACAAGGCCACCGCGGTGCTGAAGAAGGCCCACCGGGTCGCGGCCGAGGACATGGACATCTCCGAGCGGCTGGCGGTGCTCTACCGCCAGACCAACATGATCAAGGAGGCCATCCAGATCCACATCGAGGTGGCCGACATGTGCACCCGCAAGGGCCTCATCAAGCGGGCCCTTGAGGAATTCGCCAAGGTCGTGGAGCTCGACCCGAAGAACCTCAAGAACAAGGTGAAGCTGGCCGACCTCTACAACAAGGAGGGCATGAAGGAGCGCGCCGCCGGCATCTACCTGGAAGTGGCGGAAGCCTTGGCCATGGACCAGATGCACACCGAGGCCGGGCAGATCCTGGAACGGGCCAGGGCCATGGTCAGCACTCCCCCTGTGTTCCTGACCCAGTCCAGGCTCTGCGTGATCCAGAAGGACCTGCCCGGGGCGGCCGAGCGCCTGCGGGAGGGCCTGGCCCAGAATCCGCGCAGCCCCGAGCTGCTGGACGCCCTGGCCGAGGTGGAACTGCAGTCCCAGGCCCCGGAGCGGGCCCTGGAGGCCCTGGCCCAGGTGCCCCAGCTGCCCGAGAAGTCCCTCCTGCTCTGCGAGCGGGCCCTGCGGGACCTGGTCCGGAGCCGGAGAGTGGCGGAAGGGCTGGAACGGTTCAAGCCCATCGGCCGGGAATTCGCCAGGCGGGGCCTGGGCGAGGCCGCGGCCAGGGCGCTCCGGGCGGGCCTGCAGGGGGCCCTCACGGCGGAAGCCTGGCTCCAGTTGGCGGAAATCGCCCACCAGGGGGGCAACCGCGGCGAAGAGGTGGAGAGCCTCCGCCACGCCTTCGCCGAGGCCCAGGCCGCGGGCGACCAGGGCCTGGCCGAGCAGACCTCGCAGAAACTTCAGGGCATGGGGGTCCGGCCGGAAGACCTCTCGGCGCCGTTCGCCCAGGTGGCCGCCCCGCCGCCGGTGCCGTTCCCGGACGAGATCTCCCCCATCGATTCCGAGGACACCGAGCAGGACGTCCTCCGCCGGGCGCAGGTGGAGAAGCTGCAGCGCGACGCCGACCATTTCCTGCAGACCCGGCACATGGAAAGCGCCCTGGAGAGCTACGCCAAGGTCCTCGAGCTGGAGCCGGCCAACAACGAGGCCATCAGCGCCATCGCCGAAATCCACCGGGCCAGCGGCGTGCTCACCCGGGTGCAGATGCACTACGTGAAGACCGCGGAAAAAGTCGCGCCCCTGGGCTTCCGGAGCCTGGCGGTGGACCTGCTGGACCGGGCCGAGGCCATGTTCCCCGGCTCCACCCGGCTCTACCGCAGGACCCTGGGCCTCCTGGACGTCCTGGTTCCGCTGCCCCCGCCGCCGCCGAGGGCCCCCGCCATCGCGCCCATGGCCGAGCCGCTGCCGATCAAGCTGGACCTCGAGCCCAAGCCGTGGCAGGCGCCGCCCAGCCCGCCCCCGCCCCCGCCGGCGCCGGCCCCGGTCCCCCCCGAGGTCGAGGTCCCGAAGCAGCCCGAGTACGAGTGGTCGGAGTTCTCCGACCTGCTGGCGCCCCTGGAACCCGCGCCCGCACCACCCGCGCCCGCATGGGCGCCGTCCGCACCGCCCGAGCCCGCCTGGACGCCGTCCGCATCGGACCCGTGGCAGGCTGTCGAGATGGACGAGGAGCTCTCCGCCATCCTTTCGGACATCGATTTCCAGATGGACTACGGCAGCCCCGAAGAGGCCATGCTGGAGATCGAGAAGGCCCTCGGCAGGCACCTGGACCATCCGGAACTGCGCAAGCGGAAGGAACTCGCCCAGGACTCCCTGCGCCGGCTGGGGCTGGACGTCAAGCCCGAGGCCCTGAAGGAGTCCGATTTCACCCCGTCCTTCTTCGATCTCAGCGACATGCTGGGCGACGCCCTGCTGGAGACCGGCGACGGCGAGGAGATGCACGACGCCACCAACGTGGTGGAAAAGATCCGCAGCGTTGATGAATTGTTCAATGCATTCCGGGAAGGGGTCGAGCAGCAAGTCAAGGGCGACGATTACGACACCCACTACAACCTTGGGATCGCCTACAAGGAGATGATGCTCCTGGATCCGGCCATCGAGGAGTTCAAGCACGCCATGCGCGACCCCGAGCGCACCCTGGAATGCTGTTCCATGCTCGCCATCTGCGAGCAGAGCCAGGGCAACCTGGACGCGGCCATCCAATGGCTGCGCCAGGGCATCGAGTCCCCCGGGTTCCCCCCCGAGGACGGCATCGGCCTCCGCTACGACCTGGGCAACCTGCTCCGGGCCCAGGACCGGCAAGATGAGGCCCGGGAGGAGTTCCGGCGGGTATTCGACCAGGATCCGGACTACCGGGACGTGGCCAAGCTGGTCTGACGAGAATTTTCCACCGTTGCGGCTGCGACTCCATATAATTCATGGGGCCCCGGAGTCGCCATGGTCTTGATCGGAACCGCCGTCGCCTCGTTGCCGCCCCACCTGGCGCGCTACGTGGTGGCCCAGGACTACCAGGCCTACACCCCCCGGGACCACGCGGTCTGGCGCCACATCCTCGGCCGGCTCACCGCCCACCTGAAGGACAAGGCCCACCGCAGCTACCTGGAGGGCCTCGCGGCCGCGGGCATCGGCCTGGAGCGCATCCCCAGCCTCGCGGACATGAACGCGAAGCTGGCGCGGCTGGGCTGGAGCGCGGTGGCGGTGCGGGGCTTCATCCCCCCGGCGGTGTTCACCGAGATGCAGGCCAGGGGCGTCCTGGCCATCGCCGAGGACATCCGCACCCACGAGCACATCGAGTACACCCCGGCCCCGGACATCGTCCACGAAAGCGCGGGCCACGCGCCCATCCTCAAGGACGCCCGCTATGCGGAATACCTCAAGCGCTGCGGCGTGGCCGGGTTCAAGGCCATCGCCAGCCGCGAGGACCGGGCGGTCTACGAGGCCGTCCGCCACCTGAGCGTGGTCAAGGAGGATCCCGCCGCCAGTCCCGGGGACGTCCGCCTGGCCGAGGCTCGGCTGCAGACGGCCCGGGCCGGCCGAGGCCGGATCAGCGAAAGCACCCGGGCCAGCCGGCTCTACTGGTGGACGGCGGAGTACGGCCTGGTGGGCCCCCTGGCGGACCCCAGGCTCTACGGGGCCGGGCTGCTCAGCTCCATCGGCGAAGCCAGCCATTGCCTCACGGCCGCGGTGGAGAAGGCGCCCCTGTCCCTGGCCTGCGTGGAGCAGGATTTCGACATCACCCGGATGCAGCCCAGGCTGTTCGTGGCCAGGGACTTCGACCACCTGTTCGAGGTGCTGGAAGCGTTCGAGGCGACCCTGGCCTGGAAGCGGGGCGGCGATTACGGCCTGGAGGAGGCGCGGCTGGCCGGCACCGTGAACCATCTCCTGCTTTCCGACGGTCTGGAGGTCACCGGCCAGGTGGCCCGGTGGCTCCAGGGGCCGCCCCGGGCGGACGGCTGCTCCGCCCTGCTGGCCATCCTGGAGGGACCGGTGGCGGTTTCCAGGGAAGGGGTCAGCCTGGGGCCGGAGCCATGGCCTGGGCCGGCTCTGGTGGCCTTCGGGGCGACCCTGGCGCCCTTCGGGCCAGCCCTGGCGCCCTTCGGGCTGGCCGGGGAGCTGCCCGGGAGCGGACCGTTCACCCTCGCCCTGGACGGCGGCCTCAGCATCCAAGGGGTCCGGGCCGGCCGGCACGAGGCGCGCGAACTGCGGGGCAGCTTCCAGGGCCGGCCCCTGGACCTTCCCGCCACCGCCCTGCTGTTCCAGAGCGAAGGCCTCCCCGGGGTCGCCGGCGGCCCGGCGGATCCCGAGGCCTGGGACCGCTGGTTCGGCGCCCAGGACGGCTTCAGCGCCGGAGAAGCCGAGACCCTGGCCCGCCGGCGCAAGGCCGAGGCGTTGCCGGCCCGGCTGGGGGCCCTGTACCTCGAAGTGGCCGGCATGCGGGAAGCGGGGCGCCCCGACCCGGCCAGGCTGCGGTCCATCCAGCGGGAGCTGGGCCAGTACCCCGAGGACTGGCTGCTGCTGCGCGAAGTGGGGGAACTCCTGGACCCCTTGCCCACATAGAACATTCAGAGGAGCACCGCCATGACCTGGACCGAGCAAGACAACACCCTGCGCCGCGCCATCAAGACCCCCGATTTCCTCACCGCCTTCAACATCGTGAGCCGGATCGTCGGCCCGGCCGAGGCCATGAACCACCACCCGGACATCGCCTTCGGCTGGGGCTACGTGACCATCACCCTCACCACCCACGACGCCGGCGGGGTCACCCCCAAGGACCACGCCCTGGCCGCCAAGATCGACGAGGCCATCAAGCCATTTGGCGTTTGAGGGTCAGACTTCGGCGGTTCCGGCCGCGCCCCAAAGCTGCAGCGCCTGGGGTCCCGGCTGCACCGGCTTGCCCGGGCGCTGCAGCAGGGTCAGTTCCAGGGCCATCCCATCCCCGGCGGTGAGCCAGGCGCCCTGGCGGTTCCAGGCCAGGGTGCCCGGGAGGCCGGGATCGGCCCGCAGGCCGCCCACCGCGCAGACCTTCACCAGGGTGCCGCGCACGGTCAGTTCCGCCCCGGGCCAGGGCTGCAGGGCCCGCACCTGGCGGTGCAGTTCCGCCGCCGGGCGCCTGGGGTCCAGGCTGGCCATGGCCTTGGTGAGCTTGGGCGCCAGGGTGGCCAGGGCGTCGTCCTGGGGCGCCGGGATCCCGGTTCCCGCCAGCAGGGCCGGAAGCTGGGCCTGGAGCAGCTCCGCCGCGTCCTGGGCCAGGGCCGGGAGCAGGCCCTCGGCGGTGTCCTGGAGGGTGATGGGGCGGCGGCGCTGGGCCAGCACCGGGCCCTCGTCCAGCCCCGGCGTGAGACGCATGAGGCTCACCCCGGTGGCCTCGTCCCCTTCCAGGATGGCCCGGTTGACCGGGGCGGCCCCGCGCCAGCGCGGCAGCAGCGAGAAGTGCAGGTTCCAGACCCCCAGCCCGCACCCGTCCAGCATCCAGCCGGGGAGCAGGTGCCCATAGGCGACCACCACGGCCAGATCGATGCCCAGCGCCTCCCATAGTTCCCGGGTCTCCGGCGCCTTCCACCGCTCCGGCTGGCGCACCTCCAGGCCAAGCTCCAGGGCGGCCCGCTTCACCGGCGGCGGCTCCAGGTGCCGGCCCCGGCCCTGGGGCCGGTCCGGGTTGCAGAACACCGCCGCGACCCCGGCGGCGGCCAGGGCGCGCAGGGCCGGCACCGCGGCGGCCGGGGTGCCCAGGAAGGCGATCCGTGCCACGGTTATTCCCGCGACCGCTGCTTGTTGTAGCGGCGCTGGAGGAACTGGCGCTTCACCGGGCCGAAGTACTCCACGAACAGCCGCCCCCTGAGGTGGTCCACTTCATGGCAGAAGGCCCTGGCCAGCAGGTCCTCGCCCTCCAGCTCCACCCAGGAGCCGTCCGGCAGCCGGTTCTTCACCCAGACCTGCTTGGGGCGTTCCAGCACCTCGTGGATGCCGGGGATGGAAAGACAGCCCTCCGAGCCCACTTGGGAGCCTTCCTGGCGGACGATCTCGGGGTTGATGAGCACGATCCGGGCGGCGGGGTCGACGCCGCAGGAGGAATCCACCACCGCGATGTTGATGTTGATGCCAACCTGCGGGGCGGCGATGCCCACCCCGTCCTCGTCCCGGGCGGTCTCGAACAGGTCGGCCACCAGCTGGTCCAGCTCGGGGCTCCATTCGCCCACATCGGCGCTGTTGATCTTGAGTCGCGGGTCACCCCAGGTGATCACTTTTCGTACGGCCATCGGTTCCTCTATGAATCAGTTTATGCCAAAGCGCCCAGCTTTGATAACCTAGTAGATTCCGGCCCCCGGTCCTGCTTCGTCGTGCCCTCTGGAGATCCCAATGCTTCGCAATTTCCGGCAAGTGTTCAAAGGCAACCAGGCTCCCATGGCCGTGGTCATGATGGTCGTGCTCCTGGGCATGGTGGCCTACCTGGCGCCCAGCCACGGCAGCCCCGACGCTCCGGACAACATCGTCGCCCGGGTCTTCGGCCGGGACATCACCCGGCACGACCTGGAGGGTCCCATGCGCGAGATGGCCAAGCGCCTGGGCAAGGACGCCGACCTCGAGTCGCTGGCGCCGCTCATGCAGAACCAGGCGGTCTCCCAGCTGGTGCAGGCCAAGCTGGTGGAGGAACTGGCCGAGCGCCACGGCATCGTGGTCACCGACGGGGAGATCAAGAACGCCCTGGAGGCCCAGTTGCGGCGCTTCGGGTTCGTGGGGCAGGACAACAAGCTGATGCCCAGCGCCGAGATCAACGACACCCTGCGCGAGCACGGCATGAGCCTCAAGCAGATGGAAACGGACCTCGCCGCCACCCTGGCCGGGCAGAAGCTGTTCCAGCAGGCCGCCACCCAGGTGCCGGTGGATGACGCCTGGCTGAACCTGGAGAACCGGGTCCGCAACGAAAAGATCAGCTTCGAGGCCGCCACCCAGGCGCCCGATCCGTCCCAGGTGCCGGACCCCGGCCCGGCCAAGCTGGAGGCCTTCCTGAAGGATTCCGGCGCGCGCTTCCAGACCGGGCCCCGGCGGGTGATCGCCTACGTGGCCCTGACCCCCGCCGCCCTGGCCCTGCCGCCCGCCGACGACGCGGCGGTGAAGGCGGTCTATGACGGGAAGAAGGGGCAGTTCACCGAACTGAAGGCCAGCCACATCCTGTTCAAGGCAGAGAACGACGCCCAGGTGGCCGAGGCCATGAAGAAGGCCCTGGACCTCCGGGCCAAGCTGCTGGCCGGCCAGGATTTCAACAAGACCGCCGAGGCCGTGAGCGAGGATCCCAGCGCCAAGGGCAACAAGGGTGACCTGGGCTGGTTCCAGTCCGGCCAGATGCAGAAGCCCTTCGAGCAGGCGGCCGTGGCCCTCAAGATCGGCGAAATCAGCCAGCCCGTGCGCACCAGCTTCGGCATCCACCTCATCCGCCTGGAAGGGCGCCGGGAGAAGACCTTCGACCAGGTCAAGGAAGAACTGCGGGGGCAGTTGACCCGGGAGCGCTTCGAGACCAAGGCCAAGGACAAGCTCCAGCAGCTGGTCAAGAAGACCGGGGACCGCGGTGACCTGAACGCCGCCGCCAAGAACCTGGGCCTGAAGGTCCAGACCAGTCCCGCCTTCACCCGGGATTCCGCCACCGGCGTCGAGGGCCTGCCCGGCAGCCAGGGCGCGGTGGGCGAGGCCTTCCGCCTGGACGTGGGCCAGGTCTCCAAGATCCAGAAGACCCAGGACGGCTTCATGGTGTTCCGGGTGCAGGAGGAGCGCCCCATCGCCATCCCGCCCCTGGCCGAGATCAAGGACCAGGTATTGGAGGCCTGGAAGGTGGAGGAGGCCCGCCGGATCCTCCTGGCCAAGGCCCAGGACGCCCTCAAGGGCGGCGACCTGAAGGCCGTGGGCGTCCCCAAGCCCGAGACCGCCGTCACCATCCAAAGCCTGGGCGCACTGGGGCAGCACCCCGGTATCCGCAAGGCCCTGCTGGACACCGCCGTCGGGCAGCTCACGCCCCCCCTGTGGACCCCCGACGGCAAGCTGTGGGTGGCCCGGATCCAGGCCCGCACCCCGGCCGAGCCGCTCACCTTCGCCACCCGCAAGGCCCTGGTGGAGCAGGTCCAGCAGGACGTGGCCCAGAAACTCCTCCAGGCCGAGCTCAAGGCCCTGGAGCAGGACGGCAACCTGCATCCCGGGTTCAGCTCCCTCTACGGCCGGTTCAACGGGATCTGGCGCAACAAGGAGGCCCTGGGGAACGGAGCCTCAGTGCCCGACCTCTCCGGGCTGGATGACTAGTACTACCGGGGCGTCCGTTGTCCCGCCCGTCGCGCCTTCTCGTTTCGTTCGGGTCCCATAGCTTTGCGCCGACCCACCGGTGCGTGAATCTCTTGAAGCGTCCTCGCTGCGCTGCGGGCGCTGCAAGAGTTCACGCAGGCCTTCCCCGCCGGGTTTTTTGGATACGTCACCAGTCATTGGAAAACGATTCGCGGCATCCAGTCCGGGACCCGAGGTCCATGGGATCAAACCAGCGCCACCTCTTCCATTGAACCGAAACCAGGAATCCAGGCGGGGAAGGCCAGCGTGAGAACTTGGCTCACGCGCAGGCGGCAGAGCCGCCGAGCATGAGCCAAGGCTCTCACGCACCGATGGGTCGGCGCACTGCTTTGGGACCCGAACGAAACGAGAAGGCGCGACGGGCGGGACAACGGGCGCCTCAGTCGGGCTAGTCGACCCGGGCCAGGCGGCGGCGCAACTCCGCCATTCCCCGTTCGTCCACGTGCCCGTCGCAGCCCGCTACCACGCGGCTCCCGAACTCCCCGAGCGCCTCGCGGTACCCGGGATCCTGGGTGCAGGCGGCGATATCGCCGGAAGCCCGCAACAGCCGCATGCTGACGGAGATGTCCGCCTTGGCGTAGAACCTTATCTGCTCGAAGGCCGAAGCCAGCAGCTTGTGGAAGCCGATCCACGGAATGGCCACGCGGGCGACCCCTGGCGGGTCGTAGAGCATGGGTGCCGGCTGGTCCCTGGAGGAGAAGCGGATGAGGATCCGGCTGAGCTGGTCCACGCAGTTGATGGCGGTCGTGGGGTCGTTCACGGCGGGCGAGATGGCTTTCAGGGCAATATCGACGATCTGCAGCACCCCGAACTCGATGTCCTGCTGCAGGGTTCTGGCTGGGCCGAGATCGAAGGCCCGGAGCAGGGCGGCGACCCGGTCGGGGGACAGCTTGAGCGGCTTGGACACCAGCAGCAGCGGCAATCCCTCCGGCACGAAATGGCCGACCCGCCGGAGCACCTTGACCCTCACCCGGCAGGTCTTGGCCAATTCCGCCAGGCGCTTGGTATCGATGAACCGGATGTACCCCGAAACGGGGCAACGGATCACCGCCTCGCCCGGATCCAGCTGGTCGGGACCCACCATGCCCGGCCGGCGCACCCTGTGGGGCCGCGGCATGATCTCGTCGATGACCGCCTCGGTTTCGGCGGCGAT
>Ga0182014_10006589_pt1 | contig 12418 bp, 9 predicted proteins | sample 612S2DmetaG_FD_120489 | JGI IMG/M metagenome (GOLD analysis project Ga0182014, IMG submission 120489) | Permafrost microbial communities from Stordalen Mire, Sweden - 612S2D metaG | ecosystem: Environmental > Terrestrial > Soil > Wetlands > Permafrost | place: Sweden: Stordalen | collected... | reverse complement strand
GCTATACGGAGAAGGCACGGCGCGTGATCTTCTTCGCGCGGTATGAGGCCAGCCAGTTCGGCTCGCCCTATATCGAGACCGAGCACCTGCTGCTCGGCCTGCTGCGCGAGGACAAGGCGTTAACCAACCGCTTCCTGCGCTCGCACGCCTCGGTGGAGTCGATCCGCAAGCAGATTGAGGCGCACACAACCATCCGCGAAAAGGTCTCGACCAGCGTGGACCTGCCCCTTTCGAACGAGTGCAAGCGGGTGTTGGCCTATGCGGCGGAGGAGGCCGAACGCCTCGGCCACAAGCACATCGGCACTGAGCACCTGCTGCTCGGCCTCTTGCGCGAAGAGAAGTGCTTCGCCGCGGAGATCCTGCAGGAGCGCGGCCTCAAGCTGGCGCAGATTCGCGACGAACTGGGCCGGGTAACGCAGGAAAAAGCCCCGCCGCAGCAGCGCCAACGCGAGTCCAGCCTGCTGGCCGAGTTCAGCCGCGACCTGACCCAGGCAGCCATGGACGGCCAGCTCGATCCGCTTGTGGGCCGCGACGGCGAGCTTGAGCGCGTGGTGCAGATCCTCTGCCGCCGCACAAAAAACAATCCGGTGCTCATCGGCGAACCCGGCGTCGGCAAGACGGCCATCGTCGAAGGCCTCGCCCAGCGCATCGCCGACGGCGAAGTACCGAGCTTCCTCGCCGACAAGCGCGTCCTGGGTCTGGATCTTTCGCTCATCGTGGCCGGCACCAAGTATCGCGGCCAGTTCGAGGAGCGGCTCAAGACCATCATGAAGGAGCTGATGGAGAACCAGAACTCCATCGTCTTCATCGACGAGCTGCACACCCTGGTCGGCGCGGGCTCGGCCGAGGGCTCCCTCGACGCGGCCAACATCCTCAAGCCGGCGCTCTCCCGCGGCGAAATTCAGTGCATCGGCGCCACCACCCCGGCCGAGTACCGCAAGTCCATCGAGAAGGATCGCTCCCTCGAGCGCCGCTTCCAGGCCGTCAAGGTCCCCCCGCCCAACGAGGCTGACGCCATCAAGATCATCCACGGCATCAAGGACCGCTACGAGAAGTTCCACGCGGTCAGCTACACCGATGCCGCCGTCGAGTTCGCCGTCTCCCACTCCAGCCGCTACATCCCCGACCGCTTCCTGCCCGACAAGGCCATCGACCTCATCGACGAAGCCGGCGCTCGCGTCAAGCTCCGCCAGACCTCGCTGCCTGACGAGATCACTGAGGTGCAGAAGCGCATCAAGTTCATCGTGCACCGCATGGACTCAGCCATCGCCAACCATGAGTTTGAAAAGGCGCGCTTCTACTCCGACGAGGAACGCAAAGAGCGCGAAAGCCTCCGCGCCCTGCGCGACAAGTATCACCTCGACGACTCGGCCGCCGGCATCGTGGGCCGCGAAGATATTGAAGACGTCGTCAGCCGCTGGACCGGCGTTCCCGTCACCAGCATCAAGGAAGAGGAGACGCAGAAGCTGCTCCGCGTCGAAGAAGAGCTGCACAAGCGCGTCATCTCGCAGGATAAGGCGATCGGCGCGCTCGCTCGCGCCATTCGCCGCTCTCGCGCAGGCCTCAAGTCGCCCGCGCGGCCCATCGGCAGCTTCCTCTTCCTCGGCCCCACCGGGGTCGGAAAAACGGAGATGGCCCGTACCCTCGCCAACTTCCTCTTCGGCTCCGACAAAGCCCTCATCCGCTTCGATATGTCGGAGTTCATGGAGAAGCATTCGGTCTCCAAGCTCATCGGTTCGCCTCCGGGCTATGTGGGTTACGAGGAGGGCGGCCAGTTGACCGAACGCGTCAAGCGCTCGCCTTACTCCGTCGTCCTGCTCGACGAAATCGAGAAGGCCCACCCCGATGTCTTCAATATCCTGCTCCAGGTCTTTGAGGATGGCCAGTTGACCGACGGCCTCGGCAACACCGTCGACTTCAAGAACGTCATCGTCATCATGACCTCGAACATCGGCGCCCGCCATCTGCAAAAGAAGCAGGGCCTCGGCTTCCAGAGCGAGCGCGAGGACCTGGTCAACGAGAAGGTCGAGGAACTGGTCAAGCAGGAAGTCAAGAAGACCTTTAACCCCGAGTTCCTCAACCGCCTCGACGAAGTGATCCTCTTCCAGTCGCTGTCGGACGCCGACCTGATCCAGATCGTCGAACTGCTTGTCCAGCAGCTCAACACCAATCTGGCTCAGAAGTCCATCACCATCTCCGTCACCGAGGAAGCCAAGAAGTGGATCCTCGACAAGACCCTCGTCGACCGCAGTTACGGTGCGCGGCCCTTGCGCCGCGCCCTGCAGCGCTACGTCGAGGACCCCTTGTCCGAAGCCCTGATCGCCGGTAACATCTCCGCGCGCCCAGCCTTCCTCGAGGTCTATCTCGAAGCCAACCGGCTCTTCTATCGCCCAGTCAGCGCCGATGAGAGCGTCAGCGACGAGAAGGCCGCCGGCATTCTCCTCTTCAGCAACTGAGGCTGACGCGAGCAGATCGAAGCCAAATCAGCCTGACTGAAACCAACCCAATCGGGACAAACAAAAAGCCCCCGGCAACCTCGCCGGGGGCTTTCCTTCAGGAGCCCGCTAACTTGCCAACCCGCTAACTTGCTAATCCGTTATCTTCGCGAAGCGATCTAACTTGCTGCTTTTCTTCGAGACCTGGGAAAGCACGTACCCCAACCGCGCTCGGACCGGTAAGCCGGAACTGGCAGCTCGGAGTTTCAACCCCGACAAAAAACCACCCACCTATTTTGAAAATCAACCAGCGCGGCAGGAAGGTCGGGGTTGTAACTCCGACTGAATTCGCGCACAAATTCCCGCCTCCAAATCCAACCCACCGACAATCCAGAAAACTCCCCGACCACCCGCACCGTCTCCACCGAAACCGCAGCCAACTGCCCAACCAGCCGGGCAACAGATTCAGGTTCCCCGCCGCGCAGCAGAAAAAATCGCCACTTCGTCGGTGTGTTCTGGACATTGGTCTCGAAATGCTGACAAATCTTGTTTTCTTGGTCCCGGCAAAAAACGTCGCGAGCACGCCCGGGTCTTTGGCCCTGGAACGAATGCAGAATAGATCGCGAGCGGAGGCAACTGGTGGTATATTGCCCCGTAGCCGGGCAGGCAAAATGGAAATTCCGGCTCGCGCATCGCGGGGTAATTCTATGCAAACCTCCCCCTCCGTTTCGAACCTTGGAAACAACCGGCCTTCCTTCCGGGGGGCGCTTCATCGGTGAATGTTGATGTTTTTCATAACCCTCTGCGCCAACCTTTGGCCAGCGAAAGGCGCCGTCTAAGCCAACCTTTAAGCAATCCGAGGCCAATTTCCTGATCCCTGATCCCTCTAACTCCCTCTAAATCAATCGAATACGACAGTTTTGTTCCCATAGCAGAGAATGCGCCGGTCAAGGTGCCAGCGCACCGCGCGGGATAGAACGATACGTTCCAGATCGCGCCCCCGGGCCACCAGGTCTTCCACCTGATCGCGGTGCGAAATGCGCGCCACATCCTGCTCGATGATCGGTCCATCATCAAGCAGATCAGTAACATAGTGGCTGGTGGCTCCGATCAGTTTCACGCCCCGCGCATGCGCTGCGTGGTACGGTTTGGCCCCGGTAAATGCGGGCAGAAACGAGTGGTGAACGTTGATGATCGCCGCCGGATAACGGCCCACAAAGCCGGGCGAAAGAACCTGCATGTAGCGCGCCAGCACCACCAGTTCAACCCCTTTCGATTCAAGCAGTTCCAACTCCTTCGTCTCCGCCTCGCCGCGCGTTCCCGCCGTAACGGGAACATATTCATAGGGAATCCCATAAAACCCCGCCAATTTTTCCACATCTCTATGATTCGAAACGATTAAAGGAATCTCGCAGAGCAGTTCACCGGTGCGCCAACGGTGCAGCAGATCGGCCATGCAGTGCAGGTACTGGGAGCAGAACAAGGCCACCCTGGGCTGACGAGCGTTCGAGGTCAGCTTCCACCTCATTCCAAGCTCCGCGGCCAGAGGGGCGAATGCCGCCCTAAACCCTTCCAGGTCAAAGACTTCTCGCGCGGATTCCTGGCCGGATGCCTGCCTGGATATTGGGCCGGCCAACGCGTCCAGCGCCCACTCGACGCGCATAAAGAAGAGGCCCAGATCGTGATCCTGATGCTGGTCGGCGTGCAGAATGTTGGCGCCCCGCTCGTAGAGCAGCGTGGCGACGCGAGCCACCAGACCCTTGCGGTCCGGGCAGTCGATGAGCAGAACAGCCGAATCTTTCATGTTCACTTCAGCTTAAAGCAACATGCAGCGCTCATGCCTGCAGGGTCCCCCTTTGAATCACGCCTTGGAATTCAGTGCGCTTGTTATCCGGAAGTACCCGTGCTGGGTGCAATGCAGGTCTACGCCACAGAGAGATCGGCCGGCCGCCGCATCTTCAGGGCTAAAATCTCAGGGCCACAACGCGGCAGAAGGTGTTCTGCACCGGCCGCTCGCGCCTGCCTTGCCTTCGTTGCGGCAAGAAAAGCGCTCGGGCGTATTCTGCTGCCCCGGCGATGCGCATGCAACGCAATAAACCTGATCGGAATCCGTGCCGTCAGGCGGCCGTATCTCCGCGAACCTGCAACGGTGCGTTCAACTGTTGGCGGAGGTTGCCGGCAAGATCGGCCACTACGCGAAGTTTGTCGGCGATGGGAGAGGACGCCTCGCTGCCGGAGAGGGCCAACTGCGAGTGCAGCAACAAGCCCGCGACCGTGGTCTTCAGCTCGGTCTCGATGGCCGCCGCCGCCGCCCGGCGGGCCAGCGTCTGCTCCCGCTCGCGGCGGTGGAGGGCGGCGCGAATCTCCCGGATCAGCCGGGCCGCCCCGGAGAGCGCGAAGTTGATCTGCAAGGGAATCGCCAGCCCGGCGCGCTCCCACACCGCCTCGGCGGCGGACGGATCGCACTCGGCCATGGTTTCATCCACCACCACGGCGGCAAACTCCCGGCGGCGCAGCGCGGCCAGCGCGGCCTTGCGTCCCTCCGCCACTTCCACCTCCATGCCCAGTTGCGCGCCCACCACGGCGGCGCAGTTACGGGCGCCTTCGATTCCGGTCACAATCAGAATGCTCATTTCCAGCTCCTCGTTCCGTGCCCGGCCGGCTCATGGCCAGGGCTTGTTCTTCCGGTCCCTGCAGGCTTCTTTCCTGTAAGGATCAGTGGCTTTTCCCGTGATTGCTCTATCGGCGCGATTCGTTCCGGCTCCAGTCCGGGCCGGTCACTCTTCCCGAAGCGGGTCGGCAATGCCGTATTCCTTCAGCTTGCGGTAGAGAGTGGTCTTGCCGATTCCCAGCAGCTTGGCAGCCTGCAGCTTGTCGCCGTTGAGGGTGCGAATGGCTCCCAGGATGGCCTGGCGCTCGAGATCGGCCAAGGTCGTCACCTCCGGAGCGCCGCTTTCCCGGGCCGGTTCTCCGGCGGCCGCGGCGGTGCGCCGGGCCTCCAGACCCTGCTGCTGCAACTGCGTCGGCAGATCGCCAAGGTGCAGCACCGGCCCCGAAGAGAGGGCGCAGGCCCGCTCCACCGAGTTCTCCAGCTCGCGCACGTTGCCCGGCCAATCGTGCCGCATCATGGTGCGCAGTGCCTCGTCGCTGAGTGTGAACTTGGTGCCGTGCTCGCGGCTGATGCGGTCCAGGAAGTGCGCCGCCAGGAGCGGTATATCCTCGCGGCGGTCGCGCAGCGACGGGAGCCGCAGATTGACCACGTTGAGCCGGTAAAAGAGATCCTTGCGGAAGGTGCCCTTCTCGACCATCACCGCCAGGTCGCGGTTGGTGGCGGCAACGATGCGCGCCTTGATCGGTACGCGATGGGTGGCTCCGACCGGCCGCACTTCCTTTTCCTGGAGGGCGCGGAGCAGCTTGGCCTGCAGGTCCAGCGAAAGCTCGCCGATCTCATCGAGAAAGACCGTGCCCCCCTCGGCCGAGACCAGCAACCCGTCCTTGGAGCGGTTGGCTCCGGTGAAGGCGCCCTTCACGTAACCGAACAGCTCGCTCTCGATCAGCGTGGGCACCAGCGAGCCGCAATCCACAGGCAGGAAGGGCTTTTGAGAGTTGGGGCCGTAGGCGTGGATGGTCCGCGCCACCAGTTCCTTGCCCGTGCCGCTCTCGCCGAGAATCAAGACCGGATGCGAGCTTTGGGCTACTTTGGAGAGAATGCGGTACAGCTTCTCCATCTCCGCCGAGCGGCCGATCATCGCTCCCAGTCCCTGGCTGAGCCGCAGCCGCTCCCGCAACTGGCGGGCGGCGGTGTCGGTCAAGTGGCTCGCGGCAGCGCGGTCCAGCACGGTCGAAAGCTCGTCCATGGCGAAGGGCTTGGTCAGGTAGTCGGAGGCGCCGCAGCGCATCGCTTCCACGACCGCGTTCACCGATCCCGAGGCGGTCATGGCGATCACCGAGGTCGCGGGGTAGAGCAGCTTCACCTCAGAGACCAACTCCAGGCCCTGGTTGCTCCCCGCTGGCAGGTTGACCAGCAGAATGTCTGCCGCGCGGCCGCGCAGTTGGCTCCGCGCCTGGCCAAGGTCGCCGGTGCTCTCGACCGCATAGCCCAGGCTGGCGGCGATCTCGGCGCAGGCCGAGCGGATGGCCGCGTCCGCGTCCACTACCAGCAGGTGCAGCCGCACCGCCGGCTCCGCAAGTTGAGGGATAAACTCCATGGTTCTCGAGTTTAGAACTGTTTCGAGCATTGTATTCGCCTCACGCATAGTTGGGTGAATTGGTTTTGAAGTTGCCGGTCTTGCGCCGTGCCGGAGAACCCGCTTCAGCGGGTCCGGACGGGCAGCTCGATCTCAAAGAGCGCGCCCGAGGGAGCGCGGTTTGCGGCGTGAATCCGACCGCCCGCTGCCTCGATGATCGAACGGGTGATGGCGAGACCCAGCCCGCGATGCGCGACCGGCCAGCCTCCGTTCGCTGAAGCGCCGTTCGAGCGGGAGGTGTAGCCGGACGCGAAGATCTTTTCCAGCGCCTTGCGGGGGATTCCCGGCCCGCTGTCTTCAATCGTAAGCGCCAGCCACTGCCCGCACCCCGGTCCCGCATGCCGCTCGCGCAGGCCAAGTTGGATCCTGCCGCCTGCGGGCATGGCCTCGGCGGCGTTCTTGACCAGATTCACAAGCACCCTGGTCAGGTCCTCTCCCGTCAGCCTCACTGGCTGCGCACCGCCCTCGGCGTTCACAGTCAGGGCAATCGAGGGTCCGGCCAGGGCGGCCAACAGGTTCCGGTTGGCCAGCAGCTCTCCAGCCAGACTGTCGATCGGCTCGGCCGGCATCAGATCCCAGCGCCGGGACTGCCCCAGCCGGTCGCCGGTCGAAGTATTCGCCGTCTTCGCAGGCAATCTACCCAGGTCGCGCAGGGCGCCATGGGAGGAAGCCGCCCCCGGAACTTCGCGCGCATCGAGAGCCACCAGTTTTTCCACCAGCCGGCGGCTGGCCGCGGCCACCAGCCGCAACTCGTTTCCGTAGTGAAGGAACGGTGTCGCCAGCACCCCCGGCTCCTCAAGAAGATCGCAATAAAGCCCCAGCGCCGTGACCATGTTTCTGGCGTCGTGCGCCACCTCTGCCAGGTTCTCGCCCTCGCCGCGCAACGTGGCCAGCGTCTCCACCACCGCTTCCACCCGCTTGCGCTCCGCTCCGTCCATTCCTGCCGTCTGTTCCATCTGCTGCATGGCTTGCTCTCTTTCCTGTCCGGTCCTGGACTCGCACTCGAATTTGTCAACTCGCCTTCTTGTTCCGTTTCCGCTGTCGCTTTCCACCCTGTTTTCCGCTTTTGCCGCTGTCGGAGGCCCTTGAGTTCCACTCCTGTTCCCCGCCTTGGCTCTTCCCGTTCTTGTCTCTGCATCTGGGTTTTGTCCTCTTCTATTACACGCAGCGTGCCAAACTAGAACGGGCGCACTAAGTTCCTGATAAGGGAAGGGCTTACTGTCCAATTCCCGGAAAGCCTCGCAGACCTGGATCGGGGCTGCATCTCCCAAAATGGAACAAGGCCGCCGGATAGGATCGCCTTAATCTATTTAGGTTCAGTCGGTTACGCCATCATTCCTGTTCCGGGTCATGGAATTCCGGTTTCCCTCTTTGGAACTGGCCCTTCCCGAGGGAACCGCCCCAGCAGGACTCCCTCTCCCGTACAATCCCTCTATGCGCGCCCACGGCCAATCTCCCTTCTTCCGTCCCGGCGGCAGGACCCCTGCCCAGCTTCGTCCGCTCTCTCTCACCCCCGGTTTTGTCCAGACCGCTGAAGGCTCGGTACTGGTGTCGCTGGGCAACACACGGGTGCTGACTTGCGCCACCATCGAACAGGGTGTGCCGGGCTGGCTGCGCAACTCGGGCCGCGGCTGGGTCACGGCGGAGTACGCCATGCTGCCCCGGTCTACGGTGACCCGTACTCCGCGCGAGAGCGAAAGGGGCAAGATCGGCGGCCGCACCCACGAGATTCAGCGCCTGATCGGCCGCAGCCTGCGGTCCGTTGTGGACATGCAGGTCCTGGGCGAGCGGACGGTGATTCTGGACTGCGACGTGATTCAGGCCGACGGCGGCACGCGCACGGCGGCCATCACCGGCGCGGCGGTGGCCCTGGCGCTGGCGTTGAGCGCCCTGGTTGAAGCCGGGACGCTCAAGCAGTCGCCGCTGAAGCAACTGGTGGCCGCAACCTCGGTGGGCTTCGTGGGCGGCACAGCGCTGCTCGACCTCTGCTACGAGGAGGACTCGGCGGCCGAGGTGGACATGAATGTGGTGATGACCGCCGATGGGGGCCTGATCGAGACCCAGGCCACGGCCGAGAAAGGAAGTTTCTCGCGCAGCCAGTTGAACGGGCTCATCGATCTGGCCGAAGCGGGGATGAAGGAGATATTCGCGGCACAGCGGGCGGTGCTGGGTGCGTAATGATTTTTTCAGAGATTGTGCGGCTGCGCCCCTAAGGACGGTCCTGAGCGGCATGGAGAAAGCGCAGTATGTGGACCGAATGGTCGTCCACGGCATAAATCATCAGATAAGGCAGCGGCGCTAGAACCAGTTCGCGTGTGCCGCTTTTCATGCCGGCACGGCCCGCATACGGAAACGTCTTGAGCGACTTTGCCGCGTCGTAGAGCCGTTGAAGTGTGGAGGCGGCAAAAGAGGGGTGGTAAAGATAAAGGTAGTTGGCGATGCCTTCCAGATCCTCGGCCGCGGCCATCGACCACCGCAGCCGTCTCAAGCCCGCATCATCCGCGCCACGCGAGCGTCCATCTCTTCCTCTTCAAGGAATTCACCGCGGGCAATCTGATCGATTCCCAACTGCACCTGCGCGTCGAACCAGCTCTCCTGGGCGAGCAGGCGGTCCACAGCCTCCGCCGCCAACTCCGAGGCGCTGCGACCGGTGCGAATGGCGAGACTGGCGAGTCCCGTTGCCTGGGGTTCGGGAAGCTGAAGGTCCATAAGGGAAGGTTAGGAGCAGTCCGTTCTGATGTCAAGCGGCGCTGCGCGGCCAGGACAGCTACTATGAGCTCGCAGATTGGCTGAAGGATTAGGAAGTCCGCACGAAAATTCCGAAGAATACCTGTCATAACGGGGCGGAAGTTCAGTTTCATGCGCTTGAGAAACCGCCTGTTTGGACGTGCGCGAAATGCGGTAAAGCGCTCCTGGTCGAGACTACCGTAAATGATGCGCTTATTTCCGAAGCTGGCGAATAGTGCATTGTCAGTAGGCAAGGCAGTGAGGGGCGGCTCTCGGTGTGTTGCGATTAGAATTTGCCTCTCATCTGGCCAAGAGGCACTGAGCTATTTCTTTATCCACGGACTTTTGTAATTCCAGCGTGGATTTGGCGTTATTCAGGCCTGCATTGCCGAGTTCGAGCGACTCCTGGATGATCCTGGATTCATCTCTGTAGGTCCCGAGTTCATCTCCGCAGAGGTGCAGTATCTCCGCATCGCCCTGAGTCTTGTAATCAATCTGACTCATTCATTGCAGCCTGTCGTCCGCAGTCTGGAAGTCCTTCAGCCTCGGCTCGAAAAGCAGCACACCAGCATCGCGGTAGTCGTATGCGCGTTTGAATGCGTCAAGCGCATCGCCATAGGCTTCCTGCCACAGTTGCCGCTGGTGTATGCGGTACTAAAAATATCCGGCTCCCCCTAATAAAACGGCTATCGTAACAAAGGTCAGAATCCGCCTTCTCATGACGGCCTCTTTCGGCGATAAGTCTAGCAGAACTACATAACCTCCAACGGTGTCATCATTTTTTACCGCAGCGCCGCCGCCAGCAGCAGCGTGGTTCCCAGCCCGGCCACCGACAGGACCGTCTCCATCACCGACCAGGTGGCGAGCGTCTCCTTCAGCTCCAGCTTGAAGAACGACTGGATCATCCAGAAGCCGGGATCGTTCACGTGCGAAAGAACGAGCGAGCCGGTGCCGGTGGCCAGCACCAGCAGCTCGGGGCGTACGCCGATATGGCCGGCCATGGGCGCCAATACCGCCGAGGCCACGGCCATGGCCACGGTGGCCGAGCCCATGGAGACGCGGACCACCGCGGCTAAGAGCCAGGCCAGGACAAGGGGCGGCATGTGTGCGCCGAGCGCGAGGCTGACGGTGGCCTGGGCGGCTCCCGAATCGCGCAGCACGCCGCTCAGCCCGCCGGCCGCGGCCAGAATCACCAGCACGTTGGCGATGGGTTCAAAGGATTCCGCGGTCAATTTGCGCAACAGTTCCCGGCCGTGATGCTGGCCGGTCTGGACGTGCGCCCCCAGCGTTACGAGAGCCGCCAGCACCGCGATCAGCAGCGCAACGTCCGGGCTGCCTATGAAGTGCAGAATCTGGTTTGGGACGCCGCCCGGCGCGGCCAGCGCGTCTGCCCAACTGCCCAGGAAGATGAGCGCTACCGGGAGCAGAATGGCCGCCGCCGCACAAACAGGGCCGGCCGGCGGGGGAACCGGGTCCGCCTTCGGAAGCGAATCCGGGGAGACGGCGGCCGCATCCGTATCCGCCCGGAGGTCATTCCGGAGATCTTCCGCAAGAGTCGGCGCGAACAGAGTCAAACTCTCATCGGCAGCCGCCAGCTCACCTTTTGCAGCCCGCCTTTCCCAGCGGCGGAGCAGGAACCAGCCCAGTGCCGGCCCCGCCAGCGCGGCGGCGGGCAGTCCCGCGGCCACGCCCCACAACATGGTCCGGCCCAGATCGGCGTGAAACTGCACAGCCGCCAGCATCGCCGCCGGATGAGGCGGAAGCACGCCGTGTACGATGGATAGCCCGGCCAGCAGCGGCATGCCCACCAGGATCGGCGGGCGCCCGCTGCGCCGCGCGGCCTCGGCTACGATCGGCATCAGCAGAATAAGCCCAACCTCGAAAAAGACCGGCACTCCGATCAGGATGCCCAGGCCCAGCAGCGCCCAGGGCAGGCCGGCCTTGCCGCATCCGTCAACCAAAGCCCTGCCCAGCGCAGCTGCGCCGCCGGAGCTGGCCAGAAGGCGGCCCAGCACCGCGCCCAGGCCCAGCACGATGGCGATGTGCCCCATCAGGTTGCCCACGCCTGCGGTAAAGGAGAGAGGAACCTGTTTGAGAGGCATCCCCGAGGCCACGCCCAGCCCCAGCGCGGCGATGGACAAGGCAAGCGCCGGATGCAGCCGCACCCTGGCAATCAGGATCAGGAGCAGCAGCACCATCCCGGCGGCGCAGGCTACCAGGTACCAACTTGCGTAAGGCGTTGCGGCGGCAAGGGTCACCGGCAGATTATTCCACACGGCAGGTGGCCCGCGCCCGCGGCAACCCAACGGTGTGTTTATGAGCACACATTTCGCTTGCGCGGCTCTGCTACCATAGGTGCGATTGCAGTTCCTGCCGCCGGCGAGGCTGATTTCCCGCCCCTTCGGGCCCGAGCGCACAGGCGGCCGGAGCCAACCCAGAAGGAGAACTCACTATGCCTCTAGTCTCCATGCGGCAACTCCTCGACGAGGCCGCCAAGGGCGGTTACGGCGTCGGCGCATTCAACGTCAACGATATGGAACAGATTCAGGCCATTATGGAGGCGGCGAAAGAAACCAAATCGCCGGTCGTCATCCAGGCCAGCCGCGGCGCGCGCCAGTTTGCGCAGGACCGCTACCTCTTTCACCTCATCCTGGCGGCCAGCGAGCTCTATCCCGAGATTCCCATCGCCATGCACCAGGACCACGGCAACAGCTTCGAAACCTGCAAGAGCGCCATCGAGCTGGGCTACACCTCGGTGATGATGGACGGCTCGCTTAAGGAAGACGGCAAGACCCCGTCCACATTCGAAGAGAACGTCGCGGTGACCAAGAAGGTGGTCGATTTCGCGCATCCGCGCGGCGTCACCGTCGAGGGCGAGATCGGCGTGCTGGGCGGCGTTGAAGACGGCCACGGAGCCGGCGGCACGGGTCTCGAGCACATCACCGACCCCGACCAGGCGGTCGAGTTTGCCGAGCGCACCGGCGTCGACGCCCTGGCCATCGCCATCGG
>Ga0182014_10006587_pt1 | contig 12424 bp, 12 predicted proteins | sample 612S2DmetaG_FD_120489 | JGI IMG/M metagenome (GOLD analysis project Ga0182014, IMG submission 120489) | Permafrost microbial communities from Stordalen Mire, Sweden - 612S2D metaG | ecosystem: Environmental > Terrestrial > Soil > Wetlands > Permafrost | place: Sweden: Stordalen | collected... | reverse complement strand
TTCAAATCTTGAGAGAAAAGTTTTAAACAAATGGGTATCCTGCTTATCCTTATTCACTTGATGGCATGTATAGCGCTGATTGCCATAGTTCTGCTTCAAACCGGCAAGGGCGCTGAAATGGGAGCGGCATTTGGCGGCGCATCGCAAACTCTTTTCGGCGGATCAGGCGGCAGCTCTTTCATGAGCAAGCTGACAACGGGCGCTGCTATCGTGTTCATGATAACATGCCTGATGCTGTCTTTTATGTACAGGCCGGGGGTCCGCGGGGGCCGGTCGGTAATGACCGATATTCCCTTGGAACAACCCCAGGCGCAGCCGCCTGTGCAACCGCAGCCGGTAATTCCTGAAGCCCGTCCCGTACAGCCCGAGTCCCCCGGCCCCGCATCGCAGGCCCCCGAAGCTGCGCGAAAAGCCGAGGAAACGCCTCAGCCTGAGACCCAAGCCAAGCCGCCTGCTAAAGAACAGCCTCAGCAGGGACAAAAGAAGCAGGAGAAAGCCCCTGCCAAAAAACAATAAAGTCCTCGAACAGCATTCGCTTTAGCCGGAAGGCGGCGCGACCGTTTTCCGGCTTTTTCTTTTGTCTGCCGATGAGAAGCCATCCCGGCCGGATGTCCAGCCTTACCCGGCCTTTTGAGATACAAATTTACGCCATGCCATCCGCGCCACTCCTGTGCTCGCGCCCGGGTCCATTCGCGGGCTTCGCCCGCTCAGCGGCACTGACGCCGCCGGTTCTGCAGCAGGGGGGGCCTCGACCCATAAGCGCTTAAATAAGCGCCTGGACGTATTCATGATTGCAATTTCCTAAAGTGTTTAAGAATTAGCGTGTCAAACCCTGAAAGGGCTGAATAATTCAGCCCGGGGTAAGCGAAAGCGCCACCCTGGGTGTGGGGTTCCATAAATTTTTTCTCCGTACCCCGGAGGGGTTACATAAAACCCGCATTGCAAAGTGCAAATGCCAACACCGGGACAATTTCTATTTAGCCCTTTGAGGGCAATGTATTTGGGGCGCCAAAACCCAGAGCAGCCCCTCGCGGAGCGTAGGGATCGTGGGCTAAATTATGCAGCCCCGTCGTTTAGGCATGGAAATCACAGGCATTGTTCATGCGCTGCTTATTTAAGCGCTTATGGGACCCCGACCCAGTCCGACCGCCCGAGATGAAATCGCAAAATAAATTTGCCCCTTGTCCCTTTCAGGAGTGCTGAACCTGGTCACAAGGAATGCAAAAGACTTCAAAAAGCCAGCATCACTGTCTATATCTCTAAAGAATTGATTCTCTCATATAGCAAAAGTCATGAATATCCGTGAGGCAACCCCTTATACAGGGGGTTATCTATCAGATAAGAAGATCCTGCCCCCTGTATTTAACGCCATCTTAACAGCTATCCCATCCATTTTTCTGAGGCCAGTTTCTGCTGTATGTTGAGTTTAGAATCAACGGGCAGCACACACGATTCGCCTTCAATCGCGAAAATGACCTTATCGCCCCAAATGTCCTGCACACGCTCCTTGATCTGGAGGAGTTCAATCCACCGCTTGAAGGTGCCGACGACGACGACGACCATCATGACCATAACAGCGGAGGCTAGTGCGGCCAGGAGATAGAGCTGTCGCGGCAGATAGACAGCCGTGATGTTTAAATAACCGGCATACATCGTTACGAATCCCAGGAAGAGGCCCGGAACCGCCGTTACCCACATATACCTGGCCTTCCCCATGCGAATCAACATTGCCGTTACAATTATCAGGGCGCTTGAGGCGAGAAGCTGGTTACTCATGCCGAACAGGGGCCACAGCGTCGAGATATTTCCAGTATACACAAGATATCCCCACAGGAAACTAAAGATGCCGCCGGTTAAGACTATTCCAGGTATCCAATGCGTTTCGTTGAATTTTGGGATAATTTTGCCGAACATTTCCTGCAGCAGGAATCTGCCGACCCTGGTGCCTGCGTCAACGGCGGTGAGAATAAAGACCGCTTCAAACATGATCGCAAAGTGATACCAGTACTTCATCAAGTTCTTCATATGGGGAATCGAATCGAAGATATAGGCCATGCCGACGGCGAGAGATACGGCGCCGCCCGGCCTGCCCTGGATTTTTTCCTGAACCTCCGTAGCGAGTCTGTTGAGGTCTACGGTGGCAATACCCAGTTTGGCGAACTCCCCAGCCGCTGAGTTGATGGCGAAATAGTCCGCCGGAATAAGGACGCAGGCTGCGATTAGGGCCATAATGGCTACAAAACCCTCCAAGAGCATGGCGCCGTAGCCGACAAATGGGATATCCCTTTCATTACCGAGCATTTTGGGCGTTGTGCCTGTTGCAATGATGGCGTGAAAACCTGATATGGCGCCGCAGGCGATGGTGATAAAGATGAAGGGGAAGACATGGCCGGGGATGACGGGTCCGCCGCCGCCCGTAAACTGTGTGAGAGCCGGCATTTTTAATTCGGGATGGACGAAAAGAATTCCAACCGCCAGCGTAGTGATGGTGGCTATCTTCAGATATGTTGACAGATAGTCTCGCGGCGCCAGAAGAAGCCATACAGGCAGTACGGATGCAACGAACGCATAAAGAGGAATGATAATGGCGATCTGATGCTTGCTCAGTCTCAGATACTGGGCCAGCGTTGATGTCGGTTCGATTGCTCCTCCGAAGTAGATGGCGGCGGCGAGCAGGACGACACCAAATATACTGGCCGTCTTAACGTCGCCGGGGCGAAACATGTACATCCAAAGACCCATAAAAATGGCGATGGGGATGGTGGAGCCCACAACGAAGACGCCCCAGAAGCTTTCAAAAAGGGCGTTCAGAACGGCGATCGACAGACCCGCCAGCGTGAGAATGAGAATAAAGAGAAAAGCAAATGATGCGACAATCCCGACGGCCTTGCTGACTTCGCTCTCGGCGATTTTGGCAAGGCTTTGCCCCTTGTGGCGTATGGAAGCAAACAGGACCACCATATCATGGACCCCCCCTCCCAGAACGCAGCCGATAATGATCCAAAGGGCTCCGGGAAGAAAACCGAACTGCGCCGCCAATACCGGACCGAGAAGAGGCCCCGCGGCGGCAATGGCCGCAAAATGGTGCCCAAATAGAACGAACTTATTTGTTTTCACATAATCGATGCCGTCCGCGCAGGTTTTTGCGGGCGTCGGCCGATCCGTCCTTATCCCCAGAACCTTGTTCGCAATGAAGAGTCCATAAAACCTATAAGCGATAGCAAATACGCACAAGGAAACAAACACCAGCGTCAGAGCATTCATCTAAAAAAAACCTCCCTTCTTAGGCTTGTCACTGTTAGACGCAAATAATGCGTGAGTCACTATTTGCATATCCTTTTTACGCGGATATTTATTCAAATAACTACACGATATTTAACAAAAAAGCCCCCTTTGCAGGGAATATTCGTTTGCCCAACCACCCTGAAAAGCATTGGCCTGAAAAGTGAATACGAAATGTAGCACAAAAACAGCAAAAAAAACAGGATTTGACCCCTCAAGAGTAATTCACCGGGAAGAATTTGACCGGATTTGGGGGTGTGGGTTTGCTCCGCAGGTTCTTTGAAAAACGCAAGTTGCGCAAACAGTTGGAGACGGTGAGCGTGCGTGGCCGGCGTAACTCTGACTACAGCCCGGCTCAGATGTGTATGGGCATGCTTTATACGCTGATGATCGGAAAGATGACGCCCACCGCCTGACAGGAATCAACAAAGCTCCGGCTCGAAGCTTATGGCTCCGGGCCGGGGCCGTTTCATTAGTTTGGGAAGGTTTTTATTGCAATAATGATAATCCCGTGTCAAATACTTTTCGCAGTTTCAAGAAAGAGATAGACTGTTTTCATACCGGGCCCCCAGATTTTCTGCGGCTCAAGGGGCAACCTCTTTTCCCATCTATTCGGCAGGCGCTGCTTGCGGGTCCGGGCCTGCCTCCGAGACCACGGACCTGAACCCACGGTCAAGAGGTTGACGATAGCGGCGGTTTGGCTTACCCTGGGTAGAGTCCGCACGCATTTTTATTATTCCGGTTCTTTACGGAGGATTGCGATGAACTCGGTATTGGTGTTGATCATTGCCTTTGCAGTGGCTATCGTCGGCTATTACCGCTATGCGAGATACATAGACCGCAAAGTCATGATGAGTGACCCCAAAAGGACCACTCCCGCCAACATGTACATGGATGGCGTGGAGTTCATGCCCACCAGCAAGAACGTGCTTTTCGGCTACCAGTTTAAATCCATTGCCGGCGCCGGACCAATCATCGGGCCGATCATAGCCATCCAGTGGGGCTGGGCGCCCGCCCTCCTCTGGATTCTTCTTGGAAGCTTTTTTATCGGCTGGGTGCAGGACTATTCGAGCGCGATGATAGCCATGCGCAACGAGGGAGCTTCGCTCGGAGGGCTCAGCTATCGTCTGATCTCCCCAAGGGCGCGGCTAATTCTCCTCTCTTTCATGTATTTTTATCTGCTGCTCATTGCAGGCGCTTTCGGAAACGTGGTTGTAAGCACGGCGACAGGGCTTAAATCGGCCCCGATGGCCTGGCTTTTTCTGACTCTGGCCGGCCTTCTGGCGGGCCAGATGATCTATAAGTGGAAAAAGGATATCGTCCTCACAACCGTTGTAACAGTCCTGATCGCGATGTCCGGCATCTACCTGGGGACCCTGGCGCCGTCGGACAGCATCCTCGGAACGGCGCTTGCCAACAACCGGGTGCTCTGGGCAATTGTGGCCCTGGTTTTCTGCTACTTTGCCGCAGTGCTTCCCATCTGGAGACTTGCTCTTCCCATGAACTATGTAGCTTCCTACATAGTCTTTCTAGGCCTGCTTTTCGGGATAATCGGGATATTGCTCTCACGCCCCGATTTCACGCTTCCCGCTGTGACCGATTTTAGCATCAAGATCGGTCCGATCTGGCCGATCATGTTTGTGACAATCGCCTGCGGGGCCATCTCGGGGTGGCATAGCATAGTTTCAAGCTCAGGAACGGCCCGTCAGCTCGAAAACGAGATCGACGCCCGACCGGTCGGCGCGGGCGTTATGTTTGTGGAAATGATTCTCGCGGTTTTCGCGCTGATAATTGCAGGAACTATTTACGCCTCTCCGACCGAATACGGAGCGGCTATCGCCAAAGGACCCGGGGTCGTATTCGCCGCCGGCGTCGCCAAGCTTTTGAACGTGCTCGGGCTTCCCCTCGACCTGGGAAGGTCGTATGGCAGCGTCATGATGATAGTGCTGGCCATCACCATTATGCAGTTGGTGATCCGGTTCATGAGGGTGGCGACCTCGGAGATTCTGGGCGACGTCAGCCCGGTTTTCAAGAACCTGCATTTCGGGACCATTGTCGCCAGCCTTTTAACCGCCGCACTGGTCCTTACCGGATGGTGGCAATACTTATGGGTGCTTTTTGGTGGGGCAAACCAACTGATGGCCTCTCTCGCCCTGATGCTGGCGACCATTTGGCTCATCTCCGAGGGCAGGGCGACGGCCTGGATTTTCTATCCCATGATTTTCATGTTCGTCACAACCGTTGCGGCCCTCCTATACACCTCGTATTCCCTGCTGAGCAAAGTGTTTTCCGGCGCAGTCCAGGGAGAGGCGCTGATCGGAAACACTCTGATGGGAGTAGTGGCCGTTTTCCTTGTCATCGCGGCGCTGGTGCTGGCGTGGGAAGGGCAGAAGGCATTCGCAAGATTCAGGTCGCTGAGGGCGGGGAGTTCTGTCGCCTGATGTTTGCTCGAGAAACTACGGGTTAGCCGGAGAAATCCATGACTGATGAAAAAAAGAAAAAGGGAGGTTTTTTCCACGCCGTAAAGGAGTTCGTGTACGGCGCTGCGGTCCACGATTCGGCCCGGTTCGCCCTGAAGAGCAGGGCGAACATGGAGCACCTTTTCATACTGATCACCGTGGGAGATATGCTCGGGGCGCCTGTTCTGCCGCCCTACTATTCGCTAAATCTTCTCCCCTACCTGGTCCCCCAGATTCCCACCTGGAAAAGGCGGATGCTGAGGGAAAAAGACCTGACTGACGCCCTGGCCTGATGCGCCTGGCAAGAACTCCACACCTTGATGGGCACGGGAGTTTGCCCGCAATCCGGCGGTTTCGAATGCGGGATCGAGGTTCGTTCAAGGTGTCCATGAACTAATATCCTTCGATCGGAAAGGAAGGTGGCCGCCATTTCGCTTGCACGCATTTTCGAACAGTATCCGGACCGGCGCTACATCATGTTCGGAGGAAAGGGCGGGTTGGGGAAAACCACTTTTTCCGCCGCAACCGCTTACCATCTGGCTAAGCAGGGGAAGCGCGTTCTGGTGTTTTCGGCAGACCCCCAGGCTTCGCTCAGCGATATCTTCGAACGGGACATCTTCGGCAAGGGGCCCGTCGAGATCATACCGGGACTCTTCGCCCAGGAAATCGATGCCGACCGCCGCGTGCGCGAGCACCAACAGGAGACCCGCCGGAAAATCCTGGACATGTACGGCATGGACAAAATTCCCGACGAGATCGAAAGTTATATACAGGCCGCCGCTGCGGCGCCCGGCATGGAGGAGAGCGCCATTTTCGACACGGTGGTGGACATTGTGGTGAAGGGAGGCTACGACTACTACATTTACGACCTCGCGCCGCTGGGCCACGCCCTGTATTATCTCAGCATGGCGTCGGTCTACGATGCCTGGATCGACAAGATCACGAAGCTGCGCATGCAGATGAGCGAGTACGATAAGGTTGCCGCAGTCATGAAGAGGCAGAAGCAAGTGGACGAGGACGCCATTCTGAATGAATTGCTCTACATAAAGGACAGGCTCAACAAGTCTTCCGGCATACTGACCGACAGGAGCAAGACTGCCTTTTTCTTCGTGCTCACGGCCGAGGAGATGGTGATAAACGACACTGTGAAGGCGGCCGAGCTTTTTGCTAAATTCGACGTCCCGCTGAGCGGATACATTATCAACAGAGTCCTTCCGGCTGAACTCCGGAACCAGAAGATTCCGGAATTTCTTAAAGACCGCCTGAGCATGCAGGAGCACTACATAAAGGTGATCGACGATAAGTTTCCGGGGCAGATTCTCGCGTCCGTGCCCGAGATGGAGCGTGACGTGACAGGGCTCGCCATGATCGACTGCATGGCGAAGGCCATGTACGCATAACCGACTCTGACAGCAACGATTCCAGGGGGTTGAAGGTGGCCGACATTACGGTTAGCATGATTCAATTCATGACGGATCATCCCCGGCTGAAATATATTTTTTTCGGGGGCAAGGGAGGGGTCGGAAAGACGGTAGTTGCCGGGGTTGCGGCCCTGTGGGCGGCGCAGCAAGGGAAAAATACCCTCCTGGTCTCGACGAATCCGGCGCATAGCCTCTCAAGCATGCTCGACCAGGATGTATTCGGAAAACCTACCCCTGTCCGTGGCGTGGACAAGTGCTCCGCTTTAGAAATAGATGTCAGGGACACTATCGAACAGTCCAAGCGCGAGATCCGCGAAAAGATAAGCTGGTTTCTGCAATTTGCGAATATTACCGCCAAGGCGGAAGATTTTATAGAATCCGCTACCTTGAACCCGGCTTTCGAAGAATCCGCCATGTTTGAAAACATGATCGATATCATGTTCCGTGACGAGTACGAGTTCTATGTTTTTGACACAGCTCCCGCCGCCAGTACCCGGCGGCTGATGCGGATGTCAAAAGTCCATTCGCTCTGGGTGGAAAAGATGTTAAAGAACAGAGAGGAAGCGAAATCGCTCCGGGAGACGCTCTCTTTTTCGAGAAAAAAGCAAGAACAGGACCCTTTGCTGGAATACTTTCTGAAGTTCCGGGAAAGAGCGGCCAACGCCAAGGGCCTTTTGACCGACGACGCACTAACGGCGTTTTTCTTCGTAACCCTTCCGGAGAGCCTGCCCATAGCCGTCATCACCCGTTTTATCAACTGGTTCCATGAATTCGGAATTCCGGTCGGAGGAGTGCTTGTAAACGGCCTTATTCAGAAAGACAAGGCAGGAGCGGACTCCGCTGAATTCCTGCTCAACCGCATAAAGATGCAGGACGAGCATATGAGAGAAATCCGCCAAATCTTCGGAGAAAAGCTAAGAGCTATAATCCCGCTTTTCGAAACCGAAATCAAAGGAACCGAGAAGCTCCTCCGGACCGTGGATCATGTTTTCAAACCCAATGGAAGCGAATAAGCCTGCATAGATATACGGCGCAGCAATCAATGAAAGGATTGTCATGCCGGCTTCCCCGATAACAAGACCGTCTAAAGTATTCTCATCGACCGGCATGGATAGCTCGTTTCCGTTCGGCGTTTCCGGATGGACAGCAGCTCGACAGGCCGCCCGGAACTAATTCTTGCGTGTTTACGTTATTGAAATTAGGGTTTATACTGGCTTTGGTTAAAGAATCAAACCGGGATGCGGTTATTTTTGCTCGGGGGACAGGCATTTCACATCCCAGCACCAACGCGAGGGAGTTCAGATGGATTTGCTGGTTTATCAGGTCATGGCTGGGCTGTTCTGCGTAACGGTCGTCTTTTCGGTCAGCTATTTCGTCGGATACCGCACGTACGGCCGAAAATTCAAAGCCAGGGCAGCCTGCGAGCGCGAGGAGATGCTCACAATCGAGCGGGCGCTCAAGGCCTTTTGGGATGATGAGAAGCAGAAGCTCGAAAATGGCAAGGCGGAGCTGGAGCAACGCATTCAGTTTCTCGAAAGCAAGCTGGAACAGTACCGGAGAAAAGCTGCCGGAGTCGGGATGATGGGGCTGCGCAAAAACAAGCTCAGCGACATGCTGATCACGCTGCTTATCGAAAACGAGTCCCTGGAAGAAAAACTTTTCCTGCAGAACATGAAGCTCAAACAGGAAAGGGACGAATTTCTGGAAAACGAACTCCGCAGCATCAGCTATAAGCGGGTCCTGCTGTCGGAACTCCTGACCCAGAGCGAAGTGCGGCGCGAAATGGAGAAGATCATAAGCGACAGGTCTCGCCTCAAACGCCTGGAACTCCGGCAAAAAGACGTCGAGCCTTCAGACTACGCCCCGGCCGACGATGATGAAGACGAAGAAAAGGCCGCCCTGTCCTGACCCGCCCTCGCCTATTGTCTCCCACCTCGTTGGTATTATAACGATATCCACCGATTATGGCGTTGCAGCGCGTGCAGCGTCCGAAGGAAACCGCGTTCAGAATGAAACCTTTCGAGCTGAGAAGCCAGTTTGAGCCAACCGGGGACCAGCCTCAGGCCATAGAAAAGCTGGCTTCGAATATAATTGGCGGGGCGGAAGAACAGACCCTGCTCGGAGTCACGGGGTCCGGCAAGACTTTCACTATGGCTCACGTAATAGCGAGATTACAAAGACCCAGTCTGGTCATAGCCCCCAACAAGACGCTGGGAGCACAGCTCTACGGTGAGTTCAAATCGTTTTTCCCCGAAAACGCGGTGGAATATTTCGTATCCTATTACGATTATTACCAGCCCGAAGCCTATATCCCCCAGACTGACACATATATCGCCAAAGACTCATCCATCAACGAAACCATCGACAAGATGCGCCATTCGGCGACTCGCTCTCTTTTGGAGCGCCGGGACGTCATAATTGTGGCGAGCGTATCCTGCATATACGGGCTGGGTTCTCCCCAAAAATACCAGGAGATGCTGCTGCAGCTCAAAACAGGGCAGGAAATTCCGAGAGAAGACGTTCTGCGCAAGCTGGTGGACATCCAGTACGAACGAAACGACTATGATTTTCATCGTGGGGTTTTCCGGGTCAGGGGAGACGTAATCGAGGTTTTTCCCGCCTATGAGGAGGACCGGGCGATACGCATAGAGTTTTTTGGGGACGAAGTAGATTCGATAAAGGAAATCGACCCTCTCACAGGAAGGACTTTCCGGCGCCTGGAGAGAACGGACATTTATCCCGGGACCCACTACGTCACCTCCCCGGACACCCTTGAGCGGGCGGTAAACTCAATCAAACAGGAGCTGTCGGAAAGGCTTGAGTTCTTCTACAGGGAGGGCAAACTCCTGGAGGCGAAGCGCATCGAGGAACGAACCGGGTTTGATCTCGAAATGCTCGTCGAACTCGGTTTTTGCCACGGAATCGAAAACTACTCCAGACATCTTGACGGCCGTTCGCCGGGAACGCCCCCGTACACTCTGCTCGATTATTTTCCTCCGCAAGACTGGCTTCTGTTCATCGACGAAAGCCATATTTCGATTCCTCAGATTCGCGGCATGTACAATGGTGACAGAGCAAGGAAGGAAACTCTTGTCCGGTACGGGTTTCGGCTGCCTTCAGCGCTTGACAACAGGCCTCTCAATTTCGATGAATTCGAAAACCGGGTAAAACAGGTTGTGTATGTCTCTGCAACCCCCGGTCCGTATGAGCTTGGCAATACGAGAGGGCGTATCATAGAGCAGATCATCAGGCCCACCGGCCTTGTTGACCCCCCCATCGAGGTGCGCCGCGCAGATTTCCAGGTTGACGACCTGATTGGCCAAATACGAAAGCAGGTGAAGGACGGCCATCGCGTTCTGGTCACCACTCTCACCAAGAGAATGGCCGAGGACCTCACCGAATATCTTGCCGAACTTAACATCCGGGTCCGCTATATGCACTCGGACATCAACACCATCGAACGGATCGAAACGGTGCGCGACCTGCGGCTTGGGAACTTCGACGTCCTGGTTGGCATAAACCTGCTGCGGGAAGGTCTGGATATCCCGGAAGTGTCGCTTGTAGCCGTTTTGGACGCAGACAACGAGGGTTTCCTCAGGTCGGACCGATCGCTTATCCAAACCGCCGGCCGCGCCTCGCGCAATGTGATGGGGACCGTGATTCTCTATGCCAATAAAGTAACCGACTCAATGCGCCGCGCCATCCAGGAGACGGACAGGCGGCGAAAAAAGCAACTCGAATACAACGCCGCAAACAACATCGTACCGAAGTCGGTGCAAAAAGATGTCGCCGACATTCTTGCGGAGTACCGTCTGAAGCCGAGTGACTCGGAATTTGTGTTCGAACCTCAGGCTGCGTTCGATCAGCCGGGGGGGCTTGTCGCCCCTGAGGAACACCTCCAGGCTATCGAGAAAGAAATGAAGGAAGCCGCCTCCCGCCTCGAATTCGAAAGGGCGGCTGTCCTGCGCGATGAAATCAAGAGGCTTCGCGAGAAGCAGTTGCTTTTGCAGTAGGTCCATAGAGGTCCATATCTTATATCAATCACCATATTTCTCACCGTTTTTGCGAACCTTGCCCTTTGTTAAAGTGTGGCTGCCTTTTGTCTATTGCTGAGTGTAGAGACAAATGCTATCATTTTGATAGCATCATTAACGGTAGAGGAGGACAGAAGGATGGCTCAAATTCTCATTCGGAATCTCGATGAAGCCACCATCGAGCGACTGAAGCTCCGCGCTGCACAGAACGGGCGCTCATTACAGGCAGAGGTCAAAATAATTCTTGATCAGGCCGCGTATGTAGATTCACAAACCGCGCGCCTTGCCGTCGCTCGTATCCGCGAGAAGCTAAAAGCGCGTCCTGCGAGCGACAGCACCGATCTTCTTCGCGAGGAGCGCTACGGATGAGTATCTATGTCGTTGATGCAAGCGTTGCCGCAAAGTGGTTCTTCGATGAGCCTCTTTCAGAGGAGTCCACCCGCTTGCTCGATCCATCCCATGTGTTGCACGTCCCTGACTTATTCCGGATCGAGATCGATAGCGTTCTTTGCAAGAAGATCCGGCGGGGGGAAATCTCCGAGGGGGAGGCGCAGGAAATCCGTTCTACGGTGGATATTTTCCCCTTGCAGAAGCACCCGTTTCAATTTCTGATAGATTCTGCCTTCGAGCTTGCAGTTCAAACCCGGAGCAGCCCCTATGATTGTCTGTATCTGATCCTTGCAATTTCTCTGGGTGCACAGATGGTCACAGCCGACCGGCGCTTCTATGACAATATTTCCAGGAGTCAACTCGCGGCCGGAAGCCTTTGCTGGGTTGAGGACCTTCCTCAATCAGGCCGCAAGACTTGAAAGCGCTGTTATGTGAAGGAAGCCGCCTCCCGCCTCGAATTCGAAAGGGCGGCTGTCCTGCGCGATGAAATCAAGAGGCTTCGCGAGAAGCAACTTAAACTTTTGCAGTAAAGGACTGGTGAATGATGAGTGATGAATGATGAGTGATGAGTGGGTGAATAGAAAAAAACCGAAGCGTGGCCCCCTTTCGTTCAAATTTCCCAAAGACCGTGAAACCTTGATCAGCGCTATTCGGTTTTCAAAGATCCCGGGGGAAGCGAGCGCAACCCATTGATTTCACTGCCACAAAATGCGTGGTAAGCGGTCGGGGAACCCCACCTTGTAAGCGAAAACGAGGTCTGCCATGATCTTCTGAAAACACAACAGGAGGTCGGGCATGACGAGCAATCTGAGTAGATCCCGCAAACAGTTCTGGGAAG
>Ga0182014_10006585_pt1 | contig 12425 bp, 9 predicted proteins | sample 612S2DmetaG_FD_120489 | JGI IMG/M metagenome (GOLD analysis project Ga0182014, IMG submission 120489) | Permafrost microbial communities from Stordalen Mire, Sweden - 612S2D metaG | ecosystem: Environmental > Terrestrial > Soil > Wetlands > Permafrost | place: Sweden: Stordalen | collected... | reverse complement strand
GTTCAGTGTGCAGGACTTCGGCCCCGGCATCGCCTCCGAGCACCTCACTCGGATCTTCGAGCGCTTTTACCGCGTTGACAAAGCTCGCTCCCGCGAGTCGGGAGGCACCGGGCTTGGCCTGGCCATCGTCAAGCACATCGTGCTGGCCCACCGGGGGCGCATCTGGGCGGAAAGCGAACTCGGCCGCGGCGCCACATTCCACTTCACGCTGCCCTTGTTCACGCCGGCCCAGGCTCCCCAGGCGCAACTCGCCGCCGCAGACGGAAAATAGTAGACCAACGGCCTAATGTAGAGCAACGCCCTGATGGCCGCTGCTCTATATCAGAAATTCCATGGATTGGGATGCAGCCTGGGGTGGTGAGCTCGCTGGGACTCGAACCCAGGACCCACGCCTTAAAAGGGCGCTAATAATCAATAAAATGAATAACTTACAAGACTTAGTAGGCTCCTTAAATACGCCAAAATACGCGTAAAACGGGTCAATCACGGGTGGGGAATCACGGGCGGAGGTAACTTATTTCCGACCACCGACGATACATTGTGCGGAAGGGCCTTCTTCGCAGAATTGGGCGTCTGGCCTTAGTGGTCAGTCAGAAAGACTACTCGGGTTCAATCTCTCCCGGTTCCACAACCCCCTCTGTGGCAGCATCAAACTTGGGCTCGGAGGGCGCGCCTTCATCAACGTCATCGTTGAGTTGAATCCAAACCGCACCGTTGGGAGACCGTATCATTTGGTTGTCATCGGTTAAACCCGGAAGATTTCTGGCTTCATGGGTTCCGCTCCACCTATGCCACACGCGCCTTACGAGCAAGAATGGACATCGCGGATGTTCGGGCGCAGTTGGGACACGCCCCCGGCAGCAATACCATTTGGAAGTACGTACAGGCGGCTCGTAGCGGTGAACGTCAGGCCGCTGTGGAGCTTGTCTTCCCCGAATTCTAGTGAAGGGTTCAACTCGCAAGCCCTGCCGAAGAAAGGCTGTTACGGAAATCGGGTACGGGTTAATAGAAAAGACGATACTCTGGTTTTGCTGGGGAATCGTCTTTTGTGCGTTTGGGGCCTGTTCGCTCCAGAACTCTAGCTGCCTTGTACTGTACTTCCAGAAAGCGCCAAAGTATTCTTTGGCCAGTTGAGCCCCGGCAACGACTCCATCCCCTTGGCTCCGGCGTTTCCCCGGCCAGCCAGAAGCAGTACGTCGTCATTGGTCATTGGTTTGGCTTGCGTATTGTAGTTGCCTCGTACTGTAGTTCGAGCGAAGTACAATACGGAGATCAGCATGCTCTCCCTGCGCTCGGTGCAGCTTTCGCTCGTCTACGTGAAGACGCTCATGATCCAGCAGGTTCTGACCAGCCTGCCTGGAAAAATCGACTCAACGCCCACGACCGAAGGGGAATCACGCCCTTGGTCTACGGCCACGTCAATCCCTACGGCAGCTTTCAGCTCGACCTAAACTCCCAGCGCCTATTGATCCGCCGAGATTCGGCCCTCAATCTGTTGGAACTCAACTCCTGCTCCGATACGACCAGCAAGCGAGCTGACAGATTGCCCCCGGTGGCAGCAATGTTGCGTCTACCCCAACATCCAAAACACCACCCGCTATACCGAGCTGGCACCGGATCGATTCAAAGACTTCTGGCGTGATTGACTCTGAAAGGCTATCCAGGATTGCCGTCACAAGCCGGCGGAATTTTCGGCGGTTTGGGCTTACACCCCCGGCCTACGCTACTGACGAAAACTGACGTCTACAAAGGGGGTGCTCAGATAAATACGATGGGCTGGCTGGCGCCAAGCAGATATAGCACCGGTAGAGAGCGCCGCTGCGATTTTTCTCGTTTGCCGTCTGTATGGTTCATAAGTGGGCAGACATGCGAAGCGGCCGGAGCAGATGCTCTGGCCGCTTCGCTTGCTATGCGGGTTTGGTGGACGGGTTTAGAAGTCCAAGCGCAGGCCGAACTGCATACGGCGGTAGGTGCTGAGCGTGCCGCTGTAGGCGCCGAAGCTGCCCTGGCTTAAACCTGAGTTGAGGTTGTACGGGCTGCAATCGAAGCGAACGTTGTTGCCGACGTTGTACACCTCGCCGGTGAGCTGGAGCTTGACATGGCCGGGCAGCGCCCAGTTCTTGGAGAGCGAGGAGTCGATGTCGAAATAGCCGTCGCCGCGGAAGGCATTGCGCTGGCCGGCCTCGCCCGGATACGGCAGACGAATCGGCGTACCGGAGTAGATGCCGGCGTTCATGGTGCTGGCCTCGTTGCCGGCAAAGACCTGCGGAACGCCATTGACCAGATGCCGTGCGGTCTTGACCTGGCTCCGGTCCGTGACGACGGCGAAGCCAGTCTGTTGCCAGTCGGTGGTGTAGCCCGGCTCGAGGACGCTGAAGGGCAGGCCGCTGGTCCAGCGGCTCAGGCCCGACCACTGCCAGTTGCCGACCACCGCGTCGAGGAGGCGGTTGGAGTTGCCCAGAACCGCCTTGCCGTGGCCCACCGGCACCTTATAGACCCAGTCCAGAGTGATCATGTGGTGGGTGTCGAAGTCGGAGACGGACTTGTTCAGCTTGGGATTCCAACTGTTCAGAATGGAGCCGTAGGAGTTGTAGTTGGTCGCGTTCATTTCGTTGGAGCGCTCCGCTCCCGATCCAATATCGAGCGATTTGGAGAGGGTGTAGTTGAAGTCGACGGTCAGGCCGTGGCTGGAGGGATGGCGCAAGATGACCTGCAGAGCGTGATAGGAGCTGGTGCCTACCGAGGACCAGGCATAGAGCGCGGCAAACTGCTTCGAGAAGAACTGGGGCCCGTTCGAGCAGCCGTAATAACAGTTCACGTCGACATCCTGCAGGGATGTCGTCGCGCCATAGTCGTAGCGGTAGGGCGCCCACTCGTTGTTGTAGAGCCCGTCGGTCGCGGTCTCGCCCGTATAGTCCAAATTGGCCATCTGCGGGAAGATATCATCAAAGTATGGGATGTCCTGCACATGAACGGGCGCCGTGGGCGTCACGCCGCTGCAATTGGATTTGCTTCCGCTATCGACTCCGAAATAGGATCCGCAATTTGCATCCGATGCTTTGGAGAGCTTGGTGCCGGCGGTAAAGTAATCTCCGCCGCCTTTCGCATCCACCAGGTTGACAGGCTCGGCCAGGTCGACTTGTTCCAGCAGATGGCGTCCCAGGCGGCCGACATAGTTGGCCTCCAGGGTAAAGCCGGCGCGCAGTTCCCGCTGCAGCGAGAGATCCAGGGCGTAGGAGTACGGCGTCTTGAGCTGGCTGTCGATGCCCCAGGCGTTGGCAAAGTCGCAGCCCTGTACCGTCGATGGCGTGAAGGGATATTGGATGGTGGATGCGGGAGCGGCGCAGCCGTCCAGCGCCGGAATACCATGGGGGCCGGTCATGCGGGGAGCGATCTGAACGGTATCGATTTCGGGAGTGCTTCCTACCGAACTGCTCAGGCCGAAGGAGCCTAGCTCGTCCATGGAATTCACAATGCCCTGGCCGAAGTGATCAAAGTACATACCTGCGCCGGCGCGGATGGTGGTTTTGGGGTTGAGCGCATAGGCCACGGAGAGGCGCGGAGCGAAGTTGTCCTTCTGCTTGGACCAAAAACCAGGACGGCCGTTGGCCTTGCCGCTGGGCGCGAAATTCAGATTGTCGTTGGGGTTTTGATACTCGGGAATACCCTGAGCAGCATCTTCCGCGCGCTTGGTGAACCACGCATGGGTATCGATATTGGGTGCAATCTGCTGGCCCTTGGTCTCATAGGGCGCCTGCAGAATGGAGTGACGTATGCCGTAGATCACCGTCAACTTGGGCGTAACGCGCCAGGAGTCCTGCAGAAAGTATTCGTACTCGTAGGCCTTGAAATGGCGGTTGATGAAGGTGCCATCAGGAAGGAGCGTGCCGCTGTTGGGGCCGGTGACCGCGTAGTTATACTGCTCGATGGTCCTGGGTATCGCGCCGAGAATCATGGAGTAGGCGATGGAGTAGGAATTTGAAAAACCTCCGCCGACAGAGGGATCACCCAGCGTCGCTGGATCGGGGAGCGAGCCGCTCAGATAGGCGGCGTCAGTGCCGGTGCTGGAATAGGAGTTGGCGTCGCTGCTGCGGTTGTTCTCGACATTGAGCCAGTCGGCGCCCGCGCTGATCGTGTGCTCGCCTTTGATCCAGGAAAGATTGTCGGTAATATCCTGGACAGGCACGTTGACCATGGTCGAACGGTTCTGCCATGCAGTGGGTTGCGAGTAGTCGCGGAAGTTCACCCAGTCGCCGTCGCCTGTTGGGTCGGGACCAGTTGAGCCTACGCCGCGATTCGAGTAGCCCTGGCGGACAAAGGCGTAACGCACATCGTTGACGATCTTCGAGTTGGGCGTCCAGGTGTGGCCGAAGGCCATGCCCTTGGTGTTGTTGACTAACATGGTGGCAGCCGGCTGTCCGGGCAGGTTTTCGTCCCCGGCCGAAGTGTCCTTCTGTAGGTTGCCACGAAAGAAGATGTGCTGGTTGTTGTTGATGTTATAGTCGATCTTGGCGATGCTGGTGTTGAGCGTGGACGGAGCCGGCGAGGCAAAGGTATAGCCGGCGCTGTTGAGGGTGTCGCCGATGATCCCCGAGGTTCCGTAAAAACCCTTGCTGGCCTCCGGTTGATAGTAGGCCGTGACGTTGGGGTTGGGGCCGCAGGGTGCATTGTACAGGCCAGTACCAGAGCCAGCGTTAGCGGGGGCGCAGCCGGCATCCAGGGCCGACACTTGCGTCGAGTTCAGCCATTGGGGATTACCGCTGTTGTCCAGGTAGCCCAATTGGCCTTGATAAAACTGTGCCGTGGGCAGCGTCCGGGTGACCACATCGTCGATCGCTTTGCGCTGTCCTTCGTAGTTGAAGAAGAAAAAGAGCTTGTCTTTTTTGATCGGTCCGCCGAAGGAACCGCCGAAGGTATTCATCACGTATTTCTGCGGAATGTTGGGCTCGCCCTGGGAAAGCTCGGAGTTCTTGTTGAACCACGCGTTGGCTACGGTGTTGGTGGGCCGGTAGTACTCGTAGAGCGCGCCATGCAAGGCGTTGGTGCCGCTCTTGGTGATGATGGAGACCTGCGCGCCGGAGCTGCGGCCACTGTCGGCCGAGCCGTTCGAGGTGGTGACGCGGAACTCCTCGGTCGAATCCAGCGTGGAGCGCAAGACGCCTTGAAAGGCCGTTCCGAGGATCTGGTCGTTGTCGTCCATGCCGTCCAGCGTGATGTTGCCCTGGTCGGAGCGGCCGCCGCCGACTGAGCCGCTGCGGCTGTCTAGGCTATTGATACTATTCTCCTGGGGATTACCCAGGTAGAGCACACCCGGCTGAAGCGTTAGCAGCGAGACCGGGTCGCGCCCTTCCATGGGCAGCGATTCGATGGTCGCACTGCCTACCGAGTCGCCCACGGTGGCGTCGGAGGTGTTCAGCGTCTGCGCTGTATCGCTGACGTCGACGGTGGTCTGGTTGGCCTGCACCGAAAGCGCGAAGTCGATGGTGGCTGGCTGATTGACCAGCAATTCGGCTGTCTTGGTCTGACTGCCGAAGCCGGCGGCTGCCACGGTGATCGCGTAGTGGGCCGGCTGAATCTGCGGGAAGGCATAGGAGCCGTCGCTGTTGGAGACGGCGCTGTAGGTTTTGCCGATGGCCTTGTTGGCCAGGGTGACGGATGCACCGGGAACCACCGCACCGCTGGGATCTTTGACGGTCCCGCGAAGCGAAGTGGTTGCGGTCTGGGCAGAAGCCAGAGTGGCGACGGAAAGAGTGAAGCAGAGCACCCATCCTAATTGATGTATTTTCACGTCCGTTCCTCCTAAAGTCTTGCCGTTTACTGATGCGCTGCTGGTTTGACCGGCAGCCGGTTTCCAATTACCACCAGAAAGACCTGGCGTGTCCCATCCTGCCCGCCCGTCCGGGCCAACGCTTGCTCAACGATGTGTACGGTAGACAAACGATCCTCGACTTCTGATGAATTAATGGTTATAACGCTATCAGATGTCATAAAATGATGCAAGTGGATAATCGGAAAAATTTCCGCAATGGGACGATTCGGCATTGTCAAAGCTCAGATGTTTGATAACGTAATAAATTTATTTGATAACGTCAAAAATCATCAAACGAGGGCGCTTCAGAGGAGCGTTCCAAGTTCCAGATCAAAGACCAGGTATTGCTGCCGGGTGTCGCCCCCGGGCGCAGAGGGAGTCCATTGTGACCATCGATCGATGGCGCCAGGAGTACAACTACGAACGCCCGCACAGCTCGCCGGCTCACAAAATGCCTTGGGAACTCGCAGCATCTCAGGGCTATACTCACTTGAAAACCAAAACCGGAAAACTCCAGCTATGGGCGGATGTTTCCCAGATTATCTACCTTGCATCATTTTATGACATCTGATAGCGTTATAACCATTGAGTCATTCACAGGTCAAGAGACACATGTCTATCGTACACATCCTGGATGAGAAAAAAGGGCGGATCATTGGCCATTATATTCGCGGTTGATTCGGGACATTTGCCGGCCCAAAGCCCCACCAATCTTGGCGTGAAAGAAAGGAATTCGAATGAAAGTAGCTGCGGTTGGCTTCTGTTGTATGGATGTTTACAAAGAACTTGATCGTTGTTATCCCACGGGAAACGGGGTCGATTTCGCGATGAACCTGAGCAAACTGGGGATTCAGGCGTCAATCGTCAGTTTCGTAGGCGACGATGCCAATGGTGCAACGGTCAGCAGGGTATTGCAGCAGGCAGGCCTTGATGTGAGCCACCTTCGGCGCGTAAAGGGCCGGACCGCGTCGGTTCAGATGCGGCTCGAAGGGAGGGACAGGGTCCATGGAGAAACGGATGAAGGTGTCATGGCCAATTTCCATCTCACGGAAGACGATATCCGCTTCATTCAGCAGCATGACGTGATTCACACGGATCTATTTGGCCGAGTTTACGGTTTGCTGCCGGAATTGAAAATGGGGGGAACAATTGTTGTCTTCGATTTCTCCGTCTTCATTGAAGACAAAGATACAGGGCGGATACTTCCCCATGTGGATTACGCCTTTTGCTCCTATTCCCACCGCGACCTATATATTGAAGATTTTCTGAAAACGGCCCAGTCGTTGGGGCCTCGTGCGGCCATTGCCATGCTGGGTGAGAACGGAAGCCTTTGCTACGACGGAAAGTCTTTTCTTGAAGAAGGCATTGTCAAGACAAGAGTCGAAAACACGGTAGGAGCGGGAGACGCCTACGTAGCGGGATTTATGGGGGGAGTCATAGGTGGAAAGGATCTCCAGGAATGCATGCGAGCAGGATCGGCAATGGCTTCGGCCGTAATTTCCAAGTTTGAACCATATTGACAGCCAAGGCAGCTGCCAAGCCCAGGAGGAGAATAAGAGAAATGATAGTCATCGATTCACATGTTCATCCAATCTATTTCGAGGCAATATGCGCCGATGGGGCTGCCTTGAAGTTTCGGACCGAGCAGTTCGGCGTGTATAAGCAATCACCGTACGGCCTGGAGGAAACTCTGACCGAGATGGCCGTGGGCAAAATCAATAAGTCCATCCTTCTGCCGCTCGATATTTCTACACGATTTGGCGGGCATATTGTTTCAAACCAGGAGATTCGAAGGATCGTCGACAGCGCGCCCGAACGCTTTATCGGTTTTGGGAGCGTGGACCCGAATCGCGGCGACGCGGCCGAAATCGTGGAGCACGCCTTCACCGAACTGGGGTTGTCCGGGCTCAAACTCCATCCGGCCAAGCAGGGTTTTCGAGCAGGCGACCCCAAGGTCAGGCCCATCTATGATCTATGCGTCAAATTCAACAAGCCGATTATTTTCCATTCCGGAATGAGTTGGGAGCCGGACGCGCCCGCGGCCCCCGGGCATCCGCTTGAATTCGAGGATGTGGCGGCAGGTTATCCAAATCTCAGGATTTGCCTGGCGCATTTCGGCTGGCCATGGGTCCGCGAAACAGTGATGCTGATGATCAAATATCCCAATGTCTATACCGACACAGCCATGCTTTACCTCGATTCGCCGCTGGACTTCATGGAGCAAGTGTTTACCCGCGAGATGGGCAAGCTTACGTTTGAAAGAAATTTTCCCAGTCAGGTCATGTTCGGGTCCAACGCTCCGCGTTTTCGAGCTTTCAAGCTCAAGGCGGCACTCGAAAAGCTGGACATGAAGGCGTCCACCAGGGAAATGCTCTTCGGGGGCAATGCACTCACCTTCCTGGGAGAGAAAGGGACAATATGCTGAAGCGCACCACACTGACTGTCACTAGCGAATTTCCGACCCAAATGTTGCGGCTGACCGAGGATATATTATCCTTCGTCCGCACCTGTGGAATTTCGGAGGGAATCGTCTTCGTCATTTCGGCCCACACTACGACGGGGATCATCGTGAACGAGGGTTTGCCCTGCGTCGAAACTGACATCCAGGACCTGCTGACGAGGCTCGCACCGGGTGACTTCCCCTATACCCATGCCCATTTCTTGCCATCCTACGGGGCAACTAGCAATAACTCGCCCGGGCACCTCAAATCCACGCTAGTCGGTAATCACTGTATCTTCCCGATCGCAGGCGGAGAAATGGTCCGGGGTTCTGCCCAGGATATCTATTTGGCCGAGTTCGATGGCCCACAGAGACGACATATCTTCATCTCTGCAATGGGAGAATAATCACAACCACCCTTTTTAACCGTTGTTCACAGGAGGAAAACATGGCGAAGATAGCGAGATTCCAGGTCGCTGGGATGAATATCCATTATCTGTACTATTCCCTGGATTATTTCCTGGACTCTCAGGTTGCCGCGGGGATCCGCAGCATTGAACTGTGGGGGGGGGCACCGCACTTCTGGCTGGATTACATGACCTATAGTGATTGTAAGATCGTCCGGAAGAAGGCTGCCGATCGAGGACTTGATATTGTGGTCTTTACCCCTGAAAATGCCATCTATCAATATCAGTTCGCTGCCCAGGAGCCGGATCAATTCGAGAAGAGCTACCGCTATTTCGTGAATGGGATCAGGGCGGCTGCTGAACTTGGCTGTCGCATCATGGCTATCAATTCTGGTTGGGGCTACTTGAATGAAAACAGAGAGACCGCCTGGAATCGCTCCCGGGACATGCTCGGCCGGCTTGCCGAGGTTGCCGGCAAGGAAGGTGTTGTTCTGGCGATGGAAACCTACCGCCCCGAAGAATCACGTCTGGTTGTGACCCTTGGGGACGCCAAGAGGATGATCGACGAGGTGAGCCACCCGGCCCTGAAAGCCATGATCGATACCATTGCCATGGGAGTTGCCCGTGAGACCTTGCAGCAGTGGTTCGATGTCTTTGGCAAGGATATTGTTCACACCCACTTCGTGGATGGCAAGCCTTATGGGCATCTCATCTGGGGTGATGGTAGCTACCCCATGGAAGATTTCGTGACTTGCCTAAACGTGAACGACTATCAGGGATATCTCGGACAGGAGATCACGGATGCGAAGTATCTTGAGAATCCTGCGGCTGCGGACCTCAAGAACATGGAACACTGGAATACATTCATTGACTGAGGCGATCCTCGCCTGGACTGACGGCTGCGCAGAGTAGGCTATTTCGGCCACTCGCTGCTTCGTGTCCGAAGTTCATGCACGCCTGAACAATAATCCCCGGCCCATAACGGTTTCCGGGGATTGTTGATATCTAGTTTGCCAAAGGACACGGAGAAACCGTTTCTGCGTAAGCTGCGGAGGGGCGGAAAAGCCCTTCCACCCTGGCGCCATCGATTGATGGTCACAATGAACTCCCTCTGCGCCCGGGGGCGACACCCGGTCGCAGTACCTGGTCCTTAATGTGAAACCTGGGGCGCTCCTCTGAAGTGCCCTCGTCTGATGACTTATGACGTTATCAAACAAACGTATGGCGTTATCAAATATCTGAGCTTTGACAATGCCGAATCGCCCATTGCGGAAATTTTCCCGATTATCTCCATTGCATCATTCTAAGACATCTGATAGCATTATAATCATTAAGCCTTTCATAAGTCAGGAGCCACATGTCTATCGTACACATCATTGATCAAGCGCTGGCCCGGACGGGCGGGCAGGATGGGATCCGCCAGGTCTTTCTAGTGGCTTGCGGGGGGTCGCTTGTCGACATGTATCCCGCCAAGACCTTCCTCGAAACCGAGGCCGGTAGCTTGCGCGGCGCACTGTATACCGCCAATGAATTCATCAACATGCCGCCTCGCGCCCTGTCGTCCTGCAGTTTGGTGATCGTCTGTTCGCACAGCGGCGACACGCCCGAATCGGTGGCCGCCGTCCGGCTTGCGCATGAGGCCAAGGCCTTTTGCATCACGCTCACCAACAATCCCGAAGGAGCGATCAGCGCACAGGCCAACCATGCAATTATCTATCAGTGGGGCGACGTGGTTCCGGTAACCGACAACCCCATCACAATCATCCTCTCCCTGTGCGTAGAGTTGCTGTACCGTATTGAAGGCTATGATGCCTACGCCGACTTCCAGCAGGCGCTGGCGATGGTAGACGAGCTGGTGGCCGCCGCCCGTCAGCAGGTGGCGGCCCGAGCAGCCCGCTTCGGCGAGGTCTGGCGTGATGAACCGCTGTTCTACATACTCTCCAGCGGCGCCAGCTTTGGCCACGCCTATGGCTTTGCCATCTGCTCGCTCATGGAGATGCAGTGGCGAGACGCGGCCGCGATCCATTCGGGCGAGTACTTTCACGGCCCATTCGAGGTGACGGACCATGACAAAGCGTATATTCTGCTAATCAACGAAGGGCGCACCCGTCCGCTCGACGAGCGTGCCCGCGTTTTTCTGGAACGCTATGCCCGCAAGCTGGAGATCATTGACGCGCGCGAACTGGGGCTGGGTGCGCTGCCTGCCTCTGTGGTCGATTACTTCAACCCTGTGCTGTTTTACGCGATGAGCTGCGTCTATCGCGCGGCCCTTGCTGAGGTGCGCCAGCATCCGCTGGAAACCCGCCGTTATATGGGAAAGGTCAGCTATTGAGCTCGCTCCATTTACGCCTGCTGGGCCTTGGTGACAATGTCGTCGATGATTACCTGCATGAGCGGGTGATGTACCCGGGCGGCAATGCGCTCAACTTCGCCGTCTATGCCCGCCTGCTGGGGCATGATGCGGCCTATCTGGGTCTGTTTGGCAACGATGCGGCCGGGCGCCATGTGCAGTCGGTGGCAGCGCGACTGGGCATTGACCTGTCACACTGTCGGGAACTGGCTGGACCCAATGGCCACGCCGAGTTGACCGTCGTCCAAGGCGATCGCGTGTTCCTGGGCAGCAACAGGGGCGGGGTGCGCGAGAATGCCTCGCTGGATTTCATATTCGACGATACAGCCTATCTCGCCGGTTTCGATCTCATACACACCAGCCTCTACAGCTATGTCGATGCGATTTTACCCCGGCTAGCCGGGCTGGGCACGCCGCTGTCTTATGATTTCTCGGACGATTTCGAGGAGGTTGCGGCGCTGGGGTTATGCCGGTATCTCGCCTTCGCCTTCTTTTCCTGCGCCGAGCGGAGCGAGCAGGCTACGCGTGCATTGCTGGAAGCGGCCGTTGCGGCCGGATGCGGCATTGCCGTGGCTACGCGCGGCGCGGCGGGCGCGCTGGTCTTCGATGGTGCGCACTGGCTTACTCAGCTTCCTCACCTGGTCACGCCGATCGACACGCTGGGCGCGGGCGATGCATTCATCACGGCTTTCCTTGCCCACCATTGCCTCGCCGGCCAGCCAGAGCGGGCATCGGGCGCGGCGCTGGTCCCCGCGCTGGAAGCAGGTGCGAGGTTTGCCGCCTCGGCCTGCCTGGTAAGGGGCGCGTTCGGCGAAGGGCTGGCCTACTGATGCGCGCCGCTCCAAACCGACGCCTCGCAGGAGCCAGGCCATGACCGCCCGGACGCCATCCCGCCGCTGGGCCCTGCCCCATTGCTATGCCCTGATCTTTCTGATCATTGTGCTGATGGGGGCGCTGACGTGGGTGGTTCCCAGCGGCCAGTTCGAGCGGGAATCCGTGCGGGCGGCCGATGGTTCGACGCATATGGTGGTTCGCCCTGGCACCTATCACCAGGTGCCGAAGCAATCTGCCGGCGGCGATCTGCGCCAGGGGGTGGGCGATATCCTGTCTGCCCCCGCGCGCGGCGTGGCCGGAGCGGTGGATGTAGTCGTCTTCGTGTTGATCCTGGGCGGGGTGTTCGGCATATTGGTGCGCACCCGCGCCCTCGACCGGGGGCTGGCCGCCATATCTGCGAAGGCAGGTACCCGCGTAGAACTGGTTCTGCCGTTGTTGATCATCTTGCTCAGCCTTGGCGGTTCCACCTTCGGGATGAGCGAAGAGGCCCTGCCGCTCTATGCCGTTTTACTGCCGCTGCTGTTCCGCCAGGGCTATGATTCGATGACCACGGTGCTGGTGCTGTTTCTCAGCACCCAGGTCGGC
>Ga0182014_10006582_pt1 | contig 12430 bp, 9 predicted proteins | sample 612S2DmetaG_FD_120489 | JGI IMG/M metagenome (GOLD analysis project Ga0182014, IMG submission 120489) | Permafrost microbial communities from Stordalen Mire, Sweden - 612S2D metaG | ecosystem: Environmental > Terrestrial > Soil > Wetlands > Permafrost | place: Sweden: Stordalen | collected... | reverse complement strand
CGTGTTGACCGCCGGGCACACCCCGGGCCACCAGAGCTTCGTCGTCGACCTCGACGAGTCGGTGGGGGGTGGGGGACTGGTGTTCGCGTTCGACGCAGCCGACCTGACCGAGAACATCGAGCACGAGCTCGCCGTGGGCGGGTTCATCGGGGTGACGCCCGAGGAGACGATCGAGCCGATCCGGCGCCTGAAGCACCTGGCCGCCGAACGCGGCTACCAGCTGGTGCCCGGACACGACCCGGTGGTGTGGCCGTCCCTCACCCGGTCGTTGGCGGAGCGGTTCGCCACCGACGGCTGAGCCCTGTGGGCGACGGGACCGGTCAGCCGCCGGCCAGGTAGGGCCGCCAGCCCCCGGCCGCCGTGATGTCCAGCGCGCCCACGGTCGCCTCCGGCTCGCACAGGAAGCCGGGCACCGAGGTGCCGTCGACCAGGGTCACCTTTCCGATGGCCATGGGCCGGGGCAGCGCGGCCACGAAGTCGGCGAACCCCGCGGGTGGGACCTCCCACACCTCGACCTCGATGGCTCCCCCGTCGGCCCCGTCGGCCAGGCGGACGAGGCCGGGCTTCGGCGGCTCGGTGGCGAGTGCCACGAGCCGGTAGACGGGGGCTGTCGTCGTGGTGCGCACCAGCCGGGCCCCCCGGTCGGTGAGCTGATGGTTGAGCGGCTGGCCGGACAGGTGGGCCCCGACCACGGCCAGCGGCACGGCGGGCACGGCGGGGCGGGCCCAGGCGTCGTCCGGACACGAGCCATCAGGATCGGTGTCGGAGGCAGCCCGGCGGGCGAGGTCCGCCTGCACCCGGTCGCTCCAGGCCGGGCCGATCAGGCTGACCCCACACGGCAGGCCGTCCACCGGCTCCGATGGCACGGCCACGGCGCACATGTCGAGCAGGTTGACGAAATTGGTGAACACGCCGAGCTGAGCGTTGACCCCGATCGGGTCGACGGCCACCTGGGCCAGTGTCGGGTGGAACGGGACGGTGGGGAGGACGAGCGAGCAGGCACCCGCCTCGTCCAGCAGCGCGGCCACCTGAGCGGCCAGGTGTTCCAGACGGTCGGTGTCGGTGGCGAGCCGGGCGGCGGGCAGGTCACGGGCTCCGCCGATGATCGCCCCGACCACGGGGTCGACGTCGTCGGGGTGGGCGTCCATCCAGGCGCCGACCGCCGCATAGCGCTCGGCCAGGAACCCACCCTGGTAGAGCAGGCGGCCGGCCTCGAGGAAGGGATCGAGGTCGATCGTCACCACGGTGCACCCGGCCGACTCCAGGCGAAGGACCGCCTGCTCGTAGCTCCACAGGTAGCCGGGGTCGACGCCGACCAGAGCGCCAGGGTCGGCCCTGGCCACCACCGGTGCAGCGGGCGTCCCCAACGGTGCGGTCGGGGGAGGCGTCCGTCGGTACGGGTCGGGTCCGGGACCGGACGACGCGGGGTCCGGAGCAGGCCCGGCCAGGACGGCCAGGGCCCGCTCGGCCAGGCCCACCGACCGGGCGAACACCGAGACGCAGTCGAAGGAGACGCAGGCCGGCAGGACGCCTTCGGTCGACACGAAGCCGCGTGTCGGCTTGATCCCGACGATCCCGTTGAAGGCTGCCGGTACCCGGCCGGATCCTGCGGTGTCGGTGCCGAGGGCGAGGTCGACCAGGCCGAGGGCCACGGCCACCCCCGATCCGCTGCTCGAGCCGCCCGACACGCGCTCGGGATCGACGGCGTTGCGGACGGCACCAAACGGGCTGCGGGTCCCGACGAGACCGGTGGCGAACTGGTCGAGGTTGGTCTTGCCGACGAGGACGGCCCCCGCGTCGAGCAGGGCCTGCACCGCAGGTGCCGTCACGGTGGGCACCGAGGCGAAGGCCGGGCAGCCGGCGGTCGTCGGCAACCCGGCGACGTCGATGTTGTCCTTCACGGCGAAGGTCCGCCCGGCGAGCGGGAGCTCGTTTCCGGCAGCGACGCGGGCGTCCACCGCCGCAACGGCGGCAGCGAGGTCGTCGACCGGCACCCGTTCGATCCACACCTCGGGGCGGTCGGCGGCGTCGATGCGGGCGACGACGTCTGCGGCCCGCTCCTCGGGGGTGCTCATGACGTGCTCATGCCACTGGGCCGAGGACGACCAGCGCCCGACCGGAGTCGACCTGGTCGCCCGGGGTGACCAGCACCTCGAGGACGACGCCGGGACCGGGGGCCGTCACGTGCATCTCGGTCTTCATGGCCTCGAGGATCACCAGCGGGTGGCCGGTCTCCACGACGTCGCCCGGCCGGGCGGACACCTTCCACACGCTGGACGTCATCGGCGCGTCCACCACCGAGCCGCCGGCGGGGGCTGTCGCCGCAGGGGTGTCGGCGGAGGCGGAGGACTCGTCACGGGGCTCGAACTCGCCGGCCCGCTCCCACGCGTCGCGTTCGGCCGCGAAGGCCGTCGCCTGGCGGGACCGGAACTCGGCGATCGAGGTGGCGTTGTCGTCCAGCAGGCGCTGGTACTCGGCCATCTTGAACATCCCGGGCTCGATCCGGACGTCCAGCCGGCCGGCCGCCATGTCGGCCCGGGCGTCGAGCAGCTCCTCGGCACTCACCGGGTACCAGCGGATGCGGTCGAAGAACCGGAGCAGCCACGGGACGCCGGGCTCGAACGGCGGCTTCTGGGCGAAGTGGCTCCAGATCTGCACGGTCCGGCCGACCAGCTGGTAGCCGCCCGGTCCTTCCAGCCCGTAGATGCAGAGGTAGGAGCCGCCGATCCCCACCGAGTTCTGGGCCGTCGACGTACGGGCCGGGTTGTACTTGGTGGTGACCAGCCGGTGGCGGGGGTCGACCGGGGTGGCCAGCGGTGCCCCCAGGTAGACGTCGCCCAGGCCGAGCACGACGTAGGTGGCGTCGAACACGGCGCGTTCGACGTCGTCCACGTCGGCCAGGCCGTTGATCCGGCGGATGAACTCGATGTTGGAGGGGCACCAGGGGGCGTCGTCACGGACGCCGGCCATGTAGCGGTCGATCGACTCACGGATTGCCGGGTCGTCCCACGACAGCGGCAGGTGGACCTCCCGGCTCGGGACCTCGAGCTCGTGGGTCGGGGGCAGGTGCTCCTCCAGGTCGCCGACCACGTCGAGGACACGGTCGAGGTCGGTGACCGTCGGGTCGAAGTGGACCTGGAGGCCGCGCACCCCGGGGGTGAGCTCGAGGACCCCGTCCATCCCGGCGGCGGCCACCCGGTCGGCCAGGCCCTGCACGCGGGCGCGCAGGGCCAGGTCGAGGACCATGTCGCCGTACTCGACGAGCAGGTTGTCGTCGCCGTTGGCCCGGTAGGTGACGTCGGGCCCGTCCACGCCGGGGGTGCAGGCCAGCACGCCCGAGCGGGCGTCGCCATGGCCCGGGCGACGCCGGTAGGGGTTGGCGGCCGGAGTGAACCGAACCGTGTCGCCGGGTCGGAGCTGGCCGAGCTTCCATCGTTCGGACGTCACCACCGTGGCCGGGCACACGAAGCCGCCGAGGCTGGGACCGTCCGGGCCGAGCAGGATGGGCAGGTCGCCTGTGAAGTTGACGGCACCCACCGAGTACGGCGTGTCGTGGATGTTGGAGGGGTGGAGACCCGCTTCGCCGCCGTCGGACCGGGCCCAGGTCGGCCGGGGTCCGAGGAGGCGTAGGCCGGTGCGGGCCGAGTTGAAGTGCACCTCCCACGCCGTGCCGTAGAGCACGTCGAGGTCCTCGGGAGTGAAGAACTCCTCGTCGGCGTGGGGCCCGGCGAGGACGGACAGCGTCCACTCGCTGCCCCAGGCATCGGTCGGCTCGCCGGCCACGGGCACGCGGGGGAGCTCGGGTCCGCTCGAGTCCCCGGGCCGCAGGACGTCACCGGGACGGAGCGGCAGTCCGCCGTGGCCGCCGAACACGCCGAGCAGGAACGTGGCGCCGCTGCCCAGGTAGTCGGGCACCGCCAGGCCGCCGCGCACGAGGAGGTAGGTGCGGATACCGGGAGGTCCCACCGCGCCCAGATCGAGCGTGGCGCCGGCGGGCACGCTGAACGGCACGCCGTGGGGGGCCGTGCAGCCGTCGACGGTCGCCGCACACGGGGCGCCGGTCAGGCACACCTCGGTCGCGGCCGTGAAGGAGAGGGCCGGGCCGGCCAGTGTGACCTCGAGGCCGGCAGCGCCTTCGGGGTTGCCGAGTTCACGGTTCCCGAGCCGGAACGACCGGTCGTCCATCGGGCCCGACGGGGGCACGCCGACGTGCCAGTAGCCGAGGCGACCGGGCCACGCCTGCACCGTGGTCTGGGTCCCGCCCCGCAGCACCTCGATGCGGGGGGAGGGGTCGGCCACGGCGGCCAGGGTGGCCGTGGTGTGGGCAGCGGCCCGCACCACCGGGTCGGCCAGGGCGGCACCGAGGAGTCCGAGATTGGTCTCGATGCCGGCCATCGTGGTGTCGGCCAGGGCCCCGGCGAGCCGGTCGAGTGCCGCTTCCCGTGTGGGGGCCCAGGCGACGACCTTGGCCAGGAGCGGGTCGTAGGCGGCGGTGACCTCGGTGCCGGCCTCGACCCACCCGTCGACCCGGACGTCGTCCGGCAGCACCACCTCGGTCAGCCGCCCCGGACTGGGGCGGTAGTCCTTGGACGGGTCCTCGGCGTACAGGCGCGCCTCGACGGCGCAGCCCCTCGGCTCGGCGGCGGACAGTTCACCCATGACCTCGCGGTCGCCGTTGGCCAGGCGCAGCATGGCGGCCACGAGGTCGACCAGGTAGACCTCCTCGGTCACCGGGTGCTCCACCTGCAGGCGGGTGTTGACCTCGAGGAAGGCGGCCTCCTCGCGGTCGGTGTCGTAGACGTACTCGACGGTCCCGACCGACCGGTACCGGACCGTGTGGGCCAACCGGGACGCCGACTCGGCCATGGAGCGCCGGACCCGGTCGGGCAGGTCGGGGGCCGGGGCCTCCTCCACGACCTTCTGGTTGCGGCGCTGGAGGGAGCAGTCGCGGTCACCGAGGACCACCACGCCACCGTCGCCGTCCCCGACGACCTGGACCTCGACGTGGCGGGCCCGTTCGACCAGACGCTCGAGGAAGACGCCCGTGGTCCGGAACCCGGCACCGGCCACCCGCGACACCGACTCGAACGCCCGGACCACCTCATCGGACGAACCGCAGGGCTGGATGCCGATGCCGCCCCCTCCGCCCGTGGCCTTGACCATGACGGGGTAGCCGAGTGCGTCGGCCGCGTCGGCCGCCTCGGCCGCGCTCGCCACCAGGCCGGTTCCGGCCAGCAGCGGCACCCCTGCGGCGAGTGCGGCGTCGCGCGCCTGGTGCTTGACACCGAACAGGGCCAGTTGGGCGGGCGTGGGGCCCACGAACACCAGGCCTGCGGCTTCGACCGCGGCGGCAAACTCGGCGTCCTCGGACAGGAAGCCGTAGCCGGGGTGGATGGCACCGGCGCCCCGGGCCAGCGCTGCCTCGATCACGGCGTCGGCCCGCAGGTAGCTCTCCCGGGCAGCGGCGGGACCGAGGCGGACGGCGGCGTCGGCCATGGCCACGTGCGGCGCCCCCCGGTCGGCATCGCTGAAGACGGCGACGGTGGCCAGGCCCAGCTCGGTCGCCGACCGCAGGATCCGGCACGCGATCTCCCCGCGGTTGGCCACGAGCAGCGAGTCGAAGTGCGTCCTGGCGCTCATGGTGCGGTGACCACGATCCGGACCGGGGTGGGGTCGAACCCGTTGCACGGGTTGTTCACCTGTGGGCAGTTGGAGATCAGGGTGAGGACGTCCTCGTGCGCCCGTAGCGTGACCGCCAGCCCGGGGGCGGAGATGCCGTCGACGATGCCCAGCGCCCCGGACGCCTCGACCGGCACGTTCATGTACCAGTTGATGTTGGAGACGAGGTCGCGCTTGCCGAGGCCCCACCGGGCCCCCTCGGCCAGGAAGTTCTCCACGCAGGCGTGCTGATGACGGGTGTGGTGTCCGTAGCGCAGCGTGTTCGACTCCTTGGAGCACGCTCCGCCGATGGTGTCGTGGCGTCCCACCTCGTCATCCTCCACGGTGAGCAGGGGACGGCCCGAGTGGGTGCGCAGCACGCTCCCCGTGGTGAGGAAGACCGACCCCTGCCAGACCATCGTCTCGGGGGCGCTGTAGCGCTCGGTCGTGTCCGAGGCGAGGTAGAAGAGACAGTCGACGGCCTGGTTGCCGCCGAGGTCGACGATCCGCAGTGTCGATCCGGCGGGCACCACGCCCGACCACGGTGCCCGGGCCTCCACGGTGACGTCCACCAGGGGCGCGCTCATGAGTTACCCCCGGCGGCCAGTACCTCGCCGTTGTTGGCGAAGGCGCCCGCCGCCTCGGGCGAGGCCGTGGCCGGCCACTGGTCGGGGACGGTCGGCTCGCCCGTCCAGGCCAGGACCTCGAGGGTGGTGCACGACCACTCGGGCCGGGGGTCGACGGGGTGCGCGGTGTTGGCGATCAGGACGAGCAGGTCGAGCTCCGCCCGCAGCTCGACGTGGGACGGAGCGGCAGCGGCACCCACCCAGTCGAGCGCGCCGGAGTCGGGCTCGATGCGGACCCCTTTGAAGAACGAGATGCTCGGTGGCACGTCGACCGGTCCCAGGTCGTGCTTGGCCGCAGCCAGCAGGAACAGCTCCCGGCCGGCCGGGCTCGTACCGTGGGCCGCTCCCGAGCCGTACCGCTCGTCGTTGCGCATGCGGCTCGACGTGCCGCACAGTGTGTCGTGGTGCCCGCTCGTGTCGGCCACGATGCTGGCCAGCACCCGACCCTGGTCGGACAGGAGCAGCTGTCCGACGGCGAGGTAGGCGCTCCACTGGACCTTGACGGTGTCGGCCACGTTGAGCCGCTCCCACGGCTCGTGGGCCCGGTAGAGGAGCAGGTGGGCGCAGGCATCACCCTCGAGGTCGGTGAGGCGGACGGTCGTGCCGGCCCGCACCACCCGGTGGGTGTAGCCACCGCCGGCCACCCGCTCGGCCCACACCAGCGCGCTGCCGTCGACCTCTGGGGGAACCGGTGCGTAGGACGTCGCCGGCAGGGTCGGCATGTGCTCGGTGAGGGTGCCGGTCTGGGCACGGGCATGTGCCCGGGCACCCTCCGGCGTCGCCGTGCCCGACCGCGCGTCGGGGTGCTCTGCTCCTGGTGGTCCGGTCATGGACCGATTGTTATCTATCATTTGATAGAAAGACAGGCCGGAAGGGTCGGGTTAACGTGGTCTTCACATGAATCCCGTCGGCCGGCCCCGTGTCGATCCCCGTTCCTCCACTGTCGATCCGCAGGAGGAGATCCTGCAGGCGGCGGCCGAGCTGTTCGCCTCGGAGGGCTACACAGCGACCTCCACCCGGGCCATCGCCCAGGCCGTCGGACTGCGTCAGGCATCGCTGTTCCACTACTACCCGCGTAAAGAGGCGATCCTGGCCGAGTTGCTCGACCGCACCCTGCGGCCGCCCCTCGACATGAGCCGCCGGCTCGAGCAGGCCGCCCTCGGTCCCGAGGCGACCCTGTGGGTGCTGGCCGAGCGCGACGTGAGCAACCTGTGCGCCGGACCCCACAACCTCGGGGCGCTCCAGCTGCTGCCCGAGGCCCGGGCCGATCAGTTCGCCTGGTTCTGGCGCCGTCGCCAACGGCTGTTCTCGTTCTATCGTCGGGCCATCCGCTCGGGCGTCGAGTCCGAGCTGTTCCCGGCCGGTGCCGGGCCGACGGCGCCCGATCTGGTCTTCGGCCTCGTCGAGAGCGTGATCACGGCCAAGCCGGTGGTCAGGGCCGACCCGACCACCCCCTCGCGGATCGCCGATGCCGCGCTGCGGATGCTGGGCGTACCCCCGGCGCGCCTCGGGCGGGCCCGCGTCAAGGCGGTCCGGTTCGTCGAACACGACCTCGAGGCGGACCCGGCAGAGGCGTTGCCGGCCGTCCCGGGCGGGAAGTTGCAGGTTCCCCTGCCGGTGCAGGCCGCCGACGGGTGACCCGTATTGCCGCTGCCCAGCTGTCGCTGACCGTGGGTGACGTGCCCGGCAACCGCCGGTCCGGGCGCGAGGCGATCGCCAACGCCGCAGCCGCGGGTGTCGGGCTGGTGGTGCTGCCGGAGCTGTCCGACACCGGCTACGTCTTCGCCGACCGCGACGAGGCGGTCGCCCTTGCCGACCCCGGTCAGACACTGGAGGGCTGGGTGGAGGCCGCCCGCGAGTTCGACGTGGTCGTCGTGGGCGGGTACTGCGACCGTGCGGGCGACACCCTGACGAACAGCGCCGTGGTGGTTGACGGCACTGGCGTGCTCGCCCGCTACGACAAGGTCCACCTGTGGGGACGCGAGTCCGAGGTGTTCACGCCCGGTACGACCCCTCCTCCGGTGGTGGACACCGGCGTCGGGCGGGTCGGCGTGCTCGTCTGCTACGACCTCGAGTTCCCGGAGTGGGTGCGGCTGGCCGCCGACGGCGGTGCCGACGTGGTGGCCGCTCCGGTCAACTGGCCGCTGGCCGATCGGCCGGAGGGCGAGCTTCCGATCGAGGTGGTCAAGGCCCAGGCGGCCGCCGCGTACTACGGCGTGCACGTCGTGGTGGCCGACCGCTGTGGCGACGACCGGGGCACCCGCTGGATCGGCGGTGCCTGCATCGTGGACCGCACCGGCTACCTGGCGGCCCGACCCTCGCTCGACGATGCACCCGCCCTGGTGACGGCCGATCTCGATCTGGCCGCGGCCCGGGACAAGCGCCTCGGCTCGCGCAACCACCTGGTGGGCGACCGCAGGCCCGACCTCTACGGCTGAAGGATCCGGGCGACGCTCCGTCCGGGGGTTCCGGATCGGGACTATTACGATCGCGCGAACTCATGCCGATCCGGGCCAATTCCGAGGAGGTCGCCGGCGGTCGGTCGATACCATTCGATCGACCGAACTGGAGGACTCGTGACGAACTGTGGGCAGAACAAGGGCGCGGGTGTCGAAGGCCGTGTCGAGCGACGGGCACCGCGATCGTGACGGCGCTCCCGGTGGTCGACATCTCGGGTCTGCGGAGTGGCAGCGACGCGGACCTGGCGAGGATCGCGGGCGAACTGGGCGCCGTCGCCCACGACGTCGGCTTCTGCTACCTGGCCGGCACCGGGATCCCGGACACGACCGTCGAACGCCTCCTCGAGGTCACGGAAGCCTTCTTCTCCCTGCCCGCCGACACGAAGATGCGCTCGTACATCGGCCTGTCGAGCTGCCACCGCGGGTACGTCCCCGCTGGTGAGGAGGTCACCTACGACGGCACGGTGGACCTGAAGGAGGCGTTCGACACCGCCCTCGACCTGCCGGCGGACGATCCCGACCACCTCGCCGGCAACCCCATGCTGGGCCCGAACGTGTGGCCCGAGGTCGAGGGCTTCGCCGAGGCGGTCACCGACTACTACGCCAGGGCGATGGACGTCGGGCGCCTGCTCTTCCGGGCGTTGGCCATCGCCATGGGGGAGGGGCCCGACTTCTTCGACGGCATCACTACCCGATCACCGAGCCAGCTGCGCCTGGTGCACTACCCGTTCGACGACGCGGCCGAGGATGCCGTCGGGTTCGGCGCGCACACCGACTTCGAGTGCTTCACCCTCCTCAAGCCCACAGCCCCCGGCCTCGAGGTGATGGACGCGCACGGGGTGTGGGTCGATGCGCCACCGATCGACGGGACGCTGGTCATGAACATCGGCGACATGTTCGAGACCTGGACCAACGGCCACTTCGTCGCCACGTCCCACCGGGTGCGCAAGGTGGCCGAGGAGCGGTACTCCTTTCCGCTGTTCGTGAACGTGGACTACGACACGGTCGTCGAGCCATTGGAGCAGTTCCGAACGCCCGGTGCAGCCGTACGCCGGCGACTCTCCGCCGGAGAGCACCTGTTCGCCCAGACGGCGCAGTCGTTCCAGTACCTGCGGGCAAAGCTGGAGGACGGCACGATGGTCCTTCCGGAGGGGAGCGCGGGTCAGAAGGAGTTCGGTCAGGAGGCACGCCACGGGGAGCCGGCCCACTCGGGCAGTCGAGCGATGTGAGAGGCCGCCTCTGGAGGGAGGCACGCTGCCCGGTGCGGAGACGTTCAACGCGGCCGAACGCGGCGGCTGCCGCATCCAGCTCGAACGTCCCGACTGGGACTGTTGCGGAGCTGAGTGCCACTGCTGGCAGCGTGCCGTCGATGGTGGCCTGCTGCCGATCGACCGAAGAGCGGGAACCCAGGTGGGCTCCCGTTGCGTTCGAGCAGTTGGAGCTTGTCGCACCTGTCGCCGTGTCCTCGACCGCAGACGACCTGCTCCCGTGGCGCGCACTGCGGATCGTCGGTGCGTTCGCCTGGATACCGTTCACGCCGAGGTAGACCGTCTCGGCACCACCGGGCGGAGCGGCGATAGTCGGGGTCACGTAGGTGAAGGAGGCCAGCACTTCGGCCAGGTGTAGTTGACGGCCACGGTGTGAGCGGTAGCGCCGACCGGCCCGCTCAGGAGCGTGGACCCCGCCAGGGAGCCCACCAGCACAAGTGAGGCGGGGCAATCGCACCCCACGCCCGACACGCGACCGGTCCACCCGCCATAGCTGCCCCCAATCCTCCCTACGACCCGATGGGCCGCAGAACTCCTCAGGCACTGAGTCGTCACTTCCGGATGAAACCTTTAGGAATTGTCTGGATAGGTGGTCGACCGGTGGGCGGAGAGCGTGCCCGGACCATCTCGTGGCCACATACGGCCATCCATCCGACCGGTTCCGGGGCCCCACTGTGCACCGCGGCCGTACCCGGTACGGTGGGGAGATGGCAGAGTGGACGACGGGATGGCGGCCTTCGCACGTGGGGGAGGCGCGCCAGTACCTCGATGCGCACGAGCTGGACGGCGACCCGGAGATCGTGGCGGCCTGCGAGGCACTGTTCGATGCCACGCCCCACCTCTCTGGATCGGTCAAGCCGTCCGACGAGCAGCTCGAGGAACGCGGCGCCGACTGAGTCGGGTGGTGGCGGCGCGTCCGTTCGGCGTGGCGCTCTGGTGCACGCAGTCCGTGCCCGGCGTCACTCGCTCCGAGATCGTTCGATGGGCACGCAAGGAGTACCTGCGAAGCGCCTGACGGTGCCGCTGTAGTAGCAGCAGACCTCGAGCCGCAAGGGGCGAGTCTCCTCGGCCGAGAAGGCTCTGGTCCTCAGCGCGGTGACGCTGAGGACGCCGCACCGGGCGCTCGATCTGTCGAGGATGAGGCAGGTGGTCCTGACGACGAAATGTGCCCTTGGACCCTGTGCGCAGCGAGCCCCGACTCGTAGGTTCGTCGATGTGAGCACTGCTCGGATTCCCCCAATGTGTCAGTCGGGCACCGGCGGGGGCGCACCCATGGCGAACCTGCCCATCGGCCACGCCTCGCCCGATCATCTGGCACGAGCGCCTGAAGGTACCCGTCGTGATCGGGCTAGCCGATGACCGATGGGCGCGTGGCCCTCACGACGGGCGCGAATTCGGGGATCGGACTTGCCACCACCCTGGAACTCGCTCGACGGGGTCTGCGCTCCGTCGGGACGGTCCGCTCCAGGGTGAAATCCGTTGTCGTCGCCGAGGCAGCCGAATCGATGGGCCTCGCCGTCGAAACGGCCATCCTGGATGTCACCGATGCCCAGGCCTGCGAGCGGGTGATCCGGAAGTACCGCCCTACCGTCGTCGTGAACAATGCCGGGTTCTCGGTCACCGGGGCCATCGAGGACGTCGGCGACGAGGAAGCTCGGGCGGCCCTGGAGACGATGGTCGTGGCTCCCATGCGACTGGCGCGTCTGGCCCTTCCCCACATGCGCGAGGTCCACGATGGACGGATCGTCAATGTGTCGTCGATCTACGGTCGGGCGACGACACCGCTGACCGGTTGGTACCAGGCGAGCAAGCATGCCCTGGAAGGGGCGAGCGACGCACTCCGCGCCGAGGTCGCAGGCGACGGGATCAAGGTCGTGCTGGTCGAACCAGGATTCGTCCGCACGGGAATCTGGGCCGAGCTCGACGACGAAGTGCGGGGGCGAGCCGGCTCGGACTTCGACCGGTCCTACCAGCGGCTCCTGGCCAACACCCGGATCGCGAGTCCGATCATGTCCGACCCGTCGAAGGTGGCCGACGTCATCGTAAATGCCGTCACGTCCCGGAACCCGCGGGCCAGGTATCTGGTCGGCTGCGACGCCCAGGTGATCGCAGGCCTGCGGGTCTATGCGCCCACTCGAGTCTGGGATCGGGTGTCCCGGGCCGTGTTGGATCTGTAGGCCGGCTCGGTGGGTGCCGTCAGGGCGAGATCGTAGGGGCTCCCGTCCCGAAGGTCAGGGCATCGATTGCGATCGGGCGGGCGGTGGACCCATCGGCTGAGAACGACGAGTTGTACACGAGCCAGTAGTGGCCCCCGCTACTGAATACCGACTCCTCTCCGGGACCCGCGCCCCAGGCACTGCTGGCCACGAGCGGTCTGTCGCCGGTGTCCGCACACGGCCCGAGCGGACCGGCGCACCGG
>Ga0182014_10006581_pt1 | contig 12431 bp, 10 predicted proteins | sample 612S2DmetaG_FD_120489 | JGI IMG/M metagenome (GOLD analysis project Ga0182014, IMG submission 120489) | Permafrost microbial communities from Stordalen Mire, Sweden - 612S2D metaG | ecosystem: Environmental > Terrestrial > Soil > Wetlands > Permafrost | place: Sweden: Stordalen | collected... | reverse complement strand
GACACGATCGCGGTCGCGTTGAAAGTCGTTGCGGTAGGGATGCGGCGGCTCGGGATGGCGCCGTCCGCGGGACTCGTCCACGCGCACCGCATAGTCGGCGAGCATGGATAGAGTTTAGCAGCTTGTGTAGAGCCGAGCCTTGCCTGGGGCTTACGCCGCCTCCACTTGGGACAGGGCTTACGGCATTCTGAAGCAACGTCCGGACACGTCGGCGGCGTCAAGCGCTCTTGGAGGGCACGAACCCATGCGCACCCGATGAAAATCTGCCAAGGCGAAAGAGTGTTTCGGCCGCTCGCTCATACTGATCTACCAGGGGCGGAACCGGACGGCTTTCGAGGTGAGGCAGTAGGACTTCGGTCAGCAGGCGAAGGCAAGCCCCGATGGTTTGCAATCGAAGCCGAAAAGCACTCTCGGCAACATGAACGCCGGACGCTGCGACCTCTAGGTCGGAACTTCGTTGCGCGGCTTGCCCAATTCTTGCCAGTACCGTCGCGGCCTTTCCCGCTTCCCAGGCGTAGATGAGTGCTGCCCAGGCACGCTGCCGCTTGATCTCGCGGAATTTCTTGGGCGGTAAATTATTGCGAAGAAATGCTTCTTCAGCTGCGTCGACCAGGTTTCGGAAGGCCTCAATGTCGAGAGACCGGAACGTCTGGACAGCTCCTTCTAAATCAACCCGGCGGGTGCGGCTGCGGATGGCAACATACACCAGTGTTCCCAGCGCAAAGAGCGCAACGCCGACAAGAATCCAAGCGGCGATCAATGTCGGAGAAATCATTGCTGGAGAAAGTGTTGAAACTCCCTGTTCCATGTCTCCACCTCATCAGGGGGAACAACCGTAAAAGACGCCGGTTCTAGTTCGGGCGCCAGCAAATACCCGATCCAGATCGAGACGCAAACGAGGTAAGTGGCGGTCATCAGCAAATCCAAGAATCTCAAGGCTGCCTCACTGGTGAATGCCGCGCGAAGAGCGAACATAGCGAGATCGGCGCTGGTCAATACCCCAAGACCCAGCGCGATGCCGAATGCAGGGCGGCGCCAGGACAGACCCAGGAAGCTGGAAAAGAGCAACAAGGAAAGGAGCAGGCCGGATTGAACGATAGCCGCGCCCCGGTTGACGACGAATACGCCGGCATACCACTTGGCACTACTGTCTCCGGGCGCATAGGCGGCGAGCAGAACACCTATTGCGATCAGCAAACCCGTTACGAATTGCAGCAGTCGCCTCGCGGATACCTTCAGAAACGGTGATTCACGAAACAAATCTTTAGAAACCTCGTCGATCACCCCGAAACGCAAAACAATGCTAAACAACAGGGTGGCGCCATAAGCATACGTATAGTGCTTTCCAGTCGCGTTTGGGACGACGTACAAAGTGAACAACACAATAAACTGGGCAATCTCGTAAAGCACATAGGCAAAAAAACACGGAAGTTCCCGATACAAGCGGCGCTTGCAGAGAACGACCGCGAGCACCCCAAGTAGAACATGCGGCGCGATCCAGAGAAAAAACAACAGCAGCTTATGCCAATTCATGGGGAGCATTCCAGAGCACTATAGCCCTGACCTTGCTCCTTTTCAACTGAGGATCCCGCCGCGATCTTCTCCTAGCTTAGCTACTTCGAAGAAGTGCAGCCTTGGGGCGGACACGTCGGGTTGCCATCGGCCGGACGTGCGCCTGCCACGGGCGTCAGAAGCTGGGACAGTAGAACCAATACCAGGATGAATTCGGTCACGGTAGTTCTCCTTTGCGAAAGTGTTCGTACCGTGATATCTTGCGTGCAGCAGAGGGTTTTTCTGCATTTAGTTGAGTTCCGAAGGCCTTTCGGAAATCGTAAATTCGATGAGACTGAAATCCGCTCTCGAGGACTTTGAAGCGAATACCCTAGGCGCTATCCGTGGGTTGCTGGGCAGATTTTCCTACGTGGGCAGATTGCATGACGGGAATGGAACTTACGAGCACTGGGGTTTGGCGAAGGTGTATGGCGGGGATGCTGCACAATGCGCCATCCGTGCGTCGCATCGGGGACTGCTCTCCGAGGTCTTGAAGAAACCTTTGGCTGTGCTGCTCAATGATGTGCGGGCGTCATGCTCGAGCGAGCACTTGACGGAAAGCGAGTTCCTGGCTTCGCTGACGCACTGTCCACCCAAGCCCCTCTCGCCAGCTGCCCTGGCCCATCTCAGGTCAGTGCTGAGCGCACTTTCGGCGTTGGTGGAGAGTCGTAATAATCCCAATCTCCGAGGCGCATCGCAACCCCAACAACCTGGCCAAGAACCTCGGCCTCCTGCGGGAATCTAAGAACTCGCACCGGAACGGGAGACAGGGGATGAGGTTGTAAGACGATGGAGTCGCGCTTGACCGAGCACCAGCAGCACGTATATCCATCGCGCATTTCCACAAAGTAAACAGGACGCTCGTACTCCGAACGCCATGGTCCTTCCCCTATCTTGTTCTTGGCTTCGTCCACTTGCACGAAACTGCCCGGCGGAAGAATGGGAAACATGGTGAAATCTTCCGATCCAATATACCCATAGGTGTAGCGGTCGTCGGCAAACTGCGCCAGGTAAGACAACGGCACAATCCCCCATTGCTCGATGGCACGCCCCAAGTCCGTCGTTTTCTGGAGCGAGAACCCGGGATCGAGCTTCGTCGGCATCCGCACTTGTCTGACGTTGCTCAAAGCTCCGGACAGGTGAGACTTCTGCGGATGCCCAAAGCCAATGTCGGCCGAGATGCTATCGAGTTCGAGGCCATAGAAGGATAGCAACTCCCGATATTCTCGCCGATAAATGGCGGCAAACGAATAGAGCCGAAAAATACCCGGGATTATGCCTTTGGTTTCGATGTCGGACAAGCGGCTGGGCGGAATCGCGAATTCCTCATTCTCAAATCTCTGCGCGATCCGATTACTGGCCAGCTCCACGTCCCGCATACGATATCCGAGGGATTCTCTCAGCGCCCGCAGCCTCTGCCCACCGTTGAGTTGCACCACCGCCGACCTCCGACGGGGTCATTCTATCATCGGTTCAATGGAGTAATGAACCCGAGCTTGCAGTCGGGTTTCCGGATTTTGAAACAGAAAAGGGCGCGTGGATACAGTGCGATTCCTTCCGCCTCGATCCAGACGGACAACGCCGGTCGCAGCAAGCGGGAAGGGGCTCGTAAGCGCCTGTTCGGTTTTCGTAACAGAAAACTCGTTGCCAATACAGTATGAAGAAGCGGCATATACGATTCGTTGTGCTAATGAGGCGGAAATGAATCTCAGCCCTCCCCCCCAAATGGCAGCTCCCGCAAACCGGGTTGCCAACGCCAAGAGACGCTATCGGCCTCCTGCTTTCAAGAAACTCGCCCTGGCAGATGTGAATAGGTTGCTCGAATCCAATCTCTCTAGCCATGATCCGGCAGTCCGTGAACAGATTGAAGAATTTCGACTGGTCCTCAAACAGCGGGGGTCTCGATGAAAGGAATGAGCATCTGCAAGATTCTAGTCGCGTGCCATTTGGGGAACGTCATTTTAGAGTTTTCCACAGCTTAATCAAGAAACAACTTGCCCGTGACCCACAGACGGGATAAGAATGTTCATCCGGAAGGTACAAATTCGGGAAAACGGTGCCGCAGAACCTGGGGGGCTCCCCGGCCGGGGAGAATGAGATTGGTTCCCAAGTAAAGGAACCGACGCCTGCGGACACCGCAATGTTGAATAGAGTCCCGCCGCTTGGCAAGCTGCGGTGACCCCCAGTTCCTGCTCAAAATAAGCTGCCCGATAGATTGCACTCGGCAGGTGCAGGAGGTGATTCTATGTCAGAAAGCGGAGTCGTGCTGGAAAGAGAACCCTCGCCTGAACGCGACCGGTATCGGCTGTTGCTCGAGGTGGCCGACCGGGTAGCGCGAACCCAGAGCTTGCCCGAAGCATTAAAAGAACTCGCCCCCCCGGTGCTGGCGCTGACGGGAGGCGAATTGCTGAATCTTTCGCTCTACGATCCGCGCCGGGATTGCATGCTGACTCACTACTGGAAGAAGAACCGGGAGAGTGGGGAGTTCGAAGCTTTGCCGGTGGACGAAGCGGCGAGCGGATGGGCGTGGAAACATCAGGAGCCGATCGCGATTCCCGATATTGAGCGCGAACAGCGCTTTCCTGGCTTCGTGCCCGCGTTACGCAATCACGGCGTCCGATCCTATACCGCTCTTCCCTTAAGCACGCCTTCGAACCGTTTTGGAGCATTGGGCCTGGGCAAGAAAGTCGCCGAGGTTCCGGACAACGAGGACATCGAGTTTCTCTCTCGCGTCGCGTTGATGGGAGCGCTTGCCTTGGAAAAAGAAAAAGCCGATCGTGCCTTTGAGGAACAGCAGAGCCTGGTCGCGATCAGCCGTGAACTGAGTTCCACTCTGGAGTTGGAAAAGCTGTTGCCGGCCATTCTTTCGAGCCTTCGGAGCATCGCGCGCTACGAGCGGACCATCCTGTGCATATTAGATGAGAACGGCAAGAGCGTACGCCTGTATGGAGACGCTCTGGAATGGGAGCCTTTTGTCAACCACGGAAGTGTGATTTCGCTTGAACAATCGCTCTCCGCGCGCGCGATCGAGACGCGAGAGGTTGCATTCCTCGCCGCCGGCGATTTGCGCGACATGAACGAACCCCTGGCAAGAGCGATGTATGAAGGCGGGGTGCGGTCGGTCTGCAGTGTGCCGCTGGTTGCGGGCAATCGGATCTGGGGATCACTGAATCCGAACAGCATGACCGAGAATGCTTTCGGCCCGTCGGAGGTTGAATACCTTCAGCAAGTGGCCAACTCGATTGCGGCAGCGCTCCAGAATGCGCATGCCTATCGCGAGATCGCAGAACTCAAGGAACGCCTGACCCAGGAAAAGCGCTATCTGGAGTACGAAATCCGGAGCGCGAACCGGTCTGACGACATCATCGGCAACAGCCCGGCCCTGAAACGTGTGCTCGACTACTCTGCCATCGTCGCCGATACCGATTCCACCGTGCTCATCACCGGCGAAACCGGAACCGGCAAAGAACGCATAGCTCGCGTGATTCACAGCATGAGCCGGCGCAAGGACCGCAACTTCATCAAGGTGAACTGCGCCGCCATTCCCACGGGACTGCTGGAAAGCGAACTGTTCGGCCACGAAAAGGGAGCGTTTACCGGCGCGATAAGCCAGAAGGTCGGACGGCTGGAATTGGCGGATCTGGGCACCTTGTTGCTGGATGAGGTGGGGGAAATTCCTTTGGAGCTGCAGCCCAAGTTGCTGCGGGTTCTACAGGACCAGGAGTTCGAACGCCTGGGAGGCACGAAAACGATCCATGTGGACGTGCGGTTGATCGCCGCCACTAATCGCGATCTGGCGCGCGCGGTCGAAGAAAAGGAATTCCGCGGCGATTTGTTCTACCGTTTGCACGTGTTCCCGCTGCATTTGCCGGCGTTGCGCGACCGGCGCGAGGACATCCCCATGCTGATCCGCCATTTCGTCGAAAAATGCGCGGCCCGGCTGCATAAGCGGATCGACGTCATCCCCGAGGAGGCCGTCCAAGCCATGATGCACTGGAGTTGGCCGGGCAACATCCGCGAACTGGAGAATTTTGTCGAACGTTCGGTGATCCTTTCGGAAGGCAACCGGTTGGACCCGCCGCTCGGCGAGTTGTGCGAGGAAATTTCACGGCCGCCGTCTGAGTCCGACGGTACGCTGCGCGACCGGGAACGCGAACACATTATCGAAATTTTGCGTCAAACCCGAGGCGCCCTGTCGGGTCCGGCAGGCGCGGCGGCCCGGCTTGGACTCAAGCGGACCACTCTGCAGTACAAGATGCACCGGCTGGGGATCTCGCGCACGGATTATCTGCATTAGGAGTTTGTCGAAGGGCAGAGCGTGTTTCATAAATTGGTTTTGGGTAGGGCACCGCTTTACAGGCTGCGGGGAAAGTCCGGTTTCGTATCAGGGTATCGCTTTAGCGATACCGTAAGTCGTTCAAAATCAGATGCCCCTTTAGGGGCCGGACAGCGGCAATTCACTTTTTCCGCAGCCTCTTTAGCCGTGCCAATTAGGACCTTTAGAAATGCGGGCTTTAGCCCCTGAGGGGCGCGCTTTCTAAGCTGAAAGGCATTTATGAAACACACTCTAGCCAAATTCAGCCATCACCCGCGACTGCGGAAGTCGCGAGTGTCTTTCTTGCGGCAAGTAAGGAGAGTGGAGGCGTTCCCGTTTTTGAATTGGAAGCCAACTTGGATTCACAGCCTGCCCCCTCGGCGATGTGCTTGCGTCCAACTGGGTACAAGAGTCCGTAACTCGCGTCACTTGCGTCCAGAATTCGGCTTCCAAATCGATCCTCCGCGTCGTCACAGGGAAGTGCGACGCGGAGGTTTTTTTGTTGAGTGCGCGAGTCTATTTTCTTGCGCAAGAAAACATCAAGCCGTTTCATTGCCGCGACCGCGTGATTGCTACCGCTGCCGATGCAAGCCTGCTGGTGGAGAGCCGCCCGTCCCTCCACTGTATGGCGAATCAAGCGGTCACGATACTAGTCTAGACTAGGAATCACTGGACTAAGAATAACTGGTCCAGGAGTATCTGGATTCGAGACTACGCTGCCGAATTGTCGGCAGTTGGGGCCAGTGTTCCGGCATTTCCTCTCGCGTGCTGCTCGTTGAAGCCATCCTAAGCCGCGAAGTTACAGCCACTTAGTGTATGTCAAGTATGTGGCAGTCGGTGTGCATTAGTTTGCTTGGGTGGCGTGTCGCCGTTCCCTCCCGGCGAATGATTCCGCCAGCCAGGTTTCGTCGACCAGCAGGAGCTTTCCATGGGTGTGCCCCGGCGTTTAGCGATTCCGCACGACTGTCTAAGCTGCGCCCTAAGGCGGACCTGCGACTTCTGCAATTTGCCTCAGCCTCTGATGACTGAGTTCAACGCGATGGGGCACCTGACGCTGTATCCCGCCAATGCTACTTTACTGGCGGAAGGTCAAATCCCGCGCGGCGTCTACATCGCCTGCTCCGGACGCTCCAAGCTCTCGGTTGGAGCTCGCGATGGCAAGACCATCATCCTGAAAATTGCCGGAGACCGCCAGGTGCTGGGCCTCAGCGCGGTCGTCTCCGGCGGGCCCTCACTGATTACGGTCACCACCATCGAGCTTTGCCAGATCAAGTTCGTCGAACGTGACAGCTTTCTGCGTCTGCTTGAACAGAACAGCCACGCCGCGCTCGCGTGCGCCACCCTGCTCGCACGCGAGGTCGCGACCTCGTTCGACGATGTGTACGACCTGCTGCTCGCCCGCAGTTCGACGGAGAAACTTGCCCGCCTGCTGCTTTCCTGGGTTTCGGACGAACCCCGCAACCGGGAACTCCGCGTATCCACGGAATTCACGCACGAAGAAATCGCCCAAATGATCGGCTCTTCGCGAGAAACGGTAACCCGCCTCTTGAGTGTGATGAAACGGAAAGACTTGATCCGGCTGGAGGGTACAACGCTAGTGATTCCCAACCGGATCGCCCTGCAAGCCATTGCCGCCTGAGAGATCCCTCCCCGGGCGGACGAAGCTGTCTCCGCGTCCGCCCCTTTTTTTTGAGGGCGCTGTTCGTCGTTCGCTGTTCGCGAGAATCATTTGCTTGGCGAAAGGCGAACAGCGAACGGCCAATTGTCTTTACAGATTGAACAGTTCCCGCAGGCGGCGGGTCTGCGCCCGGCTCACTGGAATCTCCGTCTGCTTCTTGTCGTCCATGCGCAACTGGTAGGAACTCTTGAACCAGGGCACGACTTCGCGAATGTGATTGATGTTGACCAGAAACGACCGGTGCGCCCGCCAGAACAAGTTAGGATCGAGATTTTCAAAAAGTTCTTCCAGCGTCCGGCAATTCGAGTGGCCTTCCATGCCCGCATGGCCGCTGGTAGCCACCGTGATCACGCCGTCATCGATAGTCGCGTAGCAGATATCTTTCGGATCGGTCAGGAATAACCTTCCCGCCGCCTTGATCAGAATTTTCGCCGTCTGCGGCTTCTGCGATTCCAACATCCGCACCAGGGTTTCGAATTTTTCTTCCGGCCCGGCGCCCGCTTCAATCTTCGCCCGCGCTTTCTCGATGGACTGGGCGACTCGCTTTTTATCGAATGGCTTCAGAATGTAGTCCACCGCGTTCACCTCGAACGCCTTCACCGCGTACTGATCGAAGGCGGTCGCGAAGACAATCTTGGGCAGGGGAACCTTGCGGTCAAGCAGCTTCTTGATGACGCCGAAACCGTCCAAGCCCGGCATCTGCACGTCAAGAAAGACCAGGTCCGGATTGTGTTCGCGGATCAGGCTGATCGCTTCCAGGCCGTTCTTGCCCTGCGCGACCACGTTCACGTCGTCCAGGTTCTTGAGCAGGTAGGCCAGTTCGTCGCGCGCCAGTTGTTCGTCGTCGACGATGATCGCGGAAAGGGGCATAGGGTTCAGAGCCGGGCTGCTCATCAAACTCGCTCTTACGACGAAGATCGCCGTGTCCTTAATCGTGAGTATAGCCACCGCAGCGGGCAAGCCGCCAGTCACAATTCCCTTACAAAGAATTCTCGATGGCCAGCGCCATGCCCATCCCGCCGCTGACGCAGAGTGTGGCCAAGCCGCGGCGCGCTTTTCGCTTCATCATTTCGTGGAGCAGCGTCACCGTGATGCGCGTCCCAGTGCAGCCGATGGGATGGCCGAGCGCGATGGCGCCCCCGTTGACATTGAGTTTCTCACGATCGAAATGCAGCTCGCGATCGCAGGCCAGCACCTGGGCGGCGAAGGCTTCATTGAGTTCGACCAGATCGAAGTCGCTGAGGGCGAGACCGTGTTTCTGTTCCATTTTGCGGATGGCCGGCACCGGACCAATGCCCATGAGGCGCGGGTCCACGCCGGCAGAAGTTGCGGCGAGAATTCGCGCCAGCGGTTTCAGATTGTTTTGCTGGACGAATTTTTCGCTCGCCACGACCACCGCCGCCGCGCCATCGGTGATGCCGGAAGAATTTCCGGCAGTGATGGTGCCGGTCTTGGAAAAAACTGGTGCGAGCTTAGCCATCTTCTCCATAGTCGCTTCGAGAAACAAGTGTTCATCGCGTGAGAAAACGGTTGGGCCCTTCTTGCCTTCGATGGTGACCGGAGCAATTTCGGCGTCGAAGCGTCCACTGGACTGCGCCGCCGCCGCGCGCTGTTGCGACCCGAGCGCGAACCGATCCTGCTCTTCACGCGAGATCTTGTACTGCGCGGCCAGAATCTCAGCCGTTTCGCCCATCAACATCTTCGCCATCGGGCAGAAGAACCCGTCGCGATACATCCCATCGACAAGCTCCTGATGGCCGAGACGATATCCCCAGCGAGCGCCCTCGAGATAATAAGGAAGCCGCGACATCGATTCGGTTCCGCCCGCCAGCACGCAATCGAGATTGTCGTTTGCAATCTCATTGAAGGCCAGCGCGATGGACTTGATGCCGGACGCGCACGCCTTGTTCACCGTGTGGGCCGGAACCTCCTGAGGAATGCCGCTGCGGATGGAAATCTGCCGCGCGGGATTGGGACCGCCTCCCGCCTGCCGCGCGTTGCCGAAGATTGTCTCTTCCACTTGCTGCGGCTGCACTTCCGCGCATTCGAGCGCTGCCTTCGCGGCGACCACGCCCATATCCGCGGCGGAGAGCGAGGCGAGCGAGCCGCCAAACTTGCCGATGGGCGTGCGCACTGCGGAGAGGATGTACACGTTATTCACCAAAGCCTCCCAAACATTTCAGTCTAGCATTCAAAAATCGGTGCAGAAAGGGCGGCCGATTCAAGGTAGTTGATAATTCTGTGTTCCGCAGTAACAAGGCTGCTCGCGGCACGGTAAACTACTCGGCGTGAACATTCTCTACGGAATCAACACGGTCACCGAAGCGCTCAAGGCGCGCGGGCGCAACTTCGAGTGGATTGGCGTTGCCAAGGAGCGGAAAGATATTCGCCTGAGGCGGGTGATTGACGAATGCCGCAAGATCGGCGTTCCGGTTCGCGTTTTGTCGCGCGAGGAACTGGACGAGATTGCCGGCAACGCCGCGCATCAGGGACTGGTGGCCGCGACTTCGGCAAAACAATACAGCGACCTCGATGACATTGTGGCGTCTCGGCGCGGCGAGCAGTCTCTGATCGTGGTGCTGGATGGGGTCGAAGATCCGCACAATCTCGGAGCGATCCTGCGCACCGCGGACGCCGCGGGTGCCGATGGCGTGGTGATCCCCGAACGCCGGTCCGCCGCGGTCACCGCTGCCGTAGCGAAGGTTTCGGCCGGAGCGAGCGAACACCTTCCAATCGCCAAAGTCACGAACATATCGCGCGCCCTCGAGGAATTGAAGGAGAAGGATTTGTGGATCGTCGGATTAGACGAACGCGCCGCGCAGACTTATGACGCGGTTGACTACAAGATGCATTGCGCCATCGTGCTCGGCGCCGAAGGCAAGGGAGTGCACGATCTGGTGCGCAAACACTGCGATTTCCTGGTGTCGATTCCGATGCTGGGAAATGTGCCGTCGTTGAATGTATCGGTAGCGGCGGGCGTGGTGCTGTACGAAGTGGTACGGCAGAGACGGCTGGGCGCATCGAAGTAATCATGAAATTCCTCTGTGTTCTTTGTGTTCTCTGTAGTTTCGTTTCAGCGGCACGCGCCCTGGAGCGCGAGGCCTTCACCATCGCAAAATATGATTTGGAAATTCGGCTGGAGCCGGAGCAGCAGAGGCTCGGGGCTCGGGGCAAGATCACATTGCGCAACGACTCGGCTCACCCGCAGAAGATCGTTGCCCTGCAAATTTCTTCATCTCTAAATTGGCGCTCGATTCGGGTGGACGGCAAGGCCGTGCAATTTGTTTCGCAACCCTACATTTCGGATATCGACCACACCGGGGCGCTGTCAGAAGCAATTGTTACGCTACCCGCTGAGATCAGGCCGAAAGATTCCGTGGAGCTCGAAATCGGCTATGAGGGAGTGGTTCCCCTGGATGCGACGCGGTTGACTCGGGTCGGTGTGCCGGAAGAAGTCGCTAAACACTCAAGCTGGGACCAGATCGGTCGATCGTTCACGGCGGTGCGAGGCGCGGGATACGTGGCGTGGTATCCGATTGCGACCGAGTCGGCGGATTTCTCCGAGGGAAACAGTTTGTTTGAAGTGTCCGATCGGTGGAAGGCGCGGGAAGCGAAAGAGGAGATGAAGGTCGATCTATGCACCGGGCTCGTCGATTCGACGATGCCTTTCATGATAATGAACGAGCCTCCGCGAAAAGAAGGCAATGGCGGCGGATATGATGATCACATTTGCAGACTCTATCGCTTCGAACCCCTCGGTACTGTCACACCAACATTTGCCCTTGCCAACTATGTGTCCACATTCAAAGCGCCTTTGACTTTGCTGAGCCTGCCGGGCCACGAGGCAGGAGCGGCAACATATTCCAACGCGCTCGAGCCTGCAACGAAGTTTGTAAGTGAATGGTTTGGCCAGCCGAGCGTGCCAGTTACGATCGCCGATTTTGCCGACCCGAATTCTGCTCCGTTTGAGAGCGGCACGTTGTTGATGGCGTCGATGGCCGCGGAAGACTCGAAGCTCGCAGGGATCAACCTGGTTCACGAACTGGTCCATTCCGCTTTGCCCTCGTCGAGGCCTTGGGTTTACGAGGGCTTGGCGCACTTTGCGGAGGCGATGTATCGGCAACAGCAAGGTGGACGCCAGGCAGCGCTCGACTTTCTTGGCCTGCACCGGGCGGCGTTTCTTGATTCGGAAAAAGAAGTATCGGCCGCGCCGCAAAAAAGCGTGGGCCAACCGCTGGCCAGTACGTTCGATGAAACTTACTATCGCAGCAAAGCCGCATATGTGTGGTGGATGCTGCGCGACATGGTCGGCGACGATGTGCTGAAGCAGTCCATTCGCAAGTATCGCGCCGAGGACGACACCGTCAAAGATCCAAAGTATGTGGAGCGATTGATCGAGTCGGCCGCCAAGCGCGATCTAAGCTGGTTTTTCGACGACTGGGTGTATCAGGATCGCGGCCTGCCGGATTTTCACGTGCAGTCTGTGCATCCGTGGAAGACGGAAAAAGGCGCGCAGATTGTCACCGTGACTCTGGAAAACCTCGGCAATGCCGGGGCGGAAGTGCCGTTCAAGATATTGTTTGAAGGCGGCGAGATCACGAAGCGAATTGAGGTGCGCGCCAAAGCCACAGCCACCACGCGAGTTGAAGTGCCGGGTACGGCGAGCGAGGTTGTGATCAACGATGGCAGTGTTCCAGAGAGCGACCTGGCGAATAATGTGTTCAAGATTTCCGCACCGTAGAAAGCGATTTTGTAATTTTGTAGTCGGGTAATTTGGTAATTTGAAAACCACGCAGATGCAGGGTGCGGCACGAGACGGGTTTCAAATTACCAAATTACAAATTACACAATTACCAATTTTCTTCGTGGTAGATTGAGTTTTTCTGG
>Ga0182014_10006580_pt1 | contig 12431 bp, 9 predicted proteins | sample 612S2DmetaG_FD_120489 | JGI IMG/M metagenome (GOLD analysis project Ga0182014, IMG submission 120489) | Permafrost microbial communities from Stordalen Mire, Sweden - 612S2D metaG | ecosystem: Environmental > Terrestrial > Soil > Wetlands > Permafrost | place: Sweden: Stordalen | collected... | reverse complement strand
TTGCCATCTACCAACAGCCGAGGCCATAGTAGCCGTGGGCTGGCGGCCCGCTCGATCGAGACACTGGCCTGAAAGGGCAGAAACAGCCGGGGATCGCAAGTCCCCTGTCTTGTGGCCGACAAGCTGTACGCTTTGAAGAACATAAGGTGGCAGCGGCTCGACCCGGTCGGCCTGGGCGAGTCGTACCGGGGGTGCAGCGACCAGGGCATCCTTGCGACCGCCCTGGACGGAACTCCGAGGCGTTGGCTAGTCAGTGGGCTCGGGGTTTCGTCCAAAGGGTTTGTGGGCGACGGACTACTTCGCTCGTAAGCTTCTGAAGGTTTTGCCACCTTTTAATTTGCATCCCGCCACCTGTTGGCATGGAGGCCGGGCGAAGTGTAGAATCAACCAGAACCATCCGCAACAAGTTCGGCAACGCCCCCGACCACGGCCGGGCTCGGAGAATAAAGTCTGGCACTGGCCCTTGCAACCACGAAGGAACTGCTCAATCTCGCCAAATCCATCGCCCACATTGTCCCGGATCAATAGAACTGCCCAAGAAATCCCGCGTTTTTCCCCGTCCGCACGCGCAAAGAATGGCACAAAGAATTCATGGAAAACGTGGAAAAACAGGCCAAAACGGTGGGAAGCATGAAAAACATGGAAATTCATAAACACCAATATAAACAGGAGTTACGTCAATGATTAACGTCGGTATCGCAGGTCTCGGTTTCATGGGCATGACCCATTACTTGGCCTACCAGAAGGTTCGCGGCGTAAAAGTTGCCGCCCTGTGCGAGCAGGACGCGAAACGGCTGGCCGGCGACTGGCGGACCATCAAAGGCAACTTCGGTCCGCAGGGCCAGATCATGGACCTGACGGGCATCGCCCGCTACGCCGAACTGGACGACATGCTGGCCGACGCGAGCTTGGACATGATCGACGTCTGTTTGCCGCCGGCCTGGCACGCCAAGGTGACCATCGCCGCGCTGCGGGCCGGCAAACACGTTTTCTGCGAGAAGCCCATCGCCTTGAACCCGGCCGACGCCAACCGCATGGTCGACGCCGCCAAGCGAGCGGGCAAGCTGCTGTCGATCGGCCAGGTGCTGCCGTTCGTGCCCGAATACCGCTTCGCCTATGAGGCCATCCAAAGCGGCAAGTACGGCCGCTTGCTGGGCGGGCATTTCAAGCGGATCGTTTCCGACCCCGCCTGGATGACCGAGTTCTGGAATCCGCTCGCCTGCGGTGGGCCGATGCTCGATCTGCACGTCCACGACGCCCATTTCATCCGCCTGATTTGCGGCATGCCGAAGGCGGTGCAGAGCATCGGCACGATGCGCGGCGAAGTCGTCGAGCGCTTCTCTACCCAGTTCATCTTCGATCCGCCGCAAACGATTACCGCCGCCAGCGGCGCCATCGATCAGCAGGGCCGGACCTTCACCCACGCGTACGAAATCTACCTCGAAAAAGCCACGCTCTTTTTCGAGTACGCCGCGCTGGCCCAGGTGGGCGACCTCGTAACGCCGTTGACCGTGCTCTTGCAGAACGGCAAGGTGCTGCGGCCGAAGCTGGGCTCGGGCGATCCGCAAGAAGGTTTCGTGGCCGAGATAGCCGAAGTGGTGCGTGCGGTGCGCAGCGACACGCCGTCGCCGCTATTGGCCGGCGAGTTGGCCCGCGACGCGGTGATCCTCTGCCAAAAGCAGACGGAATCCGTCCGCCGCGGCCGCCCGGTGAAAGTGTGACCGGTCGGCAGCCGTTTCAACCTTCGAGCCGAATTGGGCAATCGCCGCCGTGCATTTTCTACCTAGACAGCTTTGCAACGTAAGCGGAAAATAGGCTACTGGTCCCGACGCTCCGCACGTCGTGGCGTTGCACTACGGCATGAAGTGGAACATTACTCGGCACCTATTCAGTATGGGATGCCGGTCTTGCCGGGCGGAGTCTCTGCCCGACGATCTGGAAGGGCCCCATCTGAACCTGAACGACGACACGGTCGAAGGCGTGTGGCATCGGAAGCTGCCGGCCTTCAGCGTGCAGTATCACCCGGAGGCCTCGGCCGGCCCGCACGACAGCAACTATCTGTTCGGCCAGTTCCGCGCGATGCTGCCGTAGGGTCGGTCTTGTTGACACAGGGGAACCTCAAACAGGCCTCAGACCACTTGGTCACAACGACGCGGCAATTTTGACGGCCATCCTATTGAACCGAGGAATCCACCCAGACGGCGGCCATTGCGCTGCTTGCTTTGTTTAATGGTCGTTTCTTGAGACTCCGAGGCAACGAACCATAACAAGGCATGGACGCCTGGACTTATCGGGTTTGATTTCATCCTTCTGGTGTGCCCTCCCGTGTAAGCATGGGAGAAACTGGCAATCCGCGGAATATGGTGACCGCAGGAAAGGTGCGTGTCTGGGTGGGGGACATCTGGTAGCGTTTCCTGTTGACCCGATTCCTGCAAATACCTTACATTGTCGTCCAAATACTTTACATTGTCGTCGTTGTGGGGGAAGATTCGGTGTTTCTCGGAGAACATTTAGCAACTCCAGGGAAAACGCTCTCCGGACTTCATGGTTGACCGAACAAGAGGAGACGTTCCAACCGTCTCGTCGGATATCTTCTGTTCGGACATATAAGAATGTTTCCCCCCCGAAAAAATCATGGAGGATGCAATGGGCCAACCGACGCTCACACACGAATCACGGTGTTTGGTTATTCTCGTTGGTGGAGTGCTCGAACGGTGTATCGAAAACCGCGCTCGAACAATAGCCGCAGATCGGACAGCCGATGAGGTTACTCAGGGAGACGTTGAGAAGGCCACAGCAGATTTTCTGGAAGAGGACCTTTCGGATCTTCGGCGTCTTGTTCAGCAGGCCATGGACAAGCACCGGTATTGCTCGAACAAGGCGGCCTGATAGATCATGCCTGGTTCCCAGCATAAAGACCTTCGAGAAGACGACCGGTTTCTCGACCTTCAGGCGACTTTTGAAGAAGCTGCGGAGTTGCTATTCGGAAAATTTCTGTTCCACGGGCTGGAGCCAGAGGCGGCAACAAAGGCGGTGTGCTATCGTGTTAAGAAAGTCCTCGATTGTGTGCCCGGCCCCATTTTTGATGATGCGGGGTATATTACACCCATGCAAGTCTATACTGAGGCTGAAGTTGCTTGCTGGTTCGGATTTACCGATCATCGCGAAAGATTACTCCAAAGGATCGATGAGTGGATCAGGTTGGCAAGAGCCGTTCGAGCGAGACGCCTTCTTTTGGATGGCAGCTTTGTGACGCAAAAGAAAGTTCCTGGCGATGTCGATGCCGTTGTACTCCTGCCCAATGACTTCCGCGATCGGCTTCGAGCCAGCGATCCCGCGGCGGTCAAGTTGCATGATATGTTTCGCAGGCGCGAACCAAAAGAACTATTCGCCGCGGAAGACGAAGAGGACTGGTGGCAATGGTTCGGTTTCTTCAGCCGGACACGGGAAGCAAGCGGTCGCTATAAGGGATTGATTGAGGTGGCACTTTGATTTCTTCCCTGACAGAATACCAGAAGACCCTTGAAGAGCTTGAGTATTTGACTCACTGGCTGTCACGGCTTGAAAATGAGAAAGCAGCCGCGAACAAAGGTCTTACTGTCGCCAGCATCCGTAAGATGATTTCTCGACTTCAAGAGGAACTTGCCGAATACGAGGCGGCGGGTGCGTCGGTTCTGCCATCGCGAGAAGAACAGACTGAGCCGAACGACAGTGAAGTCGAGTGAGAGGCTCAAGAAACCTTGCAGTGATAGGCCACTTTTGCCGGCCGATTTCCCCCAGGTGAGGCCCATTCAATCCCAGATTACTCGTCGGCACCGTTAATGGCACCGCGGTGGTGGTGCAGAAAATCGGGTCACTTCTTGGAGCGTCTCATCTCTGCGATGCGTTTGTTGAGACCGATGGCGGTTGATTTGACCGCAGCACCGACCGGCCCATTACGCGAAACCAGACAGGCGGCCCAAGGCTGGTGCAGCGCGTGGGTTCGGCGCAGTAGACCGCCGAAATGCCCATGCTTGCCCGTGACGACTCTTCGCATCAGAATAGAGGCCTTTGGGGCCTGATTCGTGGCAAACACATCGGTCACTTTGATCCGGACCTGGAAAGCGAGCGGCTCGGATGCATCACCCAGCGCTCGATCGAAGGGGAGTATAGTCCGTGCCGGCGCATTACAGGGTTGCACTGCTAATCACTCCAGACTCTGCCTACACCCGCGGGCTGTTGCAAGGGATCAAGGCCTTCGCCCGCGAACACGCGCATTGGTCGATCTGTCACGGGGAGTTCAGTCGGGAGGAAGCCTCGGTCGGCGGCGTGGCGAAATGGCGTGGCGACGGCATTATCGCCCGCATTGAAAACAAAGCGGTCGCTCGCTGTGTGGCGCGTTCCGGTTTGCCGGTCGTGGACACCAGCGCCGGGCGGTGGTGGCCTTCATGTCCGGCCGTGCATTCGGACGATGAAGAAGTCGGACGGCTGGCCGCCGATCATTTTATGGAGCGTGGATTCCGCCATTTCGCCTTTTGCGGCGACCCGCGAAGGCCCTGGTCGCACTCTCGGCAAGAGTCTTTTTGCCGTTCGATCACCGCGGCGGGCCATGCTTGTGAAGTCTATCAGGTGTCGGATCGGCTTGCCCCCCGGAGTCTGTGGCGTCTGAGGACCGCCGACGTTGCCCGTTGGGTCCGCAAGTTGGCCAAGCCGGTGGCCATCATGGCTGCCTGGGACGGTTACGGTCAGCAGGTGCTGGAGGCCTGCCAGCAGGCCGGTCTGGCAGTGCCGGACGAGGTGGCCGTGCTCGGGGTGGACAACGACGATCTGGTGTGCGAGATGTCCGAGCCGCCCTTGTCGAGTGTGATTCTCGATCCAAATCGAACGGGCTACCTGGCGGCGGAGTTGCTGGATCGGATGATGGCGGGCCAGCGGGTGGCGCCCGAGATGCACCGCGTCAAGCCCCTGGGCATTGCCACGCGCCAATCCACCGATATCCAGGCCGTCGAAGACCCGGATATCGTCGAGGCGGTGCGGTACATCCGCCGAAAAGCCTGCGAAGGTATCGGCGTGGGCGACGTCCTGGAACATTTGCAGATCTCACGCCGCGTTCTGGAAAGGCGATTCACCAACCTTCTCAACCGGTCGCCGCATGAAGAGATTGTCCGCGTGCGGATTGCGCGGGTGAAACAGCTTCTGGCCGAGACCGATCTGGTTTTGCCGGCCATTGCCCAGCGGGCCGGCTTCCAGCACCCCGAGTACATGAGCGTTCTGTTTCGAAAGCAGACCGGCCAGACGCCGGGTCAGTATCGCCGCCAATATCGGTAAATAATCTCAATGGAAACTGCGCATTTTCTCATTGTGCCCGATCGTGCTGCGACTATAGTGGGGGCAGAGAAGGTGCTTGGAACGTGTTTTGAACTTCTCCCCTCTCCGGGCACCGACCGAAGGTTGGTCGGGAGAGGGGCCGGGGGGAGGGCGGTTGAGCCGACATCGCATGAGACGGATGACGGATTTTTGCGTTGTTCGCCCTCACCCTAACCCTCTCCCAAAGGGAGAGGGGACCAACTTCAGACACCCTCTCCCAAAGGGAGAGGGGACCAATTTGCGGACACGCTCTAACGTGAATGGATCACGATGAGACAATCGTCGTTCAACCGTCGCGATTTTCTCAAGACCTCCTCCGCCGCCGCGGCTGTTTCGAGCATGGCGTCGTTGTGGTGGGCGACGGCGTCCTCCGGTGTGGAAAAATCGCCATCGCCGCAGGATCGACCGCGGTTCGCGGCCATCGGCGTCGGCGACGAAGGCCGCGCCATCACCTCCGTCAAGGGGGCCGAGTGGTGGAGGGGCAAGGGGGCCTGCGCTTTCGCTGATCTCGTGGTCGTCTGCGACGTCGATCGGCGTCGGGCCGAGGCCGTCCAAGCCGCCTATGGCGGCAAAGCCGCCATTTTCGAGGATTATCGAAGGGTCCTCGATCGCCGGGACGTCGAGGCCGTGGTCATCGCCACGCCCGACCATTGGCACGCCGCCATTGCCATCGCGGCCATGCGGGCCGGCAAGGACGTCTATTGTGAAAAGCCGCTCGCGCTGACGATCCACGAAGGCAAGCTCCTCTGCAAGGTGGCCCAACAAACGGGCGCGGTTTTCCAAGTCGGTTCGCAACAACGCAGCGACGCACGATTCCGCCTGGCCGTGGAACTGGTGCGCAACGGCCGGCTGGGCAAGCTTCGACGGGTCCTCATCAAGGTGCCGGAGCAGCACGGCAAGCATGGCGGACCTTTTGCCGCCAAGCCCGTACCGCCGGAATTGAATTGGGATTTCTGGCTTGGACAGGCGCCGTGGGCCGATTATTGCCCCGAGCGCTGCCACCACTTATTCCGCGGCTGGTACGAGTATTCGGGGGGACTGGTCACCGACTGGGGCGCGCACCACCTCGACATCGTCCATTGGGCAATGGATTGCGACGACTCCGGGCCAGTGAGGATCGACGGCAAGGGAACGCTGCCGCATATCCCCGGCGGAATGAACGTCCCGCTCACCTTCGCCATCGACTTCGTCTATCCCAACGGCGTCCCGGTCCATTACCGATCGGACATGCAGGAGAACGGCATCCTCTTCGAGGGCGACCGAGGGCGCATCTTCGTGAATCGCGGCAAGATCACCGGCAAGCCGGTCGAGGAGCTCGCGGAACATCCGCTTCCTGGCGACGCGATTCGCGTGGAAAAGAGCGACAACCACATGGAGAACTTCTTCGCGTGCGTCAAAAGCCGCAAAAAGCCGATCGCCGGCGTCGTGGCCGGCCACCGCACGGCCACGGCCCTGCATTTGGCCAACATCTCGATCCGTTTGGGTCGAAAATTGGCGTGGGATCCCGTCAAGGAAATGATTCCAGGCGACGACGAGGCCAACGGCTGGCTCGATCGTCCGCGCCGCAAAGGTTATCCGTTGCCGCAGCCGGTGTGATCTTCCCCTCCTTCCTCAAGACCGAGAATGAACGCCATGAAAAACCGCCGCAATTTCATCAAGCAATTCGCCGCCACGGGCGCCGCGGCATCCGCCGCCACGATCTTCGCCGCGCAGAGCGCCCTGGCCGCGTCGCCAGGCACGGAGCCGGCGCCCCATTCCAACGCCAACCCTAAGGCCAATGCCAACCCCAGTCCCACCTCGAAAACCTTCTGCAATCAGCGGCGCTGGCGCACGGCCTTCGGGTTGAACGGTTACGAATCCTCGGAAATATCGTTCAAAAACTCGTTTCCCATCTGGGAGGTTTTGGAATTCGCCCAGCGCGAAGGCTTCGAGGGGATCGAATTGGTGCCCAATTGGCCCCACAAGGATATGTATGTGAATCCGGCCGACGAGGCGAGGATCAACATGCTGCGGGGGTTCTTCGCGCGCTACAATCTGAAGATTTTTTCCATCCAGACGTTCGGGCAGGAGTCGTTCCAATCGAGCCGGGCGGTCCGCGAGGGCTGGGTCAAGCGGTTTGCCGAGTTGGCCTCCTTCGCCCGCAAGGTCGGCTGCGAGTGTATGGGCTTCTGGCCCATGGGCGACGCGGGCGGACAAACCATCGACCAGGCCATCGAATCGCTCGGCTGGTCGCTCCGCGAAATGGGAAAGATCGTCGCCGCCGAGGGGCTCATGCTCGCCATGGAGATCGAGCCGCCCTTCATCTTCAACAAGACCGAGCACATGATCCGCATCCTCGACGCCGCCGACCATCCGCACGTCAAGGCCATCTACGACCCGAGCCATTTCGACGTCATGACCGGCAGCCGGGGCAAGCCGCACGAAATGGTGGAGCAGGTGGGCGTCAGCCGCATCGGATACATCCAATTCACCGACAGCGACGGCACGCTCTTCCACGGCACGTCAAAACACCTGCCCTGCGGCGACGGGCACATCGACATCCAGGCCTCGTTCGAGACGCTATGGCGCGGCGGCTTCGACGGTTGGTTCATGATCGACGCCTGGGACACGCAAAACCCGTACGACGCCTGCCGGAAGGGTCGGCAGGCCATCGAGGCCTTCCTGGCCACGCACAGGTCCTAGTGAGTCCCGTTCGGCATGGTTTGATAGGTCGAGCGATGATCCATGTAGCACAGCCGCCCTCGGCTGTGTAGGAAATGTGTGTAGGGAAGTTTGTGGGAAAGTTCCCACAGCCGAGGGCGGCTGTGCTACATATCAAGGCTACATATCAAGGCACGATGGACAAGCACTAGACTTTGTTGGCGGAGCCCAGCTAACGAATTACTATTGCTTCGCTTAATAATAGAATCGCCGCAGGCTAATAGAAGTGCGTCGGGTGGCGGAGAAAAGCCGATATATCTGGTCGGGCGTAGCATTGTCTCACGTTTTGTTGCAAAAAATGGGACTCGCGCGGCGCAGAAGTGTCCGAACCACTCGTCGCCGGGGCCGCTACGTCAAGCCGCCGCATCCCCCCGTCTGCGCCCTTTCGTGAACCGCTGGTGGAGCGTATTAGGTCCCCCGCGCGCCGATCGTCAAGGAGACGGGCTGTTGACAACCGATGCGCTATGCCAGGATAATGCAGAAAGTCCTACCACGGGAAGTCGGCAAACGACACCCACCTGGCCGCCTAAGAAACGGTTGCAATCGAGATTGTGGGTTTAGCGGCCGACGGCACGTCGGCCACGAGCGGAAGTGCCGGGCTGACGTGCCTTCGGCCGCTAAACGGTCAACCGCCAGAATCGATTGCAGCGTGGTATACTTCCGTCATTCACCAATTGACAACATCGGGAGATCAGTTATGGATCGCAGAGCTTTCCTCGAACAAGTTGCCGCGTGGTCGGCCGGTGCGTGCCTGGCGACGCCCGTCTTCAACGTCCGTTCCATCCTCGCCGCCGAAGGCCGTGCCAAGGGCAATCCCCTGTTGGCCGTCGCCAAGGGCAAGGAGTATGCGGCCCTGGTCGACCGGGCTCTGAAGCCGCTGGGCGGAATGGCCGCCTTCGTCCGCAACGGCGACCGGGTGGTCGTGAAGCCGAACATCGGTTGGGACCGCACGGTAGAGCAAGGGGCCAATACCAATCCCGACGTGGTCAAGGCCGTGGTGCAACGGTGCCTCGACGCCGGCGCCAAGCAGGTGCTGGTATTCGATCGCTCGGTCAACGATCCACGCCGCTGCTACGCCAATAGCGGCATTCAGGCGGCCGTCGAGTCGATCGGCGATGCCCGTGCCCAGTGCGTGTTCCAGGACCAGAACAAGTTCATTCCCGTGCAGATCGAGAAGGCAAAATCGCTCAAGGAGTTCCTGTTCTACAAGGACGCTCTGGCGACCGACTGCGATTGCTACATCAATCTACCCATCGCCAAGCACCACAAGCTGTCGAAGCTCACCATCGGCATGAAGAACGCGATGGGCGTCATCGGCGGCAACCGCGGCGAGATCCACAAGGGCATCCACCAGCGGATCGCCGACCTGAACCTGGTGATTCGCCCCAAGCTCACCATTGTCGATGCCACGCGAATCCTGCTGCGCAACGGTCCCACCGGCGGCAGCCTCGACGACGTCAAGATCCTCGACACGCTCATAGCCTCGGCCGATCCGGTGGCCGCCGACGCCTACGCCACCACGCTCTTCGACATGAAACCCGAGGAGTTGGGATCGACCGTCGCCGCGGCCAAGTTGGGCCTGGGCGAGATGAATCTGTCGAAGGTCAAGATCGTCACCGCCTGATATGCGACGTTTATTGTGGATTCCCTGGCGCTGGTGGCGGCGGATCGCCCAACTCGCGCTGCTGATCGTTTTTGTGTGGCTTTTCCGTCGCACGGAGTATTCCGGCGCCGAGCAACTGCCCGGCGGCGAGAACATGCTGTTCCGGCTCGACCCGCTGGTCGGCGCGGCCGCGATGCTGGCCGGCCGGCAGGTCATCGCGCTGTTTTGGCCCGCCCTGGTGATGGTCGGGCTGACGCTCGTGCTGGGGCGGTTCTTTTGCGGTTGGATGTGCCCGCTGGGGACGTTGCTCGACTACTTTCACGGCCTACTCCGCCCCATCACGCGGCGGACGAATGAGCTTTTTCGGCCGCGGCTGGCCGCGGCGTCCGCGTCGCCGCTGCGGGGTGCGCGCTATTTCCTGTTGCTTACCGTTTTGTTGGCCGCGGCGTTGGCCTTTCCGTTGGTCGGACTCGTCGACCCGTTCTCGCTGTTGGTGCGCGGGCTGGCCTTTGTGGCCGATCCGCTGCTCTATCGCGGAGCGGACGCCTGCTTCGTCTGGTCGGGCAACGGTTGGGCGGCCACGGCATTGCAGCCGTTCGTGAAGAAGCACCTGCTGCCGTTCCGGCCCATGGTGTTTCATCTGGCCGGGGTGTCGGCGGCGATTCTGGTCATCATCTTTGCGTTGGAGTTGGTCGCCCGGCGGTTTTGGTGCCGTTACCTGTGTCCCACCGGGGCGTTGTTCGGCCTGCTGGCCCGGCGGTCGCTGGTAAAACGCCTGCCGGTCCGCGTATGCAAGGCGTGTGGCCAATGCGCGGAGCTGTGCCGCATGGATGCCCTGGACCCCGCCGCGGGGCTTTCGCCCCAAGCCTGCACCCTGTGCATGGAGTGCGTCGACCACTGCCCGAAGGGCATCGTCAAGTTCGGGCTCAAGCGCAAGGGGAAGAGTCAGCCGCGGCCGATCGATCTTTCCCGCCGCGGCGTGTTGGCGGGCATCGCGGCGGGGGTGGCCATCCCCGGCGCCGCCGTGGCGGCCCGACTGGGTCACGAGTCGCCCGTGCCGCCGAATCTGATTCGTCCCCCGGGCGCGGACGATGAGAAAACCTTTCTCAGCCTGTGCATCCGCTGCGGCGAGTGCATGAAGGTCTGCCCCACCAACGTGCTGCAGCCGGCCATCTTCGAGGCCGGGCTGGCCGGCATCTTCTCCCCGCACCTGGTGCCGCGGCTGATCTTCGAGCAGAGCAACTGTGAATTCGGTTGCACGCTGTGCGGGCAGGTCTGCCCGACCGGGGCCATCCCGCGTCTCGCCGTGGAGATGAAACACCACCATCCCACCGGCAAGTCGTATTTCGATCACACCCGTTGTCTCCCCTGGGCCAAGGAAACCCCCTGCATCCGCTGCGAGGAGATGTGTCCCACGCCGGAGAAGGCCATCAAGGTCCTCAACACGTTCAAGATCAAGAAAGACGGCGAGGAAGTGGAGATTCAGCAGCCCTACGTCGATCGCGACTTGTGCGTCGGCTGCGGCATTTGCGAGAGCAATTGCACGATCGACGGCGTCGCGGGGATCCGCGTCCAGCGCGTCGACGCGCCCGACCCGGGCACGGAGACGCTCTTGAAGAAAAAACCGAGCCAAAGTCCCGCGTCGAAATAATCGAATCAGCTTCTTGGGCGTTCCAAGATGACAAGGGAACACTGATTTTCGCTAATCTTCGCTGATGGTTTTCTATTCGCATCGATCAGCGGAGATTGGCATTCTGTTGACGAAGTGATTCTTGGGTGCCACTGGCTCTGCCAGTGCCGGGACGTGGTCGAAAACTCGGCACTGGCAAAGCCAGTGGCACTCTTTTTCAACAGGCTGTTGGCGTTCCCCAAGAACAGTCAGCTTATTCTGAAGGCTCCGCCGCCCACAAAAACGGCCTCTGGATCCTGGGGCGGAAAGGCAAAGTGGCGGGGGCCTTTCCGCATCCCATTCTCCAGAGGCCCGGGGCATAGCCTCGACCCTTCTGGGGCAAACCGTCTACTTGCCCTCGACGCGAATTACCACGAACCGGCTGCCTTGCGCAGACCGCACCAGGAGGAGAACACCCTTGTCCAAGGGTCGGCCCTCCAAGGCCTTATGCAAATCGTCGGTCGTCTTTACGGCGTGACGGTCGGCTTCCGTAATCACCGTGCCGGTGCTCAGCCCGGCCAACTCCGCCGGACTGCCGGCGCGCACGTCCGTGATGGCCACACCGTGCGCGGCCTTAATTCCCAAGTGCTCGGCCACCTCGGGAGTGAGGTTCTCCACCTGGATTCCCAGTTGCTCGAACCGGGACGACTCCTTGTTCGCCGGACCCTCGGCATTCTTGCCGGCCTGGGCGCTCTCGCCGGGCATCTCACGGCAAGTCACGTTGATGGTCATCTGCTTCCCGTCGCGGAGAATCGTCAGGGCTGCGGTGCTGCCGATCTTCGCTTGCTCCACATATCCCTGCAATTCGCGCGGGTTGGAAACCGGCCGGCCCGCGAACTGAAGCACGATGTCGCCGGTCCTCAAGCCGGCCTTGGCCGCCGGACTGTCGGGCCGAACCTCGGCGATCAGCACGCCGCTGTTCACCTTCACCCGGAACTGCTTGGCCAACGGTTCGGTGACCGGCTGGATCATCACGCCCAGGTAGGCGCGATGGACCGTGCCCGACTGCTCGAGTTGTCCGCCGACCCACTTGGCCAGATCGACGGGGATGGCGAATCCCACGCCCTGATAGCCGCCGTTGCTGGTCGAGATGGCCGTGTTGATGCCGATGAC
>Ga0182014_10006579_pt1 | contig 12432 bp, 10 predicted proteins | sample 612S2DmetaG_FD_120489 | JGI IMG/M metagenome (GOLD analysis project Ga0182014, IMG submission 120489) | Permafrost microbial communities from Stordalen Mire, Sweden - 612S2D metaG | ecosystem: Environmental > Terrestrial > Soil > Wetlands > Permafrost | place: Sweden: Stordalen | collected... | reverse complement strand
GGGACACGACTCGGACCCGGTCGCCTGGCCTCAAGCGTGGCCCCACCAGTGGCGGTCGGTCCGCCGAAGCCCTTGGCTCGCCCATGCGCTCCATCGCACCACAAACAAGCGTTCGATGTCAATCATCGGCCGATCGGCCGCTGTCGGCGGACGTCCCACCCCCTTCCCATATGGGCAATCTGTTCGTGGCGACCGTCGCCGTGCAGCACCCTGGGCTCGCGGTTCGCTCGATGGTAGTTTTCCCTATGGTCTCGAAGTCGAGTAATACGACCACCAGCTCCGCTGGTGGTGCGCGCCAGCTGTTCTGTTGGCTTGCGGCGGTATTTGTGCTTGGTGCGATCATCGAGTTCTTCCTCGCCGGCATCGGTGTGTTCGAGACCCAGCGCGTCGGGACAACGGCTGGTTCGACGCTGACGAAGCACGCGTTCGACAACAACTTCGGCCCCCACATAGTGCTCGGCTCCATCCTCGTGGTGCTCACGATCGCGCTTGTCCTCGTGGCGTTCATCGCGCGACTTGAACGACGGCTGAAGCTGGTGAGCCTTGGCCTGTTCGTTGTCATAGCGGTCCAAGCAGCTCTCGCGGACAGCGGTCCTCCGGCGCTCCGGGCGCTGCACCCGGTGCTCGGGGTCCTGGCGCTCGGGATCGGCGTTCACCTCGTTATGGCGACGAGACGCAGGCAACCCAGGACTTCGACTCTCTCGTAGGCGCCCCCCAGAGATGGGGCCAGAGCGTGTCGGAGGTGCCCGGGATACGCACCCTTTGCGCCCGGGGTTACCCGGAGGCACAGTGTCGGCGATGACGTCCGGGGTGGCGTGTGCGCCCGCTTCGATTGGAGCGAGTGCTGCGTGTCGTCTGCATCCGCGCAGATGCAGGCGCGCGTTCTGCACCTGGCCGACGAGGAGCTCCCCTCCAACGGGTGCGGCGATAGCCGTCGTTTAGGCGCGTGGGTCGGTCGTTGGGACGCTCTGGAAGTCGGCGCCATACGGATTGTTCGGGCGCCCCGATTGGCGCCGACAGGGAGCGCGACGTCCCCGCCGACGATGATGAGATGGTGACACCTCGGATCCAGGGAGTGATCTACGACGCCGGCACGGTCTTTGGTCGCGGCCAGCGCCCCACCCGCCGCCACCTGGACGAGCGTTTGATGCGCCGAGAACTCGAGGTGGTCCGCGACGAACTGCACGCGACCCACGTGCGCGTCGTCGCCAGCGACCCAGCCCGCCTCGACACCGTCGCTGCTGCGGTGGTTGAGGCCGGGCTCGGGCTGTGGTACTCGCCGGCCGTCTTTGACTGCGACCCGGCGGAAACCGCCCGCAATACAGTTGCTATGGCCGGCCACGCCGAGGCACTCCGAAGGCGCCTGGGCGGGCACGTCACCTTTGTCGCCGGCAGCGAAGCGACCCTGTTCGTGCGCGGGCTCGTGCCCGGCAAACGTCTCACCGACCGCTTCGCACGCATCAAAGCCGACCCGTCGCTGCTCCACAGCGGCGACCTGGCCCGCTTCCTGACCATGCTCGCCGCCGAACTGCGCCCCGTTTTCGGAGGGCCCCTCACCTACGCGTCGCTGTCGTTCGAGCAGCCCGACTGGCGCTCCTTTGACATCGTCGGCGTCGATCACTACCGAGATGACCGCGTCAAGGACCGCTATCTGGAGATACTGGGACCGCATCTCGCCACCGGTCTCCCGGTGGTGGTGAGCGAGGTAGGGATGCGCACCTACGCCGGAGCCTCGGCGTCCGGGGCGCTCGGGTTCGGCATCACCGACACCACCAGCTTCGTGCTCCACCAGATCTTTGGGCGGCTCGTGCGGGTACGCAACAAGCCCGGCTACGTCCGCGATGAGGCGGGCCAGGCCAGAGAACTGGACGAGACGCTCAGTATCCTCGAGGGCTCCGCTGTCGCCGGCTGGTTCCTCGCGTCCTTCTCGACGCCGGGCACGTTCTACGACGACGACCCGCGCTATGACCGGGACATGGACGGCATGAGCCTGGTCAAAGGACTACCCGACGGGATGGAGTCCGAGCGCTGGCCCGGAGAGCGCTACGAAGCGAAAGCCGCGTTCGACGTCGTCGCAGGCCACTATGGCCCCCCCCTGACCCGACCGTTAGGGCAGCCACCCGATTGACGGCTTGCTCCAACGCCACGCCCCGGTGCCCCGGTGTGGGCCCGGGACCGTGGACGATCGTGGCTCCCACACCCCGCCCCCCCGACGCCATTCTGACCCCGGGGCCAGTCAACATTCCAGCCGGGGTCCTAGCGGTGCAGGGCAGGCACGGGCTCAGGTGCTCATAGGCTCGTCGCGCGCTGCCTTGGCCAGCTTGCCCCTTTCGACCAGCCAGCCTCTTGCAGGTAGCGGCGAACATTATGGCGTCGCATTTTCACTCGCTCGTCGCCCGCCTACCCGTCGCTATGGGCGGATTGGCTTTGTATCTCCAGCATTCTTCAGGCCTACATAACCGGGTGTTCTGGCGTCCCACGCTTGACGCAACGACGGTCCCATCGGGCGCCCGATTCGGCAATAGCGCGTGCATAGAAACCTAAGTGAAGCCTGGCTCTTCGCGTCGGTGACATGTCTCCCACGGAGATCATGGCCCCTGCGGCGCCCGAGGAGCCGCTCAACTTGGCGGTGCAGCTCAGAACCCTCGGCGCCGAAGCAGGCTAGGTCGTCGTCGAGCGGAAGCCCTCGGGTTCTTCATGAGCGAGGACGGAGGAGAGCGCTGGCCCGGTCGGGGTAGAAGCGTACCTCGACAACTTGAGCACCGCTGACGGTGAAGACCTGGTAGAGACGTTCGGGCGGTGCCGACCGGGCCCCCTCGGCCTGGCGTGCCACGTTGAGACCGAGCACGACGGCGTCGCCATCGACCTCCACGCTTTCGACGGTCAACCGAGTGCCGTCCTCTAGGAGGCTTCGGTACCAGTAGAGGACCTCGGTGCTGTTGGTGCAGGCCCCGGTCCAGTGGACCTGGGGGTGCAGGAGCGACCCCAGCAGCTCGAGGTCGCGATCGACGTAGGCGGCTTCGAGGTGCCGGGCGACATCGGCCATCACCCCGGAACCGAGTGAGTGTCGCGCGCCGTCCTCGTCGCGCGGTCCGTCTTCGTCGTCGGGGGTGATGCCGTAGCCGCGGAGAAGGTCGATGACCTCCTCGCTGGGCGGCTTACCCGAAATCCACACTCCATCTCGGGAGGCGCCGGCGTCAATGAGCAGACGGACGACCTCGGCCCAGTTGCCGGGCTGCCCGGCGCGCTCGCCGCTGCCAACGGTGGCGAAGGCCACCGGGTTGGACTCGAACCTGGCGTCGCGGCCGTCGACGTCGGCTCCGGCGTCGATCAGCAGACGGACCATGTCGGCGCTCCCGACGTAGGCCGCGCTGTGCAGCGGCTGCTCGCCGAAGCTGTTGCGCGCATGGGGCGAGAACCCCACATCGAGCATCAGGCCGACAGCGGCAACCGAAGCGGAGCCGGCAGCCTCGACGACTGCGGCGCGGTCCTCGTCGTTCAGCCGCTCACGCAGGTCGGGATGCTCAGCGAGGAGCCGCTCGGCCAACGGGCGGTCGGCGCGCCAACAGGCGCCAATGAACCGCTCAATGTCGGTGCTGTCGTCTGCTGCGCCGCGGCTCACCAGGAGCGCCACGACATCGCTCTTGCCGGCCCGCACCGCCCGGCGAAGCGCGGAGATGCCCCGGTCGCCGTCGTAGGCCGCCGGGTTGGCTCCGGCGGCCAGGAGGGCGGCGACGACGTCGGCAGAGGCGTCCGCCGCCGCGTCAGGCAGCGCCTCGGCCGCCTCCCGGGACGCCTGGCCACCGGCACTCTCCATCGCTTCGAGCAGGACCGACACGGCGTGGGCGTCGTCGGCATAAACCGCGGCGCCGACCGTCCAGGTCCCGGCCACCACCCTGGCGCCGTGGGAGAGCAACAGTTCCAGGCAGCGGTGGTCGCCGAGGCCGGCCGCAACAGCGATAGGCCTGCCGAAGTCGGGGTTCGCGCCGGCTTCGAGCAAGACCCGGGCGACATCAAGGTTGTTCAGCTCCACGGAGCCCTTCAGGGCCGAGCGGTAACCCTGCCCGGCTCCGTTGTTGGTGTCCGGGCTGGCCCCGGCGTCGAGCAGCAACCGCACGACCTCTGCCATCCCTGCCGCTCGGACAGAGTCGATGTGGTGCCAGCGGGAGTAGCAGACGTACAGGAGCGGCGGCCAGCCTCGAACCTTGTCGATGGCGACCGCAGCTGCCGGGTCGACAGCCAGCCTCTCGCCCACCTGTTCGGAGTCGCCGAGAACGGCGGCAGCCTCCAGGCTGTAGCGGGCGATGCCAGGGACGGCGTCGAGGATGCGCTGGACCTCGCGCACACGGCCCTCGACCGACGCCGCCACGAACATCTCGGCCTGGCGTTCGGGGGTGGTGGCACCGGCCTCGACGGCCGCCTTGAGCTGCGGCCAGCTGGCGAAGCCCAGCTCGCGAGCAATGACCAGCTGGGCGGCGGCCAGGGTGACGACACCTTGGGGTGCACTCGGGTGGTGGCGGGCGAAGCGCTCGGCGGCGCCGGTATCACAGTTACGGACGGCGTCGCGCAGCTCCTTGGCCTGGCGGCGAAGCTGGTCGAGGTCGGGGCGCTCGGGGAGCGAAGTGGACATTAGCGTCTCCCTCCTACGCCTGCGGCCCGCTGCTCAGGCCGAGGAAGAGGCCACAGTCATCAATGGTTTCGTTGCTCGGAGGTGGACTCAGTCCTTCCCGCGGGCCCGGCGGCGCCCTCCCAGCGCCACTACCAGGGTAGTCCTCGCGCATCGGGGAACTCATCCCGTGCGCCGGCACCAGTGCCGTGGCGTCAGTGCATTTCCTCTGAACTTGCTGAACCTGCGCCGCTCGCCGGGCCTGTTCCTCGGTGGCGCGCGCCCGGGCTCGTCCACCGGAAGGGGTGACACGCCCCTTCCCGACCGCCCGCACCCAACCAAGGAGGAACCCCAATGCTCACCAGCGCCCAGATCGACCACTTTCGCACCTTCGGCTCCGTCGCGCTCCCGAACTTCCTCGACGCCCTCCGCGCCACGGCTCTTCGGGACGAGGTCGACCCAGCCATCCGAGACGCCTACGGCACAACCTACGACGAGCGCGTCATCGACGACATCAGCGGCCACTACCTCCCGATGGCCTCGCGGCTCACCCCGCTCAGCGCCTCGCTCATCTCAGACGACGCGGTGCTCATCGACGCCGCCGAGCAGCTCCTCGGGACCGGGGTGCTGCCGTCGGTCCCCGAACGCGTCTTGTACTTCGCCGACGCTGGATGGCACGACGGCGGCATCGGCGCCCACGGGGTGAAGGTCGCCACCTTCGACGAGCTCGACGGCGCCAACGGGGCGCTGCGGTTCGTGCCGTGCTCGCACCACCCCGATGGCCGGCCGCACCTGCGCGCCTACCAGCGAGCCAGCTACGAAGAGGTCCCGGGCGTCATCGTCGGTTCCTGCCCCGGCGACCTGGTCGCCTTCGACCTGCACACCTTTCATGCCGCCTACGGCGGTCGAGACCGGCTGGTGTGGACGACGGTGTACGTGGACAACCCGGGCGACGAATCCTCCCGGGAGAGGGCTCTGCGTTGGATGACCGACGCCCTCGAACAGGGGTTCCGAGGCTTCGACCGGGCGCGCTACCCCGTATGGCGCTACTGGCTGACCAATCCAGACAGCCTTCATCGCCGGGCTGCGGTCATCGAGGGGCTCGGTGCCGCCGGGGTCTTGGGCGTCGCGGGCGCCGAGCTGGGTTGGTAACCGTTCGTCAGGGACCGGACCACCGCCCGATCCGGGCCGAGATCAATATGTACGTAGGGACCCCTGGTCCACCGAACGCCAGTCCCGTCGATATGGCCTCTGAACAGCTACTTCGTCGAAGGCGAGGGCCGCGCCCCTAAAGGTTATTCCGCGCCCCCAAGGGGACCGCTTGCTCCGCGCAGTCCGGGAAAGGCGTTGCCAGGCTCGTCCGTCCGGAGTTGTCGGTAGCGCCCCGAGTGCCTAGCGTCAGCGGCGTGCGGAGGCTTGTGCCGGTGTTGTGGCGGTTTATCGCGGTGACTGCGGCGCTGGTGCTTGGGGGTACGGTGCCCGCAAGGGCAGCCGCGGATATGGGGGCGTCAGCTTCGAGCGTCCCCTCCAGCTGTAGCCCCCTCCAGCCAGACGTCAGCGAGTACCTGGCGAGGGTTTCAGCTGCCACATTGGAGCCGCCTGCGGAGACTGGGGCCATTGTCTGCGACTTCAGGTTCATTGACGGGGCCCCGATGACGGTCCTCCACCTGATCGCTGGTGTGCCGTTACGAGAACTGGTGGAGGCCAGGGCCTATGCCGCGGTCAACGGGTACGAGACGGGCACAGTCCCCAACCTTGGAAAAGGAGCCTTCTCCAAGGCTCGCGACCACAAGCCGCGGGGCCTGGTGGCGTTGTCAGGCTCGGACGTTTACTACGCAATCATGGGGCAGTTCAGTTTTGCCAAGGACATCGCTCTGACCAGAGCGTTGTTCCAGCTTAAGTTCTCGGCGTCGGCGGCCGCCCCCGAGGGAGCAGTGACACCTATACAAGGGGTGGCCCTCACCGGTGACGGCGTCCTAGGTAACGCACTCATCGTGGTCAACCTGGCTACCGGGAAACAGGAGGCGTCGATCAAAGTTGGGGTACCCCCGACGGAGGTGCTGGCGTCACCAGACGGCAAGCAGGCCTACACGTTCAGCTTGGGCGACTCGTTCGCTGTGCCTGTAAACCTCGTCACGCGGCGCGCCGAGACCCGCATCGAGCTTCCAGGTCCTTGGGACGGCGCCGCCCTGTCCCCGGACGGCCGATGGCTCTACGTGACGACCGGGGCTCACACCTTCGGTTTCATAGACCTGAACACGGGACGGCTAGTGGCAAAGCTCAATGTGCCTGGTGGTGTGGGCGACATAGTCGAGAACCCGGCCGGGACGATGGCCTACGTCGACGCGAGCGGCTACATCGTCGAGAAGTACCAGGGCGTCTCGGCTGGTGGGGACGACGTCAGCGCCATTGACCTGGTCCACCGCAGGGTCAGCCACGTGTTCGTCCTGGCCGACACGTAAGGCCTGTTCTTCGTTTCGAACGACGGGAAGACGCTCTACGCATCGGCGATGCTCAACTCGCTTCGGCGTGCTACGTCCCAGCAAGCGTGGCGCGGACTGTCCGAAGCGCTGGGGCGGGGGTCTGCACCTGGGGGAGCCCAAGTCCGACGCGGGACGCCGTGTCCTGACGTTGCCGCCGAGCGTCCTCACCGAGCTCAAGGCGCACCGGCGCGCGCAGGTTGCCGAGCGCTTGGCCTCCGAGGTGTGGGAACCCGGGCCGAGAGGGGGTTGGGTCTTCGCAAACCCGACCGGCGGCCCGCTTGACCCTCGGGCCGATGCCCGAGCCTTCAAGCTGCTTTGCGTTAAGGCCGACGTCCCCGCACGAAGGCTCCACGACCTGAGGCACTCGGCGGCGACGATGATGCTCGAAAACGAGCTCGACTTGCGGACGGCCGGCGCCGTTCTCGGCCACTCCCAGGTGTCGCAAACAGCGCGCTACAGCCACGTTCTTGCGGACCGCAAGGCCGTGGCCGCGGAACGGATCGAGCAGGCGCTCTTCGGTACCAGAGCGACCGCCCTTGAGAAGTAGTGCTGTCGCGAAGCCGATCAACGAGCGACCACACTGCTCGGCAGGTACTACGACGTCCGCCCGCGTTTCCGTAATTGTGGTCAAAACTGTGGTCAACCCCGGGAGCCGCTTGCTCAAGAGACCGCTGCGAGGCCCTGAGCAGGTCGTCCCCGCGCCCCCGAGAGGTCTCGAACCTCTGACCCGCCGCTTAGAAGGCGGCCGCTCTATCCCCTGAGCTACGGGGGCCGACTTCGAACGTAGTGGACCGGACGCGCCGGGACATGGAGGGCATGGCATTCCGATGTGCTGTCCTGGGCCGCCCCTTGGAACGCGTCTCAGGAGCCGGCAGCGTCCGGGACCAGCGAGATCCCGGGTTTTAGCTGGCCAGCAGCTCGCGGGTCTCGTTCTTCGAAGATGGGTGGCGCAGCTTGGACAAGGCCGAGCGTTCGATCTGGCGGATTCGTTCCCGGGTGAGGTTGAGCGCCAGGCCAACCTCCTCCAAGGTGCGCGGGTCGCCGGTGTCGAGGCCGTACCGGAGCCGGATTATCTCCCGTTCCCGGTCTTCGAGGACGTCGAGGAGCTTGTTGACCTCACTGCTGAGCATGGCCTCGCACACTGCGTCGAACGGCGTCGGAGACGCAAGGTCGGCGACTAGGTCTCCCAGTTCGCTGTCACCGTCCGGGCCCACGTGCGAGTCGAGACTGACGGGGTCTGTGCCCTGCTGTAGCAGTTCGATCACATCGCGCTCGGGGATATCGAGGACGGAGGAGAGCTCGGCGAAGGTCGGTGTCCGTCCCATTTGGCTTTCCATCTGTCGCTTGGTGCGCAGGAGCTTGCGGACCTGGTCGCCGGCGTGGACTGGCAGGCGGATGGTGCGCCCCGTGTTGTCGATCCCCCGGCTGATCGCCTGCTTGATCCACCAGGTGGCGTAGGTCGAGAACTTGAAGCCCTTGCGCCAGTCGAACTTGTTGACGGCGTGGATGAGGCCGAGGTTTCCCTCCTGTACCAGGTCTAGTAAGGGCAGGTCAGAGGCTTGGTACCTCTTGGCAAGCGACACCACGAGGCGCAGGTTCGAGTTTATGAACTGCTCCGTGGCGGCATCGCCCTCCCGGGCCGCCTGCAACAGTTCCCGCTTGCGAGCACCACTGACGCGGTGCCGGGCGAGCTGGTCCTTGGCTAGCCGACCTTCTTGTATTAGCCGGGACAGGCGCACCTCGTCCTCCCTGGTGAGTAGGGGGTACTTACCTACGCCGTCCAGGTAGAGGCGCACCAAGTCCTCGTCCTGGCCTGCGTTGCCTGCACGAACTCCCGTCGCCTCTTTTGGGGCCATGAGTACTCATCGGCGCAATCGGGCGGACCGCTTAGCGTTCTGCGGGTCACCGGAAGGTGTGCCAAACTGAGGATTCCGTGGTGGCCGTAGCTCAGTAGGTTAGAGCGCCAGGTTGTGGCCCTGGAGGTCGGGGGTTCAAGTCCCCTCGGTCACCCCAATCAGCAGGTCAGGCAGCTATTAGCGCTTGGCTGGCCGGTGGCCCAGGGATGCCCTTCGCTTCCAAGCCGCCGCCCGGTTAGCTGCTTTGCCCTGCTCCTAGGTACTATCGCGACCTCGCGCCTCTAGCTCAATGGTAGAGCAACGGACTCTTAATCCGCAGGTTCTCGGTTCGAATCCGAGGGGGCGCACCCCCTGACCAGCGGGTTTCCTTAGCAGTCACCTCCTCGCAGAGCCTTTGGGCAACAGTTGGGCAACAAGGGAGGTAGGCCGTGAAGGGGAGCCTTCAAGAGCTGGGCGAGGGGCGCTGGCGACTGCGGGTGTTCGCTGGACGCGAAGACGGCAAGCTCCGCCAGGTGAGCCGCAACTTCAAAGGCACCAAACGTCAGGCTGAGTCGGCACTCGCCAAACTGGTGGCGGACGTGGAGCGCCAGCAAGTGGCGATAGGCCCGGTGGGCACCCTCGGAGAGCTTGTCGACCGGTGGCTCGAGGACATCGCCCCGCACCGCTCCGCTTATACGGTGCGGGAGTACCGCCGCATTGTTACCAAGACGATCAAGCCGGCGATCGGCGGCCTTCGTATCGACAAAATCACGGGACGGCATCTAGACGCCTTTTACGGAAACCTGCACCGGAAAGGTCTGGCGAGCTCAACGGTGCACCAGCACCACTCCGTAATACATGCTTCGCTGGGCCGAGCTGTCAAGTGGGGCCTGCTGCCCTCCAACCCGGCCGATCGCGCTACACCGCCCCGGCCGGCTCGCTCGACCGCGTCGGCCCCGGCGGTGGCGGATGTGCAGGAGTTGATTGCCGAGGCGGAAAAGACCGACACCGTGCTGGCGGTGGCCATTGCGCTGGCGGCGATAACCGGTGCCCGCCGCGGAGAACTGTGCGCGCTGCGCTGGAGCGATGTCGATTGGTCGAGACGGACGCTCGCCATCGCCCGGTCCCTGACCGTCGTCAACCGGCAGGTGAGCGAGGGACCGACCAAGACCCACCAGCGCCGTGACATCGCCATCGACGATGCCTTGGGAGCGTTCCTGGCCCGGCGTCGAGCCGAGCAGGAGCGCTTCTGCGGAACGGTCGGCGTCGAGTGGATCAACGACCCGTTCGTCCTCTCCCGGTCGGCTGACGGGTCCGAGCCGTGCCTGCCCGACGGCCTTTCGCACCAGTACCAACGCCTGGCCGACAGGATCGGGTTGTCGACTCATTTCCATGAGCTCCGGCACTTCGCTGCGACCACGGCTTTCGCAGGCGGCGCCGACGTGCGCACGGTCGCCGGACGGCTGGGCCACGCGGACCCCTCCGTAACGCTCCGGGTCTACGCTCACGCCCTCGAAGCGCGCGACCGTGAACTAGCCGGCTTCCTCGGCACGGTCGTCCTTGGCGCCGTGGACGGCGGCCCGGAGCTTCACGAGGCTGACCCGCCAGCGCCGCCCGAGCTGGAAAGCACCGGGTAGCTCGCCCCGGCGGGCCAGGTCGTAGCCGAGGTCCTTGCTGATCCCTAGCAGCCCGGCCGCCTGGGGTACCGAGACCACGTAAGGACCGGCCATTGCCACCCTCGGCTGCGGGCCATGGCCCTCGACGACCTGCTTCGCTCTTGCCTCGCTCCACGTACCGCTCATCTTCGTCTCCTTGCGCGTCGGCCCCCGGAGCGGGAGGCCTCTGCACGGAGGGGCCGGGGTGGCGATGTCCGCCAAGCCGGGAGGCCACGCCTGGCTGAGCGCGGTGCGCGGAACGGGCGCGCCCGGGGGGTGTGGAAGCTCCTGGCCTACTGAGCGAGCCAGCCGCGGCCCAGGGTGGTTGCTGAGGTCTCCGAGAGCCCCGACGATTACCCGTCGTCCGACACGGCCGTGATTTATCGCTGGGCGAGCGGCTCGTGGAAGAACAAGGCGCGGTGGACCACGTCGGCGCTAACCTGGACATGTTCGGCGATGACGGCTGGCTTGCCGTGGTCGGCGTGCCGGGCACAGCCGACCCGGCGTTCGTGCCGTCAGGGACGACCGGCTCGGTCGGGGCCAGGACGATGGCGCTAACCGATGTCGGCGGGAAATGGCACACGGCCATGGTCACTGTTCCGTCCGCCGCGCCCTAAGCGCCCATAACACCCGGTCAATAACCCGGGGCGGGTAACGTTTGGGGCCGCGCGTTCTGGCGCGCCCTGGTACCACAGCCAGCGAGCCCGAGCCGCCGTTATCTGGAGCGGAGGCGGTGTCGGGGGGAGCGTGGTTCTGGGCGTCGTTCTGTGCACGTCCAGTGCGTTCCTACGCCGCCTTCGGGGAACCCCCTTGGGCGCTGCGGGCCCGTGTCATTGGGCTACCTCAGTTCGGTCCGTCATCAGGAGTGGTCAACAGCCGTCACGACTGCCTCTTCGCCTGCAACCGTAACCCAACCGACGCGCGTACCTGTGCGCGTTAGGTACGCCTCACGAGGGGACCTTCGACTCTACTTGCAGAAGAGAATTTACTTGCAGAGCCTCACGTTCGTATTCTGAGAGCAGAGCACGACGCCGTCGCTGCTCCGGGTCGGACGCCGAGATAAGCCGACTCATGCACTCAAGCGGCAGTCCCAAGAATGGAGACGACAATGACCGCTACTAATGAGACCGTGACTGCAGGAAAGACAGAGAACGGCACCTTCGTGGCGCCGGGACAGCCCGGCAGCTTGGTGGACGTGAGTCCCCGTTACGAGAACTTCATTGGCGGACGCTGGGTGGCCCCGGTCAAGGGCCAGTACATGAAGGACATCAGCCCGGTCACGGGCCAGCCCTTCACCGAGGTGGCCAAGTCCACGCCCGAGGACGTAGAGCTCGCACTCGACGCCGCCCACGCCGCCAAGGATGCCTGGGGCGAGGCCTCGCTGGCCGAACGTGCGGCCGTGCTCAACGCCATCGCCGACGCCATCGAGGCCAACTTGACCATGCTGGCCGTGGCCGAGACCTGGGACAACGGCAAGCCGGTGCGGGAGACGCTGGGGGCGGATATCCCCCTGGCCGTAGACCACTTCCGGTACTTCGCCGGTGCCACTCGGTCGCTCGAGGGCCGTTCCACCGAGATCGACAAGGACACCGTCGCCTACCACTTCCACGAGCCTCTGGGCGTGGTGGGACAGATCATCCCGTTCAACTTCCCGCTCCTCATGGCAGCTTGGAAGATTGCCCCCGCGCTGGCTGCCGGCAACTGCACCGTGGTCAAGCCGGCGTCGCCCACCCCATGGTCGATCCTGAAACTGGCCGAGGTGATCCAGGACATCGTGCCCCTTGGCGTGCTCAACATCGTGACCGGCCCGGGCGGCGAGATAGGCAAGGCCTTGGCCTCCAGCCCGCGCATCG
>Ga0182014_10006576_pt1 | contig 12435 bp, 15 predicted proteins | sample 612S2DmetaG_FD_120489 | JGI IMG/M metagenome (GOLD analysis project Ga0182014, IMG submission 120489) | Permafrost microbial communities from Stordalen Mire, Sweden - 612S2D metaG | ecosystem: Environmental > Terrestrial > Soil > Wetlands > Permafrost | place: Sweden: Stordalen | collected... | reverse complement strand
GGCGGTCGATGGGGATCGCGTTGAAGACCAGCACGGTGCGAAACGCCGTGCGCGCATCCATGAAGAAGTTGTCCATGGCCGCGGCCACGACCGTGCGCTTTCGCATATGGGCGGGTAGCGCACTCAACACCAAGGGCGTGTCGAGGTTGCTGGTGTGATTGGCCACGAAGATGAACGGGCCGCGTCCCGAGATGTTCTCGATGCCCCGCACGTCGAGCGTCGAGAGGTAGCGCGTGTACGGCACGAGGAACAGAGCGTGGTAGAGATTGCGGACGAATCGCGCCGTGTACCCGCGCCCCCACTTCGTTGAGTAGTCCAGGCCGAGCTGCGTCATGCTCTATCGACGACGCTGCTGTTTTTTCGGCGTATAGCGCTTCGACGGCGTGGGAAGCGAGGGCGCGGCGGCCCCCTTGGACGACGAATTGGACCGCGCTTTTGCCGCAGCGGGCGAACGGCCCTCTTTCTTGGCCTTGGCCGTCTCTCGGGCGATTCTCGATGAGCCGCTGAACGTGGCGTCGCCGTACTTCTGGAGACGGAAGGCGCGAACGATGAGCCAGCCTCCCACGAGCAGGAATGGCAGGCCGACCGTGCCGAATGCCAGGCCGATAAGGAGCGTGCTCACGGCCACGCCGGCACGCTTGCGCCGCCACGTGAAGTAGATGACGGCGAGGCCCAGGATCACTATCTCGAGGAACTGGGGGAGCCAGTACGACCAGTGGGTGACGAGCGCCTTCTCGCAATGCCCGCTGACGAGGTGGTACGTCGCGGCACAGGTCTTGTTCTTCAGGAGGCTCGAAGTCGTGGTGATGGTGGTGTTCTTGAAGAGCCGGGGGCTGATGATCAGAGCCAGGACCATGGCGAGGGCACCCGCGACGAATCCGATTCCGCGCTCCAGGCTGTCTATGCTCATGACCACTTCGCGCGGCACCGCCGATGCCCTGCGGGGTCGCCGCGAGAAGCGCGACCCTCTGTCAGAGGATGAATCGAGGTTTTCTGGCACAGGAGAAGGCTACTGCGCGCGCGAAACGGGCGCGTTCAACCGACGCGGTAACATTAGGGATTAGGGCGCTTAGCTCAGTTGGTTAGAGCGCAGCCTTCACACGGCTGAGGTCGAGGGTTCGAGTCCCCCAGCGCCCACGAATGTGATGTCTCAGTATTGCTGGGACGTTTGAACCCTCAGAGACTACTTCTTCCGCTCGCCCGGTAGTCCCGGGTCGGATCCAGGGTGAAGATTTCCCGACACTTGCTCACTTGATTCCTGGCGCTACGGAAATGGCGTCATCCAGACGTGCCTTGGGTGCCGGTGCCATTAGTTTTGTCTCGTGAACGACAAAGGTGGCATGCTCATCTACGACGGTGACTGCCGGTTCTGCACGACGTCGGCCAATTGGATCGCCAAGCGGTGGTCCGCCAACAGTGGTGCTCGGGCCGTTGCCTGGCAGCTCGTCGATCTCAAGGTAATTGAGAATTCGCAACTGGCTCTCGAGGACCTTGAGCGGTCAGCTTGGTGGATCGATGGTGATCTCGAAGAGGGAGGATCTCGTGCCGTCGGCAGGGCCCTGATGAGGGCAGGGGGGACGTGGGCGCTCTTGGGTCGGCTGATCCTCGTGCCGCCAGTGTCTTGGATCGCGCCCATTGGATATGGAGCCGTTGTGCGCTTTCGACACCGACTGCCGGGTGGAACGCCCGCTTGCAAGTTGTGATCGAGAAGGCGGGCGTGACCGGATGAGACTGACTCGACGTGCAGACTCCCGCTCCATGAATGATTTCTTCCGATCTCTCGCGTTTCTCGAACCCACCTACAACGAGATCGGGGCGACTCTCTCGGGTGGGCTTCCACCTGGGTATCGACACGACCACTATGAGATCGACCTCGGGACCGGGGATGGCGTCTTCAAACGGTCGGTGATCGGGCTCCGGACATGGCAAGCGCATCGTACGAGACGAACCAGGGTCTTTCCCGAGTGCCAGCGACTTGCCGCTGGGGAGTCGATGCTAGTGGTCCTCGAATTGCCGTTTCTGGCGATTGTGGCCCCGTGCCGGATCATCCAAGTCGTTGACGACGACGACCAGTTTGGCTTTGCGTACGGCACGCTGCCTGGTCATCCAGAACGAGGGGAAGAGTCATTCGTCGTCCGTGCGTCACCGGATGGACTGATCAAGTTTGAAGTCACTGCGTTTTCAAGTCCAGCCAGTCCGGTGGTCCAGCTTTCAGGTCCAATAGCCCGTTCTGTTCAGGCGACTACGACGAAGCGTTTCCTCATTGCACTCAAGGAGTTTGTACAAAGGTAGCTTCGCGAGAATAGCGCCTCCGAACTATGACAAAGCAGTGGCGCAACGGAGTCGAAGGCCTCTAGATTCGGCTGCTCACCATCTCCCACAAGAGTCCAGTGTCGAGATTCTCTTCGATCGCGTCAGCTAGTTCATCAAACGTCTGGTCAAGGATCAAGTCCGGTCGCGTCCCAAAGAGTGCCTCCAGGACTGTCGGGTCTTCTAGCAATCCGTGGACAGTGGTAGCGACGATTGAATCTCTTCCCCAGAATTGTGGTCCGAGTCTGCACCCACCGTCGATAACTCGACCATTGCGGATTTCGTAGCCTGAGGTTGCAATTCCGCTCAGCTCACTGAAACCACCGGGGAGTTTCGGAATCTGAATCTCACTGCACCTTGTGATCTTCACCGGATCAATGATCGTCTTCATGGGCAGTAGCCCAAGTCCAGAGGTCGCACCTTCAACCCCTTCGTCGTCAAGTACTTCTTCTCCCAACATCATGCAACCACCGCAAATGCCAATGATGCGCCCCCCATCGGCGGCTCTCCTTGAGAGAGCGTCGTCCAGTCCCCGGGAACGCAGCCACGCTAGGTCGGCAGCAACGTGCTTTGAACCAGGAAGAATGACGAGATCGCAGCCAACCACATCCGACGCTTCACTTACCCAGCGCACTTTCGTGGCGTACGGCAGCAAATGGAACTCGTCCAGGTTTGACGAGAACGGATAGCGAACAATTCCCACCACGGCATTGCCTTGGTACGGCGTTTCTCTTATGGTTGCCCCTTCTTCATCCGGGAGGCAGTGGCGAAGCATTGGCAGCACGCCCGCAAGTTGCATGCCGGTCATTTCATGCAACATGGAAGGACCTGGCTCTAGCAGCGCGGCGTCACCGCGGAACTTGTTCAACATGTAAGCGCCCATTCGGGAACGTGTTGACTCGGGGACCAGCGACCAGGTTCCGTACAGATGGGCGAAAGCACCACCCCTGTCGATGTCCGCAACCAGGAGTGCTGATGCATCCGCATGTTCCATCATCCGGTTGTTGACAAGGTCTTGAAGATTGATCTCTGCGGGACTGCCGGCACCCTCGATCACAATCAGCTCGTGCTTCTTCACTAATGAATCAAATGCCTCGTGCATCGGAGCCCAGAGGGAATCGCCGCGATCCTGCCACGCCATTGCCGTCAGATCGTGCCGCACTTGACCGTTGACAACAACCTGACTGCGAGTATCGGCCTCGGGCTTCAAGAGGACCGGGTTCATCTCAGTCGTCGGCTCCTTCCTCGCAGCGAGCGACTGCAGCCACTGCGCGAGTCCTATTTCGCCGCCCTGGACCACTCGAGCGTTGTTGGACATATTCTGCGCTTTGAACGGCGCCACGTCCACGCCTTGACGCTCGAACCAACGGCACAGCGCCGTAACCACCAGGCTCTTGCCAGCCGAGGACGTGCAGCCCACGATCATGAGAGGTCGAAACTGACGAGGTGGCCTGGGCACAGGCACCGATGTTAACTTCGATGGTTCCCCCGAAGGTCAAGGCCCCCTAGAAGTTCTGGCGCCGACCTCGTGGAAGACGTCCTTCGAATGCCGGTCAAGCTACGTGGCGAGTTGTCCGAGCAGGCCATCTTTCACAACGAGAGGGGCACGCAAGGCGCCTCGGAACGGATTGCCACGCTGGCCAAGGACAAGGGACTGGCCCGCTCGAGGGGCTGCGCCGACGTGTGCCGGGACAACGCGATGGCCGGGTCGTTCGTCGTCGCCTTGGAGAACGAACTCCACTGCCGACGCGTGTGGCCCGCGAAGAAGCGTGCTCGCACCGACGTCGGCAAGTGGATCGAGGAGCCACGACCGTCGACGCCGCCACGCTTCGCTCGTCCAGGCATCACCGGTCGCTCTTGAAATGCGGTACGTGACCAACACGACGGCTCGCAGGAAAGCCGCTTGCCCGTGTCTGGCGAACAAGGTCAAGCCGTTCGGTCCATTGTTCGAATCGAACGGCTCATTTCGCAGTGGCCGATGCCCTCACCATCACTGGTGCGGGCATCGGCCACTGCGAAATGGCTATTGGCAATCGATCGTTGGCTCAGTCGACTACTTCTTCGGCATCGCGAACGTGATTCGAGTTGCCTTGGAGTCACCCTTGGACGCGTTGGCGACACTGATGGCGCAGCTGTTCAGGTTCGACTTCTTCGTGCCGCACTTTCCGGTTCCGATCTTGCCGGTGACTACCTTGAAGTTCGTCGCACGAAGCACGCCAGTGGCGCTGATGGTGGCGGCCTTCAAGGTCTTAAGGTCGCACTTCGCCGCGCTGGTCGCACCGGCGAGGCACTCGACGATGTAGACGTGATCGTTTGCGGTAAAGCCAACACCCGATACCTTCACCAGTTCACCGTTCCTCAGTCTCGTCTGCGGCTTGACCACGAATGACCTCGCTACGGTTAGGGACGCAAAGGTGATTGGCGCGGCGCCCGCATCACCGCCGGTCGCGTTTGCGACCGTGATCGCGCAACTGCTCAAGTTGGAGGTCGAGGTGCCGCATGTTCCGGTACCCACGGCGCCGGTGGCGACCGTGAATGACGTGGACGGCAAGGTGCCGTCGGCGTTCACCTTGGCGGGCGTGGCGCCCGCGACGTTGCAGCCCGCGGAGCTGGTGGCAGTAGTGAGGCACTCGATGATGTAGACCGAATCGCTGGGAGTGAATCCGGCGCCCGTTACTGCCACGGCCTGCCCGTTCTTCAGTCCCGTGCTGGGAGTCACCGTAAGTGACGGTGCGGTCGCCGACGCCACCGCGAAGGTGATGGACGCATTGGCTTCTGGCGTGCCGGTGGTCGTAGCGACGGCGATCGCGCACTTTGCGTCAGCCGTCGAAGTGCCGCATGTTCCGGTACCGACGGCGCCGGTGACGACCGTGAATGACGTGGACGGCAAGGTCCCGTCAGCGTTCGCCGTGATCAGAACCGGTGAAGTGGTGCAGCCGGCCGCACTGGTCGCCGCGGCGATGCACTGAACCGCGGCCAATGACGCTCCCGGCGTGAATCCAGATCCCGTGAGGACGACCTTTTGGCTGTTCGTCAGTCCCGTGCTGGGAGTCACCGTCAGTGATGGGCCCGACACGAAGGTGATTGGCCCATCGGCTTCCACGGTGCCGGTGGTCGTTCCGACGGCGATCGCGCACATCGCGTCAGCCGACGAAGTGCCACATGTCCCGTTGCCAATCGTTCCCGTTTGCACGTAGAAGTTGGTTGACGGCAAGGTTCCGTCAGCGTTTATCGTTATTAGAACTGGTGAACTGATGGAACAGCCGGTCGTATTGGTCGCCGTGATGATGCACTCAACCGCGGCCAATGACGCTCCCGGCGTGAATCCAGATCCGGTGATGACGACCTTTTGGCCGTTGATCAGTCCCGTGTTGGGAGTGATGGTTATGGTGGGTGCCGCCGCGGCTGCGGCAGTGGCCACGCCACCCAACGCCACGCCACCCAACAACAACGCCACTGCGGCAATACTCGACACGAATCGTTTCATCTTGAAAGTCCCCTCTTAGAGTTTTGTACAGATCTTCGTAGACAGCACCTTACTAAGTACTGTCGCCAATGCTCCGTCACGTCCGATGCGGCGGACATTGGACCCATTCACCGTCCAAAACACAAGCTGGGAGCGGTTACTTCAACTCCAATCGTCGTGCAAATCTTGTGGTCCGAGCACTACCTGGAACTCAACCGCCGCATCCTGGCCAGTCGTCGAAGGGCTCCATCGACCAGGTTCAAGTATGCCGAAGGGAGAATTCCGACGAGAAGTGGGTAGGTCTGTCAGCGTCGCCTCACCAGATTGATGGAGGAAGGTCGCGGGAAGGCTTGGTCACCCTAGGCGCGGACCGAGCAGTTGGTGCGAACGCCACGCTGGCGATGCGCCACGACTTGAGGGAGCCGGCCGGGACGTTTCAGGAGGTCCTCGCGTGCGGAACGGCCAACGTCGTCGAGCAGGCTTCCGGACGTCCGCCTCGGCCGCCTCATCGCTGGGCCTCGCGCGTTCGTCGACCGCTCGACCTCGAGTGGGTGACGATGTCAGCGAACGAAGAGGTCCATGCGCCAGCGCCCGGTCTGGTCGTAGTCGCACAGAGCCCGAGTCAGCGAGCACATCACGTCCAGCACCTGTGCCGCTGGGGCATCGGTCGGGACCTCGAGCAGTAGCCCCCGCTGATTGTGGTCCTGGCTCACCTTGAAGTGCGCGTCACCCAGCAGCGACGAGACCTTCTCGCTGCCCAGACGGCCCCTCGTGTGCAGCACGCCGATGGTGGAGGGCTGGGCCACGTCCTGGCGTGGCGCGTAGGTCACGAACGTTGCGACGGTGACGCCCTTGTTCAACCAGAGTCCGAAGCTGTTCATCGCGACGTCGGGTACCTCGCCCACCACCTCCGGCACCACGTTGCACCAACCTCGTCCGGACTGGATCGACTCGATGGCCCTGATCACCTCGGCGCGGTCATCCGAGAACTGGATCTCACTACGCGTGCTCAAGGATTCTCTCCTGGTCAATAGGCGACCATGACGGTCGATACTGGCAGCGACCGGTCGGTGCGATGCTAGACCGGTTCGGGCCGCGGCGCCCGCCGACGGCGTCTTCGGCGACGGGACCGGCGACGGCCGCGCAGTTTCGGCCTTCGAGGAGCGTCCGTCGCCGCTCCGGGTGCGCTTTCGGTCAGACTTCTGTCGTCGGCAGTGAGTGCTGTCAACGATGGAAGGTGCCCATGGTCTCCGATCTCGTCACTGACGCCAAGGCGATCAGCCAGCAGTGGCTGGCCGAGTTGGACCTGCGCCGACTCATCACGGAGCGTCTGACCAATGCCCGGATGCTCGACGCCGACTTTGGCGTCGACGTCGTGGCCATCGGCAAGGCCGCGAGGGAGATGTCCGACGTCACCGACCTGGCGCTCGGCACACGTGTGCTGAGGGCCCTGGTCATCTGCGACCGCGAGAGCGCCGAGAGGGAGCCTCGAGCCGGGCCCGTCGTCGTGGGCGACCATCCGGTACCTGGTGTGGGCAGTCTGAACGCCGGGCGGAGCCTGCGCGCATTCCTCGACATCGCGTCGGGCGCGCGATGCACCTTGTTCCTCATTTCGGGTGGAGCCTCGAGCCTGTGCGCCCTGCCCGAGCCGCCCTTGGACCTGGTGGACCTGGCGCTCGTCTGGGACGCGGCGTTGGCGTCGGGTGTCGACATCACGACCCTCAACAAGGTCCGTGCGGCGACGTCCCAGATTGCCGGCGGTCGGATCCTTCGATGCGTCCACACCGAGGAGTCGCGCAGCTTGATCATGGTCGACAACGTCTTATCGGGTGCCGAATGGGTGGCGTCGGGACTGACCTACGACTTCTCTCCTGATGCCGGGGAGGCGGCGAAGTTGGTGGCGAAACTGAACCTCGGCGACGTAGGTCTGAGGGACAGACTGCTGCGCGCCGCCAGTCGTCGCAGCGTGGCCATGGCGGCGCCGATCGCCACCGTGCACGAGAACGCTGTCGTGGCCGAGCCCGCAATGCTCATGGAACACGCGCGCGGCGAGGCGCGGCGTCGTGGCTACCGCGTCGTGGAAATGGGCAGCGACGTGCACGGTGACGTGCGTGCGGTGTGCGATCGGTGGATGGAGGTCATCCGAAGCGCGTCGGATCGTCGGGAGCCGCTGTGCGTGCTCGGTGTCGGCGAGGTCACCGTTCAGGTGCGGGGTTCGGGATCGGGCGGACGCTGTCAGGAGTTCGCGTGGTTAATGGCCGATCCGCTGGCGAATCTGGGACGGATGAGTGCCTTCGTCGCGCGAGCGTCGGACGGTCGAGATTTCCTCGCGGGAGTCTCCGGGGCGTGGGTGGACGAGTCGACCAAGGAGCGTGCCGAGCGCGTGGGGATCGACTGGGAGCAGATACTGAGGGATCACGACAGCCATCGGGCGCTCGAGGCAGTTGGTCAGCTGCTCGTCGGGGGCCACACCGGCTGGAATCTGTGCGACGTCTACGTAGCGCTCGTCGAGGGAAACTCCGGCGCCGACTGAGTGATCAACCGCCCGGAATCGTGTAGCGCGCGAACAGGTGCAGCCCTACGAAGGCCCAGAGGAGGATGAGAATCACGCGACCCGGGAGTGACGTGGCCAGCAACGCGCTGGCGCGCACCAGCGAAGGAGTGCGCGTTAGGCGCAGCCGGCTCAGCACCTCGATAAGCACACCGGCGCCCAGCAGCGCAGTCCAGCCGATCGTCGCGAGCATCTCAGGACTCCTCGTCACGCGGGCGATGCCCGAGGCGAAGGAGGGCCGTCGCGCCGACCCAGAGCCACGCCACGAACAGCAACCATCGTCCTACGTGGGTCACGAGCAGGTGGTCCACCGTCGTGCTGAGCGTCGGCACGCTGCGTGAGCGCCCCCCGAGCGCGAGTCCGGCCGTTTCGAGCGCCGCGGCCCCGACGAGCACCGCCAGCCAGGCGGCAACGTTCTTGAGCGACGCGTCACCTGCACAGCGACGGTAGTGGTGTCCGATGTCGCCTCGGTGTGGTGAAAGAGCGCCCATCGCCGCGTAGGACGCCACTAGGGCGGTCACGGGTACGGCGACCAGCACGTAGGAGAGCGCCGTGAACGGGGCGATCCCCGTTGCCCACCAGGCGTAGGTCACGGCGACCAACACGCCGAAGGCCGTGCGTTTCACGGTAGCCACACTACCGAGCGCCGTCGCCGCGTTGGGTGCCGGACGGAGCGTCTTTGGCGCGGCGGCGGCGCGTCCTTCGAAAGGCGGTCCCGCGGGAGGGTTCTCACCGATACCTGTGACCTTCTACCCTACGGACCGAAGGTGCTGATCGCACTACTTTGGCCAGTACAGGCTGGCTTTCATTGGCCTGCACCGTTCGTGGGGGGCGCGAATGAATCACTTTGAGCGCTATCGCCAGGTGCGTCGCGACGAGCGGACGACGGCCTGATGCGCGCCCCATCGGTCCGTCCGGCGATCTCACGCGCCCGCCAAGGGGCAGGCGAGGGTGACGGAGGTCCGTCGTCAGGCCGTCGCTGGTCCGTGCTCGGTGTGCTCTGTCTGACCCTGCTCATCATCAATCTCGACGGCACGATCTTGAACGTGGCCCTGCCGACGATCGTGACGACCCTGCACGCGAGCTCGAGCCAATTGCAGTGGATCGTCGACTCGTACATCATCGTCCTGGCCGGCTTGCTGCTGATCGCCGGGTCGCTCGGCGATCATCTGGGGCGCAAGTGGGTGTTCCTGGGCGGCTTGCTTGTCTTCGCCGCCGGCTCGGCGACGTCGGCGTTCTCGTCGAGCCCGGATCAGCTCATCGCGGCGCGGGCCTTCATGGGTATCGGCGCCGCGGCCATCATGCCTTCCACGCTGTCGATCCTCACCAACGTCTTCACCGAGGCGGAGGATCGCTCGCGCGCCATCGGATTGTGGTCGGGCACGAGCGGACTTGGTCTCGCCATTGGGCCCGTGGTGGGTGGATGGCTGCTCACGCACTACTGGTGGGGATCTGTCTTTCTCATCAACGTGCCCATTGCCGTCATCGCGTGCGCCGCCGGTCTGTGGCTGGTCCCCGATTCGAGAAATGCCGCCGCCAAGCGTCCCGACGTGGTGGGGGCCGGCTGCTCGCTGCTCGGCATCGCCCTGCTGCTGTGGGGCATCATCGAGGCTCCCACCCGCGGCTGGGGCTCGGCGACGATCGTTGGAGCTATCGCCGGCGCGGGTCTCGTCATCGTCGGCTTCCTGGCGTGGGAGCACCACACCAGTCATCCGCTGCTCGAGTTGTCCTTCTTCCGCTCGCGCCGGTTCTCGGTGGCCATGGCGGGTCTGGGTCTCGTGCTCTTCGCGCTGTCGGGTGGGCTGTTCCTCATCACGCAGTATCTCCAGTTCTGCCTCGGTTACACCGCGTTTCAAACCGGCCTGCGCATCGCGCCGATCGCCGCCGTCCTGCTGGTCGTGGCCGCGCTCTCGAGCTTCTTCGTGCGCTACCTCGGCACCAAGATCGTGGTGTTCGCAGGGATGGTGCTCGTCACCGCCGGCTTCGCGCTGCTCTCGACGGTGACCATGAACTCCACGTACTCGAGCGTCCTGCCGGCGTTCTTCCTCCTGGGCATTGGCACCGGTCTCGCAGTAGCACCGTGCACCGAATCGGTCATGGGATCGGTCTCGGTCGACCTGGCCGGCGTCGGTTCGGCGACCAACAGCACCGCGCTCCAGATAGGCAGCGCGCTCGGGGTGGCGGTGCTCGGCAGCCTGCTCAATACCCGGTACCAGGTCGACATGCGCGCCTTGTTGGATCACTTCACGGTTCCGCCACCCATTGCCCACGTGACCGTCGGGTCACTCGGCGGAGCGCTCGGGGTGGCGAGCCATTTAGGCGGGGCGCTCGGCGCCGAGCTCGCCCGTTCGGCACGTCAGTCATTCATCAACGGAATGGTATTCGCCGTCTCGGTTGGCGCCGTGATAGCCGCTTGCGCGTCCGTGGTCGTGCTGGCGCTGCTGCCTTCGAGGGGGCGCGACGATGCTTCTCGCCCGTGACGCCGCGCGAGCCGCTGGTGGTGTTGGCCCGGGAGTCGAACTGGGTCCGGACGACGTCTCTCGGAGGGGCCTTCGTGGGCACCGGTGGTGGGGTCGCCGATGCCGCCTTTGAGTTGAGAGGAAGGCCCGGCTAGAGGTAGTGCCTTGGACCTCTGACTGCGTGGCCGATGGCCCCGAAGGACCAGAGCACCAACGCGATCACGACAACAACCACACCGAGTGACCAGACGAAGGAGATCTTGGTCAGGAGCCCGATGATGAGAGGAAAGATGCCAGCAGTAGTCATCAAGACCGCCGCGCGAATCTGACCTGCATTGATGACGGTTGCGCGGACCGCGTTGGTGGCTCGGGGTGCGACGCCCGGCCGCGGCAGTTCGTCGGCGTGGACCTGATGCGAAGAGCCCCAGGACAGCAAACCTGCGTCAGCGCTGACGCTCGTGGAGCGAAGTCGTGTGTCCCGCCTGATCGGTGGTCTCGCGGTCCAGAGTGCGGCTGGGTGTCGCAGGCGAGCGACGCGACGACACGAATATCAATAGTGACGTTACGAATCCGATCACGCCGGCGATCATCAAGATCACCCCGACGGTGGACAGGCGGAATCCGTGGCTCTGCACCGTCGCGGAGCTCTGAGCCGTGATGGCCCAATACATGATGGCCCCGACAACGACCGACATCCCACTGATGACCATTCCGGGCAGACCCATGGTCTTCCTTCCAACTGTTGGCCAGACCGACGGCCTGAGCGACGGAAGCAGAAATTGACTTCGCCGTGAATCAAATCATATAGCCATAATCTTAAGATTTGCTGATTAGGAACCCTCAATGAGCACGATAATGAATCTGACGACACGAAACCAGTTTCCCGGTGAACAACAGAAGAAGCGGGATGAATAGAGCAGTATGGCAGACGTTATTTGCATTGAACTGGCCGGGAATCCGGAAAACATAGATGTTTTCACTGAGACGAGCCGGTGCCCAGCCTTCGAGAGCGTGCAAGGGGGACTGTCCAGAAGAGGGGGTATCCGTCTCAGTGCAGTAGATACTCGCCTGCGCCAATCGTGCGGTGAGTTTCTCGCGCCGAGCTACGTGGACATTTTCGAACTTGCGGATCGAGCCGTCACCCGGCACCTTGCACCCATGACACGAACGTTGACGCACCAGCCGTCGAGAGCAGCAGATCAGCGAACCTTGTCGGCACGCTGCAGCCCTTCTGGCCGTCGGTGCCGTCTCCGGATACGGTAGAAGTCTGCGGTTGCCAATGAGGGGTGAGTGTGTACAGAGTCGTACGTTTGGCAGCCCTGGTCGTGTTCCTCGGTGCACTGGCACCCCAGTTGGCCGGAGCGGCCAGTGCATCGCTTTCCAAGAGTTTGGCCTTGGCCACGTTCTGCCAGTCAGAAGCGGGGCTCTACGCAGCTCCAGCCCAACTCGCCAAGATGTGGCCGGACGTCACCTCGACGCCCACGGTCGCCCAGGCGAAGGACATCGTCACCCGCCTCTACTCCATGACCGACTCTCACCAGATCGGCGACTTGTCTATCGACGCGCCGACCAAGACACTGAAGGCGGGACTCACCGCGGCCAACTTGGCCAGCGACAAGCAGCTCGAAGAGGCCACGTTCTTCAAGCCG
>Ga0182014_10006575_pt1 | contig 12436 bp, 8 predicted proteins | sample 612S2DmetaG_FD_120489 | JGI IMG/M metagenome (GOLD analysis project Ga0182014, IMG submission 120489) | Permafrost microbial communities from Stordalen Mire, Sweden - 612S2D metaG | ecosystem: Environmental > Terrestrial > Soil > Wetlands > Permafrost | place: Sweden: Stordalen | collected... | reverse complement strand
GCCGTTCTTGAACCGCCAGCTTTCGTTGCCGGTCTCATCAGATGCAGATAAGCCATCGAACCGAACTCGCGCCGTCTACGCGCGCTTTCTCGCCGCCGCCAACAGACGCGAGGCGCACCGCGAGTTCGTTGGGCGCTTCGTCTCGCCGTTGGTGCTGATTTCGGAGGTAACTGATCGTCAAATCCCGGAGCGAAGGGACGTCGGCCTTTTGACCGATTGGCAGTCCGGCCATGCCGAAGATAGGCTCGAGGGCAGGCTCAAGCGCAGTGAGGTCGCCACACGCAGTGCGCAGCCAGACCACTGCCTCGTTCATTGCCCTCTTCTTGCCAAGAGCGCCTTCTAGCGCGCTGGCCAACGCCGTGCATTGGCTTTCCATCGCCGACCACCAGGCGTGGAGCGGCAGGGCCAACCATAGGAACGCCAGTTCATTCTGCAACGCCCACACGATGCTGCGCTCGCCCCCATCGCGGGCGCTCAGCAGCAGGTGGATGAGCGACTCAGCGCTCGAAGGCAGCGCCTTCAAGCCATCGAAGGCGATGGCCGGAAGGCCATTCAGATTTATCGCAGCGTCACGCAGCCATTTGAGGTCATCCGCTCCAGCCGAGCCTCGACCGAGATTGGCGAGCGCATCCACGACTGCGCGCTGACGCTCCTCGTAATCTTCAATCGTCAGGGCCGAAACCAGGACGCCGGCATAAGCGTTGGGAGCGCCAGGTTGTGCAACTGGGACGGGGCGCGAGACAACATCGACGCCATTCCGCAGGTAGACGAGGCAGGGGCCCTTGCACCGGCCGGGGAGGCGCCAGATTCCGTCTTCCTGCGGTTCCAATGCGTGCTCATGCTGAGGATCCAGAATCATTCGCGCTACGAGCGTGACGCCTGAGGAATTCGAAGTGGGTAGCCAGCGCACTGTGGCACCGTCGCGCTCAAGCTGCTGATGGCGGTAGCGGCTAACGCGGATTGGGGGCCGCGAGTCACCAATGAAATCGATCTCCACCAAATCATCCTGGTTGGGCAACGTGGCGAGGGTTTCATCGATTGCGCTCCGCAGAATTCCGAGAGGGAGTTCGCCGTCGACGATGGTCCTTATGCTGCCTGACTTGGAGCCCTTCGCCCCGAGTTGCAGGATCGTCCGTCGTGGCGCCACGGCGACCGCGCCCCGCAGCCTGCCAACGTCGATCTGTCGGCCGGGCGCGAGGATCGTGCCATCCGCCAGCGCAACGACGGCATCGCGGCCGACGATCGGGACAACCACATCGAAGGGATATCCCCCCGGCGGCCGTAGCGTTACCGGCAGTCGATAAACGGGGCGGCCGGCGAACCGGACCGAGAGATTGGAGGGGTCCGTTGCTTCCACAGTGCACGTGGTGTCGCGCACAGTGGCAGTCCATCCGGGCAACCCGTGCAGGCAGATTTCGCCGGTAAGCGCATTCTTCATGGTGGTGGTGATGCTTGCATCGCCGGGGATAAGCGCCAGCTCGCGTTTCTCGATTTGGATGTTGGCGATCGGGTCGCGCCAGGAGATCTCCATCAGGCCGGCGCCGCTGAGCACCGCGGATAGCGGCGTCCATTTGCCTCCCGGACGGCGTACAAATAGCTCGCCAGCCCCCGGCGACCGCGGAGGCTTTCTCGCCTCGTGAATCAATGGGCAAGTCGGGGATGCGATCAGGTCGCATCCATCGTTGGCGAGCACGAAGCCGTCGGGAACAAGTGGACTAAGTCCGAGCTCGTGCTCTCGCTCGTCGGAATCCGGCTCCACCTTGAAGCGGACCGACTCGTTCTCGCTGCTGTGTATATAGACGGCCGCGTTTATGCGGGCGAGCTTGCGACCCTGCGCTGGAACGTCCTCGATCTCGGCTATGGCGCCCTCGGTCGCGGGCTCGACCGTCCAGTCGAGCGGGACGAGAACGTAGAGTGTCTTTGCCGGGGACCTGACCGAGCCCGCGCGAAGGAATCGAAGCAGTGGCTCTTGCGGCGTCGAGCCCTCATCGGGGACAAACACAAACACGTCCGACCGTAGCGCCTCTCCTCGGGGCCATGTCCAGGGACACGGGGCGCTATCGGGGGAACTCACCGTCGTTGTGACGGGCACCGTGAATGGGAAATCGGTTAGGAGCTTCGCTGTGCGCTTGTACGGACGCACTCGCCAGCGCCGGTGTTGCTCGAAAGGAGGTTCGAAAAGCGCGACCTCGCCTACGAGGTAGTTGCCGAGTTCGCCCGTCGCTATTGCGCGGGCACGACTGGTCGTGGAGATGTTGGGCAGCTTTGCCTGCGGGATTTCGCCGTCGGCGAGCAACTGAACCGCCGGATGCCATCCACCCTCACGTTTAACCAGATAGCGCCGGACCTCCACGCCCTCGGTGGCGAGGCCGGTCATTTTTTCGTCCAGCAAACCAGTTAGCAGCTCGACGACAAGGGCTTCATCCTCGGCCGGAACGTAGATCGGCAATTCCTCACGCCAGCCCGGACACTTGGCGTCGAGAAGCGCTGAATTGCGAACGCCGCCGTGGCCTTCGGCCTCCGCCTTTTGTCGCAATTCGAGGAGGTTCGTGACGAGCTCCGAGCACAGCGCGACGAAATCATCGTGCTGATAGCTCTTGCGCATTCGCCCGCGTTCTTCCTCGGCGATTCCAAGAATTTCGTCCGGCGTATCAACCCGCCACGCGATTGCCCGACGCATGATCGCGCGCAGATATTCCTTCAGCCAACCCCGTGCGCCTTCGGCTAGGATACGGACAGGAAAGCCGCCTTCGAGGGCCACGGTCAGCAGAAACTCACGCGCGTATTCACTGCTTCGCAAAGGACGGCACCAATAGTCCAGACCGGAGATCGTCAGCGTCTGCTTGCTGGCGTACGGGACGGATGGAAAAAGATCCGGCGCTGGATCGTCCCATCGAAGGAAAGTTGAGGTCGACTCGCGACGGAACCATTCCGCGCAATACGCCACGAATAGCGCGCAGGCGCAGTTGTCCGCCTCAATCAGACGGCCCATACCCGCCAGTTGCCGCAGTGTCTTCTTTGCCCGCTCATATTCGCTGTCCTCCATTCGGTAGCGATAGAGCGGCCGTCCGTTCGGACGCGGAAGCTTCCGCGCGCCGAGAAAGTCACGCAGCCAATCATGTGCCGGTTCCGACGCGTGGCGGGGTTCTCCCGTAGTTTGCGCCCGCGCGAGTGAGCGACGAGCCATCACCACCCTCATATGGAGGTCGATCGCCGCGTCGCTATTTCTCTGCTTCAGCTCCGCGTTGAGTGACTCAAGAAACTGCCGGTCGTCGCCTCTCTGCTGAAACATTTCAGCGAGTCGTTCACGATACGAATCGGCTCCTCCGGGAGAAATTCGCCGAACGCGTTCTTTGCCTGCTTTCTTAACTCGCGGCGGTCACACAAAAATAGGACGCGCTTGACCCAGCCCGCGTCGATGAGAAGCTTGACAAGCGCAATTGCGACGCGGGTTTTCCCGCTTCCGGTCGCCTGGACGATCAGTGCCTTGCGGTGTCCGCTGGTGAAGCGCTCGGAGACCCGTTTGATCGCCTCGACTTGATAGAGACGATTCACAATCGTTTCGTTGGGCTCGAAGGTGTTGAGCGCCTTCCTGGCTCCGCGCTGAAAATTCACGAGATACTGGAGGCTGTCCTTGGAATAGTAGCCGAAGAGTTTCCGGGGCGGATAGCCGAGCACGTCGTCCCACATCCAGATGTCGTAACCGTTGGTGTAGAAGATCACGGGGCGATGCCCGTGCATCTTCTCCAGTCCGTCGGCATACAATTTGGCCTGTTGCCGACCGCGTTCGGCGTCGACGGCGGTCTTTTTTGCTTCGATCACGGCGATCGGATTGCCGTTGTCGTCCCAGAGCACGTAGTCGGCGTAGCCGAGACCCGTTGAAGTCGGCTGGTGTTGGACCACAACCTCCTTCCCGACTTGCATGGTGCTCACGTTGCCAAGAGCGACGTCCCAGCCAGCGTTGGCGAGCAGGCTATCGATGATCCTTGCTCGAGTGGTCGCCTCGTCGAACTTGAGGAGGTTGGCCGCCGCGGCGCTTGACGAAGCCAACGCGACGATTTCGTCCGCTTTCTTTTCGGCCGTCGCCACCGCCAGCCTGGCTGCGTCCAGCTCATCCAGAAGCGTTTGCATTTGTGCTTCTTGGGCGGCGAGTTTCTCCAGCACCTGCCGCTTTTCGTGTTTCAGCTGGCCTTTGCTATCAGCGTCAGGCGCGGGTTGTTCAAACGCCGGAATATTGGTGGCGTCGCCCTTGCCGTATTGGACAAATAACCAGCGGCCCAAATCGAAAGCTTCCCGCAGCAGCCAAAGTGAGCGTTGTGCGGTCGCGGGTTCTCCGTGCGCGGCTTTGTTGCCGTGGATGCGCAGCGCATGCAGCTTGTCGAGGACCACTTTTGGGGTGATTGCAACGAAGGACTGATTGCTAAGAAGATCAACAAATGTCGCGTGTTCGGGCTTTGGTAAGGTCAAATCTCGGTAGACATCCTTGGTGAGATTTTCGGCGAACTGACGCAACTTGACGAGGGCGCTGGCGGGATCGTCGTGCGCATAGGCTTCGGCAAATGCCCCGAGTTCGGAAAGCTCGGGCCATGACTCGCGAAGGATTTCAAAATTGCGAGATTTCATCGCATCGCCTCCTCAAGAGCGACGGCGAATTCATCTCGGTTCTTCAATATGACCGGCGCTTCCCTTGGATCGTCAAACCGGTCCGCTAAATCGAGGCGGAGTCGCTTGCTGAAGTAGTAGAGCATCGCACAGCGGATTGTGATGATGGCCCGTCCATCTTCCATGTGGAAGTCCTGCGCAATCACCTCTTGCTGGCTCGCGCTGAGTTTTGGATTCGGGATCAAAAGGGCTGAAAATTCGGTGTTCCAGATTCGATCTTGAGAAGGAACGTTTCCCGCAGAGCCTGGTTCGCGGGTGTCAAGGCAACGAGAGAGAATGAAGTCTTTGAATTTTCTGTCCAGATGGCAGTACGCCCGCGTATGCCAGCGCAATCCATCGGTAGCAAAAGCGTGGGGCGATATCCGGCGCCACAATGGTTTGGGTCGGTCGCTGCTCATCGACTGATACAAGATGTCAATCGATTGGCCTGCGCGAGCGCTTGTGAGTAAGGCACGAAGAACACTCGGTCGAATCTGCCGCTGGGGAATGGGCAGCTTGTCCACTCCATAGTGACCGACGGCATCGATATTGGCGATGCGATGGCCGTTTGGAGTTAGCTGCTCCAAATAGGCATCGGCGTCCAGCTTGATGAACTTAGGGACGAACGCGTCGGCGGCGAGGTAGCGCTTTTGGCTGCGGTCATAGCGGATATTGTCGGGAGCTTGCGCTTGGTAGAGTGCGAGGTCTTTCGACGCCTGCGGCACCGACACGCCAAATTCCTCCACGAGATCTGATCGATTGACACCACCTTCCCAGAACAAACGGAATTCGATGAACTCGAGCCGGCGCTCGGTCCCCCATCGAATTCCTGTTGTGTTGGTGGCGATCACGGCTGCGGTCCTTCGATAATGCGTCGTCTTTATATATCCATCGTGTTTATATACCCATCATTGTGCGACGTCAACCGTGCTCGTCGCGCCCGTAAGTTTGGGTCGATCGGATGAGAAAGGCTAGTGAAATCAAAGAGCGCGTCCTCCGCATAATGCAGAGCATTTTTAGCTTGGCGTCGAGTCCGGGCTATAGCCGAAGTTTCCCCAGCCGGTTGGATGTTTCGCCGCGCGCCTACAAAATTCCGCGTTGTCTGCTTCGGACGATTTTCTACCCTCCACCCCACGAGCATCAAATCTGCGTTTCGTCGGCCGTGGATAGGGCGCGACCCGCGCATCGAATAGCGAATCATTCAGAACTGACGTTTTTCGGATTCACGTGGTCTGCCAATCCGGCCCCAGGTCCACGCGCGTCCACAACCCGCTCCAGATTCGCTCAGTTCGACGCGAACCACTCGCTCCTAAACTGGTGCCCGACTTGCCACGACCTAATCGCGGCCTCGTCGTCACATTCGGCAAAAGCGGGCTACCTGCTGCCGGATCTGAGCTCCGGCGCTACCGGAATATCCGGCCGCTTCAGTGAGGGATTATTGCTCCGGCGCTTACACTTGAGCGATGATCCCATCGTCGGGTTGCCCGCCGTGGCCGCCTGTCCAGCCCGGCCCATGCCGGCGAGCGCGGTCATCACACCGCCGCTGCTACACCACGCAACGGGACACGATCACATCCCGTGATTGACGCCGATCTCGCTCATCCGGCGGCGGGTGGCGACGATCTCGGCGCGGGAGCGCGGTCTGCGTCGGTGCGGCGGCTTTGGACATCTGTATGGCCCTGTTGTTGAGTTGCGCCATTTGGGCTGCTACGGGCAGCAACCGGTTGATTAAGCTTGAATCGCTTTTCGAAAGCGATCATTGTCTTTTGTCACCGTACCGAGACGGACTGAGGAAAATGACGGCACGCTCGCACGGCGAAGAAAGGCCAGGGCGGTTGCAGCTCAGAGAAAGCGCAACCCGGACTCCCGCGGTGCCGCGCCCGGGCGAATACCAATGCGACCCTCTGCTTTGGGCGTCGTGGCTTTATCACCACGACGAACTGACGCAGAGCCAGATCGCCGACCTCATGGGCGTGTCGAGGGCCAGCGTGGTCAACTACCTGCAGCAGGCGCGCGACCAGCATTACGTCAAGGTCGTCGTCCGTCAGGAGTTGTTGAACTCGATCGAGCTTGCGCAGAACCTCAAAGCGGCGTTCGGGCTCGCCGAATGCATGATCATCCCCAACGACGGCGGGCTGCGCCCTCCGAGCGAGCGCATTGGCAAGGCTGGTGCCCGGTATCTCGACGAAATTCTAAACAATGGCGACATTCTCGGCGTCGCGTGGGGTCGGACCGTGCTGGCGCTTGCAGAGAGCTTGCCGGAGAAGGCGATGCCCAATTCCTTCGTCGTGCAGGTGATCGGCAGCCAACGTTCTTCGTACGATGGATTCACGGCCGAAGAATGCGTCGCTTTCATCGCGCGTCGTCTGCACGCCCGGTCGATCAGCCTGCATGCGCCGGCAGCCGTGTCGAACGTGGCGCTCCGCGACGCGTTGATGAGAGAGTCGGCCATCCAAGAACAATTCACGCGGATCCGCTCGTGCACCCGGCTGCTTTTCGGCGTTTGCACGGTGAAAACCAACAGCCTCGTCTACGCCTCCGGTCTTATCTCCATCGAAGAAAGCAAGCATTACATTGCCAACGGCGCCGTCGGCGTAATTGCTGGCCGCTTCATCGACGCGGAGGGCGGCTGGGTGCGTGGACCGATGGACGACCGAATGATCGGAATAACGCTCGAGGACGTGCTCAAGGTCCCGACCCGCATCGCGGTCGCTGGTGGTCCGGACAAGACCGACGCCATTCTCGGCGCCTTGCGCGGCAGCTACATCACCGCGCTGATCACTGACGAGGCCACCGCGAAGAACATCGTTGGGCGTCTTTGATTCGCCGCCGATCGCCGGCTTCGTCGCCTGAGCATCGCGCGGGTCGCACTCGCGCTGAAAGCGCTCTAGTCAGTGAGAGTTGGCGTTAGACCGCCGAGCAAAGCCTCGATTCGGAAAAACAACACTCAAGTCAGATTGCGCCCGTCCCGATCGTCGCTGGCATGATTATTTCCGGCTTCTATTACTAGACAACTTGCGAGCGCCCCCGACTATCTGTTTCGGATAGCTCGGTTGGGGCGCGGCTTACAAAGCTTGCATGGATACGGCCCAGGTTCAGCGCGGACGGAGCGCTTGCAGCATGGCGCGGGCGTTCCCGGCGGCGGACTTGCCGTCGAATACTGCGCTTCCGGTGACAATAAGATCAGCGCCCGCGCGGGCGACCTCGGCGACGTTCTTGAGCGTGACGCCCCCGTCAATCGCGACTAGTATGTCGCGCGAGGCTGCGGCGGCGATCTTCCTCGCCTGCGCGATCCGGTGAATAGCGGCGGGAATGAAGTGTTGCCCGCCCCAGCCGGGGTTCACGGCGAGCAGCACGACCAGATCGAGCTCGTCGAGCAGCGGCTCGATCGCCTCGACCGGAGTGCCGGGGTTGAGTGCGACACCGCGCACAATACCTCGCTCCGGGTCGTTGGCGTTTTTCATCTGCCCTAGCTGCTGCAAGACGCGATGGACATGCCGGCTCGCCTCGACGTGAATTGTGACGATGTCGGCGCCCGCGGCCACGTAGTCCGCCACCTTGGTGAGCGGCTCGTCGATCATTAAGTGCACGTCCTTGAGGAGCGTCGTCCGCGCCGCCCGAATCACCGGGGGCCCGAAGGTCAGCATCGGCACGAAGACCCCATCCATCACATCAAAGTGCGCCACCGCGATCCCGGCCTGCTCGAGCACGCGCAGCTCCGACCCGAGACAGAGCAGGTCGGCCGTCAGCATACCCACGCTCAGCGTGGGCGCGGCGGCCTTCAAGGTCGCCAGAGCGGTGTCAAGCATGGCGGCCAACTTCCTCCCGTCGCAAGGACTGGTACAGCTCATGGGCGTGCTCGGGCTTCATGCCGTCATGCACGACCTTGTTGACCGCCTGAATCATGGCTGTCGGCGCCTCCGACTGGAAAATATTGCGCCCCATATCGACCCCGGCCGCGCCCTCCTGCACTGCTCGATAGGCCATCGTGAGGGCGTCCCGTTCGGGTAGCTTCTTGCCGCCGGCCATCACCACCGGCACCGGGCAGGACGCGGTCACCGTCTCGAAACCCTCTTCGACGTAATAGGTTTTCACGAACTGCGCGCCGAGCTCGGCGCACATGCGGCAGGCCAAGCGGAAATAGCGTGCGTCGCGCGCCATGTCCTTGCCGACGGCGGTCACTCCAAGCACAGGGACCCCGCAGCCGATTCCGGCGTCCACCAGCCGCGTCATGTTGTGGATGGACTGCGACTCGAATTCGCCGCCGATGAACACCTGGACCGCCACCGCCGCCACATTGAGCCGCACGGCGTCGTCCATGTCCACCGCGATGTGCTCGTTCGACAGCTCCTTAAGGATGCTCGGCCCGCCGCTGGCGCGCAGCACGACGCCGCTTTGCAGGGAAGACGGGACGGTGCTGCGCAGGATGCCGCGGGTGCACATCAGGGCGTTGGCATGCCGGAGCAGGGGGACGATGGTGACGTCAACCCGCTCGAGCCCGGCGGTCGGGCCCTGAAAATAGCCGTGGTCCACGGCCAGCATCACGGTCTTGCCCGAGCCGGGTTGAAAGATGCGCGAAAGCCGGTTCTGCATCCCCCAGTCGAGCGCGTTGGCGCCACGGACGTTGGACTGCGACGTTTTCATGGGGGTGTCGAGGAAATATTCCTTGGTTTCCTTGAGGTTGTCGGTGTCGGCCATGTTCACGTTTCCTTTTGTGGGAGCAATTTGATCGCCATACACGCGTGTTCACGCTGCGCGACCACGCAGGGTGAACATGCAGCTTCGGCCACGCAGGGTTCGGTCTCAGCGAAGGATCGACTCGCAAGAATTCAGATGACTCTTTCATTGCCGCCGTCCACCGGCACCTGCGCCGCTGTGGTCTTGGCGAATAGCGGCCCGCACATCTCGGCGGCGAGTTCGGCGACGTCGCGGCTCCTGACCTCGGTCTTGAGTACGTTATTGGTTTTGTATTCTTCCACGGTGAGACCATAGTGCTTGGCCCTCTGAGACAGCACCTCCTTGGTCCAGAGCCCGGTGTCGAACACCCCGTTCGGGTGCAGGGAATTGATACGGATCCCGTCCGCCCCCCACTCCAGCGCGGCGACGCGCGCGAGCTGGTTGAGCCCGGCTTTAGAGACGGAATAGGCCGCCGCGCCCGGGCCGGGCGCCGGCACGTTCTTGGAGCCGATCACGACGACCCGCCCTCGCCGGGGCGCGAGCTTGAGCAAGGGATAGCACGCGTGCAGCAGAAACAGGTTGGCGTCGAGGTTGAGCGCCATGACTTTGCGCCAGTCGTCGGTGGTGAGTTCGCCGATCGTGCGGCTGGCGGGGAAGATGCCCGCATTCAGCACCAGCATGTCCAGCCCACCGTAGGCGACGACCGCGCGCTCGAGCCCAAGCGTGACCGCGCGCTCGTCTTTCATGTCGCATCTGATGCCGAGGAAATCCTTGCGCCGGAATAGCTGCTCGATCGCGGGATCGATATCCAGACCGACCACGGCCGCGCCGCGCGCCAGCAGAGATTCGACGCAGGCCTTGCCGATGCCGGACGCGGCACCGGAAACGAGGGCGATTTCGCCAGCGAAAAGGGGCTGCGCGCCTTCTTTTTTCAGCTTGCGCTGTTCCAAGTCCCAGTATTCAACCTGGAACAGCTCGCGGGCGGACAGGGCGCAATATCCGCCCAGAGCCTGCGAGCGCTGCATGACTCGCATGCTGTGACGATAAATATCCGCGACTATCGCTGCATCATTCGCGGTGCCGCCCGCCACGACTAGGCCGAACGCCGGATCGAGCGCGACGCGCGGCGCAGGATCAAGCCTCGGCGTTGCGCCGGTCGCGTGCGGCGCCTGCTCATCGCAAAAAGACCGGTAGTCGCGCACATAGGCGTCCACGTCCGTGCCGAGCATGGGCAGGCGCTTGGTCCAGATGACGTGGTCTGGCGTGATCGGCCCTTGCTGCGAGAGCTCGCGCAGGTCCCCACGCTGAGCAAAAGCCAGCGTCTCCTCGTCGGAAAGCGTCGCCATGATCACCGGCGCGCCTGCGGCGTCCGACAGTTTGCGGCGCAGCTGCGCTTGCCGCAGCATCTCGACATTGGCCGGCCTCGCGCGAGGCACCGGGAAATCCCAGGCGCCCTGTGCTTTCAGGTAATCTTCAGCGCGGCCTACCAGTTTAATCATGCGCTCGTAGGATTGCCTGGCGCTATCTCCGAACGAGAAAATTCCATGGTTCATCAGCACCAAACCGACGGTGTTGGCACTGGATTGGCGCGAATACTCGCGCGCACAAGACTTCGCGAGACCGAAGCCAGGCTTCACGTAAGGGACGATAACAACCGTATCGCCATAGATTTCGCGGATGCGGCGTTCCGCTTCAGGAGCATCGGTGACGGCCAGGACCGCATCGGCATGCGTGTGATCGACGTATTTGTGCGGCAGATAGGCGTGTAGCAGGGTTTCAATCGAAGGCGTCGGCGCTGGATGTTTCAGAGCGCAGACAGCCAATTCGTTCGCCAACTGCGCGTCAGATAGGGTCGCCAGTAGCGCCAGCCGTCGCACATGGTCCAGCGACAACAGGGCGAATCCTGCCGCGTCGATGGTTTCAAGATCGCAGCCACTCCCTTTGATGTAGAGGGCGTCTTGGTCCTCACCGAAGAGGTTCTTCTCTACCGCTTTGACGGACGTATTGCCGCCGCCATGCGACACGAGCGACTTGTCGCGCCCGAGCAAACGCGACGTGTAGATGCGCGGGCCCAGTTCGCCTCCGAATTGCGCCGCCTCGTCATCGTTCCACAGGCTCTGCATTTCCTTCCTCTTTTCAAACTTGATTCGCTTAGATGGCGCGATTTGGCGACACCGCCGGGCGCCTCTCGAGCAATGCCCTGAGCTAACGTGCCGGCCAAGCCGACCGGGACCGTGGCGCCATGTCCGGATACATGCGGCTCAAACCCTCGCGACTCGCCTCGGCGACGCCGCGCTCGGTGATAAGGCCGGTGACGAGGCGGGCTGGCGTGACATCGAAGCCGTAGTTGGCCGCCCGGCTGCCGGTCGGCAGGATATCGACCGTCGCCAATGCGCCGTCGCTTATCCGCCCCGTGACATGCGACAATTCGCGCGCGTCGCGCTCCTCGATCGGGATTTCCCTGACGCCGTCGCTAAGCGTCCAGTCGATCGTCGTGAAAGGCAGCGCGACGTAGAAGGGGACGCCGTTGTCTTGCGCGGCGAGCGCTTTCAAGTAGGTGCCGATCTTGTTGCACACGTCGCCGGTCGCGGTGGTGCGGTCGGTGCCAACGATGACCATGTCGACGAGGCCGTGCTGCATGAGATGACCGCCGAGGTTGTCGGCGATCACCGTGTGGTCGACGCCGTGCTGCCCAAGCTCGAACGCCGTCAGGCTGGCGCCCTGATTGCGAGGCCGCGTCTCGTCGACCCAAACATGGACGGGAATTCCCGCTTCGAAGGCCATGTAGATCGGCGACAGCGCGGTACCCCAATCGATGCAGGCGAGCCAACCGGCGTTGCAATGAGTCAAGACATTGAAGCGATCGGGCTTGCCCTTCTTTTCCCAAAGCTGACGAATGATTCCTAGGCCATGCCGTCCAATCGCCATACACGTCTCGACGTCTTCGTCGCAGATCGTGGCGGCGCGGCGATAGGCGAGCCCCATGCGCTCGGATGGCGCGACCTTCTCGAGTCGACCTCGCAGATCGTCGAGCCCCCAGCGCAGGTTGATCGCCGTCGGCCGAGTTCCCAGCAGCCCGGCGTACGCTTTGGCGAGGTTCGCGTCCGACGGGTCTTCG
>Ga0182014_10006573_pt1 | contig 12442 bp, 7 predicted proteins | sample 612S2DmetaG_FD_120489 | JGI IMG/M metagenome (GOLD analysis project Ga0182014, IMG submission 120489) | Permafrost microbial communities from Stordalen Mire, Sweden - 612S2D metaG | ecosystem: Environmental > Terrestrial > Soil > Wetlands > Permafrost | place: Sweden: Stordalen | collected... | reverse complement strand
CACCATGCTGGACGACTCGCAGGCCACCTTCGGAGAAGGAACGCCGTACGAGTACACGCCGCATAACTTTCAGGGCGAGAGCTACGGCGTAATCACGGCGCGCTACGCGTTGATGCGATCGGACAACGTCGCGACCATCAAGCTGGCCATGATGGTGGGTCTCGATCGCGTGGCCGCGCTGGCACGTGCAGCGGGCGTGAAGAGCGCGCAGGGCACGCCGTCCATGGCCATCGGCTCCTACGACGCCACGCCGCTCGATATGGCCGGGGCCTACACCGTGTTTACCAACGGCGGCATGCACATCGATCCCTGGATGCTGGCCAGCGTGCGCACGCCCACCGGCGACATCATCGAAGACTACACGCCCGCCACGCGCCAGGTGCTCGACCCGCGCGTCGCCTATCTCACAACAAACATGATGGAGGCGGTGATGAACGGCGGCACGGCCGCGGGCGTGCGCGGCATGGGCTTTACGGCGCCGGCTGCGGGAAAAACCGGCACCGATCACGACGCGTGGTTTGCCGGTTACACCAGCAGTCTGCTCTGCATTGTGTGGGTGGGCAACGACGATTACACCCCACTCGATCCGGAAAATCGCGGCCGCATCCAGGGCGCGCAGGTGGCCGCGCCCATCTGGGCAGCGTTCATGAAAAAAGCCATCCTGTTGCCGCAGTACTCCGACACCAACGAGTTCACGCCGCCCGATGGCGTGCAGATTATCACTCTCGACAAGAACACCAACCTGCTGGCCGACAGCACCTGCCCCGCGGATTACTCCGCGGCCTTCCTCGACGGCACCGCGCCCACCGACACCTGCGACCACAAGGGCATGGGCGGCGAAGACCACCGCAACATCCTGCAGAAGATCTTCGGCATTGGCAAACCGTCGAATTAGCGCCTGCGCGCAGGCTTTACTGTCGCACGCCGCGGCCGCTGCTTTGCCAAGACCGACCGGATCACGAGAGTTCCTTTCCCCGTCGTAGGCAGCGGTGCTTTGCCTTGTGCAATCGCCGCGCGAATCAGAGCTTCCACCTCGGGCTTGTCCAGATCGCGCGCACTCGCGAGCCGGATGAATCGATTCTGACTCCCGCCGCCCAGCAGGATTCCCGCTGGATCGGGAAGCGTGGAACCGTAATAAAATGCGAGCCGCACGCCGTGGGCGTCGGCCACCAACTGAGTAAAACAGTCCGACGGCCGCAGGGTTGAGCTGTAACCGATGACGAAGAAGTTGTAGTTGTCGTAGACGAGCTCGTTCGCCGTGGGCAGCCGTTTGCGCAGATCAGCCCGCACCGCACGAATTGCCTTGGACATCTCCGGCGTGAACTTGTCGATACATCCGGCAAGTTGGTCTTCCGCGTTGTTATCGTGGGAAGGTGCACGTGTCTTCATCTCACCTCCTATTGGGGGCCCTGTTCCTTTCAAGTTCCCTCTACATCCGATCCATCCGGCATTGGCTGGCAACGCGGGCACCAGAAGGTGACGCGCGCATCCGCGCCCTGGATGCGGCGGCGGATGCCTTCGCCACAACGCCGGCAGGGCTCTCCTTGACGCCCGTACACCCACAGGCTCTCGCTAGGATCGGAAGCATGAGTCGTCCGCCGTTGCTGCCCGCGATAGGTCACAATCATGTCGCCTGAATCCTCGAGCACATTGGCCCGGAGCAGCTTTTGCGCGCTGGCAATGGCCGCCGCGGCCTCATCGCGGGTCAGAGTTCCGACTGCGCGGAATGGGTTCATGCCGTTGACGAAACAGATCTCCGATTTGGAGACGTTGCCCACGCCGGCCAGCACCGATTGATTCAGCAATGCGTCGGCGATGGCTTCGTCTGGGCGGGCCATCAGCCTTTCCAGCGCCGCAGCGGCGTCGAACTCCGTGCGCAGCAGATCGTTCTCAGGGACGGCGACGCGCAGATCGCGATCAAGGGACTGTTGAGTATGCATGCGCGCCACGGGCACGCGAAAGCCGATGGCCTGGTACTCTGCGTTCTCGATCACGATGCGCATGTGGATGTGCGCAAGCTGCCAGCGCTCGCCGCGGCGGTAAATGTGCCAGCGTCCGTTCATCAGCAGATGCGAGGCCAGGATGCCGCCGCCGGAAAAATGCACCAGCAGCCATTTGCCGCGTGCCTCCACGCGCTCCACCGTCTGCCCGGCAATCGGCGTGTCGTCATCGAAGCGCATCAGCCACGGAAACGTGGAGCGAAACGCGGTCACAGGCTTGCCCTCGAGCGCGCGGCCCAGGTTGCGTGCGGTGCGAAAAATGGTGTCGCCCTCCGGCATGTTCTATTGCACCTCGGGCCGGGGTGGCTGCGCTTGCGCCACCGGCAAATGAATTCTTCGCAGGTGCATGCCGAGCGGGCCGGGATGAAAGCCCGCATTCATGAGGAACCGCGCCATGAAGTGCGTGCCTACCGGCTGGCCGTTGATGGTCGTGATCAGTACACCCTCGTGGCTGTGAATGTGCATTCGCGCCTGGCCGCGCGTGCACAGGAAATGCGCCAACCCCGACGCCGTTTGCGAGCGCTCCGGCTCCTCGGCGGGCAAAAACACCAGCAGGTTGGGATTGCCGCGCTTGAGCCACGCCACCAGCCGGCCATTGCGCAGAATCACTTCCGCGTACGCCGCGCGCGTCAGCACGCGTGGCGCGCTTTCGGAATCTTCATCGGCAACCGGCAACTCCGGCCAGCGCAAAATCGAACCATAGGGGTTTGCCGGATCGGTGGCAGCCAACTGCACGAACTCCGGTTTCTCAAGAGGCGGCTCCGCGCGCAGCTGGCGCAGCAGATCCACGGCGGCGGGCAGCGCGAATTGCGCAGCGCCCAGGCCTCCGACGAAATATCCCCGGCGAATGCGGCCGCTTTCTTCGAGCGCCTTCAGCACATCGTAGACCGCGCTGAATCCGCCGGGCACATTTTCCGCCGCAACCGATTCGCGCAGCAGCACGCCGTAGCGATGGAGCAGTTGCAGGGCCAGTGCGTGGCTGCGCTCAGTGGCCGTTGGTTCCTCCCGTGCCCCATCCTTTCGCGCCCTTTGCGAAAGGGTGGGTGCTACCGGCAGCAGCGACCAACGCCCTTGCGCTGTCGGCGGCGTGGTGCGGCGCGAGCGGAAGACTGCGCCGGTCTGATAACGCCGCGGCGTGCGCGCGCTTTCGGGCCGGGCAATGTACGCGCGCAAAGCGTGCAGCGAGTCGTTGGTGATGAGCCCCCGCCACACCAGGCTCCAAAGCGCATCGATGGTCTCACCGGGATAGCCACCGCCCGCCGCCTGATGTAGCGGATCGAAAAAACTCGCGCCAGTGGATTCGAGCACTGCGAGCAGTTTTTCCTCGCGCTCGGTCAGCGGTTCGACTAACGGCCGCCTCTGCGCCAGCAGCGGCAGTTTGTCGGCAAGAAACAATGCGATGCGGCCGTCGCGCTCGCCAATCGGTTCCACTCCGGCCCACGCCACTTCGCCCGCGGCCACGAGCGTATCGAGTCCAGCAGGCGCGTAATCGGCAATGCGTGCGGGCAGAATCGAGGATTCAAGCAACGATGCAGGCAGTGGCGCGCCCTGCAGGTTCTCAATTGCGTCGAGCAGCGCATCGAGATGCGCGGTACCCGTCCGCCGGGGCGCGAGCAACCCCTGCCAGTGGGTGAGGAAGCGCGCCAGCGTGTGCTGCTCCACCGGTTCCACTTCGCGGCGCAACCGGGCCAGCGACTTTCGGCGAATCTGCCGCAGAATCTCCGCATCGCACCACTCGCGGTGAAGGCCTCCCGGCCGGAAGCCGCCTTCGAGCACGCGGCCTTCCGCTGCAAGCTGGCGCAGCACATGTTCCACCGCTTCCGCATCGAGTGCAAATCGATCCGCAGCCTCGCGCAGCGTGAATGGCCCATGCGTGCGCGCGTAGCGGCGTACCAGTTCGAGCACGGGATGCGCCACCGGCTCCAGCAGCGCAGTTGCCAGCCCCGGCGGCAAGGGGATGCCCAGCCCATCGCGGTAACGCGCGGCGTCCTCGGCGGCGATCAGCCGTTTTTCGCCGGCGATGCGCAGATCGAGCAAGCGCCGCGAGCGAATCAACCGGTCGACTTGCGTGAGCAGGTCCGGCGAAATCACGCGGCGCGCCAGCTCTTCGCGCGAAAGATCGCCCAATTTCAGGCACAGATCGTGCATGCCGTCTGCCGAGCGCGCGCGGAAGTTTTCCGCAAGGCTTTGCGCTGCCTCTTCCACTTCCGCGATAGCGTCCGCATCGAGCAATTCACGGAGATCGGTCTCGCCCAGCAGTTCGCGCAACTGATCCTGGTCGATGGTGAGCGCCTGGGCGCGGCGTTCGGCCAAGGGCGCATCGCCTTCGTACATAAAGTTGGCTACGTAGCTGAAGAGGAGCGACGAGGCAAACGGCGAAGGCTTGCGCGTTTCCACCACGTGCACGCGGAGTTGTCGCTGCTCGATGGCGCGCAGGGTTTCAACGAGCGCCGGCATGTCGAACACGTCGCGCAGGCACTCGCGATAGGCCTCGAGCAGCAGCGGGAACGAGGGATACCGCGAGGCCACGCTGAGCAGATCGTAGGAGCGTTTGCGCAGTTGCCACAGCGGCGAGCGCTGATCGGCGCGGCGGCGCGGCAGCAGCAACGCGCGGCCCGCAGCCTCGCGAAAGCGTCCTGCAAACAGCGCCGTCGAGCCCAACTGGCGCAGCACCAACTGCATGGCTTCGGCGGACTCGACGAGAATCCAATCCGAATCGGGCGGCTCGTCGGTGTCAGGAAAGCGAAGCACGAATCCGTCGTCGCCCCAAAGTGTCTCCACCTCCGGCCCGCCGGCGGCGCGAATGCGCGCGCTCACCGCCATGGCCCAGGGAATGTGGATGCGGCTGCCGAAAGGCGTGAGCACGCACACGCGCCAGTCACCCAGCTCGTCGCGGCATCTTTCAACCACAATTGTCCGGTCGTCGGGGACCTGCCCGGTCGATTCGGCTTGGTCGGCGAGAAAGCGCAGCAGATTTTCGGCCGCGCCGGGATCGAGATCGTGCTCGTTGACGAGCCGCGTAAGCGCAGCAGCCTGCGGCAATGCGCGCAGCTCGCGCACCATGGCGCCGATGCGCCGGCCAAACTCCAGAGGGCGTCCCGGCCCGTCGCCCTTCCAGAATGGCATCTTGCCCGGCTCGCCGGGCGCGGGCGTCACCAGCACGCGGTCGTGCGTGATGTCGGTGATGCGCCACGTGGACGCGCCGAGGATGAAGGTCTCGTTGGGGTGCGATTCGAACACCATCTCTTCATCGAGCTCGCCCACGCGCACCGATTTGCCCTCAGTAAACGCAAGGAAGACGCCGTAGAGACCGCGGTCGGGAATGGTTCCGGCGTTGAGAATGGCAAGGCGCGCCGCGCCGTCACGCGCCGTGACCACGTTGCGCACGCGGTCCCACGTCAATCGTGGGCGAAGCTCGCCGAACTCATCGGATGGGTAGCGCCCGCTGAGCAGATCGAGCACGCCCTCGAAGGCCTTTCGCGAAAGCGAGCCAAACGGCGCCGCCCGGCGCACCAGGTCAAAAAGATAGTCGACGGGGACTTCGGGGGCGAGGGACTGAGGGACTAAGGGACTAGGGACTAGGGCTTGCGCAGTCGGGCTGCGTTCGGGAAACAAGCTGGGTTCATTAGTGTCGTGCTGTAAGGCTTTTTTTCTGATCCCTGATCCCTGATCCCTGTTCCCTGCTTTCTTGCTCCCTGCACTCGCGACGATCGCCACCAACTGCTGGCACAGCACGTCGAGCGGATTGCGCGGAAAGCGCGTGGACTCGATGTGCCCCTCGTGCATGGCGCGCGTCACGGCGGCGCAGGCTACGAGATCGGCGCGGTATTTGGGAAACAGAATCCCCTCGCTCACCGCATCCACGTGGTGGCCGGCGCGGCCGATGCGCTGCATGCCGCTGGCCACCGATGGCGGCGACTCGATCTGAATCACGAGATCCACCGCTCCCATGTCGATGCCCAACTCCAGCGTCGAAGTCGCGCACAGCGCGCGAATCTGTCCGGCCTTGAGCTGCTCCTCGATGACGGTGCGTTGCGCAGCGGCCAGCGACCCGTGATGCGCGCGGGCGATGGGTTCGCCGGCCAGGTCGTTGAGCGCTCCGGCCAGCCGCTCGGCGGTTTGGCGCGCGTTCACAAACAGAATCGTCGAGTTGCGCTCGCGAACGATCTCGAGCAGCCGCGGATGGATCGCGTTCCAGATGGAGACGCGGCGCGGCGTCTGCGACGCCGGCCCCGAAGGAATCTCCTCCATCTCACCGAGGCGCGCCATGTCCTCCACGGGAACCTCGATGCGCAGCTTGAGCTGCTTGAGCGCAGAGGCATTCACGATGGTGACTGGCCGATAGCGCAATACGCCGGAATCGGCGATCTCGCTCAAGTCGGCACTGTCATCCTGAGCGACCGAAGCGGCAGCCGAGGGAGTCGAAGGATCTGCGGTTGCTTTTCGCCGATTCCCCGAAAATGCATGGTCTTTCGCCGCAGCCGCATCTGCGGAATCGCCTCTAGCCGAATCATCGGCAGTAGCGGAATGCCCCGCCGACTCGCTGACCTGCTGACTTGCTGACTCGCTTTTCTCCGTTCGCTCAACCTCAATGCCACCCAGAAACCGCGCCACTTCTTCGAGCGGCCGCTGCGTGGCAGACAGACCGATGCGCTGTAGAGGCTTCCCCGTCAGCGCCGCCAGCCGTTCCAAAGTCAGAGAAAGGTGCGCGCCGCGTTTGGTGGGCACCAGCGCATGAATCTCGTCGATGATGACGGTCTCTACCGTGCGCAGCGCCTCGGCCGCTTGCGACGTCAGCAGCAGATAGAGCGATTCGGGCGTGGTGATGAGAATGTCGGCAGGATGGCGCGCGAAGCGGGCGCGCTCGCGTTGCGGCGTGTCGCCGGTGCGCACGCTGATTTCCGGCTCATGGAACGCGACGCCCATGCGCCTCGCCATGTTGGCCATGCCGGCCAGCGGCGACCGCAAATTCCGCTCCACGTCCACGGCCAGCGCCTTCAGCGGCGAGACATAAATGATGCGGCAACCGCGCCGGTCCTTCTGATCCCTGACCCCTGATCCCTGATCCCTGTCTTCCAGCATCAGCCGGTCCAGGCACCACAAAAACGCGGCCAGCGTCTTGCCGGTGCCGGTCGGCGCCAGGATCAGCGCACTCTCTCCGCGCGCAATGACCGGCCAGCCCAGACGCTGCGGCGCCGTGGGCGCGTCGAAGACCGCCCTGAACCACGCTGCGGTCACCGGGTGAAAACAGGCCATGGCATCGGCCGGCGTTTTCGGATTGGGCGTTTCGGAGGACATGCGGCTCCTTCGAGAGTACCGCAACCGCCTAGGCGAAGACAAAGCGAAGAGTCCGATTATGCGCTGATAAGCAGATTCGTGAAGTTCCTGTTGCGAAATAGCGAAATCGGTGTACAAGATTGACTAAACAATCTAGGGCGAAACTTGGCGAGTTTATATGCGACTCATCGCGGTAAGGAGCAACAAATCATGAAGGAAAACAACCTTGCATCGCGGAAAACCGAACATTCAAGTATCTGGGAACGAATCACAGCGATGGCTACTCTGGTTATTGCAGTCGGCGGATTAGGTGCTTTGATATTCGCTTGGTTTCAGATTCGTGAGATGCGCGACGAGGCTCGGGTTCAGCGCCTAACTGAGCTCGTAGATAAATATGACGGCACAGACCGCGTCGCGCTCAGGAGATCGCTCGCATTGAAGCGAATAGACCAAACCCAGAAGCGCTTACGTCCTCTCGATATCAATGACGCTCCGATTGAGCTTTATGACGAGCTGGACTTCTGTGACGATCTCGGCATTCTTACAGAGCGAGGCTATTTAGATCGCCACGATGTTTGGAGTGAGTTCAGTAACTGGCTCTTCTATCTGTACGCAGATGCGCGTCCTCTCTTGGACGCCGAACAGAAGGACAGTCCGGCTGAATATCGCGAATGTACAAATTTGGTGGAGAGCATTCGTCCCATAGAACGGCAAGAGGACGCAGGATCTGATGATCATCCAACTGAGGAGGAACTCTATAACGGTTATCTGGGGGACATTGAGCAACCGGGGCAACCAGCAGGTATGGTAAGAGGGCCGAAAAAAAGCAATGCAGCTCCAAAGTGAGACGCAAGACTGGCACTGGAACAATCTGTGAGCGGTTTCCGTTGCCTACTCCCTATTTCCCTGCCTTTTGACCCCAGCGCGCCACGCTGAACTGCGCTCCGGCAAAGAGGATCAGCCCCGAAATATACGCCCAGAACAGCAAGCTCACGGAAACATAGAACGGGCCGTACATGCTCAGATCGATGTGAGGAATTGCCAGGGCAAAGAGGAACCGCGCGATCAACCAGATGATGCCCGTGATGATCGATATGCGCAAAACCGGCCGCCAGGGCACCTTGCGGTTGGGGAGCACGTAATAGACCGAGAAAAGGAACAGGATCGCCGCAGCGCCGCTGGAGACCGTTAGGCAAACAAAGGTGATTCCATTGGAAGTCCAGACGATGAAGCCATTCGTGCTGTGGAAGGAAACGAAGGCGAGGGCGTCTTTCACCCCCACAGTTACGCTCATGCTGAGGAGCGCGAGCGCGGCCATCAGAATCGCCAACCCGAAGGCGATGGTCTGGTTGAAGAGGTAGTTGCGGCTCTTGGCCACGCCCCATGCTTGATTGAGGGCCACCTCCAAAGGCAAGAAAATCCCCGTGCAGGCGATGAGAATCATCACCAGCGAAAGGGCCTGCGCGCTCTTGTGGTGCAGTAACGGCAGAACGGCTTCTTTGAAGATGGTGTCTACCAGCCAGTCCTGCTGCTTGGCTGCGGAAGGAAGATAGTAATTCACCATTTGGTCGACCACGCCCTTCATGACTTGCGAATGAAAGACCGAGAGCGCAAGGGTGTACAGCAGCACCGCGAAGGGAATGAAAGAGATGATGGCGTTGGCCGCCACGCTGAACGCGAAGGTGTGCACCTCGCTATCGAGCAGGTAGGCGACGAGCGCCGTGCCACTCCGGCGCCAGAGGTACCATTTCGACTTGGTGGCCGGCTCCGGAGGACCCTTGGCTGCGGCTGCAAGCGTTGCGCCGGCGTCGCGGGCTTCTTCGAGAGCGGAGTGTGAGTCTTCGGCCAACGGTCGATTCCTTTCCTTGAGCTTGTTCCTGTTTCAGGTCTCTTACTGTTTGATGCGCTGTGCCGGGTGGCGCTCTTTCAAGGATAGCTCGAACGTCCGGTCTGCCTGTGCGGCGCGGCTGCAAGGGTGGCGAAAGTGCCGGACGCATTCAGATCCCAGGCTCGCTCCGGATGGCTTACGTGCGGAGCTTTGCCAGCGCCCATTGCGCGGCCGTGCGCAAGCCCTCGTCGCTGGCCGCGGCCCACTCTTCAAGTTTCGCCGCGAACTGGCCGAGTCCGCTGTTGCCCATGGCGACGGCCACGTTGCGCCGCAAGCCCCAGAATCCCGCGCGGCGCACCGGCGAGCCGTTGAACTCCCGCTCGAAGGACGGCTCGTCGAGGGCCGCGAGCCAATCGAGTGCGGGATTGATGAGTTCTGGCCGCGGCTCGAGCTCCGGATCGACAACGATCGGTCCCCCCAGCTGCGCCTTGCCCAGCGCCTTCCCATTCCATGGGCACACATCCTGGCAGATGTCGCATCCGAAAACCTGCCGGCCGATGCCCGGCATCAACTCCTCGGCAATCGGCCCCTTGTGCTCGATGGTCAGGTAGGAGATGCAGCGCCGTGCGTCCATTTGGTAGGGCACATCGAGCGCATGGGTCGGGCAGGCCTCTATGCAGCGCCGGCAGGTGCCGCAATGATCCTTCACCTCTTCCGGCGTTTTGCTTTTTGGGCTGACTTCGAGCGACGTCAACAGCACCGCCAGAAATCCCCACGAGCCCAGCTCCGGATGGATCAGGCACGTATTTTTGCCCGCCCATCCCAGCCCGGCCGCCACGGCGAGCGCGCGTTCCACCACCGGGCCCGTGTCCACATAGCAGCGCGACTCGAACTCACCCATCTCGGCGTGCAGCCGCGCCTCCACATTACGCAGCCGCTTGAGCAGCACCTTGTGATAATCGCTCGGCCGCCGCTCGCCCTTCGCTTCAACGCCGCTGGGCAACACCCTGCTTGGCAACACACGACTTGTCCAGGCATACCGCGCAATCCACGCGCTCCCGCGCTTTGGCGTTTTGGTTGAGAGTGGTGCGGCGGGGTAGAGGTAGCTGGCAAAGCACACCAGTGCCGAGCGCGCCCAGGGGAAGGGAACGCGCACACGCTCCCGCGTCATCCGTCCGTCTTCGCCGGTCCGCGCCAGGTAGCGCATGGTTCCCGCGCGTCCGGCGCGCACCCACGCGGCAAACCGCTCCGCATCCCGTTCCTCGGCCGCATAGGGAATTGCCACCAGGCCGGCCTCGGTAAACCCTGCAGCCAGAGCTAGTTCGCGCGCCGCATCCCGCCCGACTGCCCGGCCGGCCTCCGATGCTGGCGCACCCATGGAACCGGAATGTGCTTCTTCGCGTATCAACTGATGAGCCGATCGATTCTCGCTTTTGGGGTCCCGCTATTGGGTCTCGCCATTTGGCCCTTGCAATTTCAGCATATCTTTCGCGCGAGCGCCACCAACGTGCTCTGCGCGATTGCCGGAACGAACGATTCCGCTACGGAGGTTCCATGACCACTTCAAATTCTTCTCAAATCGCTGCACCTCTCCCCATTCTGGAAATGGCCGAACTGGTGCGCGGCAACGAACAGTTGTTGCTTGAGCGCTTCCAGCCGCTGGTGCGCCGGCAAAACGTTACACTCGATCTCGAGAACATCGAGCGCATCGATGCCGCCGGTCTCGCCGCGCTCATCACGCTTTATTGCGATGCGTGCCAGGCAGGCTACCGGTTCGGCATCTCGAATCCATCGCCGCGTGTCCGGGAAATCCTTGCTCTCGTCGGGTTGGACGCGCTCCTTGTGTCCCAAAATGCGGAGGAAGCTGCCTATCTCGGGACGCAACTCGAGGAAACGGCGGCCTGATTTCCCCGAAATCCCGCCGGAAACCGCGCCGAACCACCGGTTTCGTATCAAATTGCAATACGTCGTGCCTGCCCTTGGAATTACCCTCTGCACCCTCGCGCATCCCCTGTGACCCGAAGCACAGGCACCTCTACCCCGCGGACGGTATTCCTAATTGGGACACTACCTGCCTGGCGCAGTCCCATTTTTTGAGGGTTTCGCTCGCTCAGCCTGTTTTGCCGCTTCCAGTTGGCGCGCTGGGCCTGCGTTCCGTTACCCTTGCATATGGACCGCGAAGCGGAATCCTACGATGGAGATTTGATCTAATGACTCAAGCTGTATTGGAACAACCGCTCGCCGATGCGAGCTCAAGTTCAACTGAACAGTATGTCTTTTTCTTTGGCGGCGGCAAGGCCGATGGCAACGGAAAAATGAAGGATGTGCTGGGCGGCAAAGGCGCCGGTCTGGCCGAGATGACCAACGCGGGTCTGCCGGTCCCTCCCGGATTCACCATCCAGACTGAGGCCTGTCGCGAATACATGCGCGGCAAGCTCAGCCCGAAGATCGACCAGGAGATGCTCGCGGCGCTTGCCAAGCTCGAGAAGCTGCAGGGCCAAAAGCTCGGCGCGGGCGAGAATCCGCTGCTGGTTTCGGTCCGCTCCGGCGCCAAGTTTTCCATGCCCGGCATGATGGACACGATTTTGAACCTGGGCCTCAACGATCAGGCTGTTGAAGCGCTGGCCAAGCGCAGCGATAATCCCCGCTTTGCATACGACTCCTACCGCCGTCTTATCCAGATGTTCGGCGACGTGGTTCTGGACATTCCCAAGAAGAAATTCGAGCACATTTTCGACGGCGTAAAAGCTGCGAAGAAGGTGAAGTTCGATTACGATCTCCAGCCCGATGCGCTCAAGAAGATCATCGAAGAGTACAAGAAGCTGGTTGGTAAGGAGACGGGCAAGGACTTCCCGCAGAATCCGCTGGAGCAGCTCTCCGCCGCCCGCGACGCCGTTTTCAGGAGCTGGCAAAACGAGCGCGCCAAGACCTATCGCCGCATCAACCACATCGACGACTGGCTCGGCACCGCGGTCAACGTGCAAGCCATGGTCTTCGGCAACCTGGGCGAGAACTCCGGCACCGGCGTGGGCTTCACGCGCAATCCCGCCACCGGCGAGCACGTGTTCTTCGGCGAGTACCTGATGAATGCGCAGGGCGAGGACGTGGTTTCAGGCGTGCGCACACCGCTCTCCATCAGCGAGCTTGAGAAGGCCATGCCCAAGGTCTACGACCAGCTGAAGGACATCACGCGGCGCATGGAAAAGCACTATCGCGACATGCAGGACTTCGAGTTCACCATCCAGGATGGCAAACTCTACATGCTGCAGACGCGCAACGGCAAGCGCACCGGCCTGGCCGCGGTCCGCGTCGCCATCGACATGGTGCGCGAGGGCCT
>Ga0182014_10006571_pt1 | contig 12443 bp, 9 predicted proteins | sample 612S2DmetaG_FD_120489 | JGI IMG/M metagenome (GOLD analysis project Ga0182014, IMG submission 120489) | Permafrost microbial communities from Stordalen Mire, Sweden - 612S2D metaG | ecosystem: Environmental > Terrestrial > Soil > Wetlands > Permafrost | place: Sweden: Stordalen | collected... | reverse complement strand
CGTTTGCGTCCGCAGCATCCAGTACAACCGCACCACCAGCTTGCGCGCGATCGCCACCTTGGCGACCCCGTGGTGCTTCTTGCGGGCCAGGCGCTTATACGCCCGCGCCCACTCCGCATCTCCTTTCACCGCGCTGGCAGGGGCGCGGCAACTGGCGCGACCTCCGTACCGTCTTCACTGCCACAGGCCTATTTCCGCGCAAACCCCACAAGAAAGCAGCAACGTAGACGCGATTTCTTGCTCGCGCTTACCACACGTCGCACCGCTTGTCGGCGGGGCGCACCATGGCCGAGTCCGCCTTGCAGCTAAACGCTTCCTGAAACTGCGGCAGATTCGAGAGCGGCCCAATCACGCGGTATTTCCCGATGGGGTGCGGATCCGATTGCATCATGACTCTTTGTTCTTCAATGCGGATGGCATCTCCCCGCCACTGTCCCCATGCGACGAAGAATTGCTGTTCAGGAGTGAAGCCGTCGATGTCCGGCGGGCGCGGTTTCCCTTCAAGCGACTTCTCGAAGGCGAGGAATGCGACCTTTGCGCCGCCCAAGTCGCCGATGCTTTCCCCCAGCACCAGTTTGCCGTTGTGGTGGACGCCGGGTTCGATGAAGTAATTGTCGAACTGGTCGACGACGCACGCGCCACGCTGCTGGAACTGCTTCAGGTCGTTGTCGGTCCACCAGTTCCGCAGCCTTCCCCGGTAGTCATACTGCGCACCTTGATCGTCGAAGCCATGCGATATTTCGTGGCCAATCACCACTCCGACCGATCCATAGTTCACCGCGTCGACGGCATTGTTATCAAAGCCCGGAGGCTGCAGAATGCCGGCGGGAAAGACGATCTCATTCCACAACGGATTGTAATAAGCATTCGACGTGGGCGGCGTCATGCCCCAGCGGCCGCGATCGACCGGCTTGCCGATCGTCTCGCGATCGTCTTCCACAACAAAACGCCGGCTGGCGAGATAATCCTCAAAAAAAGCGTCCCGGCGAATGTCAACCTTGCTGTAATCCTTCCACCTGTCGGGATAGCCGATCTTGGGATTAAAGGTCGCGATTTTGGCCATCGCCCGCTCTTTGGTCTCGTCGCTCATCCACGGACGGCTGAGAATGTCGTCTCGCATGGCGAGCAGAATGTTGCGCACCATCTCCTGCGCCCGCGCTTTGGCCTCAGGGGGAAAGTACTTCTCGGCATACTTCTTGCCCAGGGCTTCGCCGAGGAATTGGTCAGTCGATTCCACGCAGCGCTTCCAGCGCGGTTTCATCTCCGCTTGCCCGCGCAAATACTTGCCGAAGAAGGCAAAATCTTCTTCCACGATGGGAGCGGAGAGAGCCAAAGCGGATGAGTTCAGCGCCTGCCACTTGAAATAAACCTTCCAGTCGGCCAGGGAAGTCTGCTGCAACTGCCGGTCGAATTCCTGCAGGTATTTGGGTTGGTCGACGTTGAGATCAACGTCCTGGGCCAGTTGATTGTGTTTAAAGTAGCCTGCCCAGTCAAAATGAGGGGCGAGCGCCTGCAGTTGGACAAATGTCGAGTTGTGGTCAGTGGCGCTGGGATCGCGAAGGGCGACGTTGTCTAAAGAAGCTTCCGCGAACTTGGTTTCCATCGACATCACGGTCTGCGCGCCCGCTGCCGCCGATTTCTGGTCCCAGCCCACCAGGGCAAACATCTTGGCAACATGCTCGACATACTTTTCGCGGGCTTCCTTGAAGCGGGCATCCGGCTTCAGATAGTAATCGCGATCGGGCAGCGAATAGCCGCTGGCGCCAAGATCCGCCAGCACCCAGGTGGGCTTGTGGGGATCGGTCGAACTGGAGAGATTAAAGGGCACGGCGATCATAATGTCGTGCATATCGGCAAGCATCGGTTGCAGACCGTTGTTGTCCTTGACGGCATCGATCACGGCGAACCACTTTTTCAGCGGCTCGATGCCGCGGGCGTTGACCTTGGACTCATCCATGCAGGCGCCGTAGTAGTCGCCGATGATTTGTTCCGTGCTTCCCTTCGCCGCAGTCTTGTCTTGCTGCGCGGCCTCGAGTACCTCTTTCAGTTTGTCCTTGGTGGTTTCGCCCGACTCCCAGCGCTTGCTCCAGCGCACCATGGATGCGGGGATGGGATGGTTCGCGCGCCAGGTGCCATTGGCGAATTCGTAGAAGTCGGTGCAGGGATCGACTTTCCGGTCAAGGTCGGTTACGTCGATGCTGTGCAGCGCGGCAGTTTGGGAAAGCAACAATTGCGAAAGCAAAAAGACGGATAACAAAGCTTTGAGAATGCGCATGAAAGCTCTTTTCTCCGGGAGTCCCGGTTGGCGCTGGATGTCTGCGCTTGCCATTTTAGACGGAGCGGAGGCTGGTTGGGGAGTCTATTGAGCCCAATCTTATTTCGGCGCGGTTTTCACCACTCGCGCCTTCTTATAATTTTCTCTGTCAGGATTGTCCCGCGCTTGCCTGGGCTCGAACGTGCGGTTCGGGATTGTCGCCTCGCAGTTTGCCGGCAACTTTGTCAACCGCTAAAGGCTTGCTGAAGTAGTAGCCTTGGATTTCGTCACACTGATGTGCCCGCAAGAACGACATTTGTGCTTCGGTTTCGACGCCCTCGGCAATCACCTTGAGATTGAGGCTCTTTGCCATGCTGATGATTGCGGTTGTGATCGCCGCGTCGTCAGCATTCACGGCAACATCTCGAACAAACGAACGGTCGACTTTGAGCTTGCTGACCCGGAACTGCCTCAAATAGCTAAAACTGGAATAGCCAGTCCCGAAGTCGTCAATCGCGAGTGTCAACCCCATGGCCTTTAATTCCTGAAGAACGGAGAGCGTCACGTTGGCATTGGCCAGCAAAAGGCCCTCTGTGAGTTCCAGTTCGAGGTATTGCGGGGCGAGGCCAGTCTCGTGCAGCACCCGTCGAATGAGTTCGCAGAAGTCCTCCTGACGAAATTGGACCGCGGATACGTTTACGGCTATCGACACTGCGGGAAGCCCTTCGTCCTGCCATTTCCGGGCCTGCAAGCATGCCGTCCTGAGCACCCATTCACCGATTGGGATGATCAGTCCGCTGTTCTCAGCAATTCGTATGAACTTGTCAGGCGGCACGAGGCCCAATTCCGGGTGTTGCCAGCGGAGCAGTGCTTCCAACCCGGTGATCCGTCCCGTGGCCATATCCATCTGCGGTTGATACATCAGAAAGAATTCTCTCTTCTCCAGTGCCAGTCGCAAGCTGTTCTCCAAGGTCAATCGCTCCACCACTTGAGCATTCATGTCTGCGGTGAAAAACCGAAGGTGGTTCCGTCCGTTTTCCTTGGCGGAATACATGGCCGCATCGGCGTTTTTGATCAGAGCTTCGCCGTCCGTGCCGTGTTCCGGGAAAATGCTGATGCCCAGGCTGCAAGTAATGCCCAGCGAATGACCTTGAACCACGAATTCAGCCGCCATTTTCTCCATGAGCCGCTCAGCGGCAACTGCAGCGTCAGCTACCTCCCTTACACGAGTGAGCACAATGAGAAATTCGTCTCCGCCTAGCCGCGCCACCGTGTCTTGTTCACGCGCCCATCCCTTAAGCCGCTCTGCAACCTCCTGCAGCACAAAGTCGCCGAGCGCGTGTCCGAGCGAGTCGTTGATGTCTTTGAAACGATCGAGATCGAGGAACAGAAGCGCAACCTTATCTTTTTGCCGACGGGCACTGGCCAGTGCCTTTGACAATCGATCTTGCAGGAGAGTCCGGTTGGGCAGCCCGGTAAGAGCATCGTAATAGGCGAGGTATTGTACTCGTTCTTCGGCGACTTTGCGGTCCGTAATGTCTTCGTAGGTTCCAAGGACGCCGTTCACGTTGCCCTCCCGGTCCCACAGCGGTATTTTGCTGGTCCAGAGCCATACCCGCCCTCCGCCGGGCCGGTCCTGTATTTCTTCAAAGCCAAGCTTTGCCGATCCTTGTTCCATGACCAGCTTGTCATCGGCGCGATAAGCTTCAGCCGTGTCCCTCCAGGCGAGGTCAAAATCGCTTTTGCCGATGATCTCCGCCGGATCGTTTAGACCAGCGTCTGTCGCAAGAATCCGATTGCAGCCCAGGTAGGTGCAGTTCCGGTCCTTCCAAAAGACGCGCTGAGGAATGGTGTCCAGGATGGTCTGAAGCATGTGGTGTGCCCGGTACAGTTCCTCTTCCGCCCGCTTGCGCTCGGTAATGTTGTCAAAAGTGGCAACAAAGCATCCGTTTCCCGTACCATAGGCTGAGATGGAGAACCACATCCCCAAGCCTTTAATTTCGATCTCGAATCTCTCTGGCTCATCGGTCACCGTCACTCGGCCATATCTCTCAAACAGCTCTGGCTGTGACTCGCCCCCCGGGATGAGTTCGGTAAATCTTTTGCCCACCACGTTTTCCAAACCGGTCAATTTTCCAAATGCACTGTTCACCGCGAGATAAACAAAATCGATCGGACGGCCACGCTGGTCAAAAAGCATCTCGCAGCATGCGAAACCCTCCAACATGTTTTCAAACAGCGAGCGATACCGTCTTTCGCTTTCTGCCACCGCATCTTGCGCTCGCATGCGCTCCGTAATGTCCTGCTTGATGGCGATGAAGTGGGTGTAGGCCGCAGTGCCGGGGTCATGGGTCACCGGGGTGATCGTCATCTCTTCGATGTAGGTTGTTCCATCTTTCCGCCGGTTGATGATCTCGCCTTGCCAGACCTTGCCTGATGAAATCGTGGTCCAGAGCTTGGCATAATAACCATTGGGTTGCACTCCGGATTTCAACAGGCGAGGATTCTCGCCCAATACTTCTTCCTTGCTGTAGCCGGTCATGGTCGCAAACGCCTGATTTACCCAGACGATTGTTCCCTGCCGGTCCGTAATCACGATTCCGTTTGCCGCCGCTTCCAACGCGGCTGACAGCAAGTGCAACTGTTTTTCTGTACTCGTGTGATCGGTCACATCGCGTGCAATTCCCGATACCCCGACAACTTGCCCAGCCGCGTTTCTGATTGCAGAAATCGACAGAGACACATCTATGATCGTGCCATCCTTGGTGATGCGTTGCGTGTCAAACCGCTCTATGGTTTCGCCATTTGCAATCCTTTGCAAAAAAGCCTGAGCCTTCTTACGCTTCTCTTGCGGATAACAAAACGAAATGTGGCGACCCAGAGCCTCGGCAGCGGAATAGCCGTAAATCCGCTCCGCTCCGCGATTCCAGCTGCTTACGGTGCCGTCAAGATCCGTGCTAATGATGGCATCGTCCGATTGTTGCACGATGGTCGCGAGCCGCAGAATCTCCTCTTGCGCCGCCTTTTGCCGCCGATGAACGATGAAGGTGATGCAGAACCCGACGCCGCCTGCGAAGAGGATGGTGATGACATGGGATGTCACCAGGGACATTCGAGGGAAAAATATCAGCTTTACGGTCTCGTAGACCGCCGTCGCGCACATCGCTACGAAGCCGATCCGCAAAGCCCTCATAATTTGAAACCGCCTAGACATAAAACTGCTCGGACACCGGAGGAAATTTCAAGGCGCGGAAGCTGATGTCCTTCATAATCCCGATCTAAAGCAGAGAACGTAGTTCGTCCACAGGGCTACAGACATTATGAACTTCGCGATACCTGGCCAGCGTGATTGAGGGGCTGGCGGCCTTACCTTAGTAATCAAGTGTGGGCTGATTCTTTGCTGACTTAGGATGGTTCCGGGGAGGATCGCAGTGGCCGGAAGCCGAAGCTCGGGCGTCCAGGTAACGGCGTCGCCTGCTTGAGTAGCTCTCCGATCTCAGTTTCGAGCGCGCGGCATTCTTCGTCACGAAGATCGGTGAAGCGAAAAGGCTGCAAATAGCCTTGCATGGCGCACGTCGGAAACAGAGTTGCTGCCTTGCCCCGTACGGTGCGGGTAACCAGGTGCAGGGTCAGATTTACGGTGACTCCCTCGTCGAGGCAAGTTGCCAGTTCGAGCAAGCCTCCGGTAACCGAAATCCGAAGCGCCTTGGCCCAGAGTTCTCGTCCATTTTCGAGCTTGATGGTTGCCGAGGCATTTTCCCACAGGTTGACGCGAGGAGCGCGGACTTTTCGTCGCAGCTGGGGAAGATTGCCCATTCCATTCACTATGTCACGAAGCCTTGATTGGGGGCAGCTTACGAAAGCAGAGGCGAGTCCGAATTCGGGACACGGAATCCGTACAACTCCCTTGGTAATCTCCCCCTGCTCGGCAGTGCGTACCATACTGGCATGGAATATGGACGGCCTCTCCCAACTGTACGCCCACGTCCGGGCTCCACGGGTGCATCTCGCCGACCTGACGCCTGCGGTGCTTCGATTCCAGGATGGCCAGCGCGCTTCGGGCGAACTGCAGGTGCTATCGGTCACCGGCGGTTTGCTCTCCTTGACAAATCCCATTGATCGCGGCTCACAAGTGAAGTTGATGTTTCTCACTCACACCGGAGCCGTGCTGGGCGCAGCGGAAATGCTGAGCCCGGTTACCCGCACCCAGCAGCCATTCCGCTTTGTTTCGCTCCCGGTAGACGACCGCCGCCGCTTGGGCGCGGCCATTCAGTCATCCCTGAATCTGAAACCTGCGAATCAGGATGCGGCTGAACGAAGGTGGATGGAGAAACTCAGGGCAGCGTCGAGCCTCGAGAATCAGCCCCGCGAACGGCTCCTCAAGTTTGCCGTGGCAGCGGCCGCGCTCGGGATGGCCGGTGCGGGCTGCATTCTCTACCTGTTTCAGGTGCACGCGCTGAAATAACATGGCCCCCGCAAACACTCGCCGTTGGCCGCGACATCAGGTCAAACTGCCCGTCCGCATCATTACGGCCAACGAAATTTCGGAGATCACCGTGCCCGGGTTGACGACGGAGATTAGCCGGGGCGGGATGGCCCTCTACGGGGGAGTTCCCCTGCAGCCGGGCGATCTGATGGCGGTGGAGTTTCAAACGTCCAAGCGCCTCCGCGTGGCCGCGTCCATCCGCGATCGTAACGGCTATTGTTTCGGCTTGGAGTTTCTGGGGCTGCTGCCAAGCGACAGCGCGGAAGCCGAGATGGTGGGCGAATCTGTCGGCTTGTCGGAAGTGGAACGGATCATGCCTGCTCAGCCAGTAACCCGAGAGGACGAACTATTGGCTCTGTTCATGAAGAAGCATGAGGCGTACCTTCATCGAAAAGAATTAGAGATCAAACGATTGCGGCAGGAGATCCAGGCGATCAGGAAATCACGCCGGGAGATCGAGTCGCTGATACTGCGTCAGGTGCTTAGTCGCTCGGGCTGAACTCATGCACTCGTCTGCTGAGCGGCTGCCCCAGCCAATGGCCCTTTCACTGCCGATGTGACAGTTACCGCTCCCAATTAGCAAGCCCGCCAATATCAAATCAATTGGGAAGGGCTTGCCCCGCTAGTTAGGCCTTTCTTCCTGCTTCCGCTGTTCTTCCTCACGTTTCTTTTCCTCGGGCGTCTGCGGTGCGGGCGGATGCGCAGCAGGCGGATGTGCCGGCTGGGCGTTAGGCGCTGCTTTATTCGGCTCAGGGTGAGCATTCTGCGCCGGTGCCGGAGGGTGAGGAGGAGTCGCTGGAGGTTTAGATGGTACCGGCCGATTGTCTTGCGCGGGTGCCGTGGGATGAGGAGGAGTGGCAGGAGGCCTAGCTGGTGGCGGTTCCGCGGCTTTCGGCGCCGGCCGATTGGCGGGCGGGGTCGATGGTGGACGATTGGTGCTTGCCGGTGGCTCAGGCGGTCGTGCCGTCGCCGGGCGATTATTCGCCGCTGGCGGGGTGCCGGGACGCGGCACGGGCTGACTCGCTGGCGGGCTCGCGGCTTTATTCGCAGGAGGGTGATTCGTGGTAGGCGTCGCGGGTTTTCCCGGAGGCGCCACCTTTACCATCGGACGCGACGCCGCTGAGGCTGCAGGACGCAAGCTCTGCACTGCATGGTTTGCCAGGGGCACTCCGGGGTGGGCGGCCATAGCCTGCTGTCGTTTCGCAAACGGTATCGGCGGAGGCGGAGGTGTGGTTTTCGCGACCACTTGCCGGTTCCTTATCGCTGCCGGTGGCGCGGTCACATGACCCGCCGTCGAAGCCTTCGCTCCCAGCACCGCTTGAGGGGTGGGGGCAACTGCAACTCTTGCACCCACCGACGCAGCCGCGATCTGTTGCGGGGTTACCTTGACCGCGGCTTTCGCTACCGGCTGTGCGCTCGCGAAGGCGTTCTGCGGAACCACCGTCACTGCACCTTGAACATTCCGGTTTGCGTAAGTAATGTTCGTGATATTCGTGGTGTTGTTATTAATGATGGTTGTGTTGTAGACATTCGTTACGGTCGTCGTACTGACGGTCGTGTTGCTGACGTTTACCTGGTTCATGTATCCCGCGCTAACCGGATAAGACGGCACAAAGACTTCCCGCGGACCCAGTGGAAACCAGCCAACGTTACCGCCGAACACCCCAACGCCTCCGCCTATGAAGACCACCAGCGCCGGCGCGTAGACCGGCGGCTGTGCGGACGGTCCGGCAATCCAACCCCACTGCCCGCCGACGGATACCCAGCGTCCGTAATGGAAAGGGGCGTAGCCCCAGGAAGCATCGTCAACCCAGGTGTAACCCCAAGGATCAATCCAGGCCCAATGCCCTTGATGATAAGGCGCCCAACCGGGCGCAGCCTGGTTAGGAAACCAGACATGTCCGTAGTTTGAATCGTCGCGCCAAGCGCCATTTTCATCCAAGTCCTCAAAACCGACCACATCACGGGAGAGATATTGGGCCGAGCGCGAATTGTCGTAGCGTTGATCGCGGCCGTCCGCCCAGCTATCGAATTGGTCGGGACTCTCAATCTGCTCCACGTCGGCATTGAGGGAGGCGGTTCCGCTGAACGTCGCACTTTGCCCGGCGTGCACGGCATACGTCTGCCCGTTGCCCGTGGCTTCGCCATCGCCGACGCGTATGGTGACGATGGTGGACGTGCCGTCTTGACTGGCGTCCAGCCGGTACCTTCCAGGCTGGTAAATCGAGAATGCCAGGTTCGGAGTATCGATCTCAAAAACATCGTTAGGATTTAGCCTTCGTACCCGAACGTTAATCGAGCCCGAGCTCAACTGAAGCTGCGCCGTGTGGTCATCCAGGTTCAAAAAAGAGACCCCGGTGTTTGCCGATAGGCGAATCACCGCCGATCCCAGTTGGAGTTCGGCGCGGGAATCTTGATCCGACCAAAGCTGATCCCCCGTGGTCATTGGCCGATTGGGGACGGCTCCCACCCAGTCCGTTGTGCCCGCCGGCTGGAAGGAAACCGAGCCTTCCATGTAGCCGAGTCGAGCTACTCGGGTGGGGGGATCGTCTTGTTGATCTTGCGCGACAACTCGAGTCGACAGGATCACGGTCACGAGCGCAATTCCTAGCAGTGCGCTCCACCACCCCAGTTGCTTCAGCATTTTGTCCATAGCTAATGCCCACTTTCCGCTTGCGAAATCCTGGTTTGCAGATTTGCGCCAAGCTTAGATGCAGGTTTAGAAGAAAGTATTTTTGAAATCGGCTCAGTATACACCCGGCGAAGATCAAGCTACGACAAGCGACGTATCGTCCGGTTCTGCAAAGTCGAAAAGCTCGACTGGTGCCCCCAGCTATTTCCGGTACACGACGCCGGCCTTCATCACAAAACTTACTTTTTGCAGCACGGTGATGTCTTGCAGGGGATCACCGGGGACGGCGATGACGTCGGCCAGGTAGCCAGGTTTTAGCTCTCCGATCTGTCCTTGCCAGCCGAGCAATTTGGCGCCGTTCAGCAAGTCGGCTTGCAGCGCGGCTAACGGCGTCATGCCGTATTTCACCATCAGTTCCAGTTCGCGCGCCTGGGTGCCGTGGGGAAACGGTCCGACGTCCGAGCCAACCGCCATGGGCACGCCGGCCGCAAGCTGCTTGCGAAACTCGATTGCGTGCAGATCGAGCATCTGGCGCTCATGCGCTCTCTGCTCCGGCGAGCCGGCATGTTCGGAGAAGTATTCGAAAATCGTGAAAGTCGGCACGGCAAAGATTTGTTTTTCATGCATGAGCCGCATAGTCTCATCGCCGAGTTGGTTGGCATGATCGATGGAAGCGACGCCCGCCCGCGCGGCATAGAGCGTGCCGGGTTCACCAGTGGCATGAACCGCAACCCGCTTGCCGCTGCGGGCGGCTTCGTCGACAGCGGCTTTCAGTTCGGCTTCCGTGTACTGATAAATCGTGGAGAAGCGGCCGTCGCGAATGGTGTCTGGACCGGTCTCATAGATCTTGATAAAATCGGCGCCCTCTTTGAGTTGCGCGCGGATCACGCTTACGAGTTCGGCAGCGTTGTTCGCATAGGTCGCGTTCGACAGCACGTGTTGCGCGGGATTGAAATGATTGGCATCTTCGTGCCCGCCAAGAATGTCGACGGCATTCCCGCTGATGCGCAGGCGCGGTCCCGGAACCGGCCCCTGATCGATTGCGTTGCGGACTGCAGTGTCGGCTGAACCCGCGCCTTCGGTGCCCATGTCACGCTCCGCCGTGAAGCCGGCCATGAGGTCGGCGCGAGCCGCGAGAACGGCAAGAATCGTCCGTTGCGGCACCGACTCTTCAACCGTTTGCAAGTCTTCGGCGCCGGGATGGAGAAACAGGTGCACGTGGGCATCAATCAAGCCGGGGAGCAGAATGCTGTCCCCCAGATCGATGATTTCCGCACCTGCGGGATGGGTCACCTTCGAACCCACTTCGACAATCCGCTCGCCTTGCACCAGCACTTCGCCGGGCTTCGAGATTCGTCCGCTTTCTACGTCCAGCAGGCGCGCGGCATGCAGCACGATCGAGTGGGATGCTTCTGGCTGGGATTGAGCGGCGGAAACCAGAGTGCAAGCCAGAACAAATGGTGTTAGAGCATGGAAGAAAGTTGTGTTCTTCATCGTTATCGGAAGGATGTTACCACTCCGAGGCGTGATGTAGACGTGGATTTACTTTGTGAACCTTCGTGTCCTTTGTGGTTATGGATGTTAACTTCAGCAACCACAAAGGACACGAAGGTACACAAAGGTGTCCTGGTTGAAATTCGGTATTCGGAAAGATCAGTGGTCCCGGCACCACAGTAATGTCGTTAGAGGAAGGCTTCCGACGATAGCATGGAGGTCGATCTGCTTCATGCGAAAAGCATAGAAGTTGGAGAGGTCTCTTCATGCGTCAGGCGCACAGAATTGCTGCTGTGATTGGTTTGGTTTTGCTGATTGTTGCGGGCAGCTATGGACAATCGCTGGGAGATGTTGCGCGCGCGCAGCGTCAGAAGCAGGCCAATGACGCCCCTGCCGCCCGCAAGGTGATCACGAACGAGGACCTTCCCGAGGACCCCGAGGCAAGCACGTCCCCCCGTGCCAGCGAACATCACACTGCTCCCACCGAGCGCGCGTCTAACGACGTCCGCGCCGGGCAGCAGTGGAAGGCGAAGATTAAAGCGCAGGAGAATTCCATTGCGTCCTTACAGGGCCAGATCGACAGGCTCAACTCGTCCATTCATTTTGTACAAGCCAACCGCTACTACAATGGCGTCCAATACAACGAACGGCAGATTCAAAAGCAGGAGCAAGTGCAACGAATGCAAGAACAGCTGGATGAGCAAAAGAAACAGCTTGAGGACATGCAGGAATCGGCCCGTAAAGCCGGGCTTGGCAGTTCAGTTTACGAGCCGTAGATTGATTTTTGCCGCCCAGCCGACCTATTCCGGGTCAATCGCCCGATCCAGATAAATCCAAAGCACACGCGAGAACAGCGTCAGTGTGGGCGCGAGCGGTAAGAACAGCAAAATCGCCCACAAAGTTATTTTCTGCAGCGACCACGGAGTCGCTGCCCACAGCAACAGTCCGAGTGCGACGATGGTGATCAGCGCCAGGCCGTAGCTGATGTACATGGCTCCCAGAAAATAGCCTTGCTCGCGTTCAAACTTCAGGCCGCAATTCGGGCAGCACTCCTGCATGCGGGGAAATCCGGTGAAAATCGATTTGCGAAAGATTCTGGCGGCGCGGCATCGGGGACACATCTGCCGCAGGATTGCCGAGGCGGTCGAACTTTGATCTCCTGTTTTCATGCGGGAAGCGTTCGAACCAGCTTAGCTGGCATAGACGCGGATGTCACGGATGATTCCTTCTGCAAATCGCTGACATTTCTACGCCGCTTTGCTTGAGTGTAAAATCCCGCTAGGCGTATCATCGGGGGACAAAGCCGTGATTGGCCGAAGGCTCTCGCACTACGACGTTCTCGCGGATCTTGGGGCAGGTGGCATGGGCGTGGTTTACCGCGCGCATGACACTCGGCTTGACCGTGACGTCGCCATCAAGGTTCTTCCTACCGATCGCCCCCTGAGCGAGACCGCCCGGCTGCGCTTTCAGCGCGAGGCCATGGCGGCTTCGGCGCTGAATCATCCCAACATTATCACGATTTACGAAGTCAACTCCGAGGGCAGCACCGACTTCATCGTAATGGAGTACGTGCGCGG
>Ga0182014_10006569_pt1 | contig 12456 bp, 9 predicted proteins | sample 612S2DmetaG_FD_120489 | JGI IMG/M metagenome (GOLD analysis project Ga0182014, IMG submission 120489) | Permafrost microbial communities from Stordalen Mire, Sweden - 612S2D metaG | ecosystem: Environmental > Terrestrial > Soil > Wetlands > Permafrost | place: Sweden: Stordalen | collected... | reverse complement strand
TGGCTAACCTCGAATGTTTCGCTCGACGTGCTTGGCGTACCGGCGGCGGTGGAATCAAGCAGTGAAGCGCCCCCGGCGAGCACGCCGAGCGCCGCGGTGCCGAGCAGTATGCGCCGTCGGGTCAGAGCCGGCCAGAGCCGCGAAGGTATCGGGTCAGTCATGCTTCCAACGGTACGCCGGGCGGCACAAATACCCGCCCGACCTGGGACCTTGCACCGCCGTGATGAGCCGGCGTGACACCGGAACCGTCGATTGCTCACGGAGTTCGGCCCAGCCGTTAGGCTTTTGCTGTGGTGGCTAAGAGGTGCGGTGCCACAGACCAGTCAGGTTCGCGGCGTTCGCCGGACTGTGTAGCCGCAGTGCGGGCGCAGCCGCGTGCTCGCAACCAGGTTTATGCCGACCGCATCGCGCGACGGCGCCGCATCCTGAATCTCACCGCGTCAATGGCGGTGTTCGTCAGCGCGGGTTTCGGGTTGGTTCAAGTGCTGGCAGCACCCGAACTGTGGTGGACCGGTGTCATCAATATCGCCGCCGCCGCGATTTATGCCCTCGTCCCGTTACTGCACCGCTTCGGCGAGCTGGTACCGCCGTTGACGTTCATCGGCACGGCCTACGTGTCGATCTTCACGATCTGCTGGTTCGTCGGCACCGGATCGGGGTTGCAGTTCTATTTTCTGGTCGCGGCCTGCCTTGTCGTATTGCAGCTTGGCGTTGACCGCATCTTTCTGGCGGCGAGCCTCGCCGGCATCGCCGCCGGGTTGGTGATCGCCTTGCAGTTCCTCGTTCCCCGCGACACGGGCGCCCAACCGGCGTGGTCTTTGTCACTGAGCTTTGTCATCACCACGATCTCGGCCTGCGTGATGGTGGTGACAACCGTGTGGTACGCGGTGCGCGAAATCGTCCGTGCCGAAGCGGCCATGGAAGAGGAGTACGAACGATCCGAGGCGTTGCTGGCGAACATCTTGCCGGCCAGCGTCGCCGACCGGCTGAAAGATCCGGCGCGCAACGTCATTGCCGACAAGTACGACGACGCCTCAGTCCTGTTCGCCGACATCGCCGGCTTCACCGAACGGGCGAGTGATATGCCGCCGGACGAGCTGATCCGATTCCTGGACCGGCTCTACGGCGAGTTCGACGCACTGGTGGACAAACGCGGACTGGAGAAAATCAAGGTCACCGGCGACTCCTACATGGTCGTCAGCGGCGTTCCTGAGCCACGGGCCGATCACGTGGAGGCGCTGGCAGCCCTTGCGCTCGACATGGCCGACGCGGCGGACCGACTAAAGGATTCGCGGGGCAATGCGGTGCCGTTGCGAATCGGGCTGGCCAGCGGCCCCGTCGTCGCGGGGGTGGTGGGTTCTCGCCGGTTCTTCTATGACGTGTGGGGCGACGCCGTCAATGTCGCATCCCGGATGGAGTCCACCGACTCGGTGGGGCGGATCCAAGTGCCCGAGGTTGTCTACCAACGGCTGAAAAACGACTTCGTGCTACAAGAGCGGGGTGCCGTCGAAGTCAAGGGGAAAGGCCGTATGCGCACCTGGTATCTCGTTGGCCGCAAACCGGACACCGGTAAAGGCCGTGTGCGTGCCGAGGCGACACAGGCAGCCGGTGTCTGACTCGTAACGCAAACGTCCCACCGCAATAGCCGTTTGTGGGAAACTTCGCGAATGGAAACCACTGCTGTTCCAAGGTTGTTGCCGCATCTGTGGAAATCGACACTGATATCCGGGCTTCTGGCGCTGGCGCTGGGGGTCCTGGTGCTGGTCTTGCCCGGAGACTCCATCGTCATAGCGGCTGTGTTATTCGGCCTCTACCTGCTAGTTACCGGTGCTGCACAAGTTGTCTTCGCGTTCAGCCTGCATGTCTCCGCCGGCGGACGAGTGCTGTTGTTCATCAGCGGCGCGGCCTCGCTGGTGTTGGCGGTATTGTGCTTCCGGCATTTCGGCCAAGGCTATGCAATTCTCCTGCTGGCCATCTGGATTGGTGTCGGCTTCATCTTTCGTGGTGTGGCAACATCGATCTCGGCCATCAGCGATCCTCACCTGCCCGGTCGCGGCTGGCAGATATTCCTGGGTGTGATCAGCCTTCTGGCGGGCATTGTGCTGATCGCATCGCCCTTCGAATCGCTGGCGATCCTGACGCTCATCGTCGGCATCTGGCTGATTGTCATCGGCGTATTCGAGATCGTGTCGTCGTTCGGCATCCGCAATGCCTCCAGGAGGGTGGATAAGGCCCTTGCCGGGGGGCCGCCGAGCGCGGTCTGACCCTGGCCTAATTAGTGATCAACGGGATACATTCATAGAAATGGCTTTCTACTACGCTGCGTCGTAGTGTTGAGTCCCGTTGGCGGGAGCTGACAGATGAATGTCGTCGATGTGTCGCGGTGGCAGTTCGGTATCACCACCGTCTACCACTTCATCTTCGTGCCGCTCACCATCGGTCTGGCGCCGTTGATCGCCGTCATGCAGACGGTGTGGGTCGTCACCGACAACGTTGCGTGGTATCGACTGACCAAGTTCTTCGGGAAGCTGTTCCTGATCAACTTCGCGCTCGGCGTTGCCACCGGCATCGTGCAGGAATTCCAGTTCGGGATGAATTGGAGTGAGTACTCACGCTTCGTCGGCGACGTGTTCGGCGCTCCGCTGGCCATGGAAGGCTTGGCCGCGTTCTTCTTCGAATCCACCTTCCTCGGATTGTGGATCTTCGGTTGGAGCCGACTCCCCCGCCTCGTCCACCTGGCCTGCATCTGGATCGTCGCCTTCGCGGTCAACCTGTCCGCGTTCTTCATCATCGCGGCGAACTCCTTCATGCAGCACCCGGTCGGCGCCCACTACAATCCGAAAACCGGACGGGCCGAGCTGACCAGCATCGTGGCTTTGCTGACCAATAACTTTGCCCGAGCAGCGGTTTCACACGCCATCGCCGGCTCGTTGCTGACCGGCGGGACGTTCATCGCCGCGGTATGCGCGTGGTGGATGGTCCGCTCGCACCGGGGATCCGGCGACGACGATGCCCGGACCATGTATCGCCCGGCGACAATCCTGGGTTGTCTGGTCGCGCTTACGGCGGCGGTCGGGTTGTTCTTCACCGGGGACGCCCAGGGCAAGCTGATGTTCCACCAGCAGCCAATGAAGATGGCATCGGCTGAATCGTTGTGCGACACGCAAACCGACCCGGACTTCTCCATCCTGACCGTCGGCAGGCAGAACAACTGTGACAGCCTGACCCGCGTCCTCGAGGTGCCGTATGTGCTGCCGTTCTTGGCCGAAGGCCGATTCCACGACGTAAAGCTGCAAGGTGTGCGCGATATACAGCGTGACTACCAACACCGATTCGGCGCGGGCGACTACCGACCCAACCTGTTCGTCACCTACTGGTCGTTCCGCGCGATGATCGGATTCCTCTTGGTCCCAGTGTTGTTCGCACTGGTCGCACTTTGGGTCACCCGCGGCAGTCGGGTTCCCGATAAGCGGTGGTTTTCCTGGCTGGCGCTGCTGACCCTCCCCACCCCGTTCCTGGCTAACAGCGCCGGTTGGGTCTTTACCGAGATGGGCCGCCAGCCCTGGGTCGTCGTCCCCAATCCGACCGGCGACCAGCAGGTCCGCCTGACCGTCGCCGAAGGCGTTTCCAGCCACGCGCCCGGCATGGTGGTCACCTCACTGGTGTTGTTCACCCTGGTGTACGGCGTGCTTGCGGTCATCTGGTTCAGCCTGTTGAAACGCTATGTCGTTGAAGGGCCCCAGGAACACGACGCAGAACCGGCGCCGCCGACCCCACCCGGCGCAGACGAGGTCGCGCCGCTGTCATTCGCCTATTGACGGCTGCTAACCGACAGGAAGGAGCTTTCCGGTGGCACTTCAGCAACTGTGGTTCGGTGTCCTCGCGGTGCTGTTCCTCGGCTTTCTCATTCTCGAAGGCTTCGATTTCGGTGTCGGCATGCTGATGGAGCCATTGGCGCGGGTCGGCAGCGGCGATCGCGAGTTACACCGCCGTGCGGTGCTCAACACCATCGGCCCGGTGTGGGACGGCAACGAGGTCTGGCTGCTCACTGCCGGCGGGGCGATGTTCGCCGCCTACCCCGGGATGTATGCCACCGTGTTCTCTTCGCTCTATCTGCCACTGTTGGCGATCCTGTTCGGCATGATCGTTCGCGCGGTATCCATCGAATGGCGCGGCAAGATCGACGACCCAAAGTGGCGGCGCTGGGCCGATCTCGGCATCGCGGCCGGATCCTGGCTTCCTGCGGTGCTATGGGGGGTAGCCTTCGCCATCTTGGTCCGCGGTCTTCCGGTGGACGCCAAGCATCAGGTCCATCTGGGCATCACCGATGTGCTGAACGCTTACACGCTGCTGGGCGGCCTGGCCACCTGCGGGCTGTTCCTGCTCTACGGCGCGATTTTCGTCGCGCTGAAAACGTCCGGCCCGGTCCGCGACGACGCGTTGCGGGTCGCGGTTTGGCTGTCGCTGCCGGTTACCGCACTGGTAGCCGGGTTCGGGTTGTGGACGCAGCTGGGGTATGGCAAGACGTGGACTTGGCTGGTGCTGGCCGTTGCCGTTGTCGCCCAATTGGCCGCGGTTGCACTGGTGTTCAGTCGCACGCACGAGGGCTGGGCCTTCCTGTGCACCGCCTTGGTGATCACGGCCGTCGTGGTGTTGCTGTTCGGTGCGCTGTATCCCAATCTGGTTCCCTCGACGCTCGACCCGCAGTGGAGCCTGACGATTGACAACGCGTCCTCTAGCCACTACACGTTGACGATCATGACATGGGCAGCTGCTATCTTCGCGCCGCTGGTGATCGCTTACCAAGGCTGGACGTATTGGGTTTTCCGGCAGCGGATTTCGGCTGACCGGATTCCACCGTCGATCGGCTTGGTGAGGCGAGCGCCCTGAGCAGGAGCGGCCGGGCTCCGCTGGATCCGCGACTATGGCGGACATCTGCGGTGTTGCGCCGTTTCCTGGCCGCGACAGTGGTCTGCGGTGTAGTGATCTCCGGTTGCGCGATCGCCTCGGCGATTCTGCTGGCGCACATCGCTTCCCGCGTCATCACCGACCCCGCGGCACGCACCTCGACGCAGTGGGTGCCGATGCTCTCGATTCTGCTGTCGGTGTGGGCGGTGCGCACCGTGGCGCACTGGGTTCAGGCACGGCTGGGCCAACACGGCGCCAGCGCGGTGATCGCCGATCTCAGCGGCCGGGTGCTCGCCGCCGTCACGGCCCAACAACCCCGACAACTGGCAGCCCAGCGTGACGATGCGGCCGCGGTGGTCACCCGCGGGCTCGATGCATTGCGGCCCTATTTCACGGCTTACCTGCCGGCGTTGCTGCTGGCGGCGATCCTGACTCCGGTGAGCGCGGTCGTGCTTGGTCTCTACGACCTGAAATCAGCTGTCATCGTTGTGATCACGCTGCCGTTGATTCCGATCTTCATGGTGTTGATCGGCCTGGCGACCGCTGAGCGGTCCGCTGCGGCGCTGGCCGCTATGGCCACGCTGCAGGCCCGGCTGTTGGACCTGATCGCCGGAATTCCGACGTTACGGGCCCTCGGCCGCGCCGCCGGACCGGAGCATCGCATCACCGAGCTGGCCGCCGCCCATCGGCGCTCCGCGATGGCGACACTGCGGATCGCGTTCCTCTCAGCGCTGGTATTAGAACTTCTTGCCACCCTTGGCGTCGCCCTGGTCGCAGTCAGCATCGGCCTTCGTCTGGTTTTCGGCGAGATCAGCCTGAGCACCGGATTGACCGTGCTGTTGCTCGCGCCTGACGTCTACTGGCCACTGCGCCGCATCGGCGTGGAGTTCCATGCTGCCCAAGACGGCCGGGCTGCCGCCGACAAAGCGTTCGCACTGATCGAGGACCGCGCGGTCGCCGTCCCGGGTTCTCGAACGGTGTCGGCGGGCGGTGCCGCGATTGTTCTCGAGAAACTCAGTGTCGCGGGCCGCGACGGGTTCTGCCCGCATAACCTCAGCGCGGTGGTCCAGCCGGGCCAGCTGACGGTGCTCACCGGTGCGAACGGCGCGGGGAAAAGCACCGCACTGCAGGCCATTGCCGGGATCACCACGGCCACGTGCGGCCGCATCACGGTGGCCGGAATCGACCTCGCCGACCTCGAACCGACCGCGTGGTGGCGGCAGGTTTCCTGGCTGCCTCAGCGCCCGGTGCTCATCCCCGGGACCGTTGCCGAGAACCTGGCTCTGTTCGGAGTTCTCGCCGATACTGAAACCGCTTGCGCGGCAGCAGGGTTTGATGACGTCCTGGCAGAGTTGCCCGACGGTATGCGGACCGTCATCGGACGCGGTGGAGTCGGGCTGTCGCTGGGTCAGCGGCAACGCCTCGGCTTGGCCCGTGCGCTGGGGTCGCCGGCGCCGGTGCTGTTGCTCGACGAGCCCACCGCTCACCTGGATGCCGCGACCGAAGCTCGAGTGCTGCAGGCCATTGCCGAAAGGGCGCGCACCGGTGACACGGTGGTAATCGTCGGGCACCGCGAGCAGGTCGTCGGAATCGGAGATCACGTCGTCGAGGTGGCCGGAGCAAAAGATATCCAACATGCCGACGTCTGATCCCCTGCTGGCCGCGGTGCGGCTGTTACGCCCGCGGCTGCCACGCTTGCTGCTCGGCATTGCGCTCGGGGTGTTATCGCTGGGCAGTGCCCTGGCGCTGGCGGGGCTGTCGGCCTGGCTGATCACCCGCGCCTGGCAGATGCCGCCGGTGCTGGATCTGGCGATCGCGGTGGTGGCGGTACGCACGTTCGCGATTTCCCGTGGCGTGCTGCATTATTGCGAACGGCTGGTCACCCACGAGACTGCGTTGCGGGCCGCGGGCACCGCCAGGGCGCAGATCTATTCCCGCCTGGCGCACGGTCCCGCCGACGCCGCGACTCGCTTGCACAGCGGGGAGTTGGTCGCACGCGTCGGCGCTGATGTCGATCAGCTGGCCGATGTGCTGGTGCGCGCCCTGCTGCCGTTCGGCGTCGCGGCCGTGCTGGCGTTGGCGGCGACCGTCGTCGTCGGGGTTATCTCACTGCCGGCTGCGGCGATAGTCGCGATCTGCCTTCTGGTCGCCGGCATTCTCGCACCATGGTTGGCGTCAAAGGCGGCTGCCGCACAGGAAGTGGTTGCGCGCCAGCATCATTCCGCTCGCGATGTGTCAGCGATGCTGGCGCTGGAGCACGGGCCCGAGCTGCGAGTCGGCGGCAGGTTGCGCAGTGTCGTATTGGAGTCACAACGCCGGCAACGCGATTGGGGTGACGCCATCGACGCTGCGACCCGACCGGCCGCGTTCGCGGCAGCCATTCCCACGGCGGCGATCGGGGTCAGCGTGCTGGGCGCCGTGGTGGCCGCAATTGGGTTGGCGGGCACGGTCGCAGCCACTACGTTAGCCATCTTGATGCTGTTGCCGCTGTCGGCGTTCGAGGCGACGACTCCATTGCCCGCCGCTGCCATCCAGTTGACCCGGTCGCGGTTGGCGGCCCGACGCCTGCTCGACCTGACGCCGGCGAACAGCGCCGTGCCGGACGCGGAACCTGAACTGATTTCGGCGACAGAGCCACCACGGCCATTACCAAGCGAGCGGCTGCGGGCCCATGACGTGCTTGCTGCTCACCACGGTTCCAGGGTGCCCGCCGCGGCGGTGACGGTGGACCTGGCGCCAGGCGCCAGGCTGGCCGTCACCGGGCCCAGCGGGTCGGGTAAAACAACGCTGCTGATGACACTCGCCGGTCTGCTGGCGCCCTTGCGTGGCGAGGTCACCCTGGGCGGAACACCGCTGCACCTCATCCACGAACACGACCTCCGCTGTGCTGTCAGCTTTTTCGCCGAAGACGCACACATCTTCGCGACCACCGTCCGGGATAACCTGCTGGTCGCGCGCGGCGACTGTGCTGACCGTGAACTTGCCGCCGCGCTGGGCCGGGTCGGCCTGGACGCCTGGCTGTCCGGTCTGCCAGATGGTCTGGACACGGTATTGTCTGCCGGCGCGCAGGCGCTGTCGGCAGGGCAGCGCAGGAGGCTGCTGCTGGCGCGAGCGGTCGTCTCGCCTGCGCGAATCGTGCTGCTCGACGAACCCACTGAACACCTCGACGCCGCTGACGCCGAACCCATTCTGCGCGGCCTCCTGAATCCGCGCGGTGGCCTGATAGCCGCAGAACGGACTGTGGTGGTTGCTACTCACCACCTGCCCAACGACATCCGGTGTCCCGAACTACGCATCGGTGCCGGCGGGTACCCTGACTGAGGGTCGTCCACGCCGTCCGATTTAGAAAGCGAGCCATGACCGGATCTTCGGGCACGCCGGACAGACGCGAAAACCCCCAGGGAACACCACAAACCGGGCCGCCGTATCCATACGGCTACCAATATCAGACCAGCCCATACCCCGGCGGCTACCCGCCGCCACCGCCGCAGCCCTATTACGGCTACCCGCCAACGCCAATGGCGCCCAAAAACGGGCTCGGCATCGCCTCGCTGGTGCTGGCGGTTATCGCGCTTGTCAGTGTCGCGACCGTCTTCGCCCCCATCATTCTGGGCGTTGCCGCGGTGGTCATCGGGTTCTTTGGGCGCGGACGTGTCAAGCGCGGCACCGCCAACAATGCCGGAGTCGCGATCGCCGGCATCGTGCTGGGCGCCCTGGCGATCATTGTGGGGTTGGCGTTCATCCCGATATGGACGACGGTCTGGAAGGACGTCGGCGGCGGCGACTACATCGACTGCATGCAGAAAGCCGGCTCCAACCAATTCCAGCAACAACAGTGCGCCGATCAGTTTCGGCAAAACATCCAGGACCGGTTGAGCGTCACGTTGACGCCGACACCGGTCCCCTAGCCCGTCACAGACCGCGCCGACGCGGCGCGAATTCCAGCGACAGCAGCACGTAGATCAACGGGACCAGCTGCGTGAGTGACACCAGCGCGTAACGCCGTTCGCCCATCGAGTGGAATTTGCGCAGGTATCGATACAACGACTCAAGTGCGATCAACGGATCCAGCAGATGGATCGACCGGTAAACGATACTGTGCATCCGACCGCGGCGGGTTTCGTCGAAGATCTCCGGAAAAGCTGCGAAGGACAGTGACAGCCGTTGCGCACCAGCATCTTTGGCTGCGCTGATCATGTCCACGCTGAGTCGTTCATCGATCCCGTTGGGCGCCCCGCGGCGGCGCCAGGGCACTTCAAGGCTGATATCGCGGCCGCCGCCGGCGGTGGCATACCGGTGAAAGCCCTGTGCACGCCCGGATTTGTCCCTCGCGACTATCAGTTGTATCCCCGGGAGCCGGCCCTCCAGGACGCCGTCCAGGCTCATGCAGAATCCGCGATCGGTGTGAGCTCCGCTGGGCGACGCCCGCAGCACCTCGGTCAGCTCGGCCACCTGCCGGTCGTCGAGGTTCTGCTCGGCGAGGATCTCGGTAGTGATCCCGCAGTTGTGCGTGCGCTGGACGGCCTGGCGCACGTTGCGGAACCTGCGTCCGACCATCGTGAAATTCGCCACATCGATGACGACGTCCCGGCCGATCGGCACCGGTCGCAGCGATCGGCCCAGCACCGTCGGGTCGCTCCACAGTTGAAGGCGCCGTTCGCTGCACGCCAGCACCACGATTCGCCAGCCATGCGTGTGGCACAAGGCGGCGAACTCGGCGATCAGTTGGGGGAATTGCGTCTCGTCACCAACGGGGTCACCGCTGACGACCGCGAAGCCGATACGCGTGCGGTACGCCAGCGCCGCCGCGCCGTCCGCGCTGAACAGGTAGCACTTGCCCGACTGCATGGCGAACGGCGCCAGCGGGTCGCCGCTGGTGGCGTTGATCAATACCCACACGCGAGCAAGGTCGCCGGGCTGTCGTCGAGCGGAGGTGGGCCACATCAGTGTCAGGCCGGACCCCGCGATCAGCGCATCGCCGAGCAGATCGAAAGACAGTACGTGCGCGGCAATCCCGGCAAACACGGCCGCGGCCGCGGCGATCGCGTGCCGAGCGGTGACCGGGCGACCCAGGAAGACACCCCGCGCGACCAACGCGACCGCGGCCAGCACCGTCAACGACCATTCCAGCCGGCCCGTCGCATGCCAGCCCGCCCGGTCATGGCCACGCGCGATCACCGCGATCAACCAGCACGCGGCGCCGAGCAGCGCCAATGCGCCGATCCAACGCGCCGCAGGCGAGTTGACATGAATGACCCGCTCACCTGAGCGGACCCCGGGCGCGACACCGAGCGAGGACTCTTTCACCCGCACCTCCGGCTGGCTCAGCTACCCAACCACCTCGAAGGTTACGCCTCGGACCGGCTGTTCAGCAGTGGCACACGATGTGCCGCAACCGAATCGTTGCCGGTGCTGTCCACGCGCCTATCCGCGCTCGGGGAAATACTTCACCAAACCTTCTTGCACCACGGTGGCGACCGGCCGCCGGGAGCGGTCGAAGAAATAGCCGGTTCCAAGCCCGCGGGAGTCGGCGGCTACCGGCGAGGATGTGGAGTACAACACCCAGTCGCCGAAATCGACTTGGCGGTGAAACCAGACCGAGTGATTAACGGTCGCAGCAAAGATGCGGTCGAATCCCCACGAAAGTCCGTGCGTCGTGATGATCGAGTCCAGCACGGTGGTGTCCGAGCAATAGAGCATCGTGGCGGTGTGCAGCACCGGGTCGTCGGGCAGCGCACCGTCGGCCTTGACCCAGACGCGGTTGTGATCCAGCTGGTCACCTTTTTCCCGCATCACCCAGGAGGGGTCGTTGGTGTAACGCCATTCGATCGGTTGCAGTGCATTGACGAACAACGGGACGGTTTCCTCGTAGCCGCGCAGCAGCTCCTTGATCGACGGCAACGTCTCCGGACCCGCGACATCGGGCGGCTCGACATTGTGCTCGAGGCCGCGTCCGCCGGCCAGGTAGGAGATCATCACCGTCGCCAGCAAGGTCCCGTTCTGCATCACGTCGACCCGGCGGTTCGCGAAGCGCCGCTCGTCGCGTAACCGCACCACCTGAAATTCGATGTCCTTATCGGTATCGCCGCCATTGATGAAGTGCGCGGAAAGCGCGTTAGGCGGCAGATCGCGGGTCAGTGTGCGGCTGCCCGCCACAAACGACTGCGCCATCAGCAGGCCGCCGAATGTCCGAGGTGGGTTCTTACTGGGGTGGGATCCGATGAAGACGTCGCCGCCGGCGGGATGCAGGTCGAGCACCGCCATCAGCTCGTCGAAGTCAGACACCGACATAGCCTAGTTCCCCGTCGATGCGTCAATGCCCAGCCGCTGCACCTGGGCTAGAGGTCTTCCTCGCCGATTCGGTGCACGTGAATCATGTTGGTCGAGCCGACGGTGCCCGGGGGTGCGCCCGCGACGATGACCACCAGGTCGCCGCGTTTATAGCGGCCGAGGTCCATCAACGACTGGTCGGCTTGGCGGATCATGCCATCGGTCGTTTGGAAGACCGGAACGATGAACGTCTCGGTGCCCCAGGTCATCGCCAATTGGCTGCGTACTTCGGGCAGCGGGGTGAACGCCAGCAGCGGCAGCGGGGTGTGCAGCCGCGCCAGCCGGCGAACGGTGTCGCCGGACTGGGTAAACGCGACCAGCGCCTTTGCATCCAGCCGCTCGCCGATATCGCGGGCAGCATAGGAGATCACTCCACGTTTGGTGCGCGGCAGGTGCGTCAATGGCGGGGCGGCCGTCGAATTCTCTTCCACGGCACAGATGATTCGGGCCATCGTTTGGACCGCGGCCAGCGGATATTTCCCGACCGAGGTTTCCCCGGACAGCATCACCGCATCGGCGCCGTCGAGCACGGCGTTGGCGACGTCGGAGGCCTCGGCCCGCGTCGGCCGTGAGTGGTCGATCATCGATTCGAGCATCTGGGTCGCGACGATGACGGGTTTGGCGTTCTCCCTGGCCATTTGGATGGCGCGCTTCTGGACGAGCGGGACCTCTTCCAGCGGCAGCTCGACACCGAGATCGCCGCGGGCAACCATCACCGCATCGAAGGCCAGCACCACGGCTTCGAGATTGTCGATGGCTTCCGGCTTCTCGAGTTTTGCGATGACGGGCACCCGCCTGCCGACGCGATCCATCACTTCGTGAACCAGCTCGACGTCGGACGGCGAGCGCACGAACGAGAGCGCCACCATGTCGACGCCGAGCTGCAGCGCGAACTCCAGATCGTCGATGTCCTTCTGGGACAAAGGGGGAGCTGACACGTTCATCCCGGGCAGCGACATGCCCTTGTTGTTGCTGACCGGGCCGCCTTCGAGAACGGTGCACACGACATCGTCGCCGTCGATCTGCTCGACGACCAAGCAGATGTTGCCGTCGTCGACCAGAACGGGGTCACCGGGCAGCGCGTCTTGGGCCAACTGTTTGTAGGTGGTCGAAACACGGTCGTGGTTGCCCAGACAATCGGCGACAGTGATGCAGACGGTTTCGCCGTCGGCCCAGTAGGTCGGTCCGTCCGCGAAACGCCCCAGCCTGATCTTCGGG
>Ga0182014_10006568_pt1 | contig 12459 bp, 8 predicted proteins | sample 612S2DmetaG_FD_120489 | JGI IMG/M metagenome (GOLD analysis project Ga0182014, IMG submission 120489) | Permafrost microbial communities from Stordalen Mire, Sweden - 612S2D metaG | ecosystem: Environmental > Terrestrial > Soil > Wetlands > Permafrost | place: Sweden: Stordalen | collected... | reverse complement strand
CCGACGTTTTCGAGTCGGAACGGTTCGGGGTGGTTGAAGAGTTGCTGGAAGGGACGTAGACCTCGTTGTCGTCATACCACCAGTCCCACCACTCCGACGGCGAACTGGGCCCTTTCGCCCCGGTGGCTTCGGCCAACGCATTGCCGGGCGCGGCCTTCGCCGCGGCGAGATCGCTCGTGTATCGCGAGCGGGCCGCGTCAGTCTGCTGTTGATAGGCCGCCGCTCGCAGGGCCCTTACATCCACGGCGGGGCCCATCGGAACTGGCGTCTGCTTGTCCACGGTGACTTTGTTCTCCGTGCGCCGATCTTGAAGTCGGCCGCCCTTGACGGTGTAGTACTCCTTCTGTTGGACCGTAGCACGGTCTCCTGTCGGACTCACGGAGTCGCTGGTCGTCCTTTTGGCTACCGGATTCGGCGAATTGCGGTTGAAACGCATCTGCGGGACTTGCCACCAGTACGGATGGTCCTTGAGCTGTTCGATGGTGTTGTAGGAGTAGGTGTTGACATTATGGTCCAAGCGATACAGCGTGCGGACGGGCGGGTTGCCGGAGTTGCCGCCGGGGTTGTAAGGGCTGTAAGGGGCGTTCGCGTTGTTGGAATTGCCGTCAGGACGGCCAGCGCCGCCGGCGACCTGCATCGGGGGCGGGATGCTAAGCGCCGCCTGCGCCGCGTCCAGCAGCAGCGGCACGTAATCATGCTTGTCCTGGAATTGCAGGGCCGTCGTCGCGGCCTCCCGCACCTGCGGCCAGCGGGAATAGGCGGCGTGCCGAGCCAGCACCGCGGCCGCCTGCGGCGAGGGGATGTTTTTCAACAACTCGATGCCCAGCAGGGCCATCTCGCCCGTCTGCCGGCAGAAGACCGTGTCGATGGCTTCGACGGCCTCCGGGTCGCGAATCGCCATCAGCTCCGCCCGGGCCTTTTCCCGTTGGCTGGCGTTGCCGCCGGCCAGGCGGTCGCGGAGCTTCTCCAGACGCGGGACCCACTTGGCGGCCGCGGCCGACGCCTTGCGCACGAAGGTCTGCGCCTCGGCAATGTCGCGCTCGTCCACCCACGCCCCGTTGATCAACCGGAAGCCGAGATGCTGCCGGGCCTCGGCCTGATTGGGGTCGATTTCCAACACCCGGGTCAGATGGGCCCGGGCTTGGTCCTCCAGCTTGCGTTTGCTGCACCAACGGGCCAATCCGAGTTGGCCGTCGACGGTCTTGAGGGCTTTCTCCCGCATTTGCCGATAGGTGGCAAGCCGATTATCCTTGGCGGCCAGTTGCTGAAGCTCGTCCCACCGCAGCCACTTCCGCCGTATCGAGTCGTAGACGAAGCCGCTTGGCCAATAGGCCGCCTCGTAGCGGGGCGCCTGCGAAATTGCGGGCTTAAGCAACTCCCAGCGATCCTCCACGCCTTCGGTGGCCTCGCGGCGAAGCGTCTCTTCGACGATCTTTGCGGCCGCGCGGACTTGTTCCGCCTTGGTGGCTGCTTGGACTGGCGGGGTCCATGGCCAAGCGGCGGCAGCGATCGCCACCCCCAATGCCCAGACGATTCCAATGGTTCTCATGCCCTGCTCCTTCTCTGCCATCGACCAGGCCCCGAACACTGGCCCGGCCACAGTTGACGAAATGGGCACAAATATCCTTCAGATCATCTCCCTAAAGACCGTCGGCACGATCCGGACTTCCGTGCCCCCTGCCAGATGAAACCCCGGACGCCGCGTTGGGTTTCGTTTTTCGCAGTGCTATTAATCCACCTCCTGTAGCTCTTGCAGCCACAGGCGGATTTCATTGTCGTACTCGCTGGCCAGGTCGCCCTTGATCAACTGCCGGTGAAAGCTGGCGGCCCCTTCCTTGACCAGATCGGCGGCCTCGGCACTGGGAAAGCGACGCATCGGATCGGGAGCAACCAGGCCGCGGCAGAAGTTCATCAGCAGTTCGTTGCAGCCCACTTCGCTGGGCAGAATGTGCGGCAGCCGCTGGGCCATGAACCGCTTGGCCTCCAAGAGGTCGCGGAAGTTGGCCAGCCCGGCGAAGGGGGGCGCACCGGCCAACATTTCGATCAGCACGTAGCCCAGGCTGGCCAAGTCGCTGCGGGGCGAACTCTCCGCCCCTTCCAGCACCTCGGGCGCGGCGTAGGCCGGCGTGCAGGTCCGCCGCTTCGGCACCTGCGCCACGTCGAAGGCCGAGCCGAGGTCGACGATCTTCGCGTTGCCGGTCCGCTTGAGCATGATGTTCGATGGCTTCAAATCGCCGTGGACGATGCCTTCGCGGTGCAGGGCCGCCAAGGCCGCCAGGCAATCGCGGACGATGGCCATGGCGATGCCCGGCTTCACCCGCGGCTGCATCGGCCCCGCGGTGACGATCACCTGGTTGATGTAGTTCCAGCGCTTGACGCTGACCCGGGCTTCCAGCCGTTCGAGCATGTTGCGGGTGATGAGCCGCGACAGGTCGTAGCCGTCGACCCATTCCATCTCCATCATGCGGATGCGGCTGCGATCCACCCAGTTGTGCACGTCGAGCAGATTGTCCTGCTGGATCTGGGCCACGCGTGCGGCCACCTGGGCCATCCGACCCATCGCCTCGTCGTACGAACGCTCGTCTTCGTAGCGTTCGGGCGAAAAAATCTTCAGCGCCACCGGCAGCGTAAAATTATCGGTGCCCCGCCGTTCGCTGAGGTACACCACCCCCTGCCCACCCGATCCGAGCAGGCTCTTCAGGCGATGGTGTTCGGTCCAGCTCAGGCGTTGCTCCTGAAGGATTTGCCGATAGCGGCCGAGCAGTTCGTCCGAACAGCGGGTGGCAGTATGGCCACCCCACGTGTGCGTCGCGGTTCCCTCAAGAAAGGTTGTTGTCGACATAAATCTGCTTTCCGCGTGCCGTTACAAACTCACCAATTTACCACCTTATTTAACCATTTTGCCGCGTAGCCGTCCAGAGCGATATTGGCCACCGGGCGGAATCGCATCGTGCGAACGTGCGGGCACGTTGGCGTTGCTTTCGGCGGCTTTTGCAGTGGACCGTTTAGCGGCCGACGGCACGTCGGCCAATGTGAGCACGCCAGGCCGACGTACCGTCGGCCGCTAAACAGACGATTTCAACCGCCGTCGTAGGGTGCGTGAAACGCACCACAACATCGCGGATGGTGCGTTTCACGCATCCTACGGACTCTAAACACACATTTTCGACCGCGGCAGCGGTCACGGCTCGCACGGTTCCCCCCACAGCGGAGCTCCGCCGCCGCGAATGGGAAATCCCAGCCGCTTGTCCGACAAGTAATTGATTAGCGGCAGACCGGCCTGCCATCGCCGCAAGTTGCGGCAGAAGATCTTGGTCATGTTGTCGATTCGCCAACCGCTTTGACCGGCCACGTGCGGGGTAATCATCACGTTGGGCAATTCCCACAACGGACTCTCCGGCGGCAGCGGCTCGGGGTCGGTCACGTCCATCACGGCGCCCGCCAAATGACCGCTCTGGAGGGCCGCCATCAGGTCGGCGGCAACCACCAGCGGCCCGCGGGCCATGTTGGCCAGCAGCGCCTGCGGTTTCATCTTCGCCAGCCTCTCCGCATTGATGATTCCGCGGGTGGAATCGTTCAGCGGCAGGCACAACACGAGAATGTCCACGGCGGCCAGCAGATCGTCCAAGCGATCGGCCGGCCACAGGGCCTCGACATGATCGGGCTTGTCGACCGGAAACATGTCGGTAGCGAGGATGCGGACCTCGAAAGCGGCCAGCAATTGAGCCAATCGCCGGCCGACCCCGCCGAAGCCGGCGATTCCCACCGTGCTCCGCGTCAAATCCCGGGTCGGCCGCCGGATGAACTCCTTTTTCTGCTGGGCGCGGAAGAACGTGGGCAGGCTACGGCACCAGCCGGTCACCAGCGCGATGGTGTGCTCCGCCACCTGATCGGCCAGCACGCCCGAGGCACTGGTGACGACCATCGGCGAGGCAATTACGGCCGGGACGAGGCAGTGGTCCATGCCGGCGGCGGAAGACTGGATCCACCGCAATCGACCCTGCCGCACCACGCCGTCCCAATCGACCGGCACCTTGGCATGCCCGCAAAAGATGTCGGCCCGAAACAGTTCCGCGGCGATTCGCTCTTGGCCGGCGTCGACGATTTCCGCCTCCGGCATCGCCGCAGCGATCTGCTCGATATGCTTGGTTTCAACGGGGTAGCAAAGAACGATGCGAGTGGGCATGGCTGCTTACAATAGGGGGTGTGCATATCCGCCGCGGGAGCCGGCGGTCGTGCTGTGCATGAACTCATGCACCCAGGAGACCCTGGTATTGTGCTCAATTTCTGATGGTTTTGCCAGTCCTCTTGGCCGCCCGTTTAGCGGCCGACGGCACGTCGGCCAAAATGGGGCAGGCAGGGCCGACGTGCCGTCGGCCGCTAAACGCCAATGACCTGCCGTGGGCCGCTAAACGCACAATGACGTGCCGTCGGCCGCTATTGCTTGTCAGGAAAGCAATGTCGTCAGAGAATAGCCGGGGGCTAACAGCCCCCGGAGCGAATTCCCGAAATCCACGCACATTCCGGGGGCTGTTAGCCCCCGGCTATTGCGAAATTGCTTTTCTGAGGGTCAATAAACTCGCGATTTCGACCGGCCGCTAAACTTGCAATTTCGACGGCCGCAACTTTTTCGCGGGGCTGCTGGCAAAGCGAAAGGCCGGCGATTATAATGCAGTCCTTACGAGTATGCAGCGGCATCCCTCCGAGTGTGCGGTCGGCTGCTTTGATGATTGATGGCCCGCCTTACCGACCGCATTCAACGATGGCACAAGCCGCTCGAACCATAAGTACCTTGAGCGTCAACCTGGGCGCAGGAGGTTTCCCCTGAGCAAGCAACGGTTTCAAATTGGCGTGCTGGCCGTAGTGGCGCTGGTGGCGTTGCGGCTGGCGTTGGGATGTCACTTCCTCTACGAAGGCGTGTGGAAGATCACCCACCGCGCCGAGTTCACGGCCGAGCCGTTTCTGACGCAGGCCAAAGGGCCGATCTCGGCTCTGTTCTACGCGATGGTCCCCGATATCGACGGCCGAGAGGAGTTGCAACTTGCCACGGGCGCCGACGGCAAGAACGTGATCGACGGCAGCGTCATTATCGAGCGGTGGAATCGCATCCGCAAAGATTTTCTCACCCACTATCGCCCGGACGGTTCGGCCGACGATGCCGCGCAGGCGGCCTACGAGCGGCTGGCGCGAGCGGCGGAGCGGACCTACAACGATTTCCGCGACAAGGCCGAAGCCTATCTGAAGGCCAACGTTGACGAGATTGCCGTCTATTTCGAGGCCCTCGATCGGTTCGAAAATGACAAGGAACGCCACCAGAAAGCCCCCTTTCAGAAGCAGCGCCGCTGGGACCGGATGATGGAGCTTCGCCACGAGGCCGACAAATGGATCAAGGACCTCGACGCCCAGGAACTGGCCTACAAGAACAGTTTGTACGCCCTCTTGGACGAGCAGCAGGAGAAGTTGGGCCGGGTGCCCGCGGGTTGGAATCCCCTCCGCTGGAACCGCATGGAGCAGATCAACTTCGCCGTGACCTATGGGCTGACGGCCATCGGGCTGTGCCTGATGCTCGGCCTTTGCACGCCGTTGGCGGCCTTGGGGGGTGCGGCCTTCATGTGCTTCGTAGTGATGACGCAACCGGCGTTTCCAACCATCTACCCGCACGACCCGGCGGTGGTCGGCCACGCGTTGCTGGTGAACAAGGACTTCGTGGAAATGATCGCCTTGCTGACGGTGGCCGCTTCGGCGGCCGGACGCTGGGGCGGGCTGGATTACTTCCTCTACCACCTGATAATTAACCCCTTCCTCTCGCGGAAGACTCGCAAGGAGCAATAGCCGGCTATCGGGCGGCAACTAATCGATAGTGTCGCAGCGTTGCCGTTTCGCCGGGGGGCTTGCCCGCCGACCAAACGGGGCGACCTCTACATTCCACACGGCGGGGCCCGCCCGCCGGCGAAACGAAGACCACAAGCGGTGAACTCATGAATTCCATTCCGCAAACCAAACCTGCCGCCGACAACGGCGTCACGCGACGCGACTTCATGGCGGGGACCGTAGCCGCCGGCGTGGTCGTCGGCGGTGGCCTGGGCGCGTTCTACTTCGGCTACGACAAGGCGATCGGCCGCCCGTTGCGGGTCGGCGTGGTCGGCACCGGCGACGAGGGAAGCGTGTTGCTGGGCGCCATCAACCCCGAGTTTATCGAGGTCAAGGCGATCGCGGACATCCGGCCGTACAACGTCTGGCGGGCCTTCCACGGCGACCATTCGAGCGAGGCGGCACTCGCGGCGCGGCCCGGATTGCTGGCCAAATATGGCTGGAAGACGGAAGACGAGGCCCGTCGGCACGTCAAGGTGTACGACCACAAGAGCGGCGGCTACGCGGAATTGATCAAGCAGGCCGAGGCGGACGGACTGGAGGGCATCATCATCGGCCTGCCGCTGCATTTGCACGCCCCGGCCGGCATCGCCGCCATGAAAGCCGGCCTGCACGTGATCACCGAAAAGCTCATGGCCCACAGCGTCCATGAGTGCAAGGACATGGCCCGCATCGCGGCCCAAACCGGCGCGATCCTGGCGGTGGGCCACCAGCGGCATTACAACATTCTCTACGCCAACGCCGTCGACTCGATCCAGCGCGGCGTGCTGGGCGAACTGCATTACATCCGCGCGCAGTGGTACCGCGGCAATCTGCCCGGCAAGGACAGTTGGCAGCAGCCGATGCCGCCCGAGGTGAAGCCCGACGATGCCCAGGCTAAGGAGTTGCTCAAGCGGCTGAAGGAATGCCGCACGCAACTGGCCACGGCCAGCGGCGCGGCGATCGACCTGTGGCGGATTCGCCTCGCCCAGGCCGAGGCGCAACTGGCCGACAAGGTGGTGGAGGCCGAGAAGTATGGTTACGAGAAGAAAGAGGTCAAAGACGCCGCGGGCAAGGTGGTCTACAACCGGCCGGCCATCGAGGAGTTGATTCGTTGGCGGCTGTGGGATCGCACGGGCGCGGGGTTGATGGCCGAGCTTGGCAGCCACCAGCTTGACGCGGCGAGCATCTTCATCGCGGCCATCCACGGCGGCCAGAAGCAAATGCCGCTAAGCGTTTGTGCCGCAGCCAACCGGCCCCTGTTTCCACCCGATCGGGACGTGGAAGACCACGTGTATTGCATCATCGAGTTCCCCGCCCCGGGCTACGACGCGAAGGATCCGTTCGCCAGCCGCAAGAAGATCGGCGTGCAGTACGCCTCGATCAACGGCAACGGTTTCGGCGGTTACGGGGAGATCGTCTTCGGCACCGAGGGGACGCTGGTGTTGGAACGGGAGCAAGATCTGTCGATCATCAAGGGTCCGGCGGCGCCCAGCAGCGTGAATATCTCTGCCGGCGGCAAGGGCGGGCCAACGCTCGACACGCAGGCCAGCGGCGCGCCGACGGCGGCGGCCAAGAGTGCCGGCGGCGGGGGTAAAGTCAGCCGCGGCTACACCGAGGAGTTGGAGCATTGGGCCTGGTGCATCCGCAATCCCGCCCTGGAAAACCAACCCCATTGCGGACCGAAGGTAGCCATGGGCGACGCCGTGATCGCCCTGACGACGAACATGGCCGCGCGGCAAGGCGGGCGGATCGAGTTCAAGAAGGAGTGGTTCGACGTCCACAGCAACGAAACGCCGGAAAAGATTGCGCCGAGCGTTCGTGACCAAGCGTAAAGTGGTGCGTTTTGGGTTCCGAAACAGGTTTGGGTTCCCGGGCAACGTAGGAACGCATTAACGTAGGGTGGGACCAGCGCAGCGCGGTCCCACCAAAGAGCCAGGGTCGCGAAGAAGGGATGGTGGGACTGCGCTACGCTGGTCCCACCCTACATGATGCCACTGTACACGATAGCCATCAGAGAGCCATCCGATGTATCTAAGTCCTGAAGAAAAGGCGATCGGCAAGGAAAACTTCCACGCCGCCATTGGCAGCAAGCCCATCCGCCGCGACTTACTGAAGAAATCCATCAAGGCCGACATCAAGTCCGGCAAGGGGCTGGGACCGCTGTACTTCGGCTACGGCGATTCCGTGGCCGAGCCGGTCCGGGTAGGTTTCATCGGCACCGGCGACGAGGGAAGCGTGCTGCTGGGAGCGATCAACCCGAAGTACATCACGGTCAAGTCCATCGCCGACATCCGCCCGTACAACGTGTGGCGGGCCTTCCACGGCGATTTCTACAGCGCCGAGGCGCACAAGGTCCGCCCCGGCCTGATGCACGTCTACGACTGGAAGACCGAGGCCGAGGCCAAGAAGAACGTCAAGATTTACGGGGCCTACGAGGAGTTGCTCGCGCAGGCCAAGCAGGACGGCATCGAGGCGGTAATTATCGCCCTGCCGCTGCACCTGCACGCCCCCGCGGCCATCGCCGCCATGAAGGCCGGCCTGCACGTGATTACCGAGAAGCTGATGGGCCACAGCGTCCACGAGTGCAAGGAGATGGCCCGCGTGGCCGAGCAGACGAAGCTGCTCCTGGCCACCGGTCACCAGCGGCACTACAACATCCTCTATGACGACGCGGTCGACCTGATCCGCAAGGGATTGCTGGGCGAACTGCACTCGATCCGCGCCCAGTGGCACCGCGGCAACCTGCCGGGCCACGATAGTTGGCAGCAGCCGATGCCCAAGGCCGCCAAGCCCGACGATCTCCAGGCCCACAAGCTGGACAACGACCTCAAGGGATGGTCGGCCATGTTGGAGCAGCTCAAAGGCGAGAAGGGCAAGACGGCGGCCGAGTTGGAGAAGAGAATCGCTCAGGTCCGTGCCCAGATGGAAGACGCGGCGGTGGACGCCAAGAAGTTCGGTTACGTGGACGCGGAGGTCAAGGACGCTTCGGGCAAGGTGGTGTATCGCCGCCCGGCCATCGAAGAACTGATTCGCTGGCGGCTGTGGGACCGCACCGGCGCGGGACTGATGGCCGAGTTGGGCAGCCACCAGCTCGACGCGGCGAGCATCTTTATCGCCGCCGCCCACAACGGCGAGAAGCAACACCCGCTCAGCGTGGCCGCGGTGGGCAATCGCCCGCTGTTCCCGCCCGACCGCGACGTCGAGGACCACGTCTACTGCATTTTCGAGTTCCCTGCGCCGGGCTATGATGCGAAAGACCCGATCGCCAGCCGCAAGAAGATCGGCGTGCAGTATGCCTCGATCAACGGCAACGGTTTCGGCGGCTACGGCGAAACCGTGCTGGGCACCGAGGGCACGCTGCTGCTGGAAACCGAGAAGGACGCGATGCTCTATAAGACCCACGAGACGTCCAGCAAGACCAAGGTCGCCACGGTTAAGAGCGGCGGCAAGAAGGGCGCCGCCGTGTTGCACGTCGACGAGGACGGCGATCCCGAATCGGCCGCCTTCGGCACCCTGGGCGCGCTGCCCGCCGAACGCGGCTACACCGAGGAGTTGGAACATTGGGCGTGGTGCATCCGCAACCGGGCGCCGGAAAACCTGCCGCGCTGCCATCCCAAGGTCGCCATGGGCGACGCGGTGATCGCGCTGACCAGCAATCTGGCCGCCCGGCAAGGCACGCGGATCGAGTTCAAGCCGGAGTGGTTCGACATCCACAGCGACGAAACGCCGGAGGGCGACAAGCCCGACGTGGGGCGGTACAAGTAACGGCGTGTAAAACTATAACCTGTGCAATCTACCCTTGTGGTGCAGGCGTCCCGCCTGTCTTTTTCCGCGCAGGCGAGACGCCTGCACCACAAACAATACACCAAGCTGTTCTTTGCAAGCCCTCACGGGGCGATACAAGCAATTCTGACATCGTAGCGGTAAGGAGCAAGCCATGGAGAAGTGGCCTCTGGGTGTGTTTGCCAGCATCGACGCCGGATTGGGCGTGAAATTGGAAGTCGCCCATGCCCTGGGCGTGCCGACGGTTCACCTGCACGCCCCGCACGAGGCGACGCGCACGAAGGAACATGCCGAACGTTTTTTGGCCCGGCTGAAAGAGTTGGGCATCCGCATCAGCGTGGTCTTTGGCGGCTTCGAGGGCGAAAGCTATGCCGACATTCCCACGGTCACCCGCACCGTGGGGCTGGTGCCGCCGGCTACCCGCGCGGAGCGGCTGAAGGAGATGAAGGAGATTGCGGATTTTGCGCGGTTGCTGGGCGTCGACGCGGTGGCCTTGCACGTGGGATTTGTGCCGCACGACGCGGCCGATCCCCTGCACGGCGAAGTCGTAAACGTCGTCCGTCAAGTTTGCGACCACTGCCGGGCCAACGGGCAAAACCTGCACCTGGAGACCGGACAAGAGGACGCCGACACGCTGCTGCGGTTCCTCGGCGAGGTGGGCCGCGACAACTTGTTCATCAATTTCGATCCCGCCAACATGATTCTCTACGGCTCCGGCGAACCGATCGCGGCCTTGCAGAAAGTCGGCCGCTACGTTCGCAGCGTCCATTGCAAGGACGCCAAGTGGGCGGCCCGGCCGGGGCAGGAGTGGGGCGCCGAAGTGCCGCTGGGCGAAGGCGACGTCAACATGGAGAAGTTCCTCCGCACCCTCAAGGATCTCGGCTATACCGGCCCTTTGACCATCGAGCGCGAAATCGCCCAGGAACCGGCCCGTCAGAAGGAAGAGATTGGCCGCGGCATCCGACTGCTCGACGAGTTGAAGGCCAAGATCGGCTGAGAACGGAGGGATTAGGGATTAGGGATTAGGGATTAGAAAATCGGATGCCTGTTTAGCCGCCGCGTCCACGCGGCGTGAGTCGGGATGAGGGATTAGAAAAGACAGAATACCCTGCTTCGTCAATCCCTAATCCCTAATCCCTCGTTACTCGCACAGCGACGCTTCCAGGCATGCGCGCATGGTGTGATGCAACTGCTCGGGCAGAAAGGGCTTGGCAACGAAGTCTTGCGCGCCCAAACGGATGGCCTCGGAAATGAGCTTCGTTTGGCTCAGTGCACTGACGACAATGACTTTGGCTTTCGGAGCGATGCGGAGAATGTTCTCCAGAGCCGACATGCCGTCCGTGCCGGGCATGATGATGTCGAGCGTGACAACATCCGGCCGGAGGGTCTTATACTTTTCCACGGCCTCGCGGCCATTACACGCCTCGCCGACAACTTCCCAGCCGTCGCTCAAAAGGGTGTCCTTCACCATCCGCCGCATCAACAGGGAATCGTCGACAACCAACGCGCGTCGAGACATGGCTTATTTCCTCCGTTCGGTCATACAAATATAGGCCAGCTTTCTTTGCCCGGAGGGCCCACGACGCGCGAAAGAAACGGCCCCCGTACGAGCCCCTGCCGCCGCTTTGGCGGGGAGAGCAAACCATGCCTTCCCGCGGACGGCGTGCCGTTGCATCTGTTCAATCCCTAATAATCGCACCTAGCGGCGAGGACGAGGTGGCATATCCCGTACTAACGGCACTCACCTGAAGCCCAGCTCAAGAAAGGCTCGATACAAGAGATGAGATAAGAGGCGGACGAGGGCCGGATAGGAGGGCGGTCCCATGATGGACATTACGCGCAACCAGTACTTCTTTGCCGGGCTGGCTTGTTTGCTGCTCGGCCTGCAATTCCGCATGGTCGACACCGTCGAGTTGACCCCCGAGTTCACGCAGTTCCTGGCCACGCGGACCGGTCACCCGCTGGCTGCCGTCAGCGCCACCACTCAGACCTTGACCCAATCCGACCAGCCGCCCATCAAGAAGACCATTCAACCGCCCGACTGGCTGGGATGGTCGCTGATCTCGCTGGGCAGCGTGCTGATTCTGCACAGTTGGGGCATGAAGAAGCCGGGCTCGTAACGCAGCGGTCCCGTGGAGCACAGCCGCCCTCGGCTGTGTGGGACCGCTCGCTCACACAGCCGAGGGTGGCTGTGCTATGCGTCAAAGCACGACGGACAGAGCACTCGGCTTTCCCCGTGCGGCGAGCAACCGCTTCCGGCGGAGATCATCCGAACGGCCAGGACGTACCGAGCGCTTCGCGCTGGGCAGCAATCAGTTCGCCGATGCCCCGGCGGGCGAGTTGGAGCATGGCCGACAGCTCGTCCTCGGTGAACGTGGCCTCCTCGCCGCTGCCTTGGACTTCGACGAACCGGCCGGCGCCGGTCATGACCACGTTCATGTCGACCGCGGCCGCGGAATCTTCCGCATAGTCGAGATCGAGGATCGGCCGCCCCTCGTGAATGCCCACGCTCACCGCCGCCACGGTGTCGCACAGCGGCAGCGGGGCATTTTCGGGCCAGATGGTACGTAGCGCGTCGACCAGCGCGACGAGCGCGCCGGTAACGCTCAGCGTGCGCGTGCCGCCGTCGGCCTCCAGGACGTCGCAATCGAGCGTGATGGTTCGCGGCCCCAGCGCGGCCAAATCGGCCACGGCGCGGAGACTGCGGCCCACCAGGCGCTGGATTTCGCTGCTGCGGCCGTCGAGTTTCACGCCGCGTTCCCGTTCTTTACGCGGCTTGGTGCTGCCCGGCAACATGGCGTACTCGGCGGTAATCCAACCGCT
>Ga0182014_10006567_pt1 | contig 12463 bp, 10 predicted proteins | sample 612S2DmetaG_FD_120489 | JGI IMG/M metagenome (GOLD analysis project Ga0182014, IMG submission 120489) | Permafrost microbial communities from Stordalen Mire, Sweden - 612S2D metaG | ecosystem: Environmental > Terrestrial > Soil > Wetlands > Permafrost | place: Sweden: Stordalen | collected... | reverse complement strand
TTTGGGCATCTCGCTGCCTTGGCTGAGCGTGAGGAGGCCAGCTGCCGCGTAGGTCAAGAGCTTATCGCGGGTGTCGGTGATGTCGAGATTGCGCATGGTGAGTTGGCCGATGCGGTCACGCGGAGAGAATGTGGATTCGGTCTTCTCCATGCTGAGCCGCTCGGGATGAAACGTCAAGTTCGGCGACTCTGTGTTGAGGATCGAGTAGTCGTTGCCGCGGCGCAACTCCATCGTTACTTCGCCCGTGATCGGCTTCGCCACCCACCGCTGCGCCGACTCACGCAGCATGATCGACTGCGAGTCGAACCAGCGCCCCTGATACAGCAGCCGCCCCAGCTTGCGCCCATTATCGCGGTACTGCTCGATCGTGTCCTCGTTATGAATGCCCGTGATGAGCCGCTCGTACGCAATAAACAGCAACGCAAGGCCCGGCGCCTCATAAATCCCACGGCTCTTGGCTTCAATAATGCGATTCTCAATCTGGTCGCTCATCCCCAGACCGTGCCGCCCGCCGATGCGATTCGCTTCGAGCAGCATCTCCACCGGATCGCTGAATTGCCGTCCATTCAGTGCGACAGGAAAGCCCTCTTCAAAGCGGACGGCGACCTGTTCGCGCTCGACTTCGACATCGTCGCGCCAGAAGGCCGTACCCATGATGGGCACGACGATTTTGACGGAGGTAGAAAGATGCTCCAAGTCTTTTGCTTCGTGGGTTGCGCCGAGCAGGTTGGAGTCGGTGGAGTAGGCCTTTTCGGCGGACATCTTGTACGCGAAACCAGCCCGCTGCATGAAGGCGGACATCTCGGCCCTGCCGCCGAGTTCGTCGATGAAAGCGGCGTCGAGCCAGGGTTTGTAGATCTGGAGGCTGGGATTGACGAGCAGGCCGTAGCGGTAAAAGCGCTCGATGTCATTGCCTTTGAAGGTGGACCCGTCGCCCCAGATGTGGACGTCGTCCTCCTTCATGGCGGCTACCAGCATGGTGCCGGTGACGGCGCGGCCGATTGGAGTCGTGTTGAAGTAAGGGACGCCGGCGGTGGTGATGTGAAAGGCGCCGGCCTGCAACGCTGCGATGCCTTCGCGAACCAGCGGACCGCGGCAGTCGATGAGGCGTGCCTTTTCTGCGCCGTATTCGAGGGCCGCGCGCGGGATGGCCTCGTAGTCGGTTTCGTCGGGCTGGCCGAGGTTGGCCGTATAAGCGTAAGGGATGGCCCCCTTCTGCCTCATCCAGTGCAGCGCGGCAGAGGTGTCGAGCCCGCCGGAGAAGGCAATGCCGACTTTCTCCCCCGTGGGCAGTGATTCGAGAATTGCAGACATGATCTCCCTTAAAGTTCACAGTTCTTAGTTCGTAGTTTCTGTTTTCTCAGCGCAAGATCGCGGGACAACTGTGAACTGCGAACCATGAACTACGAACTGACTACTGGAAACTCGCCACATTCGCCAGCCCACCCAGCAGCAGAAGCAGCAGCGCCTTCTGTGCGTGCAAGCGGTTTTCGGCCTGGTCGAAGACGATCGATTGCGGGCTGTCGATCACCGCGTCGGTTACCTCTTCATTGCGGCGCGCCGGCAGGCAGTGCATGAAGACCGCATTCGGCGCGGCTTTCTGCATCAATTCTTCGTTTACCTGGAACGGCCGGAAGATGGGCGCGCGCTTGGTGGATTCGTGCTCGAAGCCCATGCTGACGCATACATCGGTGTAGATTGCGTTCGCACCCTCTGCCGCGGCATGCGGGTCCTGAAGCAGCCGGATCTCGCAGCCGTTGGCCTGGGCGATTTCACGCGCAATGGTGACAATCTCGATGTCGGGTGAGTAGCCGCGCGGCGTGGCGACGGTTACATTTGCGCCCAGTTGCGCACCGGTGAGCATCAGCGAGTGGCACACATTGTTGCCGTCTCCGACATAAGTGAAGTTGAGCCCGGCGACGGCGCCGAAGTGCTCCTCGAGGGCCATAAAGTCGGCCAGAGCCTGGCACGGATGCTCGAAGTCGGAGAGTGCGTTGATCACCGGCACGCGAGAATTTGCCGCCATCTCGGTGATGGTGTCGTGGGCGTAGGTGCGCAGAACAATGACATCGACCCAGCGCTCAAGGTTGCGGGCCACGTCGGCGATGGTTTCGCGCTCGCCCAGCGGCGAGTTGGTTTGGTCCACGAAGATCGCATTTCCGCCCATCGTGTTGATGCCGGTTTCAAAGGCCAGCCGTGTGCGCAAGCTTGCTTTCTCGAACATCAGCACCATCTGCTTGGCGTCCAGCGCATGGCGGTATTCGCGCGGATTGCGCTTCACGTCATGACCCAGCTTCATAATCGCGCGCACTTCGCCGCTCGACAAATCCGCGATCGAACACAGATCTTCGCCGGCCAGCCGCGCTGCCGCGGCGAGAATATCGGGGTCCTTCTCCACCGGAACACCCAGGTCCCGGCGTTCCATCGTCGTTCTGCTAGCCACGTTAGTGTCCTCCTGCGGATGCCGCGGCACCCTGTGCGGCCGCATATTGTCCGGCCGCGTATTCTGTGAAGATTTCGTCGAGCGCCGCAATCGCCGTGTCTACGTGCTTGCGCTCCAAAATGTAAGGCGGCAAGAAGCGCAGCACCGTGTCGCTGGTGCAATTGATCAGGATGTGCCGCTTCAGCATCTCCGCCACGATCGTCTTGCCAAGCTCGGCGGAATCCAGCTCCGCGGCAACCATCAGCCCCTTGCCTCGCACTTCGACAATCGCTTCATGCTTTTTGGCCAGCCCGCGCAATTGCTTCTGGAAGTAGTCTCCCACTGCCGTAGCGTTGGCCAGCAATCCTTCCTTCTCGATTGCATCGATCACCGCCACGGCAACAGCGCACGCCAGCGGCCCGCCGCCAAACGTGGTCCCATGCATGCCGGGGTGGAACGACCGCGCCACCTCTTCCGTACAAAGAACCGCACCCAGCGGAAGGCCCCCCGCCAGCGGCTTTGCCAGCGTCGTAATATCCGGCTGAATTGCGTAGTGCTGATAAGCGCACCACTTTCCCGTGCGTCCCATCCCGGCTTGGATCTCATCGACAATCAGGAGAGCTCCGGTCGAGTTGGCCAGCGCCCGCGCCTCCGCAAAAAACTCCTGCGTCAGCGGGCGCACGCCGCCCTCGCCCTGAATCGCTTCCAGCAAAATCGCGCACACCTCGTTTGAGAACTTGGCGCGGAGATCGGACCCATCGTTGAAGTTCACAAACTCCACGCCCGGAACTACCGGCCCGAAAGGCTCGCGGTACTTGGCCTTGTAGGTCGTGGACATGGCGCCAAACGTCCGCCCGTAGAAGCTCTGATCGAGAGCCAGAAACTTCGTCCCAATGTTCTTGCCTTCTTCGCGCAACAGGCCCGCATGAGCGCGCGCCAGCTTCAGCGCGCCCTCCCACGCTTCCGTGCCGGTATTCGCGAAGAAGGCGCGATCCATACCCGTGCGCTCGGTCAGCCGCAACGCTAACTCCGCCTGTCCCTCGTGGTAGTAGAGGTTCGAGGTGTGAATCAATTTCTTGCTCTGCTCGGCGATCGCATTCACGATCACCGGATGGTTGTAGCCCAGCGCATTCACGCCGATGCCGCTTAGCAGGTCGAGATACTTTTCGCCCTTCTCGTCTACGATGTATACGCCTTCGCCGCCCGTAAACAGCACCGGGCTCCGGTCATAGGTCGAAAGCAGAAGCCGCGATTCCGCGGCGCGAATCTGATCGAGTTTTGTCAATTCCATCTCTCCTCAGGCCACCATCACTTCGGTGCCGTGGGCTACGCGGCTGCTGCACAGGTCGGGAAGGGAACCGGCCGCCTCCGCGGGTAATATCCTCACGCGTTTCACGCCGTTCAAAAGTGCCTCGCGGCAAGCGCCCAGTTTGGGCAACATGCCGCCGGTAATCACGGCGCTCTTCGCCATCTCGGCAATCTGATCGATGCTCAGCCATCGGAGCACCGCGCCCTTCGCGTCTTTCACGCCCGGCACGTCGGTCAGAAAGACCAGCGCATCGGCGCCGCACGCAACCGCGCAGGCCGCCGCCATCTCGTCCGCGTTGATGTTGTAGTATTCGCCGTCGAACCCCAGCGCCAGCGAGCAAAGCACCGGCACGCCGTTCAACTGCCATATTGCTTCAAGCCACCTCGGATCGCTGGCCGCAATCTCGCCAACAAAACCCAGATCCGGCGCGGTGCGTTTTTTGCGCGCCCTGAACAGCAATCCATCGCCGCCCGACATGCCCACCGCCGGCTGCCCCAATGCGCCCAGCGCCGCCACCAGCCTCTTGTTCACCTTGCCGGCCAGCACCATCAGCGCGACGTCCCGCGTCTCCGCATCGGTCACGCGCAATCCATTGATGAACTCGCTCTGTTTGCCCAGCGCCTTCAAGGTCTGCGTCAACTGCACCCCGCCGCCATGCACCACCGCTACCTGGTTGCCGTCCCGCACCAGCTCGACAATGGCGCGCGTGCAGCCTTCCAGCAACGCCGGGTTCTCAAGCCCCGCTCCGCCCAGCTTGACCACGTACTTCATTCCAGACCCCCCGCGGCGATTATCATTCGAGGCCTTCCGATTCCGGCCAGCCCTGCATCACATTCAAATTCTGCACGGCCTGCGACGACGCGCCCTTCAGCAGATTGTCAAGGCAGCTTACGATCGCGGCGCGCTGTCCGCTTGCGTCGAGTTGAAAGCCAATGTCCGAATAACTCGTCCGCACCGAGTGCTGAATCTGCGGCAGCCCGCTTTCATGCAGCCGCACCATCGGACTCCCCGCAAAAAACTTCCTGTAGATCTGCATAAGGCCAGCCCGCGTCTGCGGCGTCTTGAAGCGCACATAGATCGTCGCCATGATTCCCCGCGGAATCGGCAGCAGGTGCGGCGCAAAAACAATCTCGCTCGACTTCACACCGATCTGCTCCAACAATTCGCCGGTGTGCCGATGAGTAAAGACTCCATATGCCGAAAGATTGTCGGCCGCGTACATGAAGTGGGTCTTCGCCGTAGGCGCCTTGCCCGCGCCGCTCACACCGCTCTTCGCATCGGCCACAATCCCGTGCTCGAGATCGATCAGTCCCGCGGCCACCAGCGGCTTCAGCGGCAGAATCACCGAAGTCGCATAGCATCCCGGATTCGCCACCAGTTTCGCGTCTGCAATTTCCTTGCGATGCAGCTCCGGCATTCCGTAAACCGCCTGCGCCTGCGTGGCCGCGGCCAGCTCGGTGCCGTCGTCCTCGAAGGCATACACTGCGCGGTTGGCCGCCTCGGTCAGACGCCACGCGCCGCTCAAGTCAATCACTTTCAGACCGCGTTCCAACGCATCCGGAACCCACTCTCGCGATTGCTCGTGCGGCGTGGCAAGAAACAAAATCTCCACTCCGCGCTCTTTCAGCAGCTCCCACGTGAATGGCTCCTGCCTCAAAGCGCCGCTTCCTTTACTGTCGATGAGTTCGGGATGAATCTCCCCGAGTGGAACTCCGCCGCGCGCCGCGTCTTTTTCGTCAACGCGCCCGGCAAACACCGGCGGCCTGTCCTTCAACTTCGGATGATGCAGCAGTAGCCTTGCAAGTTCCGCGCCCGCATAACCCGTCACTCCTACAACCGCTGTCTGTACTTTCTCTTTCATGACTCCAGCATCGTCCTTAGCCGCGCTTCCACTTCTGAAGCCCGCCGCGTGTCGGGGCAGATCACCAGCACCGTATCGTCGCCGGCTACCGTGCCCACCACTTCCGGCCATTCCTCGTAGTCCAGCGCAGCGGCAAAAGGCTGTGCTCCGCCCATCACCGTTCCAACCACCACCTGGTTCATCGCCTGCCGCACGCGCAGAACGAAGCTCTCAATCATCTCTTCCACGGAAGGAGGAGTGTCGTCTTCCGCCGTTGCCAACGCGCCCGTCCCGCGGTGCCCGTTCGGCAGCGAGTACCCGCTTGGCCCTTTGGAAAGCCGCAGCTCGTGAATGTCCCGGGAAAGAGTGGCCTGCGTTACCTCGATGCCGCGCCGCCGCAGCTTGCGCCGCAGGTCGTCCTGGTTGGCCACCACGGACTTCGCCAGCACTTCCCGTATCGCATCCAGGCGTTGATGTTTCATTGCCGCTTCCCCACAAAAATCGAAGGCGCGGTCCGCGAAGCGGAAACCACGCTCGTATAAATATACAACAGGAATGAATAAGTATGCAAGATGGAGCCGTGCCGCCCGGAAAAACTCGATGCGCCGGTCAACGATCTCCCATGATCGGCTGGCTTTCGATAACCGCGTGGCGCTTCTTCATCTTCAGGAACGGTGTCTCAAGATAACGGTATGAAAGCACCGCCATGAGGAAAGTCAGTCCAAGAGGCAATCCCAGCCTCAGTCCTGCGTACAGGAAGGCTCGCACGTGAAAGCTCGCAATTATCCTGTGAAGGAAAGCGCCTATGGGAAGAAAACCCGTGATGTAAATGGCGAATCCATGGTAAACATAGAGGCCAAACGAAATCCGGCCCAGGTAGATGGCCCACCCGGGAAGGAGCTTTGGATCGATGCCGAGGAAGGAGACGAGTACCAGAATGGAACCGAGCGCGGCCAAAGCATAGCCGGTTATGAGAGGCCAAGCCCCGGGGTTGATGTTGCCGTCGTACCGCATGTGCAGAGGATAGACCGCAAAAAACCAGGCAGAAAATGCGCACACCAGCAAGAGCAGCCTAAGCGAGAGAGCAATTTTGGGCAAACGGCCGTGAAGTACAAGCGCCAATAGAATGCCGGCGGCAAAGCATTCGAATTGCACGAAAGGGTCGAACCAGGTGCGATGAAAGGACACCGGCCTGTCACCTAGATAGAAGAGCCAACCATTGCACGCAAGGATCAAGCCGATACAGATTCCATATGTGAAACTGGGCTTTAGGTACTTGATGACCCATGGTGCAAAGAGATAGAACTGCTCTTCGACAGAAATGCTCCAGAGCGGGAGTACGGGGTTGTAAAACGAAGAGTGGAGGGTCAGGTACCAGGCAGCAGCAAAGAACGCGAACCACCCCAATTTGGCTACATCTGTGTGTTGACCGCCGGGCAGGAGGGCGACGACCGCCCCGAGAGCCAATGCGAAATAGTAAAGAGGCCAGATCCGCAGAATGCGACGAGTATAGAACTCTTTCACGCTCAAGGTGCCGGTGGCCTGGCGCTCGCGAAGCAGCAGCTCGAAGATGAGGAACGCGCTCAATGCGAAGAAGAGGCTCAACCCAAACCTGCAGGCCTCTACCAAGTCGTAAAAGACAGGCACGAACCCGCCAATCAGTTTAATAACGCGTGGATCGCCCTCTGCAGGCAGGACGTGGAGAAGAAACACAAGCAAGAATGCCAAAAAGCGAACAACATCCAGTTCCGGGCGATAATACCGGCTTCCAGAGGCTCTTGCGGCTTCCATTCAGAAGACCACTCCTTCACTTACTCACAGAGGACCCGTGAAAATGGGAGAAACGCGTACATCCGAGGATAATACTATCAACGGCAATTCGGTCTCCCGGCGCAATCTCGAGATAGTGCAGAGAGAGTGGCGGTTTGCGACGTAGAGGGATTTTGAGATCGCTTGCGGCCGGGAATTGGTCCGCAAGTCATTCCTTCACCGAATCGCCTCCGCGCTGTTACACTCTCGTGTGGCTGCGCCTTTGTCTTTCCGCGCTCCCGATTGCAAACAAATGACGAACATCGCTCCCATCTCCACCATCAACGACCTCTTTCGCCGCGTGGCCGCAGCGGCCAATCCAAGCGCCGTGCTCTGGCAGGACGAACTTGGACATTGGCAGCCCATCTCCTCCGACCAGATCTACCAGCGCGTTCGCGCGCTCGCCCAGGCCTTCCTCGCCTGGGGAGCCAAGAAGGGCGACCGCATCGCCCTGATCGCCGAGAACCGCTGGGAGTGGCCTATCACCGACTTTGCCGCCCTCGCCATCGGCGCGGTCGACGTGCCCATCTACCCCACCCTCACCGGCGAACAGATCGCGGCACTGGTCAACGACGCTGGATGCCGCATTGCGATCGTTTCCACGCGGCAGCAATTCGACAAGCTCAACTCCGTCCGCGCGCTGACTCAACTCGAACGCATCGTCCTAATGGATTCTCCGGCGCCGGAGGGAGCCGTCTCCTTCAGCTCTCTGCTTGGCGATGCCGATGCCCAGGGCGCCTTCCGCGACCCGGTCTTCGATGCTCTCGTCCGCTCCGTCGAGCCGGACGACCTCGCCACTCTCATCTACACCTCCGGCACCACCGGCGAGCCCAAGGGTGTCGCTCTCTCGCACGGAAACATGGCCGCCAATCAAAACCTCGCCCCGGCAGATTTCGGTTTCGACTCTACCGACGCCTGCATCTCGTTCCTGCCACTCTCGCATGTCACCGCGCGCGCACTCGATTACGTCATGTACAACTCCGGTGCGCAAGTGGCCTATTGCTCACAATTCGACAAGCTGCCCATGGCCATGCGCCAAATCCGTCCAACTGTGATCGTCGGGGTCCCCCGCGTATTTGAGAAGATTCGACAGGAGGTCGAGCGGCGCGCCGCGCTCTCTCCCATTAAGAAGCGCATTCTTGCCCGGGCCATTCGTCTAGGCTCGGCCCATGGCGATACGGTCTACGATGGCCGCCGCCCCTCCTCGCTGCTCTGGAAGCTGGCCGACAAACTGGCCTATTCGAAGGTACGCGAGGCATTTGGCGGTCGTGTCAAGGTATTCGTCTGCGGAGGAGCGCCCCTCGGCATCGACACCGCGCGCTGGTTTGCGGCCGCGGGTATCGCCCTTTGGGAGGGCTACGGCCTTACCGAAACCTCTCCTGTAATCTCCCTCAACACACCTCTCCGTCACCGCATGGGCGCCACCGGCTATCCCCTGCCGAACGTCGAGCTCAAGTTTGCAGAAGATGGCGAATTGCTGGTCCGTGGCCCGTCCGTCTTCTCCGGCTATTGGAACAAACCGGAGGCGACCGCCGAGTGTTTCGACGCCGAGGGCTGGTTCCGTACCGGCGACATCGGCCACTTCGATGCCGACGGATTCCTCTACATTACGGATCGCAAAAAGGAACTCCTCAAGACCTCGGGCGGCAAACTGGTCGCGCCTCAGCCCATCGAAAACAAGCTGAAGAACAGCATTCTGGTTGCGCAGGCGGCCCTGGTCGGCGATAAACACAAATTCATCTCTACCCTCATCTCCCCCAATTTCGTCGCGCTGGAAGATTGGGCAAAGCGCCACGGCGTCCATGCGACATCCCGCGCCGAGCTGGTAGCTGACCCCAAGGTCCTTGCCGTTTACGGGGAGATCGTCCGCGAGGTCAACGGCTCGCTCGCCAACTTCGAGACCCTGAAGCGCTTCCGCGTCGTCGCCGAAGAGTGGACCCAGGAGTCGGGCGAACTCACCCCCTCCATGAAGCTCAAGCGGCGCGTCCTTACGGAGCGCTACGCGGGGGCGATTGCCGAGCTTTACGCGGACGAAGCAACCGCACGAGGCGAATAGGCGAGCCCCAGCGCCCCAGGCCCTTGCCGAACAGCAGGCCTCTGCGCCCCAGCTCCTCGAGCCCTCTGAAAAACGGCGCTCCCCAGGCCCCCACCGCCAATAGGCTGCCGAACAGGATCACCGCGTCGATGCTCAGCCGTCCCTCGCGAGACCAGTAGGCATTGGGCTCCAGGTTGAGCCATAACGCAAACTCGTCCAGCGTAAGCGCCGCGCCCACCCCGTAACTCACCGACATCAGCCGGCTGAAAAAGATCGCCGTCGGCGTGTGCGCGCGGCCCAGGTCCATCAGCCACCCGTAGCCCACCAGCAGCAGGATCAGAATCCCCCAGACCAGGTGGTGAATGTGCATGCCCCGCACCACCACCCACTGGAAGTGCCCCTCATGGTTCACGATCCGGTGCACCAGCATCCGGACCCCCACAAACGTGACCAGAAACGACACCGAGGCAATGAACATGCGCCGCCTGGGCCGGTCCGGGATCGTCGAGCGGATCAGGAATCCCAGCCGCGTCAGTTGCAGCAACACCAGCAACACAATGACAACCAGGCCGGCAAACGCCAGCAGCGTTAGTGCACCAATTCCAGGCATACGTTCCTATTGAACCATCCCGCCCCGCGCGCACAGAGAAAAATGCGCTGCCCGGTCGCCAGTCGGCGTCCGGAAACTGACCACTGACCACTGTTCCCTGACCACTGTCGGCCCCGTGAGCGCGGTCACGATTTCCCTTTACAGCCCCGGAGTACACTGGATAAGGCGTCGAAACCGGCCGTTCCCGCGTTCTGGGCGTCCGGATTTTGAACCCACACTTCAGGGACAAGTTCCCGGCACGGCCGCCTGACTCAACAATCAGGCCGGCCGTGCGATTTCACGAGGAGATTCTCAAGATGCGAGTTGCTTTGCTGACCGGCGGCGGCGATTGCCCCGGACTGAATGCGGTCATCTATGCCGCTGTCAAAAAGGGCATCAACCACTACGGAGACGAATTTATCGGCTTTCTCAATGGCTGGCGGGGAGTGCTCGACAACAACTTCATCCCCCTCACCCTTGAAAACATCGATGGAATCCAGCTCAAGGGCGGCACCATCCTTCATTCTTCCCGCACTAATGTAAAGAAGATTCCCGGCGGCATCGAGAAGGTCCAGGAAGTCCTCAAGCTCAACAAGATCGACGCCCTGATCGCCCTCGGCGGCGACGACACCCAGTCCGTCACCCTGTTTCTCAGCGAGAACGGCGTTCCCTCGGTCGGCGTTCCCAAGACCATCGACAACGACATCAGCGGCACCGACCAGACCTTCGGCTTCGACACCGCCGTCATGATCGCCACCGAGGCCGTTGACCGCATCCACACCACCGCCGACTCCCACAATCGCGTCGTCGTTATTGAAGTCATGGGCCGCGACGCCGGCTGGATCGCCTATGCCTCCGGTGTTGCCGGTGGCGCCCACGTCATCCTGGTTCCTGAAAAAGAAATCGACATCGACCACGTCTGCGCCTTGCTCAAGTACAACTACGACCACGGCAAGCACTATGGCGTCGTTGTCGTCGCAGAGGGCTGCCACCTGCCTGAAGTCGGCCAGGTCATCGGCTCGGCACAGGTCGACTCCTTCGGCCACGCCCGCCTCTCCGGCATAGGCGAAGCCCTCGCCGAACTTATTGAGAAGAAGACCGGCTTCGAGACCCGTTCCGTCAACCTGGGCCACACCCAGCGCGGCGGCGTCCCCACGGCCTTCGACCGCGTCCTCGGCCAGCGCTATGGCCTCCACGCCATCGACATGGTCCACGACAAGAAGTGGGGCCGCATCGCCGTCCTTCACGGCACCGACATCACCGACATCACCATCAAGGAAGCCATCGCCACCAACCGCCGCCTCGACCAGCGCTTCTTCGACGTCATCGCCGACCTCGAAGCCAAGGTCTAAGCAGGAACCCCGGGTGCCCAGGTCCCGTCCGCTGCGGCGGAGGACCTGGGATTCCTTGTACTTTCCCAATAACCCGTTCCCTCGCTAGTTTGCTAACCCCTTAGCTCCGCTAACCCCGCTCCCCCATCGCGCTACAGTACTAGTCATGCTCTACCGCCTCTACCTTCCCGCGGACTTCCCCCAGCTCTACGCTATTGAGCAAGCTTGTTTCCAGCCCCCCATCCGTTTCTCCCGCCGCTACATGCAACACGTCCTCGCCAATCCCAACTCCGCCACCTGGATTGCCGAAGAAGACGGGACGATGACCGGCTTCGCCATCGTCGACTGGGCGACGGAAGCCACCCCAACCACCGCCTACATTCAAACCGTAGAAGTCGCCTCCGCCTGTCGAAAGCGCGGCATCGCCACCGAGCTTCTCCGCCGCGTTGAAGCCTCCGCCGGCACCGCCGGCGCCGTCGCGATAAGTCTTCACGTCGCCGAGTCAAATACCACCGCCATCCGTCTTTACCATGCGCACGGCTATCTCCCCCAGGGCAGGGAAGAGGACTACTACGCACCCGGCATCCATGCCCTCGCTTACTCGAAGCCGCTGGCACAACCTAAGGCAGACGGATGAACGTCACCCCGGCGACCGACCGGATCCAATGGATTGCTCGGGATGACGCGGCGGAGGGGTTTACACTCACAGGCAAGACTATGAGCGTCCTTGACTCGAAATCCCTGTTTCGGATGGCCGTGCCGGCGCTGACTCTGGCGGCCGGGGCGGCGATGATTTTTATGGTTACGGCGGCGACGGCAAGCGCCCAAAGCCAGAAGAGGCCAGCACAGACCATGACTTCAAAAACCAAGCCCCAGGCGGTACCGCGCCAGCCGGACGCCGTTCACCGGTCGGCAATCGTGATCGACACCCATGCGGACACGCCCCAACGTTTTCTGGACGAGCACTTCGATTTGGGCGACCCGCTCAATGGGGGCGAGTTCAACCTCGATTCAGCCAGGAAGGGAAACCTGGGCGCGGAGTTCTTCTCGATCTGGGTAGAGCCGGACCAGTACAAAGGCCACTATGCACGGCGGACGCTGGAACTGATTGACGCAGTGAAGCAGCAG
>Ga0182014_10006566_pt1 | contig 12463 bp, 10 predicted proteins | sample 612S2DmetaG_FD_120489 | JGI IMG/M metagenome (GOLD analysis project Ga0182014, IMG submission 120489) | Permafrost microbial communities from Stordalen Mire, Sweden - 612S2D metaG | ecosystem: Environmental > Terrestrial > Soil > Wetlands > Permafrost | place: Sweden: Stordalen | collected... | reverse complement strand
GGCTCCGGGTGTTTTTGACCACGCAGGAATTCATCAATGCCGACTGCAGCACGCTTCCCGTCCGCCACGCTATCGATGATCAGACGCGGACCGAAAACGCAGTCGCCACCGGCAAAAATTCCGTTTGCCGAGGTCATCAGCGTTTGCGGGTTCACCGCGATCAGTCGGCGCGGAGACAACTCCACGCCGTCTTCCGGTTTCAGAAAGTCCAAGTTGGGCGCCTGGCCGACGGCCATGATAATGGTGTCGCACTCCAGTTCCGTTTCACTGCCTTCGTAGAAGGCAGGATTGAAGCGCTTGTTCTGATCGAAGACCCATTTCGTCTTCAGCGTCTCGAGCGCCACCACTTTGCCATCTTTGCCGATCATGCGCTTGGGGCCGAGGCCGGGATGCATGACGATGCCTTCCGTTTCGGCCTCCTCGATCTCTTCCAGCGCCGCCGGCATTTCTTCACGCTTTTCAAGGCAGACGAGATGCACTTCCTGTGCGCCCAGGCGCAGAGCAGAGAGTGACACGTCCACCATCTCTCTCGTGGCCACGGCGCTGACACTCTCGAGCGAAGGTTCGAGGTCCTCTACTCCGCCGACATGCTGCCGGACCACTTCGCGAGCCGCCGAACGCGCCACGTCCATGGCCACGTTGCCGCCGCCGATCACGATCACCTTTTTGCCGATGGTGAACTTGTAGCCGAGATTCACGTTGAGCAGGAAATCGATGCCCTTGTAGACGCCATCCAGATCAACCCCGGGGATGGTGAGATCGCGGCTGCGATGCGCGCCTACGGCGATCAGCACCGCATCGAAGCCCTGGTAGCGCAGGTCGGAAACCGTGAAGTCGCGTCCGGCTGCCTGATTGAGCTTAAGAGTGATATCGCCGGTCGCGAGAATTTCCCGCACTTGCGCTTCCACCACGTCACGCGGCAAGCGGTATTCGGGAATGCCGAGGTAAAGCATTCCTCCGGCGACTGGAGCGGCTTCAAAAATCCTGACTGAGTAGCCCATGAGAGCTAAATCATGAGCCGCTGATAACCCAACCGGGCCGCCGCCCACCACGGCGACTTTGAACGGCAACTTGTTCTGACCTCGTCCCGCGTTGATGTCGACCGGACGCTTGGATTCAGGCCCGTGCCGCTCCGTCAAAAAGCGCTTGAGAGCCCGGATTGCGATGGGGCGATCGATATCTCCACGTCGACAGGCGGTCTCGCATGGATGCGCGCAAACGCGGCCACAGATACTCGCCAGCGGATTGGGATCGCGGGCAAACTTGTACGCTTCCTCGAACCGCCCTTCCGCAATGAGCGCGACGTACCGCCCCGCGTTGGTGTGGGCCGGACAAGCCATCATGCAGGGAAAGTTGGTGTTCAACCAATCCCTGTCGACCTTTTTTTCTTTGAACCGTTTCAGCACGATGGCCGTTCCCCAGTCTCTACGTGAAGAGCCGGGCATCCCCGCCCGGCCGGACGGGTGAGACGCCCGTCGCTCCATTGTTGAACTATTTGCTCAGTGTGAAGTCCGCTTTGCTGTCGCCCGCCACAGCGATCGGCTTGGACTGGTTCTTGGCGCCTTCATGCCACGCGGTTACGCTGTAACTGCCATCGGGGACATTCTCAATCTTGTATGCGCCCGACTTGTCCGTGACAGCGAAGTAGGGCGTAGGCGATACCACAACATAGCCTGACATCTCTGGATGCACATTGCACAGCAGCGGCACTGCGCCAGGATTGTCAAACTTGAACGGACGTTTGTCGCCCTTCGGCCAAGTGCCCAGGTTGTGGGTGAGTTTCTTATTGCCGCCGACGGAAGGCCAGAACACGTTGTGGGCAACACTGTCGCTGTTGAGAAACTGCACAGTCGTGCCTACCTGCACTACTGTGATATGCGGCTGAAACATCAAACCCTTCTGGTCAATCACGGGTTGCTCGGTGGGAGTGGGGAAAGTTTTGCCTACGGGGGCTTCCACATAAACAACGGACTCACCAGCAACGCCGGAAACTCTCCCGCTGATCGTGCCTGCGCTGGCCGCCAGACTTGTCATCGCTACCACTGCCATCATCATCATTAAAGTACGTTTCATTTTTCTCTCCTGGTTTTCTTTGCAATCGTTCGCTGTAAGGTCTCGGTCCTTAGTAGACGAATTCTAATGCACCGGTGGCAGTATTGGTACGGAACGGGCTCGACGCCTGCCCGCTTGAGTTGTAGGTTACCTGTTGCGGGCGGAACTGGTATTCAAACGACGCCTTGATGTTGGGGTGAATCAGAAACTGCACGCCGGGTGTAAACCGGTCGCGCGTGCTCCCCGCCCCTGCGAAATAATTCACCGAATTAGTCTGGTTCAGGAAATCCGCTGAGGACTGGACGCGGTCGTAACGCAGGATCGTCATCAGCCAGGGCAGCGCCAGGTAGTCGGCCTCGAGGAATCCGCCGTTGAATTTGGCGGTGGGGCCGGCAATAAATCCGCTAAAGGTGGGATTCAGGAGCAGATCCTGGTCGTGCCCGTACATGTACAAGCCAAACAGGTTGAAGGTGCGGTAATTGAAGCTGAAGTCGCCCCCGACACGATAGAAAGGCTCGTGCGCGGTGATCACGGCGGGCGTCACGCCATCCGATGCGTAACCCGAGAAACGCTGCGCCGATCTTCCGTAGAAGTAGAAGCTGCCCAGGCTCAGGTAGGTATGGTCGCGCGGGCCGCTCGCGCCTGCCGCCTGAACGTCGTGGCGGCTCGCCGGGTCCTTTTCCAGATTGAAGCGATAAGAGAAGTTCGCGTAGAGATCCTTGAAGTTGGAATCCGAGAAGAAGCCGACCCCGCCGGAGCCTCCTCCCGTGGGCGAAGGCACATTGGGCGCTGGCGCGACGCTGTTGCTGGTGTTCTGGTCCACGATGGCCAGCGAATAGTGGTAGCCCCCGTACTGATGGCCTCCGCTGAATTCGATTCCGTGGCCGCCGTCCTGCAGCGCGAATACGTTGTTCACACCCTGCTGACCGGTGGTTTGATTGGACACGCTGATGTTGGCTTCGGTGTAGATGTCATAAGGACTTATATTGATCGATCGAGCCTGGGTAAACGGCAAGTCCAGTTCGAACTGGCCGACCCTCACGGTGAACGCGTCGGCCGGCAGTTTGAGGAAGCGCCCAACGTTTACGAAGCGCAGATAAGCGTCGCCGAGATTGCCGTTGGCGTTGGCGCCGGAGACACTCAGATCGTCGTCCACCCAGAAGGCGATATCGCTGCCAAAATTTCCCGCCATGAAGATGCTGAAGAAGCCCGGCTCAAAATCTGTGCGCGGAATACCCGGCGACTGCAGGGTCCCGGGCACCCCTTGAGGCGTCTGGCTGTAGTTGTTGGCGTGGCCGCTGGTGTATTGGAAAAACTGATTGAACCGCAGGCCAATCTGCGGTATCCCCGGGATGGTGCCGGGAAAGATGACATGGGGCCACATATCTTTCTGCGCCGGCGCTCCCAGCATTACCGGGGGAATTTTGATAAAGGTCTCGTCGTCCTTAGGAAACTTGAATCCGGCGTCTTTGAACGCCTTGCCAAAATCGTTGAGCTTGGGAAAATCGACGTGACAGGTGGTGCACGAAGTGCCGTACTGGCGTGAAAAAGCCGGAATAGCATAGCTGCTTCCGGTCAGCAACATCACTGTGAGCACAAAAACAAAAAACAGGGATACGCGACGCCGTGTATCCATTTGATCGCCTCCTTGGCGGCCGAAGTCTTAGGTTATCCACCCCAACTTGCTAACGCACGATTCCGCGGATTATAGGGAGCGGGTTGGAGGTCTGCTGTGGCAGGCATCACAAGTGCGAGTGATCAGCATCACATCCCCGAAAGCGAACCCCGACAACCCGGTCGTTTCACTTTACGCCACGGGAACAAATGAAAACAACAAGGCCCTCCCCACTCGTAAATTGACGCAACTTGGGGGGCCGCGTGAGGGAACCATTGAACGACTTTTCATTTGTTCGCCACGCTGAATTCATCATGTGAGTCGGCCGTCAGGAGGCTACGAACTTCGCATTGCAGCGCGATGCGACGATCTTGCGTGCGCTTCTCTACTCGCGCTTGTCTTTCTCACGGTTATCTTGGCTGCACCTCTCACGCTGGCTCAAGATAACTACGAAATCCAGGTGTACGGATCGGACCTGGTCGATCCCAGACACACCATGGTCGAACTCCATAGCAACTTCGCGATCGACGGCTCGAAGGCGGTCGTGGATGGTGTTTATCCCACCAATCACGCCGAACACGAGACCATCGAGATCACACACGGCTTTGATGACTGGTTCGAGTGCGGCTTTTACATCTTCACTTCCATAACCGGCGGCCAGAGCTGGCAATGGGTGGGTGATCACATCCGGCCGCGTGTTGCCGTTCCGAAAAAATGGCACTCGCCGGTTGGTGTGAGCCTTTCGAATGAAATCGGCTACCAGAGGCGGCAATATTCCGTGGACACATGGACATGGGAAATCCGTCCGATTGTGGATCAAAAAGTCGGACGCTGGTGTTGGGCGCTGAACCCCATGCTGGACAGGTCTTTCCATGGTGAGAGCGTGAACCAAGGCGTTGTCTTTTCACCAAACTTCAAATTCAGCTACGATTTGACCCCGAAGGTCGCTGGGGGGCTGGAATATTACGGTTCGGTCGGTCCGGTGATCGGGTTCGATGCCGTCTCGCAACAGCAGCACCAGATTTTCCCCGCGATTGATTTGAATATCGCTCCGCAATGGGGTCAATTTTGGCCTCGGCGTAGGCCTTACGGGTACGACCGACCACCTGATTGCCAAAATGATTCTGGGTTATCGCTTTAATTTTTGACCGCGCCCCAGCAAACGCTGCTGCTCTCATGCAAACAAAACGTAGCAACGCGGACGCGTGAAGACTCATCAAAGCCTGCTCTTGATCCACCGTACCTCGCAGGTCGAACTCGCGTCGGACCAGTGGAGCTTGACAATCCACTTCGCGGTGCCCTACGTGAAGTGGGGAATGAAGGACCCAAGCACGTTCATCCTTCGGGTGGAAAAGACGGCCGATATTGACCTGCACGCTCTGGGGCCGAGTCCGTGGGTCGCACCACGCCAAGTTTCTTTAAGGGTGTATCCCGAAAGAAGACTCAATAAGCGCAGAAGCCTCGCGGTACTCGTCTCATTCTTTCTTGCTCAGGGTTTTGATTTGCTGGACCAGCGTGTCGATTTCTTCCGATGTTAGTTTGTTGGCGTACTTGGGCATGCGGCCTTTGCCGTTGGTGATGATGTTGTGCAGGTCAGCCGTGGAGGTGGCAGCGGTCGGGAAACGGGAAAGGTGGGTCTGGTCAGCACAACTGACAGCGACTTCCACTGCGGGCTCTCGGCAGGAAAAGCTCATCCCTCACCGTTCTCAGAATCGCGGGCAGTTCATTGGCAAGAGCAGGACGAAGTTCTGTGCCCACGCCTTGCAGCGGATCGATGGATATTGCGAACAGGGTGACATCCAACGCCCCGCCGGTAAGATAGGCGGCATCCAGCAGATCTTTCAGCCCGATGTCGTGTGCGGTGAGAGTTCGCGGGTAGTCCGAGGAAAAACGCGGCTGCAACCGGCGCACCGTTCCGGAGGGGTTGCCATCGACGCAGGCATCGATCAGAAGAATACGGTCTGCGTCCTGGAGGATCCCAAGCAACTGAAAACCGCCCGTTCCACCGTCGAGGCACTCCACGTTCGGCGGCAACGGCATCTTCTCGAGTGCGCGCACAACCTGAACGCCAACGCCCTCATCCGCCATTAGTACGTTCCCGACCCCAAGCACGAGTACGCGCTCGGAATCAGTGTTTTGGTTTCTGTCGCTCAAACTTCCACCCCCCCACCATGGAAGAAGTCGTGCCCCGTCCCTCGACGTAGTCATGGTAGAAAACAAGGTAGACGTGCACCAACGCAAACAGAACAAAGAACCACATGAAGATATGGTGCCACTGACGCACTGCAAAGTCTCCACCCATCAGGGGGGCGATCCAGGTAAATAGCCGAGGCAAGAATGACTTGCTCATGCCGGAGTAAAGCGCAAAGCCAGTGATGGCCTGGAAAAGAAATGCCAGAAACGAGAGGAAATAAATTAAGCCCGCCAGCGCGTTATGTCCGATCGAAATGATGCCGCGCAGGCGCGTCTGCAGGACGTCCACCTTGAGTACCTCGGCCATCTCGTCCAACTGTGCCCGCTTCGTGGGGATGAAATTCGTCCATCGTGCATATGCGTTTCCCACAAACCCCCAGTAAATACGAAACAAGAAGTTGAAGAAGAAAAGAAACGCGGCGAGAAAGTGGAGGAAGCGCACTGTTCCGAACCAGTATTGCTGGTACGCCTCGGTGGAGTAGGAAATTGCGAGGGGATGTCCGATCAGGAATCCAGTGACGCAGAGCACCGCTACGCAGAGTGCGTTCAGCCAGTGATACAGCCTTACTGGCAGTTCCCAGACGTACACCCGCTCGAACAAGGCAGGTTGCTCACTCGGCAAGTTGGCAGCAGTCGGGTTGGTAGCCATACGCAGTTCCTCAGTAGAAGCTCAGCTGGTGCACATGCTTCCCAAGCGGATCGTACAGATGGACAGCGCAAGCGATGCACGGGTCGAAGGAGTGGATGGTGCGGAGAATTTCCACCGGTTGTTCCGCGTTGGCAATCTTGGTGCCGATCAGCGATGCCTCATACGCGGAGCGCTTTCCAGCGCCGTCGCGAGGGGAAGCGTTCCACGTACTGGGAACCACCAGCTGGTAGTTTTCGATCTTGCCGTCGTTGATGCGGATCCAGTGTGCCAGAGCGCCTCGAGGAGCTTCCGACAAACCCACACCCTCCGCCGTGGCTGGCCAGGTGGATGGCTCCCACTTCTCGCGCGTGAAGGTGGAAGTGTGGCCGTTTCGGACTTGCGCCAGCAGCTCATCGTAGAATTCTTTCATCCAGTGAACCACCAACTGGGTCTCGAGTCCGCGCGCCGCAGTCCGGCCAAGCGTCGAGAACAGGGCCGTCACTGGCACGTTCAGCCGCTGTAGAGCCTCGTTGACCACGTCCTTCACATCGGTCCGTCCGCTAGCGTAGGACACCAGCAGCCGTGCCAGCGGTCCCACCTCCATGGGATTGTCCTTCCAGCGGGGCGTCTTCAGCCACGAATACTTGCCTTCGACATTCAACTGCTCATAGGGAGGATGGGGCCCGGTAAAGTTGAATTCGGTTTCTCCCTCCCACGGATGCAGGCCGGTTGAATCGCCGCCGGAGTACGTGTACCAGGAATGTGCGATGTACTCCTTGATTTCCTGCGCGTCACGCGGGTTGACGGGATGAACCTCGCTGAGGTTCCGGTCTAGAATCGCGCCCCGCGCAAATTTGAAATGCTCGGGCTGGTTGAATCCCTGCGTAGGCAGGTCTCCGTACGCCAAGTAGTTGGTCAGTCCGCCGCCCACCCCGGCCCACTCCTTGTAGAAACCCGCAATTGCCATCAGGTCGGGAATGTAGACCTGCTCCACGAAATCAATCGCACCGTCGATAAGACTCCCGACTTGATTCAACCGCTCCGTGTTGACGGCGTTTACCTCATTGGGATTGATCGAGCAAGGCACGCCACCCACCAGATAGTTCGGGTGCGGATTCTTACCCCCAAAAATGGTGTGAATCTTCACGATCTCTTTCTGCCACTCCAGCGCTTCGAGATAGTGCGCCACGGCCAGCAGGTTTACCTCGGGAGGCAATCGGTATGCCGGATGTCCCCAATACCCGTTGGCAAAAATTCCCAGTTGGCCGCTCTCCACAAATGCCTTCAGGTGATTTTGCACGGCGGCGAAATATTTTGGAGAACTTTTCGGCCAAGCTGAAATCGACGTCATGATAGCCGAGGTCTTTTGTGGATCGGCTTTTAGCGCGCTCACCACGTCGACCCAGTCGAGTGCGTGCAGGTGATAGAAATGCACGACGTGGTCCTGTACGTACTGCGTGCAGAACATAAGGTTCCGGATCAGTTCCGCGTTCTGCGGAACTGAAACCTGCAGCGCATCTTCGACGGTGCGCACGCTGGCCAGCGCGTGCACGGTGGTGCACACGCCGCAGGCGCGCTCGGTGAAGGCCCACGCGTCGCGTGGGTCGCGGCCCTTCAGAATTTTCTCGAATCCCCGCACCATGGTGCCCGAACTGTAGGCGTCGGTGATTACACCGTTCTCTACCACTGCCTCGACACGGAGATGACCTTCAATCCGCGTAATGGGGTCGACAACGATCCTGGCCATGGACGGTTACCTCATTCTCTAGATTTCTGTTGTCTGTCGGATTCCTGAATCTCTTCCTCGATCACTTTGCGCTTGCGCAGGTTAGTCGAGATGGCGTGCGCGGCGATGCCGCCGAGAGTGACCAATCCGAGAGCAGTTCCCACCTTATCGGCCGTGCTTTCGATTCCGAATCCGGGGAACGACGCCAGGTGCTGGTAGAAGGGCCCGTTGTCCCAGAATCCTGCTTCGCTGCAGCCAATGCAGCCGTGGCCTGATTGAATGGGGTAACTGGTCCCCCCGTTCCACTTCGTCACCGAGCACGCGTTATACGTTACCGGACCACGACAACCCATCTTGTAGAGGCAATACCCTCGCCGCGCTTTGTCGTCATCCCACGATTCGACAAACAATCCCGCGTCGTAGTAGGCCCGCCGGTAGCAGGTGTCGTGAACCCGGCGCGAATAGAACTCTTTGGGCCGCCCCAGGCCGTCCAGTTCCGGCATATCTCCCAGAACCAGAATGTGCGTAACCACTCCAGTCATTACGTCGGCGATGGGAGGACAACCCGGCACATTGATCACGGGCCGGCCAATCAGCTTGTGAATGGGTGTGGCCCCGGTTGGGTTGGGATTCGCCGCCTGAATGCACCCGTTGGAAGCGCAACTGCCCCACGCGATGACGGCAGCGGCGTCTTTGGCCGCCTCTTGCAGAATGTCCTCGGCCGTGCGACCAGCAATGGTGCAGTAGACGCCGTTGTCCTTGGTTGGCACCGATCCTTCGACCAGCAGGATGTATTTTCCCGGCGCATTCTTCACTGTGTCCCACAGACTCTTTTCCGCTTGGTACCCGGCGGCCGCCTGCAGCGTCTCGCTGTAGTCGAGCGAGATCGCGTCCAGTAGCACGTCCGCCACGACAGGATGAGAGGATCGAATGAACGACTCGCTGCAGCAGGTGCACTCCTGGAAATGCAGCCAGACGACGGGCGGGCGGGCCTTCTTCTCGAAAGCCTGTACCACCTTGGCGAAGCCGGAAGACTCGATCCCCGCCATCATGGCCGCAAAGCTGCAGAAGCGCAGAAAATCGCGCCGGTCGTAACCCTTTGTTTGCATGGATTCCCAAATGGTAGGAACGGATTGGCTCATACGTCCTCTCCTTTTCGCTGCCTGCCCGGGTGTTGCCGAACGGCCCTTGGATCTGCCTCGGGCCTGCAACCGAAAACTGGCCGATGGCTGCCGCGGCGAGCACAAGACTCGCTGGAAGAACTAAGTGATGCCGCGCACATATATCATCGGTTCAGCCAGCAGGATATGTTCAGGATCACTAAGGGATGTGTGTAAAGTCACACCTTAACACCGCCCGGCAGAAACTATCCCCGGCAGTCTACAGGAGTCGACCGTGCGGTCACTCCCGAGCAAACGCCATGCTCCCTGGCCAGCTTTGCAGGCGCTGACCACAACGACTCGGGAATCGACAATGGCCGGGTCGTATACTCCGCCAGCGTTCCAGTCGCCGATATACCCTACGCATCCCCGCCGAAACGGCCGGAGCACCTGCAACCTTCGTCGGTTTTTCCTGCTCGCTCATCGCGGGATCGCGGCGTGGCACCGGGCACACACCGCGCTCGAAGCGCGTTAAGGGTGCCGGGCACTTCCTCGTTGGCACGGTGGGGCTAGCGTCTGTTAGTTTGTGAGATGGGTCGTAACCGCGCAAGCGGACCCTGTTGATTGCGCGGGTGATGAGCGGAGAGAAGAAATCAACAATCCTCAACTTGGCAACCGAGAAATGTGTAATTCTTTGGGAAAATTCCCTCGATCGGAGTTGGCCCAATTAGAAGGAGTAAGTGAGGGGAGGCACTTGATCGGAAGATCGGCGAGGCCGGGAAGGATCGCGTGCCAGATAGTCGCGGACGGAGATTTTCAACCGACGAGAGCTTTCCACGACCGAGAGAATCGCCGCGACCTTAGGCCCTGCTTGTGGGCTGCCTATGTTGTATCCAGTTCTTTCTACCCAGAGCGACTGGTCGCATTGAATTCTCCGCCAGGTTATTGCTTAATTCAAGTTCTGAATATTCCAGGAATCGAGTAAGTTTCCTCCAAAAGCGCGGGTCGGACCAATCGGCCCGGCCGGAACCAATCCTCGTTTTTATTGCGGATCGAGATTGAAGAAAAGCGAGACCGAAAGTTGCCGCGATTCTCGCGGTCGTGGAAAGCTGTCGCAGCTGAAGGTTCCGGTGCGGACTGGGCTGCCGATATTTCTTCGTTGGGGGCTTATTCCTGAGAAGAACGAGTTGCCGTTGATGGAAGGGTTAAAGCAGATCCAGTATTAGGCGTTCAATAGCTCCGGATGGAGGTCCCGCAGCCAGGCTAGGGTGTTGTTCTTGAGTTCCTCCGCCAGTTTCACTATTGCTTCCAATTCCTGATCTGACACGGCACCTGCAACGTCATAGACCGATTTGTTCCTCTTATTGTTGAAGGTCTTGAATCTTTGAATGACCTTCGGGTTGGCCTTTATGGTGAGTTCCAGAGATTCGATTGTTTTTATGTGGTGACCCGCTTGGGTAACGGTGCGAAGACCGGAGGCGCGGAGCGCTGTCGTCGCGACGCAGAGCGCGGCGTTGAAAGCAGCGATAAATCGAAGGTCGGTCGAAACAGCTTCGACCTTTGAATCCGCAAGGCTACGATCCACAATTCCCAGAAGATCCTTGATCTCACCTGGGCTGGTCGGCTCCCGCCTTAGCCAACCGTACTCCACCCACTTTTCTAAGCTCATCCTCGTCTCCCAACAAAAATTCCTTTTGGCCCTTGAGCACGGCGGTCAAAAAATGATTCCCGCTCGCAATTTTCGACTTGAATTCCTCGACGGAATACACGGTCGGGTTGATAGGGCGGCCGATGTTTTTCTCCACTGTAGAAAGCCGTGAAAGGATCTCGTCAAGTGTGGCCTTCCCAACAACCATTAGATCAACATCACTCTGTGCCGTTTCTTCCTCGCGTGCGACGGATCCGTACACAAATGCCACAAGGACTCGCTTCGCCAAAGGATGCAATGCCGATCGCAAGACGCTAAAGATGCCAATTGTCTTGTTCACTAGGGCCTGCATCTCTCGAAATATGGGAGCGTGTCGGTTCGCCTGATAAAAAACCTGACTGCCCACTGAACTGCGAATGATAAGTCCCACTTTCGAGAGGTTTTCAAGCTCTCGTTGAACCGCGCCAACGCTGGCATCTACGTCGCGTGCAATTTGGCGTGTGTAGAATAATTGATCGGCCCTGCCATAGAGCAAGGCGAGGATAGCGCCCCGCGTGCGTCCGAACAAAAGGTCCCCGAGGCCGTTGCGTGTACTCATTGCGAGAACAATTGTACTCAGGATGAGAACGCATTTCAAGGGTTCGCCTGGATCTGCTTATCCTCTTTAACTGTTCTCGCTTAATGGTGTCGGCCGACGCTTAGGCGAACATCGGCGCTGGTCACACAATGGTCACAATAAATCGGCCATCTTGACGAATTAAGTTGTTGATTGAAAAAGGGTTTAGGCTCAAAGAATACAGCCCTGAAAAGGCTGGCGTCGGCGGTTCAACTCCGTCCCTGGCCACCATGTTTTCAATAATTTAGAGGAATTTTTGGTACTGTCCTAAGCTATTAGGACAGTACCGATTTTTTTAACAGTTACATAGCCGCCAGACCCCGCTATCTTGGGCGGACAGTCGCAGGGGGTTCGCTGAATCTCCTTGTGAGTCAGCAAATTACATCTGGGGAGTTCCACTGAGCGCAGACTTTGGCAAGCTGCGCTCGAATGGTGTTGAGAGGCGGCGATGGGGTCGGTCATTCGGTTTAAGGGGCCCAATTCGTACTCTTTCGTACGCTCGTGCGCCCGAAAAATGGCCGTCGCCGGAGATTTTGCGCCGGTTCTTGCGAAACACTCGAAGTCCTTCTCGCTCATCGACTGCATCTCGGTTGGCGTCGACCGAATGCAGAGAAACTTCGAGCCGATGCGAAAGCAAGTGAAGGCCTGGCAGAGAAGCGAACTGACGGATGTCACGGCGAAGATGGTCATCTACGAGGCGTTCGTGGAAGCCAAATTGGCGGCTCCGAAGCACCTCGCTCGTGTCGTGCATGACCTTTACTTCGAACCGAAGTACGAGGAATTCCGGCCGCGAACGATCTGGAGTCTCTCGAACGCGTTTACCTTCGCGTTCAAAGAACTGGATGCCATCCCGCAATTCAAGGCGACGGCCAAGCTAGGTGAATT
>Ga0182014_10006562_pt1 | contig 12469 bp, 7 predicted proteins | sample 612S2DmetaG_FD_120489 | JGI IMG/M metagenome (GOLD analysis project Ga0182014, IMG submission 120489) | Permafrost microbial communities from Stordalen Mire, Sweden - 612S2D metaG | ecosystem: Environmental > Terrestrial > Soil > Wetlands > Permafrost | place: Sweden: Stordalen | collected... | reverse complement strand
GGAAGGCAATCACCTCGCGCAGGCTGGGCGCGCCGGCCAGCAGCATCACGATGCGGTCCAGGCCCAGCGCGATGCCGCCGTGAGGAGGCGTGCCGTACTCCAGCGCGTCCAAAAAGAATCCAAAGCGCGCGCGGGCCTCTTCGTCGCTGATGCCCAGCGACTGGAAGATCTGCTGCTGCACATCTTTTCTATGGATGCGGATCGACCCCGAGCCCAACTCCATGCCGTTCATCGCCAAGTCATAACAATTCGCCCGCACAGAGGCCGGATCGGTCAGCAGGTTCGCCATGTCCGCCTCGTGCGGCGAAGTAAACGGGTGGTGCGCCGGCATCCACTTGGCCAAAGCCGCGTCGTACTCGAACATCGGGAAGTCGGTGATCCAGATCGGCTGGAAGGCCTGCGCGCCATCGACCGGCCACCCCGGCTCCGCGTCCTTGACCACCTTTTCGGTTACGCCGAAGGCTCCATGCTTATCGGCGTATTTCTTGGCCAGCTCAGTGCGGAAGTTGCCCGCGGCCGAGTAGACGTTGATCTCCCGCTCGCTCAGCCGGCCTTCAAATTTAGTGTCGCTGGCCTTGATGTGGTGAGCCGGATCGCCGGCCACGATGATCACAAAGTCAGCCTCCGCCGCGCCTGCCAACTCGCGCGCCTTGACCGCCGCATCGGGAAAGCCCTTGGCCAGCCGCTTGAAGTCGTCGATGAACTTCGCGCCCTTCTTGAGATCAAAGCTCGGATGATTGTCCTCTCTCTCCTTGCGGCTCAACTCGCCCACGTTGGGAATGCGCAGCGCCACCACCGGCAGCGCCGGATCGATCTGCAATGCGGCCAAATTCTCATCCGTAAATGCCGGGCGTACATCCGTCAGTCCGGGCAAACGCAGGTCGGGCTTGTCGCATCCGAACTGCCGCATCGACTCGTCATAAGTGATGCGCGGGAAAGGTGTCAGCAATGTAACTCCCGCCGCTTTGAAGCCCGCCGCCAGAAACTTCTCCACCACATCGAAGACCGTCTCCTGGCGCGGGAAGCTCATTTCCAAATCAACTTGAGTAAACTCCAGCTGGCGGTCGGCGCGCAGATCTTCATCGCGAAAGCAGCGGGCAATCTGAAAATACCGGTCGAAGCCGGAAATCATTAAAATTTGTTTGAAGATCTGCGGCGACTGCGGCAGCGCGTAGAACTCGCCCGCATGCAGGCGGCTGGGCACCAGAAAATCGCGCGCGCCCTCCGGCGTGCTCTTGGTCAGGATCGGCGTTTCGATCTCCAGAAAGCCCTGCTGGCTGAGGTTGTCGCGGATGGCTAAAGTGATGTCATGCCTCAGGCGGAAGTTGTGCTGCATCTCGGGCCGCCGCAGGTCCACGTAGCGGTACTTGAGCCGGACTTCTTCGTTTTGTATCGCCTCTTCCGACGGCGAAAACGGCGCCAGCCGCGTGTCGTTCAGCACCAGCAACTCGGTCGCCTCAATCTCGATCTCGCCGGTGGGCATCTTGGGATTGATCGCGTCCGCATCGCGCAGGCTGACCTTGCCGACGGCGGCGACAACGTACTCCGGCCGCACGTGCTCTCCCTTGGCGTGGCCCTCGGGAACCAGTTCCTTGTCCAGCACGATCTGCGTAATGCCGCTGCGGTCGCGCAGATCGAGAAAGATCAGGTTGCCGTGATCGCGACGCCGGTTCACCCAGCCCATCAGCACAACCGTCTGTCCTGCGTCGGCGGCGCGCAATTCGCCGCATGTGTGCGTTCGTTCGAGATTTCCTTGAAAATCGAGCACTGCTCGTGTCCTTTACTTGCTAAGAATCTGTTGTTCTGAAAATTCCATACAAAAAAGTGTCATCCTGAGCGGAGCATGGGCGTTTTTTTCGCCATGCGCAGTCGAAGGATCTGCTTCTCCGTCGCTTCCCGGCCAGAAAGCTGGGTGGCCCAGGTCTGGATTCTCAGACCTGGGAGACCATGAACCCAAACCCACAGTCGATCAACCAGAAAAAATCTCCGTGCCCCATCCTTTTCGCGCTCTATGCGAAAAGGGTGGGAAACCATGAACTCTGGGTGCCCCACCCTCGCCGCGTTCTTGTTTTTGCGGCTAGGGTGGGAATCTAGGAACCAAAAAGCCAGTTCAATTGGAAAGAAAAACCGCCAGTTCCCCGCGAGGAACCTTGGTCTGTACGCCGGTGGAGAAGTTCTTCACTGTCAGAATACCGGATTGAAGCTCGTCTTCGCCCAGAATCACAATCTGGCGCGCGGTCTTGTCGGCGGCCTCAAAGGATTTCTTCAGCCGGAAGCTCCCCTCGCCCAGCTCAATCCACAGCCCCTGATGGCGCAATTCGCGAGCCAGAACCAGCGCAGCAGCATTCATCTGGGCCAACTTGTCCGCATCCTTGGCGTCGCCCAGCGGCGCAATAAACGCATCCGCCACCTGCGGTGGGGCAGCCTTTTGGTCGAGTTGCGCCAGCAGGGTGAGAACCAGCCGGTCCTCGCCGATAGCAAAGCCAATCCCCGGCGCGCGCGGCCCGCCCAGCATCTCGCTCAGCCCGTCGTAGCGTCCGCCGCCCAGCAGCGCATTCTGCGCGCCCAAGCCGCCGTGGGTAAACTCGAAGGTCGTCCGCGTGTAGTAGTCCAGCCCGCGCACCAGCCGGTGATTGCGCGTGTACGGCACGCTCGCCGCATCCAGCGCCGCCGTTACCTGGGCAAAATGTGCCCGCGAGGCTTCGTCCAGCGAGTCGGCAATCACCGGCAGCGTCTCGATGATCGGCTGGTCGGCGGCAACCTTGCAGTCCAGCACCCGCAGCGGATTGGTCTCCGCCCGCCGCTGGCAATCCTCGCACATCTGCCCCACCACCGGAACCAGCGCCGCCCGCAGCGCTTCGTTGTAGCGCGCGCGGTCCGCGGAGGACCCGACAGAATTCAACTCCAGCGTCCAGCCGGTGATGCCCAGCTCATCCAGCAGCGTGGCCAGCATCTCCAGCACCTCCGCATCCCGCAGCGGCGATTCGCTCCCCGCCGACGGCGGCCCGATCACCTCGGCGCCAATCTGTGAAAACTGCCGGTAGCGCCCCTTCTGCGGCCGCTCCCGCCGGAACTGCGGGCCAATGTAGTAGAGCTTCTGCAACAGCCCACTCTCGCCCAGCCCGTGCTCAATGTACGCCCGCACCACCCCGGCGGTATTCTCCGGCCGCAGGGTGAGCGATTGCGTCTTCTCCGACTGCGCCCGCGCCCGATCCTCCCAGGTGTACATCTCCTTGGAGACAATGTCGGTCTCCTCCCCCACCCCGCGGGCAAAGAGGCCGGTATCCTCGAAGACCGGCGTGCGAATCTCGCCGAAGTTGTAGCGCGCGAAGACGTCTCGCGCCGTAGCCTCAATCCGGTTCCAAAGCGCTGTCTCCGGCGGCAGCAAATCCCGTGTCCCCCGTACTGCTTTCAATGTGCTCATGGCTTCTTCATTCTAAACGGAAAAATAAAACGAGCTGGAGAGTCGCTGTTATGCTTCCTCATCCAGGAGGGTTTCCAGATTGCGGGCGCCGTGCATCACATGAACTATCAGGATGGCTTGCTCTTCGTGAAGATAGCGATAGAAGACCATGTGTTTTGGAAAGCCGGGAACGAATATCCATCGCAACCCCGCAAGAGCCGGGGAGCGAAAGCGGCAAGGCGCTCCACGCTCCGGCAAACTCAGCAAGGAGTTCACTGCCAGATCGACGGATTGCTCCCATCGCTGAGCCAAAGCAAGGTCGGCGTTCTGCTGGTAATAGTCCGCCTGCTCGACAATCGAGAGGGAAGCCGCCTCGGAAATGCGAAGTTCAATCACGGCTGGACGAGCTTCTCCCGCAGGACCGCGACAAGAGTGCGACCGCTCAATTCTTCCGGCGTTATCACAAATTCTTTACTTTGAATAGCATCCAGCAACTCCGTCTCCAGCCGTGCGCGCCGCTGTTCCTTATCCTGGCGGATCAGGTTTCGGACAAACTCGCTCGGCGTGCCGTAGTCGCCCGAGGCAACTCGGCCTTCCACGTAAGCCTTCAACGGATCGGGCAGCGAAATGTTCAGGGAAGTCATGGGCATACCTTCATATTATGACAGTTTGTGCCAGATTGAAAGTGCCAGCATCGTGCGCGAGAATAGAAATACAGAGGAATTCTCCATGGGACACGAGGTAATACTGACGAAAGACGAGTCCGGCTGGATAGTCGCCGGGTGCACGGAATTGCCCGGCTGTGTTAGTCAGGGCAATGACGAAGCGGAGGCTCTGGTAAACATCCGTGAGGCAAGGTCCGGATGGCTCTGGGCGGAAGAGCAAAAGGCCGCGGAGGCTCGGCTTTGAGCGCAATTCCTGGCCAATTTTATGCCAAATTATCTATTCCTCGGAGTAAAGTCTTTCTTGCGTATTCCGAACTGCTTTTGACGCGGTTTAGCACGATGTCCGAGGCGTTGGCGGCACAGAATCCGATCGAGATTCAGCCGGTAAATGAACGAAAGCCCGAAGGCAGCCCGATGTTGCCGCAGGCCGCACATCGAACGGGAGACGCATACTGGCCATCTGGCAGAGACTGAGGTTGAAGTGGGTCCGTGGTAATACACCTCTTCTGTGGTAATAAAAAATGACTCTAGAAGACCAAATTGGCCGGACTTTACAGACAATTCCGGTAAGACGGAATCAGCCTAAGTTACTTATTCTCCGTGTTTTATCAATGCAGTCAATTGGATATTGAAAGGGATGGCGGAGAGAAGGGTAATCTCAGCCCTTGACTTCGTTGATGCTGTAATGCATACCGCCAAAACAGTGCAGCCCACAAGCGACTTTCTGGAAACGCTCAGTGTCCGTCCGCGTTCAGATCAACCTTGCCGCGAAACTTGGCGTACACGAAGACAATGTATCCGATGGCCAGCACCATGCCAAAACCCCACCAGACCAGGCCGACGGCGAGCGTGTGCGGGGCGGAGATGGCGCGGGTTAAGGTGATGTCGAGGTCCGCTCCGGTGGTCGCGGGAAGCAGCGTGGGATACAGGCCCCAGCACGCTCCGGCCAGCATGAAGAAGAGATAGAGGCAGGAAGAGAGGAACGCCTTGACGGGCTGGGCGTTTCGATTGAGGAGCCAGATACCGGCCATGGAGGTGATGACTCCGACGGGAACAACGAAGGTGAATGGGTAGTTGAAGTAGTTGTTCAGGCTGGCGGGGCGGACAATGATGGTGGCGGCGAGGCTGACGACGGTGAGGGCCGCGAGCGCAAGCCAGAGTGGTGTGACGATGCGGCGGGCGCGCTGGGCCAGGTCGCCCGAGGTCTTGATGGTGAGCCAGAGAGCGCCGTGCAGCGTGAGCGCCACAAGCGCCACCAGACCGCCGATCACCGTATACCAATCAAGAATACCGGGGTGAAGTCCGGGTTGCCAGTTGGTCCAGAGAGGCAGAAAAAAGTAGCCATCGGTTTGCAGCGGAACGCCACGCAGCACGTTGGCGAGGGCGGCGCCGAAGAAGATGGTGAGCAGAGCGCTGGACAATCCGAAGAGGCCGTCGAGCAGTGCGCGCCAGACGCCAACCTCGATGTGGTTGCGTAGCTCAAGACTGATGCCGCGCAAAATCAACAGCCAGAGCACGATCATGAGCGGCAGATAGAAGCCGCTGAATGCTGAGGCGTAGAGCAGTGGAAAGGCGAAGTAGAGCGTGCCTCCGCCAGCCAGCAGCCAGACTTCATTGCCGTCCCATACCGGGCCGATGCTGGCAAGCGTTGTGCGGCGCTCAGTTTCGTTGCGGACCAGAAACAGGTGAAGCACACCCACGCCCAGATCGAAGCCGTCCAGGACTACGTAGCCGACGATCATCACGGCCACCAGCCAGAACCAAATAAATTCCATCATGAATGAACTCCTTTTCTTCAGGCCTTCAAGAGAGACCGGTGATCGTCAATCGGCATAAACCGCATCCGTGGCAATGGCCTCGGGTCCGTTGCCGATCTCGCGATAAATCAGAACAGTAAAGAGGATGCCCATCAGTAGATAAAGTCCCATGAATCCCAGCAGTGTAAACAGCCCGTTGCTTGCCGAGACTGTGTTCGAGTAGCCCTCGCTGGTGCGCATCAGGCCATAGATGAGCCAGGGTTGGCGGCCGAGTTCGGCTGTCATCCAGCCTGCGGTATTGGCGATGTAGGGCAGCGGAAAGCTGAGCAGCAGCGCCCACAGAGCCCAGCGCGCCGTGTACAGTTGCTTGCGCCAGAGCAGAAACGCGGAGACGATCATCAGCAGTGCAAACCAGGTTCCGAGGCCGGCCATGATGTGGTAGGCGTAGAAGAGCAGCGGCAGTGCGGTGGGCCATTGGTCGCGCGGAATCTGGTCGAGGCCTTTTACTTCGGCCTTGGTGGTGCCGTAGATGAGGAAGCTGAGTGCGTCGTTGACGACGATGGGGTTGTCGATCTCGCCGGTTTCCTCATTGGGCTGGCCCATGAGCACGAGTCCCGCGCCGGCCTCGCTGTGGAAGAGACCCTCCATGCCGGCGATGGCGGCTGGTTGATTGCGCGCAACGTACTTGCCGTGCAGGTCGCCGGTGGGAAAGATGATGAGGATTGAGGCTACGAGGCCAGCAATGACGCCGACCTTGAGAAAGATGCGGGCGTAGTTTTCTATTCGCCCCTCAAGTAGGTAAAAAGCGCCGGTGGCGGCCATGACAAATGACCCGGTGACCACGGCGCCGGTCATATTGTGCGCGTATTGCAGCAGCCCCCAGGGGTTAAGAAGGAGTTGCCAGAAGCTGAGCACCTCGAATTGGCCGTTGGGCAGGCGATCATAAGCCACCGGATGCTGCATCCAGGCGTCGGTGACGATAATGAAGAATCCTGAGACCCACGAACCGACAAAGACCATCACTGCCGAAAACCAATGCATGAGCTTGGAGATGCGTTTTTCGCCGTAGAGAAAGAGGCCCAGGAATGCCGACTCCAGAAAGAAGCTGAAGACGCCTTCCATAGCGAGAGGCTGGCCGATCACGCCGCCTGAGAGACGCGAGAAGCGCGCCCAGTTGGTGCCGAACTCAAACTCCATGGGAATGCCGGTGACCACGCCGAAGACGAAGTTGATGGCGAAGATCCGCCCCCAGAAGCGCGCGGCCCGGTCCCACTGCTCGCTGCCGGTCTTGAGCGCCACCGACTTGAGCACCACGATCAGGAGGGCGAGGCCCATGGTGAGTTGAGGAAAAAGATAGTGGAACGTGATGGTGAAGGCAAAGTGCAATCGGTGAATCAACTCGGCGGTCATCGAGAACTCCTGTTCCATGACGTGCGCGGGGAAATGTTGCACGATTCTAGCAAAGTCAGAATGCCGCGCGTCAGGGCATCCTAAGGATAGAACGAAAAGACGGCTGGCGCTCATATGGCAATGCCCGGAGCGGGTATTCCAGATTGGGAACCACAAAAGCGTCGGGCTACACTATAGGTGTAGTTTACTACTAGATCAACGTACTATATTCCCGTAACCCCTCGGGAATGAGGTTCTGAGCCAATCAGGCCGTTGAAATTGAAGGCGAACGGCAACGATCTGGGCGGCTTTGATCGTGTGAATGCTCTGCCAGTCCTGCTTGATCAGTAGGCCGATTCGATTGGATTTGCGATGCGGCGAAAATAAATCCTCAAATCTTGTAACGAATCGCTCAGTTCATGACTTTATTCTGGTGAACGCACAAAAAAGGACAGTGCCAACGATGAAACCAACCCGAAATACAGCCATATGGCTTATGTTCCTCAGTTGTTTGGGGAGCTTGGGCGCCGGCGCGCAGACGGCGCAGACGACGCAACTGACGTTGCGGCAGGCCATTGACCGGGCGCTGGGCCAGAATCCGGAGATTGCGGCCGCCCATGCCGACGAGAACGCCGCAGGCGCCTCGTCCCGTCTGGCCCGCACCGGGCTGCTTCCGCAGCTCAACTTTACAGAAGACATTTCGCGCGGAGATGACCCCGTCTACGCGTTCGGCATGCGCCTGCGGCAGCGGCAGTTCACCCAGGCCGACTTTGCGCTGAACGATCTGAACCGGCCCCAGCCGATTGGTAACTTTTCTACCCGACTGTTCGGTTCCTGGATGGCCTTCGACTCGTTCAGAACACAGAAGGCAATCCACGGCGTGGACCTGATGCGGAAGAGCGCAACGTCCAGTGCCAAGGCCGTTGATCAGAAAACCGTCCTCAGCGTGGTGCAGGCCTACGAATCGGTCCTCTATGCCGAGCGGGAGATCGGCGTTGCGCAGCATGAACAGGAGACGGCGGCGGCATTGCTGAGCACGGTCGCGGATCATGTCAAGGCCGGGCTGGCGGTCGAGTCGGACCGGATGTCGGCCGAGGTGAATGTGGCCTCGCGCAAGCAGGAGATGATTGCGGCCCAGGGCGATCTGGAGATTGCCTGGGCTCAGCTGCGCGTGGCGATGGGTGATGAAGAATTGCAATCGACCTCGTTGCGGCCGATCGAGCCGCACTCGTTTCCTCAGCAGGCACTCGATGGGGAGTTGGCTACGGCAGCAAAGGCGCGGCCCGACCTAACGGCCCTGAGAGATGCGCAATCGGCTCAGGCTGCGTCTGTGGGTGCGGCGAAATCAAGTTTTGGGCCGCACGTGAGCGCCTACGGCAACTGGGAAGAAGACCGAGGATCTTTTACCAGTTCGGGCGGCAACAACTGGGTGGCCGGGGTGCAGATCGGCATCGACATTTTGCCATTCGGCAAGCGCGCCGAGCTGGCGCGAGAGATTGCGACGAAGCAGCGGGTCGATGCGCAGTTATCGGCTTATCAGCAGCAGGTTCGCCTTGCGGTCAGCCAGGCTTACATTCACGGCAAGACCGCGGAGCTGCAAATGGAGACGGCGCGGGCCGCGATGGATCAAGCAACTGAAAGCCTGCGCATTCTGCGCAACCGTTACACGGCTGGTCTGGCGACCATCACCGATCTGCTGCGCGGCGAAGATGCCGAGAGAGAGAGCCAATCCAACTACTGGCATTCCGTCTATGGAAATGCATCGGCTTATGCCGAACTACTTTACGCGACGGGGACTCTAACTCCCGATGCGGCGGAGGAATTGCAATGAAAGTGTTTTTATCCGGTTGTTTGTTAGCTGTTTCTTCGGTCATCATCGCGGGGTGCCACTCGGATGAATCCGCCGCGCCAGTGCCCGTGCAAACCATGCAGGCGCGTGTTGTAGAGAGCCATCAGCAAGATGCGCCATTGACTCTGCGCGCAACAGGGACTCTGCGCGCGCGGGAGTCGGCAACGATCTCGGCGCAAGTGATGGGACGCATTGAGAAAGTCTTTGTGCGCGAAGGAGATAGTGTGCGTGCGGGGCAGGCGCTGGTTGCACTCGACGCTGCGACACTGCGCGCTTCTGCGGAGCAGGCGCAGGCCGGGGTGAAGGCGGCAGAGAGTCAGGAGGCCGCAGCGCAAACGCAATCCGCACTCGCCGCCAGCACGCTGGCTCGTTATACGCAATTGCAAGCGGAGAAGAGCGTCAGCCCGCAGGAGATGGATGAGGTGACGCGGCGGGCCGAAGCAGCCGCCGCCGGCGTGGATGCAGTGCGCGCGCAACGCGATGCGGCCAAAGCGCAAGAGAGCGGCGCTCGCGCGATGCTGGGCTATACGCGTTTGAACGCGCCCTTCGCGGGCGTGGTGACGGCGCGCATGGCCGATCCGGGAACGATGGCCGCGCCTGGAGTGCCTTTGCTGCAAATTGAGAGCGCGGGCCCATTGCAGCTTCAGGCCGCGGTCGATGAGTCGGCGATTGGAAGCGTTCGCAAAGGAATGAAAGTATCTGTGATGATCGATGGCGCACCCAACGCCCCAGCCACCGGCACTGTTGCAGAGATCGTCCCCGCGGCCGATTTGTCCAGCCACAGCTTCATGGTCAAAATCGATATTGCGTCGTCAAGCCAGTTACACGCCGGCATGTATGGCAGCGCGGAGTTTGCAACCGGCACGCATCAGGCAATTCTCGTGCCGCACTCGGCGGTGGTTCTTCGCGGCTCTCTGTCCTGCGTCTATGTTCTCGACGCAAATGGCATAGCGCAACTTCGCTCGATCACGCTGGGCGCGGTGCAGGGTGAGTTGGTCGAAGTGCTCTCTGGTATTTCAGCCAACGAGAAGCTGGTTGACCTTCCCGGCGACCGCGACTTGGCGGGCAAGCGAATCGAGGCGCAATGATGACCCAGGAACCCATGCACCATGACCTTGGCATCGCCGGCCGTCTTGCGCATACATTTCTCAACTCCAAGCTCACACCGCTTTTCATTGCCGCATCGCTGGCGCTCGGAATCTTCTCAGTGGCAATCATTCCTCGTGAAGAAGAGCCTCAGATCCTTGTTCCCATGCTGGACATTGCCACCGCAATGCCAGGCGCCTCTCCGGCGGAGGTGGAGCAGCGCGTCACGCTGCCGATCGAAGAATTGGTCCATCAGATTTCCGGCGTCGAATACGTTTATTCCACTTCGATGCCCGGACAAAGCCTGGTGATCGTCCGCTTTCTGGTTGGAACGCCTCAGGAAGACGCGCTGATCAAGGTGTACAGCAAGCTGTACTCAAATTTCGATAAAATGCCGCCGGGAGTGTCGCAGCCGCTGATCAAGGCGCGATCCATCGACGATGTTCCCATTCTTTCGCTCACGCTTTGGGGAGAGCACTACAACGGCTATCAGCTTCGCGCCATTGCGGACGAGGTGCAGCATAGCATTCAGCAAGTCAATGACGTCTCCGAGACAGCGATCATTGGCGGGCTTCCGCGCACCATGCGCGTTGTGCTGAGCACAGCAAAGCTGAATGCGTATGGGCTTTCGCCGATGGCTATCGTCGGGCATCTGCAGGCCGCCAATGCCAGCGTACAGGCGGGCAGCTTTGCCGAGAACAACAGCGAAATCCGCGTAGATGCAGGCAATCTCTTTACCCGGCACGAAGACCTTGAAGCCGTAGTGGTCGCGGTGGATCACGGCCGTCCCGTCTATCTGCACGATGTGGCGGACAAGATTGTGGACGGCCCTGCCGATCCAGCCGATTATGTGGTCTTTGGAACATCCAACGTCAGTGCGGCTGCGCATCAGGCGCCAGGGCAGTATCCCGCTGTAACAATTACCGTGGCCAAGCGCAAAGGCACCAACGCCACAGACATTTCCAATGCTGTGATGAAGCGCGTTTATGAGATGCAGGGCGTAACGCTGCCCAGCGATGTGACCGTAACAACTACGCGCAACTATGGCGAGACGGCCAAGGCAAAATCGGATGAGTTACTGGAACACCTTTTGCTGGCAACACTCTCCGTCACGCTGCTGGTTGCGCTCTTTCTGGGATGGCGCGAATCGGGTGTAGTGCTTCTGGCCATCCCGGTCACTCTCGCGCTTACCATGTCAGTCTTCTATCTCATGGGCTACACCATCAACCGTGTAACCCTGTTTGCTTTGATCTTCAGTATCGGCATTCTCGTCGATGACGCAATCGTTGTCGTGGAGAACATGGTGCGCCACTTCCGGCTTCCGGAGAATCACGGCCGGCCGATGAGTGAAGTCGCGGTCGAGGCGGTCGCAGAGGTTGGCAATCCGACAATTCTGGCCACTTTTGCTGTCATCGCCGCAGTGCTGCCGATGGCCTTTGTCCGCGGACTGATGGGACCCTATATGCGGCCCATTCCCGTCGGCGCTTCGGCGGCCATGCTCTTTTCGTTGATGGTTGCCTTTGTGGTTTCGCCCTGGGCCGCGCTGCGGCTGCTTGGCAAGCATCTTCAAGGGGCCAAGCTACTGGAACCGGAGACCGAGAACTGGCGGACCAGGCTTTATCGCCGCATCATGACCCCGCTCATTCAATCCAAGCGCAATCGCACCCTGTTCTTCATTGGAGTGGCTGTTCTGTTTCTTGTCTCGGTGGCTCTGGTGCCTCTTGGACTGGTGCGCGTCAAGATGCTGCCCTTCGACAATAAGAGTGAACTCCAGGTTGTCATCAATATGCCAGACGGCACGCCGCTCGAACAGACCGCGCGGGTCGCCCAGGCGCTCGGCGAAGAACTTGCGCGCCAGCCGGATGTATTGAACTACCAGACGTATACCGGGACCTCCGGCCCCTATAACTTCAACGGGCTGGTGCGCCACTACTATATGCGCAGCCAGCCGAATCAAGCTGACATTCAGGTGAATCTGCTGCCTGCAAAGCAGCGCAGCGCGCAGAGCCATGCCATCGCCAAGCGGCTTCGCCCGCTGATGGACGCAATCGGCAATGCGTATGGCGCGCGCATTCAGGTCAGCGAGGTTCCGCCTGGACCGCCTGTAGTGCAAACGCTTGTAGCAGAGGTATACGGTCCCGATCTGGATGGTCAGACTCAGGTCGCGCGGCAGATCAAGTCGATCTTCCAACACACTCCGGGTGTTGTCGACACCGACTGGTACGTCGAGGACCCTCAGTCGAGGCTGGTGATGCGCGTGGATGAGGTCAAGGCCGCACAGCATGGCATCGCGGTATCCGACGTAGCCCATGCGCTGGCG
>Ga0182014_10006559_pt1 | contig 12474 bp, 6 predicted proteins | sample 612S2DmetaG_FD_120489 | JGI IMG/M metagenome (GOLD analysis project Ga0182014, IMG submission 120489) | Permafrost microbial communities from Stordalen Mire, Sweden - 612S2D metaG | ecosystem: Environmental > Terrestrial > Soil > Wetlands > Permafrost | place: Sweden: Stordalen | collected... | reverse complement strand
CAGGTCTGGAAGGAAGCAACGGTAGCGGTGCGGCACGTGTGCCGCGGATCACCCGGGGCCTGGCATACTTCGTCCGGTATGTGTGCCGGAGACCCGTCCCATGTATCAGGTCATCGCCCGTAAATACCGGCCCCAAACGTTTCGCGATGTGGTCAACCAGGAGCACGTCAAGACCACCCTCGAAAATGCCATCGCCCAGAAGCGCATCGCCCACGGCTACATTTTCTCGGGACAGCGCGGCACCGGAAAGACCACCATCGCGCGTATTCTGGCCCGCTGCCTGAACTGTATTCAGGGCCCCACAGCCACCCCCTGCGGCGAGTGCGCCAGTTGCCGGGAAATCACCGCCGGCGGCACCGTGGACGTCATCGAGATCGACGCCGCCTCCAACCGCGGCATCAACGAAATGCGCGAGTTGCGCGAAAACGTCCGCTATCAGCCGGCCCGCGACCGCTATAAAGTCTTCATCATCGACGAAGCCCACCAGATTACCAACGAAGCCTTTAATGCGCTCCTCAAAACCATTGAGGAGCCGCCCGAATGGGTGGTTTTCGTGCTCTGTACCACCGAGGCGCACAAGATTCCCGCCACCATCGCGTCCCGCTGCCAGCACTTCAGTTTCCGCTCGGTGGATTTCGAAGACCTCATCCAGCGCATGGCCTGGATCTGCGAGCAGGAAGGAATTCAGACCGATCCTGAAGCCCTCGCCGTGCTGGCCGCCGCCGGCGAAGGCAGCGTGCGCGATTCGCTTTCCGCGCTGGATCAGGCCATCGCCTGTTGCGGCTCGAAACTCGACGCCGCCGAAGTCCGCGCGCTGCTGGGCGCTTTCTCGCTCGAGTCGCTCGAACAGGTCTCCGAAGCCCTGCTGGAGAACGATTCGCGCCGCATGCTCGAGGTGGTCGACGAACTCGAGCGCAACGGCCTCAACCTGCAGCATTTCTCCCGCGAATTGTCGCGCTACTTCCGCAATCTGCTGGTATTGCGCATCTCCGGCGCCGCGCCGCATCTGGTAGCCGCATCCGCCCAGCAGCGCGAGAAGCTGGCCGCCATCGCCGCGCGCTTCTCCGAAGAGGACCTCACCCGCTATCTGCAGCTCTCGCTCGATCTCTTCCGCGATCTGCAGTACTCGTTGCAGCCCCGCTTCCACCTGGAAATCGGCCTCATCCGCCTGGTGCAAGCCGGCCGGCTGCTGCCCATCGAAGAGGCCCTGGCGCGCGTCGCTACCGGTGCGCCACCCGTCCCCCCGCAGCGGCCCACGCCGCCTTCGCCCGCGGCCCGGCAACCGGCGCCCGCCGTGTCGCAGCCCCGCGGACCCTCACCCTTCGAACTCGATCGCGCCAAGAAAGCCGCCGCGCGCCCGCCGGAGCCGCAATCCTCCGCCAACGCCGCCGCCGCGCCCGCGCTGGAAACCCCGCCGCAAATCGGGGCCGGCGATCCGCGCCAGCGCCTCCATTCCTTCCTCCACGAGAAGGGGCTCCCACACCTCGCCGACGCGGTGGAAAATGCCACCATCACGGTGAGCGGCGCGGAACTCGCCGTGGTCACGGCCAAATCGTACGCCCTGTACTTCAAGGACAATGCTTTCGAAGCGGCGGTGAACGAAGTCTTCGGCAAGCCGCTGCGGCTGAAGGTCGCCATCGCCGAGGCGGGTCCGCCGGCCGCGGCTCTCAAGCTCCCGCCCTCCGCGGGCGAAGATCAGGCCACCAGCCGCGCCCTGGCCCACCCGGAAGTCCAGCGCTTCCAGGAAGTTTTCAGCGGCGAAATCCGCAAAGTTCGTAACCTCAAGGAGTCGTAACGTGAAACTACCCGGCAATATGCAGCAGATGATGCAGAAGGCGCAGCAAATGCAGGAAAAGCTGGCGCAGGAGGTCGCGCTGATCAGGGTCGAAGCCACGGCCGGCGGCGGCATGATCACGGTCAAAATGGACGGAAACAAAAACCTGCTATCTGTCAAAATCGAACCCGAAGTCGCGGGCGACGTCGAAATGCTCCAGGATATGATCGTGGCCGCCTGTAGCGAAGCCGTCAAGAAGGTGGAAGAGCAGTCCCATGCAAAGATGGGCGGCATGTTGGGCGGCATGGGCTTGCCTCCCGGCCTGTTCTAGGGGACTGAGGATCGATGCCCGATTTCGCCGAACCGCTGGCCCGCTTGATCGCCGAATTCAAGCATCTCCCCGGCATCGGACAGAAGTCCGCGCAGCGCCTCGCGTTCCATGTGCTGCGCGCCGGCCGGGGCGACGCCGAGCGTCTCTCACAGGCCATTCTCGACGTCAAGGACAAGCTGGGACTGTGCGCCCTCTGCAACAACATCAGCGAGAGTGAACAGTGCCATTTCTGCCGCGACCCGAATCGCGATCCCACAGTGATCTGCGTGGTGGAGGAACCGCACAATATCGTGGGCATCGAAACCACGCGACAGTTCGCCGGCCGCTATCACGTCCTGCACGGTGCGCTTTCGCCGCTGCGGGGCATCGGGCCGGAGTCCCTCAAGATCAAAGGGCTGGTGGAGCGGATCGGCCAGGGCGAAATCGCCGAAGTGATCGTGGCCACCAACCCCACAGTGGAAGGCGAGGCCACGGCGGTGTATCTGGCGCGCCTGTTAAAGCCGCTGGGCGTGAAGGTCACGCGCATCGGCATGGGCGTTCCCGTCGGCAGCGACCTGGAGTTCGCCGACGAAGTCACGATTTCCAAAGCTATGGAAGGCCGGCGGGAGATGTGAGGGACTTTCAGCAGTGTGAGCGTTCAGCTTTCAGCTACTGCGTCTCGCCCCACCGCAGAACGCCGCGCTTGGCTGAGTGCTGATTGCTCTCCAGAAACTGCTCGCAAGTTCTCGATTCTCTGTCAGACCTGGGATGAGTCCCCGAGGTGGGGCAGGCGGTGCTCGCCTGCCCGCTATTCTGTTTGGGCAGCCGGCCCGGTTCAGCGCGGGCCGACCGGCAGGCGGTGCTCGCCTGCCCCACCTCGGGATCTCTCGCCATGTTCCCAGGCCACCCGACCCCGGCGCCCCGGCTGAAAGCTGATCGCTGCAAGCTCATCCCGCCTCCCGCAACCCGCCGCCGCTCACTCCACCGATCCGCAGATCCACCAGCAGATTCGCTTCCCGCGGTGCAGCCAGTTCAATTTTGAGATAGTTGCCGCTCAGTGCGGCGCCTGTCTCATGCAGCGTCACCGCCGAAAGCGTCCGCCCGACCATGCTTTCGCGGAAAGCCAGATTCTTCGCCGCCGCCAGTTCCCGCAGCACGCGATTGCGTTCCTTGCGCAGCCTCATGGGCACTCGTGCCGCCTCTTCGGCCGCCGGCGTACCGGGCCGCTCCGAGTACGTAAACACGTGCAGGTAGGTAAACGGCAGGCTCTCGATGAATTGCCGGCTGTCTTCGAATTCGGCCTCCGTCTCACCCGGGAATCCCACCATCGCGTCGGCGCCGATAGCGGCATCGGGCATCCACGCCCGCGCTTTCAGCACGCGGTCGGCGTAATGCCGCGGACGGTACTTGCGATGCATGCGGCGCAGTACCTTGTCGGAGCCGCTTTGCAGAGGCGCGTGGACGTGCCTGGCAATGCGCGGCGATTCCGCCATGAGGCCCAGCAAGTCGTCGGTAAAATCCATCGGCTCCACGGAACTCAGCCGCAGCCGTTCCACGTCCGTCTCCGCCAACAGACGCCTTACCAGGCCCACCAGACGCAGCGAGCTTCCCGGTTCTCTGCCCCAGCGTCCCAGGTTGATGCCGCTCAGCACAATCTCGCGATACCGGCGCGCCAGCCCGCGCACCTGTTCCACCACCTGGCCGGCGGGCAAGCTGCGGCTGCGCCCGCGCACGAAAGGGATGATGCAGAACGAGCAGCGATTGTTGCATCCGTCCTGGATTTTGAGGTTGGGCCGCGTGCGATCGCCCGCCGCGTCCTCCACCGGAGCCGAAAGAAAGTCCTGCTGCGCGAAGATGTCGCCCACGTGGATGTTGCCGTGGTACGGCGTTCCGGCGGGCAAGAGCGTCACCAGGTCGGCAATCTGCGTCTTGTGCGAATTCCCCACCACCCATTCGACGCCCGGCAGCAATGCCAGTTCCTGCGGCGCCCGCTGCGCGTAGCAGCCGGTCACCAGAATACGCGCCGCGGGATTTTCGCGATGCACGCGGCGGATGGTCTGCCGCACATCGTCATCCGCGGTGGCCGTGACGGTGCACGTATTGAGCACCACCAGGTCCGCGCCGGCCCGCTCCTGAGCCACTTCCAGCCCCCTGGCCGTCAGTTGCGATTCGAGCGCGGCGCCATCGGCCTGCGTAGCCCGGCATCCGAAATTTTGGACGAAGTATTTTCCCACCCTGCTATCCATTGTCTAATTCGGGGACAGGCTACATAACCTCGAAATACGCACTCAAAGACTTGACCAGTTCACGACTCTATTTCGAGGTTATGTAGCCTGTCCCCGAATTAGGTAGTTCTACCGCCCGATCTTTTTCTCGATCTCCGCCAGCTTCACGCGGTCGGCCGGACTCAATCCGTCTTCCGTCACGGTCAGGGCTTCCGCAAAATCGGTGGGGTAGCGATAGGCCGCGTCGGTCTTCTCTTTCTGTTGAATCAGGACCTTGTAAACCTCCCAGCTATAGAACAAGCCGGCCCAATTCTGAAAGTCGGCCTGGTCGTCCACGGTGACCGCGCGGACGGCCGGCGGCATGTCCAGATCGATCGAAGTGCCCAATTGCAGCCAGTGCTGAGGTCCGAAATAGAGCGCTTCCAGCCCCACCGATTTCCCTTCGGCCGCGAGGTGGCTGAAGTTCACGTCCGTAGTCATGTCATTCAGAGTCGGGGAGTGGTACGGATTGGCCTGGGTTTGAGAGCTGCCTTGCCCGTACATGCGCAGGTGATCGAACTCCTGCCCCAGGATCCCATCCCAGTTGGAGCCGTAATCGATGGTGATCACGTAGCCGGCTTTCAAAGCCGCACCCGCGCCCTTAATGAACTTACCCTCGCCTAAGTTGATATAAGTCACCATGCCCTTACCGCTCTTAGTCAAGGCGTAAGCATAGGCGTGGGCATATTGCCGGAAATGCTCCGCCAGTTCCGGAATCACCGTCACCGGGACGTATAACTCCTGGAACTGAAGCATGTTCACCTTGGCCTCGTAATCGGCCGACTTGATGAAGGTATCCAGAATCGCCGAAAAGCCGTCTTTGGTCAAATAAACGCGGTCGCGCGCGGCGGTCGCACCGGCGCGTTCCTTGCCGGCAAAGAGCTTCTCATAGACCGCCTTGTCGTCCGTCACGATAAGCTGCCGCACCGCCGCTGGAATAGACGCCTCAATCCTCTTCCAGGTCGCCATGGGAACCGACGGAACCGTGTAGGCGAGTTCCGCCGAGCCGCTCACGTCCAGGATCACCTTGTGTACGCTGAAACAGTCCGGCAATTCATTGGAGAGAATCACACCCTTCAAACTCTCCCGCGGGATGGTTGCGCCCGGATCGGTGGCGTCGCCCAGTCGCGCATCGAAGCGCTTCCCAAAACGGGAATTGCGGGCGCGTTGCTTCTCGCTCAACGCCGGCGAGCGATCATAGCAGGCGTAGACCGTCTGCTCCTTGAATTGGCGCCAGCGCGCATCGGAATTATCGGCTGCCTGTTGATCGATATAGGCGAGTACCGACTCGGCCATGGCCCCGTCGCCGGCGCCGAACTCGGCGATGGTGAACTTCTCGGTTGGCCCCAAAGTGCCGGCCTTTCGCATTCCGTCCCACATCTTAAACATGTGCTCGGTGACCATCTGGCCGAAGGAAGGGTAGAGCGCGATGGGGAACGTCTGGTAATCCGAGACGAAGTTCACCCGCCCGCTGGAGTAATAGCCGGCGGTCGGATGGAACAGGACGGTATCCAGATAATCGTAAAACGACGGAAAATATTCCTTGACGAGGGCTGGATCGACGCCTGGAGCGAGCTTGATCTCGTCCCGTACGTCCCAGCCGTTTACCAGGTGCCGGTCAGCGGCACATAGCGGAGTCGAAGCCGCGCCGGCAATCGCCAGCGCAGCCACGAGCTTGATGGCGATCCTTAGGCGCATTCCCCGCATGATAACACGCACACTCCCCGGCCGTTCTTGTCGGCCCGGCCTGCTACAATTACGATTGCGGATTTTCAGGCCTTTTTATGATGGTATTTACCCGCGGGTTGTTATTCGCCCTTTTCCTTTCCGCCGGTGCCCGCGCCCAGGATGCCATTCATTTCACAGCCCGGTTCACGGATCCGAACGGATACGGCGACATCGGCAGGGCAATACTCGTTCTGGGATCCGAGCGATGCCAGGTGGAAGTTTATCCGGCCACGAGGGAGTTCGACGTGCTGGATGGCCCCGGCGGTGCGCGCACCCGCATGGCGCGGGTCGATTTCGAAGATAAGATCTCGAACGACGAATGCTCCGTCTCGGCGGAAGGCAACTCGATCGAGGGATCGGGCGATCGGTTGACCATTACGGTCGCGTTCACGCTTCCCAAGCCGCTCGCCGGCACGCGCCCGTTTGTCGCAACGGCCATTTCCACGGCAGGCGGCGTCCTCGCTCCGGCTTCCACGTGGATCGAACCCGGAGCGGCGGCAAGCCTCCAGCCGCAAGATAGTGCGAGCTGTACGTTTCCCTTCTGGGACACCTATTTCTACGATGGCCCGTACTCCATGCTAGAGGTGTGGCAAGGCGGTCCTGGATGCCAGGCGACGCTAACCTCTTCCGTGGATTGGCTTACAGTGGGCACTCCAGGCTCCGTGGGTAACTTCGATTACATCCCTTTGTCGGTTTCGCAAACCGCATACTCACGCTATGGGAGCCTGACGTTCACCGGAAACAATTCCTCCCAAACGTTCCAGGTTACGCAGTTGGGGCCCGGTTATTACGTTCCGAATGTGGTCTCGGTGACTCCGTCGATTGGAACGGGGACGAGCCAGGTTTTTACGATACAGGCGTTCGAGGAAGAGTACGGATATAATGGCGTGCAATACCTGGACCTGCAGTTCTTCGGGACCGATAATTCCACTTGCCACCTGGAGGTCGTCCCTTACTGGTCCAGCGCGAGCCTGGTTCAGGACAACGGACAATGGTCGGGCTATTTGAGCCTGCCAAGTCTCGGGACCTTGCAGAACAGCATGTGCGCGTTGAACGGCGCGTTGTCGAGCATTTCGGGTTCCGGCGAGATCGTCACCGTTCAATTGGCGCTGACCTTCACCCAGGCATTCGCGGGCGCGCGATATATCACCGGCGGAGCTTTTGGAACGGGGGGCTCGAGCTATGCGACCTACGCGCTGTGGAACGTGCCAGTCGATTCCACGCGGCCAGCCCTACGAATTACCCCGACGCACACCGGCAGTTTCACGCAACTCCAGTCGAACGCCACCTACACGGTGACGGTCTCCAACCTGGCTGGCGCGGCGTCTTCCTCCGGCACGGTCACGGTGGCAGATACTCTTCCGCAGGGATTGACGTTGGTCTCGATAACTGGCGCGGGCTGGAGTTGCGCGGGGACGACCTGTTCCCGGAGCGACGCGCTGGCCGGCGGGAACAGTTATCCACCTATCGCCGTTACAGTAAACGTCGGCGCCACGTTTGGAGGCGGTTCGAACCAGGTCACGTTATCGGGGGGCGGGTCTGCCACGCTCACCGATTACGATTACACGAACTACATCGCCAATCCGCCGGTGCTGACGATCTCGATCGGCGACTCGGGCAATTTTACGCAGGCGCAGACGAACGCCACTTACACTCTGTCGGTCTCTAACCAGGCGGGCGCGGACCCGACGTCGGGGCCGGTAAACGTCAGCGAAAGCCTGCCCTCCGGTTTGACGCTCGTTTCGATCGCGGGAACCGGGTGGACTTGCAGCCCCAACTCCTACTTTTACTCTTCCGGTTGCTCCCGCAGCGACGTGCTGAACGGCGGGAGCAGTTATCCGCCGATAACCGTCACGGTGAGCGTCGGTCTCACAGCTACTTCTCCGCAGGTGAATACCGTTTCGGTCTCGGGCGTTGGATCGGCCAGCGCTTCCGCCACCGATTCCACGGTAATTGCCGCACACGGGCCGGCCGTCACGATTCAAGCAAACGTTGCGGGCGCGCCGTTTTCGCTTGAAGACGGCAGCGTGTATCAGACGCCAGCCACCATCTATTGGACCATCGGAACGCAGCACAGCGTCACCTGGCTGACTTCGGTACCGAGCCAACCCGGCGCCAGCTACAGCTTTGAAAGCTGGAGCGACGGCGGATCGAACCCGCGAACCTTTACGTCGACCGGACCAGCCACGTATACCGCGAATATCGCGGCGTTTTACCTGTTGACCATCAATATTCCATTTGCCGCCGGCGGGACGGTAACGGCGAGCCCGGCCTTCAGCAACGGATATTATGCCGCGGGAACAACGGTGACGCTCACTGCCATTCCGGCCCCGGGCGTTGCGGCTGAGTTTAATGGGGATTTCTACGGCAGCAGTCCGCTGGCGATAACCATGAATGCGCCGCATACCGAGACGGCCTCCTTTGTGTGCAATGGCGTCTCCGGCATACCCTCGGGCGTGATCGGACCAGGACCGCTAAACGGCTTTATTTACTGGCCGGCAAACGCTCCATGCGGTGTAACGGGCTTTACCAGCTCCGCTTCCTGGCTTACACTGGGCGCCCTTACGGTATTCGATGGATACGATGTAATTCCTTACTCGGTTTCCGAGAATACCGGCTCCGCAAGTCAAACGGCTTACCTCACGGTATCCCTTGGAAATCAATACTTGGTCACGCAGTACCCCGCGTCCTCTTACTCGACGTTTTCTAACGTTGTTTCGATTTCTCCCAGTACCGGCACGGGGTACAGCCAGATTTTTACCGTGCAGATTTATGACAGTGCCGGGTATTCGCAGATCGCAGGGCAAGGTGTGAAGTTTGGAGTCTGGTGCAACTTATGGGTGAGCGATCCCAACGGAACTCCCACACTGTCGCTGCTGTCCGATGCCGGGGTGGCGCAGCAGTTGACACTTCCGGGCACGGGCAGCATTCAAAACAGCGGATGCCGCCTGGATGCTGCCACGTCCTCGTTTTCGGGCTCCGGAAACCTGGCGACAGTCCAGTTGGGTCTGACGTTCGCACCGGCCACGGCCGGCACGGTCGTAGTGTATCCGCAACAATATGCGGTCCTAGGGCTTTGGACAGTACCCGCGAATCCGTCGGTCCCGGCGCTCTCCGTGACAAAGAGCCTCGCGAGCTACGGCACGCTCACCCCAGGCCAATTGAACGTCCCATGGACGATCATGGTATCCAACGCGCCTGGCGCCGCCACGACATCCGATACGGTCACTGTTACGGACACCTTGCCGGCGGGATTGACGCTGGTATCCATGTCCGGAATCGGATGGAGCTGCACGGGTAACACCTGTACGCGCGGCGATCCGCTGGCTGGCGGAAGCAGCTATCCTTCCATTTCGGTGACAACCAATGTCACGGCGAACGCCGCCTCGTCGCAGATCAACCAGGTCGCTGTTTCGGGCGGTGGGTCGCCGCCCTTTGGCAATTACGCCGCCGCCGGCGTTGTAAGCCCACCCTCGTTGCAGATTCAATCCAGCCATACTGGCAGCTTCGTGGTGGGCCAGACTAACGCCACTTACACGATTCAGGTTTCGAACGCGGAGAGCAGCCAGGCGACCTCCGGCACGGTGACCGTGACGGAGAACCTGACCTCCGGGCTGTCTCTGGTCTCAATGTCGGGAAGCGGATGGACGTGTTCGGGGAATTCGTGCACCACCAACCAAACGGTCTACGGGTGGGGTTCCTTCCCTTACATCTATGTGACCGTCAGCGTGGCGGCCAATGCTACCTCGCCGCAGGTCAACTCGGTCACGGTAACGGGCGGCGGATCGGCGAGCGCCTCCGCCACCGATTCCACAGTCATTAACACCAATCCGCCCGTGCTGAGCGTCTCGTTGTCGCACGCCGGAAGCTTCTATCCGGGAGGTACCAACGCGACCTATACGGTAACCGTGTCCAACCAGATGGGTGCGCCCGCAACTTCGGGAGCGGTGACCGTTTCCGAACTCCCGCCGACGGGGATGGCGGTAAATGCCATGACAGGCAACGGGTGGACCTGTTCCGTCTATTACTTCCTGCAATGCACCCGAAGCGATTCGCTGTCAGGCGGGAGCAGCTATCCGCCGATTACTGTTACCGTGGGCATCAACAGCTCGAACTCCCCGCTCGTAAACCAGGTGAGCGTCACGGGCGGCGGCGCGGCGAATGTCAGCGCCAGCGATTCCACCGTAATTCTTCCGCCAGCCGTCATTTTGGCCAGCTTGACCGATAGCGGCTTCACCCAAACCGGCAATGGCAGCTATACCGTCAACATTGCCAACCAGACGGGCGGCGCGCCGCTGCTCGGAGCTAACTTCAACGACTGGTTGCCCGCGGGACTCACGCTCGTCTCCGTCTCCGGAACAGGATGGGGCTGCAATATCGCGAACGAGGGCAGTTATCTCGGTTGTTCGCGCAACGACGCTCTCGCTTCCGGCAGCAGTTATCCGCCGGTCCCCATCGCCGTGAGCGTCTCGGCAACCGCCGCCTCGCCGGCAGCCAATTCCTTCACGGTCTATGGCGGAGGAGGGCAATCGGTCACAGTCAGCGATACAACTAACGTCTCACCGCATCCGCCCGCGGTCACGATTCAGGCCAGCGTCACCGGCGCTCCGTTCACCGTCGATGGTTCCACCTATCAGGCGCCAGCCACCTTCTACTGGCCCAGCGGCGCGCAACACACGGTTAGCTGGTTGACCGCCATTCCCGGTCAGACCAACGCACGCTTCGCGTTTCAGAGCTGGGCGGATGGCGGAAGCAATCCGCGTACCTTCGCCGGCGGTACGGCCGGGACATACACGGCCAATATCGCGGCGCAGTATCAACTGTCCCTCAGTGCGTCTCCGGTCACGGAAGGGTCGGTGACGGTCAGTCCCACTTCTCCCGATGGCTTTTACAACGCCGGTCAAAGCGTGACCATCACCGCGATCGCCAATGCCGGCTTCCAATTCTCGGGATTCTCGGGTATTTATGCGACTGGTTCGCCATGGACCTTCACCATGAGTTCTCCGCAGACAATCGTGGCGGATTTCATTTGCTCGTACAAGTTCTGGGGTCCATGGCCTCCTATTAGTTCCGGACCCGGTCCGGTAGACGCCCTGCTGCTTTGGACTTCCGGGCCCGGTTGCATGCTGACCGCCGCCACGAATCCTCCGGTGACGGTTGGCGCCTCGTTTCCTTCCAATGGGTTCAACGCTATCCCGTTCACCATTGCGGAGAACACCGGCGCGGCGCGGGACGTCGAGGAATCGGTGTCCGGGACCGATTATGGAACGGAAAATGGGGGATTTCAGCAGGACGCTGCCGGCTCTTCAACTCCCGGTCCCGTGTCCGTGACGCCGAACCAGGGGTCGGGAATCGGGCAGATCTTCGCGCTCCAGGCTTACGACGCCACGGGCTACGCCAATATCGGAGAACTGGATCTGATCCTGACTGGAATGGACGGTTCCGAGTGCCGCGCGGCGATGAATTCCCTGAGCGGCACGGGAAGCCTTTACCTGGTGGGAGATGCCGGCACGTTTCTCGGTCCGTTGAATCTGCCCGGCGCCGGTACGCTTCACAATTGCCGGTGCATTCTGAGCGCCGCCGGCTCTTCCTTTTCGGGCTCCGGCCAATACATGACTGCCAATTTCAACCTCACCTTCACCAGTGCGTTCTTAGGCTCTAAATATGTTACCGGCACGGCGACGGACCCGACCGGGACGCTTGGCGGAACGAATGTCCTGGGCACCTGGCAGGTAACCGTGCAACCGGGAGTTCCGACCCTCGTCAGCCCCGCGAACCTCGCCAACAACATTTCTCTCGCTCCATCGCTCGTCTGGATTGCGGACGCTGCCGCGACTTCCTACGATGTGTATCTGGGCACGAGCGCGACGCCGCAGTATGTCGCGACCACGACGAGCACCAGCTATTCTCCGTCCAGTCTTAACCCCGGCTCCACTTACTACTGGCAGATCGCTGCCAGGAACAGCGCCGGCTCGAATCTCTCCGCCGTCTCGTCGTTCACCACCGGGCAGCCCTGTTCCGCCAACGTCACCGCGGCGAGCCCTTATCGCTTCAGCGCATCGGCCGGGAGCGCTACCGTGACGGTCGCCGCCGCTTCCGGATGCACGTGGGGCTATAACAGCCCCGTCCCCTGGGTGACGTTCCAGCCCCTGGGCGGGCTTGGCTCCGGGGCCGGCTCGCTGGCGTTCACGGTTGCCGCGAATAGTTCTCCAATGGGGCGCAGCACTACCATCACGGTTGCCGGCGTCAACCTGTCGATCGCACAATCGGTGAATGCGGCCTGCGACGTCACGAGCGCGGGACAAATCGGCGCGGCCGATATCCAGATGGCGATCGACGAAGCGCTTGGCGCGGCCAGTCCGGCGAACGATCTGACCGGGAATGGCGCCGTCAGTGTT
>Ga0182014_10006555_pt1 | contig 12483 bp, 11 predicted proteins | sample 612S2DmetaG_FD_120489 | JGI IMG/M metagenome (GOLD analysis project Ga0182014, IMG submission 120489) | Permafrost microbial communities from Stordalen Mire, Sweden - 612S2D metaG | ecosystem: Environmental > Terrestrial > Soil > Wetlands > Permafrost | place: Sweden: Stordalen | collected... | reverse complement strand
CCCGACTACCCCGAAGAGCCCCGCACCGACGCCGAAAAGGCGGTCCAGGCCCGCTACGCCAAGATCCTGGGCAGCGCGGTGAACCCGGTCCTGCGCGAGGGCAACTCGGACCGCAGGGTGGCCGCGTCGGTGAAGCAGTACGCCCGCAAGCACCCGCACAAGATGGGCGCCTGGAGTCCCGATTCCAAAACCCATGTGGCGCACATGGACGCCGGTGATTTCTACGGCAGCGAGCAGTCGGTGACCATGGACCAGGCCGGCGCGGTGCGCATCGAGTTCGTGGACGCGGCCGGGGCCGTGACGGTGCTGAAGGACAAGCTCACCCTGCAGGCGGGGGAGGTGCTGGACGGCACCTTCATGAGCGTGCGCGCCCTGCGCGCGTTCATCGCCGAGCAGATCGAGGACGCCCGCAGGAGCGGCGTGCTGTTCTCGGTGCACCTCAAGGCCACCATGATGAAGATCTCCGACCCGATCATCTTCGGGCACTTCGTGGCGGTGTTCTTCCAGGACCTGTTCGCCAAGCACGCGGCGGCGTTCAAAGCCCTGGGCGTCAACCCCGACCTGGGCCTGGGCGACCTCTATGCCAAGCTGCAGAAGCTGCCCGAGGCCCAGCGCACGGAGATCGAGGCGGACATCCAGGCGGTGTACCGCCAGCGCCCCGGCTTGGCCATGGTGGACTCCGCCAAGGGCATCACCAACCTGCACGCCAGCAACGACATCATCATTGACGCCTCCATGCCGGTGGTCATCCGCGACTCCGGCAAGATGTGGGGCGCCGACGGCCAGCTGCACGACACCAAGTGCGTGATCCCCGACCGCTGCTACTCCACCTTCTACCAGGAGGCCATGGACTTCTGCAGGGCCAACGGCCAATTCGATCCCGCCACCATGGGCTGCGTGGCCAACGTGGGCCTCATGGCCCAGAAGGCCGAGGAGTACGGTTCCCACGACAAGACCTTCAAGGCCCCCGGCGACGGGACCATCCGGGTGGTGGACGGCTCAGGCAAAGTGCTGATCCAGCACCAGGTGGAGGCCGGCGACATCTGGCGCGGCTGCCAGACCAAGGACCTGCCCATCCGCGACTGGGTGAAGCTGGCGGTGACCCGGGCCCGGGCCACCGGCGCCCCGGCGGTGTTCTGGCTGGACCCCGGGCGGGCCCACGACGCCCAGATCATCGCCAAGGTCAACCGCTACCTCAAGGACCACGACACCACCGGCCTCGAGCTGCCCATCATGACCCCGGTGCAGGCCATGCGCTTCACCCTGCCCCGGGCCAAGGCCGGCCAGGACACCATCTCGGTGACCGGCAACGCGCTGCGGGACTACCTCACCGACCTGTTCCCGATCCTGGAACTGGGCACCAGCTCCAAGATGCTTTCCATTGTGCCGCTGCTGGCCGGCGGCGGGCTGTTCGAGACCGGCGCCGGCGGCTCCGCGCCCAAGCACGTGCAGCAGTTCCAGCAGGAGGGCTACCTGCGCTGGGACTCCCTGGGCGAGTTCCTGGCCCTGGCCGTGTCCCTGGAGCACCTGGCCAACACCTTCCACAACGACAAGGCCCGGCTGCTGGCCGTGACCCTGGACCAGGCCACCGCCAAGTTCCTGGACAACAACCGCAACCCGGCCCGGAAAGTGGGGCAGATCGACAACCGTGGCAGCCACTTCTACCTGGCCATGTACTGGGCGGAGGCCCTGGCCGCCCAGAACCAGGATCCCGAGCTGCGGTTGCGCTTCGCCAAGGTGGCCCGGCAGTTCGCGGACAACGAGGCGAAGATCAACGGCGAGCTCATCGCCGCCCAGGGCCGGCCGGTGGACATGGGCGGCTACTATCACCCCGACGCCGCCAGGACCGCCAAGGCCATGCGCCCCAGCCCCACCCTCAACGGCATCGTGGATTCCATCATCTGAAATGTTCGAGACAATCCGGATCAACGGGCTGCGGATCGCGCCGGCCCTGTTCCTGGCGCCCATGGCCGGGGTCACCAACAGCGCCTTCCGCCGCCTGCTGGCGGATTTCGGCGGCTACGGGGCGCTGTTCACCGAGATGCTGTCGGCCTCGGCGTTCCTGCACGAGAACCCGTCCGAATCACCCTTCACCCGCAGGCGGGATTGCGAAGGCCCGGTGTTCTACCAGTTCCGGATCTCCAGCGGGGAGGATGTGGGCGCCCTGTTCCAGAAGCTGCCCATGGTGGACAGTTGCGCCGTGGACCTCAACCTGGGCTGCCCCGCCCCGCGGATCCAGGCCCAGGCCTCCGGCTGCGCCCTGTACCGGGATTTCGGCCAGCTGGCCACCGTCCTGGGGCGGATTCGCGCGCATTATTCGGGCACCCTCACGGTCAAGGTGCGCCTGGGCGATGACCCCCAGCACTGGCGCGAGCCGTTCATCCAGCGGCTGCGACTGTTCGAGGACTGCGGCGTGCACGCCGTCACCGTGCACCCCCGGTTTTCCACCGAAAAGCTCAAGCGCCGGGCCCGCTGGGAGGAATTCCCCTGGATCGCCGCCCAGACCCGGCTTCCGGTCATCGGCAACGGCGACGTCTGCTGCCCCGAGGACGTGGAGACCCACCGGTCCTGCTTTGCGCCCCTGGCCGGCCTCATGCTGGGCCGGATCGCGGCGGTGAAGCCCTGGATCTTCCGGGACTTCGCCGGACTGCCCCGGCTGGAAATCGACCACCAGGAAGTGTGGAACCGGCTCTACCGCTACACCCTGGAGGACATGCCGCCCGAGCGCGCCTTCGGCCGGCTCAAGGAGTTCACCTTCTACTTCGCCAAGAATTTCTTTTTCGGTCATGAAATGTTCAAGCTGATCCAGAAGGCCCGCAATCCCGAGGAGATCCGGGACGCCGCCAACCGCTTCCTGGAGGCCGGGCCGAGGCTGAACGCGAGCAAAGGGGTGCCGTTCTCCTAGCTAACCCTGTCCCCGGCGCAGCACCATCTCCCCGAAATGGGCGATGCGGTAGCGCCCCGCCTCCCGCTCCCGGATCATGTCGTGCTCTTCCAAATACTTCAGATCCTCGTCCGTGGCCTTGGCCAGGCGCAGGAGTTGCTCCTTCTCCACGCCGGGGTGCTTGCCCACGAACTGGAGGATGTTCAGTTGTTGGGCCGTGATGGGCTCGACCATGGGACTCCCGGATGGGGTTTGCCAATATAAATTATTTAACTATACTTTCGGCAGCGCTCAGTCTTTGACTTGTATTTGAAAACCCAAGGTTTCTCAGCAGGCCATCCTCCATGGTTGCACACTTCTCCCCCCCGAAACGCCCCTGGCTCATCCTGCGCGGCCTCCTGGCCGCCTCGGCCTTCGCCCTGCTGGCCGGGGTCCCAGACCCCATCCCCCTGGGCGCGGGTCACACCCTGGAGCCGCGGCAGACCTTCACCGACCAGTTGGGGCAGACCCATACCCGGCTGGTGCACCGCTATCAGGGGCTGCGGGTCTGGGGCGAGGAGCTGGTGAGCCATGACCGGGGGCCGGGCAGGTGCAGGTGCAGGTGTCCCTGACACCGGGCGTCTTCTCCGCGGCACCGGTCACCGCGAATGTGTTCCTCAGCACCGTCTCCGTCGGCCCGCTGGTTGCCCAGGTGACCGGCAGCACCGGCAGCACCGCCGTCACCTGGAGCGTCCTGGAAGGCTCTGCGGGCGGCTCCCTGAGTCCGGGCCCGACCCCCATGTTCATCCCCTCCATCTTTCCCGGGTTCTACCATGCGGTGGCCACCAGCGTGGCGGATCCCAACGTCAGCGCCCAGGTGTCGGTCCAGAGGCTGGCCGGGGTGAACCTCGTCCCCGCGGCCGCCACCCTGGAAACCGGCGCCACCCTGCCGTTCACGGTCATCACCAACCCGGTGCTCACCGCGACGGTCAGCGCCTCCGGGGGCACCTTCGCGGCCGGACCCGGTCCCGGCCAGTGGCTCTATACCGCGCCCGGGGCCGCGGGCACCTATACCATCACCGCATTGTCCAGCATTGGCACCACGGCCACCGCCACCGTCACCGTGATCCCTCCGGTGCAGGTCACGGTGACCCCGACAACCGTGACCATGACCTCCGGCAGCAGCTATCCCCTGGCGGCGACGGTCACCGGCAACGCCAACACTGACGTGACCTGGACCCTCCAGGAAGGGGCGGCCGGCGGCAGCATCAGCAGCGGCCTGGCCGACGGTAATCCGGTCTACACCGCTCCCGCGGCCGCGGGCACCTATCACCTGGTGGCCACCAGCGTCGCCGATCCGACCCGGAGCGCCGTGCTCACCGTGACCGTGCAGGCCGGCGACATCACCATCAATCCACCCAACCCCGCCATCCTCACCGGCGGCACCGTCGCCTTCCAGGCCTTCGCCGCCGGGAACCCCGCCGTGGTCTGGAGCGTCCCGGCCGGCCCGGCGGCGGGTTCCGTGGACAGCCTCGGGAACTACACCGCCCCCGGCGCCCCGGGCAGCTACGTGGTGCTGGCCGCCGCCGGCGGCCTCAGCGCCTCGGCCACGGTGGTGGTCATGACCACCAACTTCAGCGGGGACGGCAAGCCGTTCATGAATTCCGCCGACCTGGCCATTCTGGCCGATGCCTGGGGCAGCAGCCCCGGCATGGCCAACTGGAATCCCCTGTGCGACCTGAACCAGGACGGGGTGGTGAACGACGGGGATGTCACGCTGTTCTTCACCCAGTTCGGCGGCTTGCCCTAGGAGCCTAGCGGGCCAAGCGCACCCTGGGGCCGTCCGGTCCGAGCCGGGCCCAGATCCGGTCCGTCGTGCAGGAGCGCGAGGACCGCGCTGGCATCCAGGACGACCTTAGCCACGCGCCACCTCGGCACGGCGGTCCGCCAGCAGGGCTTCGGAAAGGGAGGGGAGCCCGCCTAGCAGGGCCGGGCCGGCCCGCGAATCGTGCGATAATCCGGCATGGAGATGGGTCATGGTTCGGATTCGCATCACGGCGGCTTGCGGGACATCCGGTTTGAACTGGCCTGAACGGTGACTCGCCCGCTCCGGGAGCATCCCCTGGCGGCCTGGCTCGCCCTGGCCACCGGCATCGTCTGCATCGGCTTCTCCGCCATCTTCGTGAAGCTGGCCCAGGTGCCCGGCCCGGTGTCGGCCTTCTACCGGGTGCTCATCGCCGGGGCGGTGCTGCTGCCCTGGTGGCTGGCCCGGGGGCGCCGGCGCTTGTCCAGGGCCGACCTGCGCCTGATCGTCGCCGGCGGGATCTTCTTCGCCGTGGACATCGCCATGTGGAACACCAGCCTGCTGCTCACCTCGGCGGCCACGGCCACCCTGCTGGCCAACAACTCGCCGCTGTGGGTGGGGCTGGCTGGATTCGTGCTGTTCCGGGAGCGCCTGTCCGGGCGCTACTGGCTGGGGCTGGCGGTGGCCCTGGCCGGCATGATGTGGCTGGTGGGCGGGGCGGCGTTCCGCCACCTGCGGCTGGACCTGGGCAGCATGCTGGCGGTGGGCGCCAGCGTCTTCTACGCGGCCTACCTGCTCACCGCGCACCGGGCCCGGGCCCGGGTGGACCTGCTGACGGTGGTGACCCTGTCCACCCTGGTGAGCATCGTCGCGCTGCTGGTCATCAACCTGGCCATGGGCACCACCCTGGTCGGTTACAGCCGCTCCGCCTGGCTGGCCCTGGCCGGGCTGGGGCTGGTCTCCCAGCTGGGCGGCTGGCTGTGCATCAACTACGCCCTGGGCCACCTGCGCGCGGCCCCGGTGTCGGTGTGCCTGCTGGCCCAGGTGGTGGTCACCGCCCTGGTGGCGATTCCCGTGCTGGGCGAGCTGGTGCACACCAACCAGGTGGTGGGCGGCATCCTGGTGCTGGCCGGCATCTTCCTCGTCATCCAGGGCACCGGCCGGGAAGAGTTGCCCCTTCCGGAATAGGCCCATTGGATTATTGAATACTGGCGGCAATGCCTTGACGCGACCCCGGTCGAGCCGGGATAACCATGGTTTCACCCCGGAGACAGTCATGCCCAAATCCCAGGACCTCGGTGACCGCATTCTCGCCTTCCGGGAACGGCTGGGCCTGTCCCAGGCGGAACTGGCGGTGAACTCCGGGGTGGACGCGGCCCTGGTGGCGGCGGTGGAGGCCGGCGACGCCTTCCCCGCCCTGGGCATCCTGATGAAGCTGTCCCGGGCCCTGGGCCAGCGGCTGGGCACCTTCGTGGACGACCAGTGCCGCCCGGACCCCCTCATCGTCCGGGCCGCGGAGCGCCAGCCTGGGTTCCGCCAGCACGTGGCCACCCCGGATGAATCCATCCGCTACTTCCCCCTGGGCCGGGGCAAGGCCGACCGGCACATGGAACCGCTGTTCATCGAGATCAGCCCGGAGCTGCCGGTGCACCTCACCAGCCACGAGGGGGAGGAGTTCCTCATCGCGGTCTCGGGCCAGCTGGTGATCCACTACGGCAAGGACCGGCATCTGCTGGAGCCCGGGGACTCGGTCTACTACAACTCCATCGTCCCCCACTCGGTGAGCGCCGGCGGCGGCGCTTCCGCCACGGCCTACGCCGTCATCTACCAGCCGTTCTGATGGGCGCGCTCACCGTAGCCTCCCCGGCCATGACCGCCCCCACCCAGGGGCCGTTCGACCTTTCCGTATCCATGGGCCCCCTGCCCGAAGGGGTCGAGGCCATCCGCGAGCTGACCCTCGGCGAGGCCTTCGACACCACCGCCGCCGCTTTTCCGGACCAGGACGCGGTGGTCTACGCGGACCGCAACTACCGGCTCACCTGGCGCCAGTTCAAGGAGGACGTGGACCGCCTGGCCCGGGGCCTCATGGGCCTGGGCGTCGCCAAGGGCGAGAAGGTGGCCGTGTGGGCCACCAACGTGCCGCACTGGGTGACCCTGCAGTTCGCCACCGCCCAGATCGGGGCGGTGCTGCTCACCATCAACACCAACTGCAAGTCCGCGGAGATCGATTACCTGCTCCGGCAGTCGGAGACCGAGAACATCTACATCGTCGACGGGGTGCGCGACACCGACTTCGTGGCCACCCTGTACGAGCTGGTGCCGGAGCTCAGGACCCAGCCCCGGGGCGAGCTGCGCGCCCCCCGCTATCCCCACCTGAAGCGGGTGCTGTTCCTGGGCCCGGAAAAGCATCGGGGCATCTACGCCATGCCCGAGGTGATGGCCCTGGCCTGCACCGTGACCGAAGAGGAATACCGGGACCGGCAGCGCCAGCTCTCCTGCCGGGACGTGGTGAACATGCAGTACACCTCCGGCACCACCGGCTTCCCCAAGGGGGTCCAGCTCACCCACCGCAACATCCTCAATAACGGCTACTGGATCGGCGCCAACCAGAGCCTGTCCTCGCGGGACCGGGTGTGCATCCCGGTGCCCCTGTTCCATTGCTTCGGCTGCGTGCTGGGGGTGATGGCCTGCCTGAACCACGGCTCGACCATGGTCATCCTGGAGAAGTTCGACCCGGTCAACGTCATGATGAGCGTGGAGCGGGAACGCTGCACAGCGCTCTACGGGGTGCCCACCATGTTCATCGCCGTGCTGGAGCATCCCCTGTTCGCCAAGTTCGACTTCAGCACCCTGCGCACCGGCATCATGGCCGGCTCCCCCTGCCCCGCCAAGACCATGAGCGAGTGCGTGGAGCGCATGCACATGCATGAAGTCACCATCTGCTATGGGCTCACCGAATCCAGCCCGGTGATGACCCAGACCCGGTTCGATGAGCCCGACATGGCCCGCAAATGCAGCACCGTGGGCCGGGCCCTGCCTGGGGTGGAGGTGGCCGTCATTTCCCCGGAGACCGGACAGATCGTGCCGCCGGACCAGCCGGGCGAGCTCTGCTGTCGCGGCTACCTGAATATGAGCGGCTATTACAACCTGCCCGCGGAGACCGCCGCCTGCATCGACCCCAACGGCTGGCTGCATTCCGGGGATATCGGGATCATGGACGCCCAGGGCTACTACCGGGTCACCGGCCGGCTCAAGGACATGATCATCCGCGGCGGGGAGAATATCTACCCCAAGGAAGTGGAAGAGTTCCTCCATTCCATGGAAGGCATCTCGGACATCCAGGTGGTGGGGGTCCCGTCCCGCACCCACGGGGAGGAAGTGGCGGCCTTCGTCGTCCTGAAGGCCGGCGCCACCCTGGTGGAGGCCGACATCCAGGACTTCTGCCGCGGCAAGATCGGCCGGCACAAGATTCCCCGCTTCGTCGCCTTCGTGTCCTCCTTCCCGATGACCGCCAGCGGCAAGATCCAGAAGTACAAGCTGAGGGAGCAGGCGGTGGAACTCTGGCCCGGCGCTGCAAAGGTTGAGGCTTAGTGATTGGCATTGCGTCCGCCTCCCCGGGAGTACATCCTTGACTTGTTAGTGGAGGCAGCATGGGCAGTATCGGCATCGAAAAACTTCTTCTGTTGGGCATCGCCCTCTTGATCTTCTTCGGTCCCAACAAGCTTCCGGAACTGGGCAAGGCCCTGGGCAAGGGCATCCAGGAATTCAAGAAGGCCTCCCGGGAGCTCACTGAGAACATCAAGGAAGGCGCCACGGAAGAGGAAAAGAAGAGTTGATTCCACCCGCGGAAAGGGGGCCGGCCGGCACGGGCTGGCTCAACCGGACCGTGTGGGGCATGGCCGTCACCAGCTTCCTGTCGGATATGGGCCACGAGGCCCAGAGCACCCTGCTTCCGGGCTTCATGGCCGCCCTGGGGCTGCCGCCGGCCGCCTTGGGGGCGGTGGAGGGCGCCGCCGACGCGGCCTCCAGTTTCATGAAGCTGCTGGCCGGCTGGTTTTCCGACCGGCTGGGCCGGCGCAAGGGGCTGGTGGTGTTCGGCTACGTGGCCACGGGCCTGTCCTCGGGGGTCATCGCCCTGGCGGGGGGCTGGCCGCTGATCCTGGCCGGCAAGTTCTTCGGCTGGGTGGGCCGGGGCGGCAAGGCGCCGCTGCGGGACGCGCTGCTCACCGACAGCATCCCCCTGGAAGCCCGCGGCCGGGCCTTCGGCTTCCACCGGGCCGGGGACACCCTGGGCGCCATCCTGGGCCCCCTGGCGGCGGTGGGCCTCATGGCCTGGGGCACCGGCCACGGCTTGGCGCCGCTGCGCCTGGGCCGCACCCTCATCGCCTGGACCCTGGTGCCGGGGGTGCTGTCCGGGCTGGCCTTCGCCCTCCTGGTCCAGGAGCGGGCCCGGCTCCCGCGTCCCCACCCGTCCTTCCGCCACGCCCTGGGCCGGATGCCCGCCGCCTTCCGCCGGATGCTCGCCGGGGTGGGCTGCTTCGGCGCCGGGGACTTCGCCCACACCCTGCTGATCCTGGCCGCCACCCAGCTCCTGGCCCCGCGCCTGGGCCTGGGCCGGGCCGCGGTGTGGGGCGGCCTGCTCTACGTGCTGCACAACGTCGTCTACGCCCTGTCGGCCTACCCTGTGGGCGCCGCCGCCGACCGCTGGCGCAGCCACCGGCGGCTCCTGGGCCTGGGCTACGCCCTGGGCGCCCTGGTGCCGCTGGCGTTGATCCCCTGCTTCCACCAGGGCTGGGCCGGCCTGGGGGCGCTGGCGGGCATCTTCGCCCTGGCCGGGCTGGTGAGCGGGATCCGGGACACCCTGGAAGGGGCCGCCAGCGCCGAGCTGATCCCCGCCGAGCACCGCGGCCTGGGCTTCGGCCTGCTGGGCGGGGTGAACGGGGCGGGCGACCTGGTCTCCAGCCTCCTGGTGGGCGCCCTGTGGACGCTGCACCCGGCCCTGGGCTTCGGCTACGCGGCGGCGCTCATGGCCCTGGGCGCCGCCGTGCTGCTCAGCGCAAAGCCAGAGGGAAGTCCGGCACCGCCGCGGGCTTGATAATAGGTTCCTGGCAGATTCAACGAACCAGGGCCCCGTGGGCTTCCTTGAGTTTTTCCATGATGGGAATGCCCTGCGGGCACTTGGTCTCGCAGGCCCCGCATTCCTGGCACTGGTCGGCGCCGTGGCCCTGGCTGGCGAAGAAGGTGTCGTACTGCCAGGCGGCCGCCTTCCAGGCGTTGAACATCGCGCCGGTGTTGTAGGCGGAAAACGTTTCCGGGATGGCCACGCCGCTGGGACAGGGGGCGCAGTAGCCGCAGGTGGTGCAGGGGACCCGCACCCGGGCGGCGTAGATGGCGCGGACCTCCTCGATGCGGGCCAGGGTCCCGGCGTCCAGGCCGCCGGCCTGGGCCGCGTCGGCGCTGGCGAGGTTCTCCCGCAGTTGGTCCGCGGCGTTCATGCCGGACAGCGCCGTCACCACCTCCGGGTGGTTCCAGACCCAGCCCAGGGCCCAGGAGGCCGGGCTGCGCTCCGGGGCCCGGGCCCAGATGCGCTGGACGTCCTCCGGCTGGGCCGCGCCCAGGGTGCCGCCCCGCAGCGGCTCCATGGCGATGGTCCCGACGCCGCGGGCGGCGGCGTAGTGCAGGCCCTCGGTGCCGGCCTGGAACCCCTCGTCGATGAAGTTGTACTGGATCTGGCAGAACGCCCAGTCGTAGCCGTCGATGATGGTCTTGAAGACCCCGAGGGAATCGTGCACCGAGAAGCCCAGGTGGCGGATCCGGCCGTCGGCCAGGGCCCGCTCCATGGCCGGCAGGCCGCGGTGCTGCAGGGTGGTTTCCCAGCGGGCGGCGCTGAGGGCGTGCAGCAGGTAGAAGTCGATGTGGTCGGTGTCCAGCCGCTTGAGCTGCTCGTCCAGCAGCCGCTCCCAGTCGCTCTCCTGGTTCACCAGCCACACCGGCAGCTTGGTGGCCAGGCGCACCTGGTCCCGGTAGCCGTCCTTGAGCGCCCGGCCCACGAACGGCTCGCTCTCGCCACCGTGGTACGGGTAGGCGGTGTCCACGTAGTTCACCCCGGCGTCGATGGCCTGGCGCAGCAGGGCGCGGGCCGGCTCCTCGTCGATGCGCTTCGGGTCGCCGCCCACCACCGGCAGGCGCATGCAGCCGAAGCCGAGCACGGAGACTTCGACCCCGGGAATGCGGGGAAACGTACGGTATTTCATCGGACCATCCTCTTACGCGAATTCTACCGCCAGACGCTCGGCCGCGGCCAGGTTCACGGCTACCATGGCCCACAGCATGCCCTCGTCCACGTCGAACCGGGGGTTGTGGTTGGGGAAGCCGCTGCCGGTATTGAGGAACCAGTAGCAGCCGGGAACCCGCTCCAGGTAGTAGGCGAAATCCTCGGCGCCCATGCTGGGCCGGGTGAGCATCACCACCCGCCCCTCGCCCAGCGCCGCCCGGGCCGCTTCGGCGGCCACGGCCGTGGCCCGGGCGTCGTTCACCACCGGCGGATAGCCGTCATGCCACTGGTAGTCCAGCTTCAGCCCGTGCAGCCCGGCGATGCCCGCGGCGATGGCGCCGATGCGCGTGGACAGGATGGCGCGCAGGTCCGCGTGGATGCTCCGGGCCGTGCCCATGAACTCGCAGCGTTCCGGAATGACGTTGAAGGTCTCCCCGCCGCGCACGCAGCACACCGATACCACCGCCGGCCGGGACTGGTCCAACTCCCGGGCGCGGAAGCTGTTCATGGCCAGGATGAATTCGGCCAGGGCGGAGATGGGGTCCGGGGTGGTGTGGGGCTGGGAGCCGTGCCCGCCGGAGCCGATGAAGGCGCCCTGGAAGCGGTCCGAGGCGGCCATCATCGGGCCGGGCATGAACCCGGCCTGGCCCGGCCCCAGTTCGCCGGCCAGGGTGCCCACGTGGCCGCCGAGGATGGCCGCGACCCCCTCCAGCACCCCGGCCTCGATGAGCGTCCTGGCGCCGAAGCAGCCCTCCTCCCCGGCCTGGAACACCAGCCGGGCCCGGAACGGCAGCCGCCCCGCGGCCGCCTCCTCCGCCAGCAGGCCGGCCGCGCCCAGCAGGCAGGCGGTATGGGTGTCGTGGCCGCAGGCGTGCATCCGCCCGGGGAACTGGGAAGCGAAGGGCAGGCCGGTCAGTTCCGCCACCGGCAGGGCGTCCATGTCGGCGCGGATGGCCACCCGCGGGCCGCGGTCGCCCAGGTCCGCCCACATGCCGGAACCGGCCCGCACCGGCGCCAGACCCAGGCCGCGCAGGGCCGCCTCCACCATGGCGGCGGTCTCGGGCAGGTCCAGGCCGATCTCCGGAATGGCGTGGAGCGTCCTGCGCCACTGGATGACCCCGGGCAGGGTGGCCCGCACGCGCGGTTCAGGGAAAATCAGGGAAGCGCTCATGGTTCTTTCCATTATGCGCCGGACCTATCCTACCTGGCCATTTTCGACGATGTTAACGTTATGCATCGCTTCTAGTGCCCCTCCACCTCGCCCCGGTGACCCCATGCCCCCATCCAGCAAGCCCAGCCACACCGCCAGCCACTACGACCGGGAGCGCATCCTGGAGTTCGAGTTCGTCCGGGCCACGGAGAACGCGGCCCTGCAGGCCATCCACTGGTCCGGGCGGGGCGAGAAGGAGAAGGCCGACGCCGCGGCCTGCGCTGCCATCGCCGGCGTGTTCGACCAGCTGGACATCCGGGGCGAGGTGGTGATTGGCGAAGGGCTCAAGGACAAGGCGCCGGGCATCTTCGTGGGCGAGCGGCTGGGTTCCT
>Ga0182014_10006554_pt1 | contig 12485 bp, 16 predicted proteins | sample 612S2DmetaG_FD_120489 | JGI IMG/M metagenome (GOLD analysis project Ga0182014, IMG submission 120489) | Permafrost microbial communities from Stordalen Mire, Sweden - 612S2D metaG | ecosystem: Environmental > Terrestrial > Soil > Wetlands > Permafrost | place: Sweden: Stordalen | collected... | reverse complement strand
TTCAACTGGCAGGTTTTCTATTTCACCAAGTTTAAATTCAACATTTTCATATCCACCTTCAATTGCATTTTTAACTGCAGTTTCAACCATTTCAAGAGTCATGTCAACACCGATGACCTTTCCTGTTTCACCTACTTCCTGAGCTGCGAGAAAAACATCTATTCCTCCACCTGATCCCAGGTCTAAGATGGTTTCGCCCTTATTTATTTCAGCTAAAGCTGTGGGATTTCCACATCCCAATCCAAATACTGCACCTGAAGGAATGCTCTTAATATCTTCCAAAGTGTATCCTGCAACTTGAGCCTGTTTGATGATTGAATCTTTTCCATTGCATCCACAGCCACACGATTCTTCTTTATTAGAGGCTATTTTTGAATAACGTTCCTTTACGAATTCTTTTATATTTTTATCATCCATTTTTTAACACAACCATAAACTATTATCCATACATCCAAATATATAAATATATCGATAAAAGCATACAACCTAAACATTTACAAAAGATGATGATGAAATATAGTTATCCCTTCAAAAAAATCTACTGAGAATTTATTAGTAATTCCTTTAAATTAACAGGTAATTTAGAGTTTGATAGTTTATAATGAATCCATACTCCTTCTTTACGCCATTTCAATAAACCAGCATTTTTTAATAGGTTCAAATGATGGGATACTGTCGGCTGTGGTTTATCCAGTGCAGACATTATCTCACAGACACATAACTCACCGTGCTCTAATAAGTAAATAATTTTTAATCGTGTAGGATCAGCAAGTGACTTGATAATATCAGCATTTTTTTGTATTTCCTCTTCACTAGGCATTTCAGCTAATATCTTCTCCAATAACTCAATCTGGTCACAGTTAGGTTTACCTTCCCCATTAATTTCGCATTGTTTCATATAACTATATTATTAATAATAATATATTTAAATATATGGATGTACAATAGAATAATTAAAAATAAATAATAACATTTAGAAGTGATTAAATGTTAAAAATAGTTATAGTCACAGATGGACCTTACGGTAACCGAGCATTCGATAATATAGAAAAAAAATTTAATACAGACTTCATAATGCTTGAAAAGCCAACATCCATGTTTATGGATGATATTGAAATACCTGAAAAAGACATTAAACTAATTGAGAATGCAAATATTCTAATAACCTACACTACTCATCCAGACCTAACCTTAGAACTAGTAGAGAGATTTAGTGATAAAGTTGATTGGATAATTATAGCCGCATGGCAAGGTGAAGGCTTTAAAAACCAGTTAAAATCACATCCAAATGTCACGTGCCCATATATAATGTGTGAACTTGAAGAAAATGGCACACCCATTTTTGATGAGTTCGCATCTCAAATTGGGAAACCCCAAGTTGAATTAAGATTCGAAGAAAATAAACTTAAAGACGTAAAAGTTTTAAAATCTTCCCCCTGCGGATCAACAACATTCGTAGCCGAATATATAAAAGAAAAATATTTGAATAAAAAAATTGATACTGAGAATTTACCAATAGAAGCTGGTTTAAAATTACAACACTACCCCTGCAGAGCAGCTAAAATACGACTTTTCTCAAATGAAGAATGTAAAAAAGAAAAAGCATCAGAGCTTCACCGAGACGCTTTTAAAGAAGCATTAAACTAATTTTTTTTATCCCAATACATCTTTTTTTATTTTCTTTTTAAGGTACTCAACACAAACTTCACCTTCACTATCTAACCTGGACACATCCTCGGGTTTTAAATTCTTTTTATCAAGTTCCTCGAATACGTTAATATTTTTAGTAACTTTAACTCCTTTTTGCTCCAGTATTTTAATAGTGCAATTACTATCACAGCCATTTAAAGTTATAATTGGATATTTTTTGATTAATGTAATAAATACATCTTTATCAGCGGCGGTAGCACCCATACAAATAGATACAATGTTATTATTTTCAGCCACTAAATCTGTTGATGTCACACGAGCCACCAAACCATAAGGACTCATCCCACTGCAAGCAGCTAATGCTACTTTCTTTTTCTCAATCATTCATAATACTTCCCACATAAAAATTTATAAAATCCAATTTCTATTATAAAATACATCCAAATATGTAAATATATAGATAAATATGTTAACATTGATATTTAAAATCTATCCAAAAAAAACAATTAAATAAGTTTAAATTTTAGATTTAACACAAAAAAATGGCAATAGTAAACACAAATACTATATTTTAAAACAAAGAATTCAAATCCTGAGAGGATATAATAACCCATTCACATCAGTATTCAATAAATTATCTTCATAATAAAATTCAAGGCCCCAAATTTTAATTATTACTTTAATTAATTTTCCTACATATCATATTGCCTGTAATATACTTAAAACCACTCAGGAACCGAGAAAAAAAATATTCACCTGTAAACTATCTACACAATAATATTTAGCTATAAATTTTTATATTTTAGACGTGCACTTCAAGTGTAAATTAATACACTTTAAAGGAAAAAAATAGATGTGTAAATCATATACTACTATTAAGGGGTAATGAATCAAACGAAAATTTTTTGATTCAAATGCTTAGAATGATCCATCAGATGTATCTATCTTGATGGGTGGGTAAGGTTTAAAAAAAAATGATATCTCAAATCGTTAAAGAAAAAGTTTTAATTATTTGCTATCACAACTCTGCCAGATCCCAAATGGCTGAAGGACTTCTAAAAACATTATATAATGAATATTATGAAGTTTACAGTGCAGGAAGCGATCCTAGCATTGTAAATCACTATGCCATAAAAGTACTAGCAGAATTAGATGTTGATATATCAAATAATCGATCCAAAAGTCTCAAAGAATTCGAGGGCTTAGAATTTGACTACGTCGTAACCGTATGTGGAGGCTTCGAAGCAGCAGCATGTCCATTTTTCCCAGGAGGAAAAAAATATCTCCACCAATCATTTGAAGACCCCGCAGCAGTTAAAGGAACTGACCAGGATAAAACTGAAGCATTCAGAAGAAGTAGAGATGAAATTAAAGAATGGATTAAAGAAACATTCAGAAAATCATCTGAATATTAAAACTATCCATAAAAATGGGCATTAAAAATTCTGAATAAAATCAAAAAAAAATTTCAATTAAAAAGTGAATTAATATGAGTGAACAAAAATTGAAAAATAAAGATTTAAATTATTATTATAATATAGCTCGGAATTTGCTTGAAGATTTTTATGATTGCAACGGTAAACCTGGCTGGATATGCACACCTGAGAAGTTCGGAGTTACCATGGGTCTAGGTGGTGCAGGACAAGGCCAGACGTTTCAGGCTAATTATGATACTCTCAAACAATATAATTTGAAGACGAGTTTGATTAAAGCAAATCATGATCCAGAAATGTCAATTTCAATATTTGGAAAAGATTTAACCATGCCCGTAATGGGTGCCAGTGTCTCAGGGGTTAAATTAAGTATAAATGATATAATATCAGAGGATGAATTTTACTGGGGACTTATGAAGGGCGCGAGAGATTTCGGATCCATAGGAATGGTGGGAAATACCCCGGCTTGTCCAGATGATTTAGGCGTTACTGTCGCTGGGAGGAATGATGGATGGGGTATACCAATTATTAAGCCCCATTCACAGGAAGAATTAATTAAGCTTTTCCAATTAGCTGGAAAATTAGATGTAATAGCTGTTGGAGTTGATTTAGATGGAGTGGGTTCTCAATTCTGGAATGCTCATGGGAAACCGCTTTACCGGAAAACCGAGAAGGAACTTGGGGAATTAGTGGATTGCACTGAAAAAACAGTGATATTCAAAGGTATTATGACTGTAAACGATGCTGTTAAAGTATTAGATTCCGGTGCAGGTGCCTGCTACGTTTCAAATCATGGGGGCAGACCAATGGATTGTGGTCAAGGCGTGGCAGAGGTCCTCCCCGATATCGCAAAGGAGATCTCAGGTAAAATTCCTATTTTAGCGGATGGAGCTGTAAGAACAGGATTTGATGTATTAAAGGTTCTGGCTCTTGGTGCAGATGTAGCTTTGATTGGCCGTCCTTTAGCAATGATGTCCGTAGCTGGAGGTGATGAAGCGGTGAAATTATACTACGAGTACGTTAAAAATGATTTACTTATTAGCATGATTATGACTGGATGTGATAATCTCCAAGACGTTACTATGGATATTCTTGCCAGATCAAAAAAATGAGTAAAGTTTTATAGAAAATTTCAATTAAAAATTATTATTTAGAATTATTTTTTTTTATTACTTTAATTTACATTAGAATTTTTAATTTAAATTCAAATTATCTTCCTTTATTTAAAATAAATTTTAAGTTCAGAAAAATAATTTAAGAAATAAAATTCAAAATAATAATACTAGAAGTAAAAAAATTTTAAGGAGTTAAAAAAATTATGAAAAAATATCAATGCTCCTCATGTCAATACATATACGACCCCAAAGAAGGAGACCCCGATAACCGAGTACCACCAGGAACAGCCTTCGAAGACCTCCCCGATGATTGGATATGTCCATTATGCGGAGTTCGAAAAGACTTATTCGAAGAAATAGAAGATTAAAAAAATTTTTTTTATTAGTAAAGGGGTGTTTATCAATTAAAGTTAACGAGAAAGCTCCAGTCATAGCCCGCAGTTAAATCGATATAAATGTAGCACCTGAAACAATTTGGAATTTATTAACCGATATTAATAACTGGCCCAAATGGAATCCTAAAGTAAAAAATGTAACTTTCGATGGAAAATTAACCGTCGGAAACAGCTTCAAATGGAAATCAGGACCCGAATCAATCACATCCACTTTTCATGAAATAAATCCACCTAAAGAGTAGTCTGGATAGGTAAAACACTAGGCATTAAAGACATACACGTATAGACATTAAAACCACAAGATAATAAAACAATTGAATATATTCTAGAATTCAATCTTCTAATAACCGTTCCCAGAGACCATCTCTCTTAACAGGCTCACCATGAGCCGGGCAAACCCAATTAAAACTATAACTATCCAGTTTTTTAATAGATTCCATTACAGCATTATCATCCACATTCATAAAAGACGGTGGAGTACTCAACTCTACCTTACTACTTCTCACTAAATCCCCTGCAAAAAGAACATCCTTATAAAGAAGACACACATGACCCGGGGTATGACCAGGAGAAGATATAACCTCAACATGATCAACTCCTTCACTACCATAACTCTTAATATTCTCAGGCTTCTTAGCCCTCATAATAAATGAAAAAAATCTTTTAATACCTGGATGACTAACATCACCATAAATATAAGGTATATCCTCCTTATAAGCCCAAACAGTTGCTCCAGTCGCCTGCTGAAGCATAGCAGCATTACCAATATGATCAATATCATGATGCGTTAATAAAATATCATTAACATCCATCGGTTTAACACCTAAAGAATCCAACTCACTTAAAATACCTTTACCCTGACCCGGACGTCCACTATCCACCATAATAGTCTCATCACCAGAAATTAAATAAGCATAATTCCCTTTAGTCGAATCCAAAGCATAAACATCATCAATAATTTTCATAATTTTCTACAACCCCCAAATCACATACTTCAAGTTAAAATATTTTTTTTAAGAAAATAATTAAATGAAAATTTAACTTTTAATAATTTATATTAATTACTATTCTAATTAAAATAAGAGAAATATATTAAATTAATAATAAAAAAAATATCATTTTTCAACTATTTTCTCTAATAACTCAATAATTTTAGTATTCTGTTCAATAATAGTATCAAGTTTAATTGTTTGACTAGCAAGAAACCTACCATCAACTTTATCTAACCTAGATATACCAAGAGTTACATAAGCTTTATAAAGTAAATCAGCCAACTCAACATCATTTTTATAATTCAATATCTCTTGAGCATCAAAATCATCTCCAACCACTGCAGCATCTTTTCTTCTCACACCTTTAACTTTCTTTTCAAACTTCGTGCCGCACTTTTCACAATACTCCAATTTCACATCATTATTCAAACCACATTCTCTACACTTACGTTTCATAACAATAAAACCCCACTATTCCATCCCTTTTATATTACATTTTTTTGAAATCCTTAAAAAAAATAAACCTCACTGGCACACCATATTAGTAATTAAACCTATTTTTTAATTCTTTTAACTTAACCATGCTTGTAATACCTTTGTATCAAAATAAAATTCAATTGAACTCCTTACCATTCCACCATGGCTTATTATGACCCATACGCACTCCGGTAATCTCACCAGAATCATCACAAGCGACTTTTTTTGGGGTACTGAATAACCCACGTATAACTATAAACCTCTTAAAAAAAAATAATTTTTTATAATTTTTATTTTTTCTTAATATTTGACATGCGCTTAAATATTTTATCAGAGTCCCAATATTTAATCCAAGAATCAAGCCCCTCTTTACCCTCATATGATTTCATAATATTCTTATGAAGCTTTCCAGCACTATCAACTAGTTTACCATACGATTTATGGGACTTCTCCATTTTAGTAGTCGCAAGCCTTAATAATGATTTAGCCTGATGCATATCCGGCGAATCAATAGACAATAATTCAGAAGAATCATTATAAAATTCCTTATTAAACTGATTAATTTTCTTCCCCAGTACCTCAGCATCCATATCCTTATGTTCACCTTCAAAAGTCAAAATTAAACACCATCCTCATTGTTAAAAAAAAAATTAAATAAAAAAATGTAAATCCTTAAAAACGTTTCTCCAACTCTTTAAAATCCTTATACTTTTCAAGGAGTATTTCATTATCAGGTAAAGGATCCTCCAATAAAAGTTCAAAATAAGGTAAATACGATTTTAAATAGAAATCAACCAAAATATCCTTACCAATACGGACCTTCAAGTTCTGGACAACACGATTAAGAGAAGTATATTCAGTATTATCACGATTACCAGTAGCATAAATAAGTCTAAAAGAATCCTCTAAAACTTCTTTAATTTCCGCTTCAAACTCCGCACAAGATTTATCATCTAAAATATTATAATTAACCACCATTTTTTAAACCTCCACTCTCATGATTAAAATATCTTAAAAAGAAAATGTTTAAAAAATTATTCAAAATACAATTCACTAATTATTTATGCGAATTCAATAGTACTAGGGGGCTTATCACTGACTGATAGCGCCACATGAGTAACCTCAGGGACCTCTGCAGTAATCCGCTGCGAAATCCTCTTAATCATCTCATAAGGTAACTCCGGTACATGAGCAGTCATCGCATCCATTGACTCCACCATCCGCAAAACCACTAAATAACCATAATCCCTTATATCACCCTTAACACCAGTAACCTTACTATCAGTTAAAACCGCGAAATACTGCCATAAAACCTTATCCAAACCTTCACTCTTAACCTCATCCTCCACAATGGCATTCGCTTTACGACAAATACCAATCTTCTCCTTGGTTAAAGCACCAATAACCCGCACAGCTAAACCCGGACCCGGGAACGGTTGCCTATTAACAATCTCCTCAGGTAAACCCAACTCCGAACCTAAAATTCGAACTTCATCCTTATACAATTCCCGTATCGGCTCTACAATCTCCAACACTAAACCATGCGGTAATGCTACATTATGATGAGATTTAATCTTTCCCTGACTCTCAATCCAATCCGGAGCTATAGTCCCCTGCACTAAACACTCCGCACCCAACTCCTCAGCAATCCTCTCAAAAACGTTTATAAATACTTCTCCAATAATCTTCCTTTTATCCTCGGGATCCACTACGCCCTCTAACCGGCTTAAAAATTCACTACTAGCATCAACAATTCTAAGATTTAACCGATCTTTAAATGCTTTCTCAACATAATTCGCTTCACCCTCACGTAAAAGACCATGATCAACAAAAACCGCAAATAAATTATTACCAATAGCACGAGAACTTAACACTGAAGCCACTGAACTATCAACACCCCCACTTAAAGCAATAATTGCTATTTTATCACCAATTTTACTTTTAAGCTCCAAAACAGAATCATTTATAAAAGTAGATGGATCCAACATAACTTTTCTCACCAATATAATTTTTTTTTTAATTAAATAAAATTTAGAGTATTAAATTTGTAATCTAAAATTACTGTTTTTTTTTAATAACTAATTGAGTTTAATTTTTTTTGAATATTATAATTGTAGTAAAAATAATTTTTAAATTTAACTCATAATAATATAATTCTTTTTGAAAGCTTTAAATCTTTAATTAAACTTCTCTTATCAAATTTTTAAATAGCATAAGATAATATAATAGCCACTAGTATTAATATGGATTTATTATTACCGATAATGAGGTTTTCATGATATTAAAATTTAATAATATCCCACCAGAAACAATTTTTATTATAATGGTGTGATTTACGGGTTAGCTTTCCTATTTATTTATACATCCATTTTATGTGGTGCCGATGAAGTTTCACATTTTGATAAACTTACAGTTTAAGTGAAGGATACCTATTCATGTTAATGTTCCTTATATCATACAATTAATTAATATAAAATTCGCATATTCTTAAGTTAATAAAATAATAAGTTAGTAACATCCCGTTAATTTAAAATCAAACACTATTTTATAGATAATTAATATAAATTAATACAAAAAATGAATTTTATTTTTTTTATCTAAAAAAAAATCTATGCAAATAAATCATTTTTCCGGTTAGGATGGCGACGCGTGACTATAAAATTATCATTAAAAACTTACCTACAAAGTTTACTCAAACATCAAACAGATAAAACATCAATACAATTCTTCCGTTATATTTTCGTCGGTGGATTCGCATTCCTAATAGATATTGGATTCTTATACATTTTAACTAATTATTTAGGATATTACTATCTAATATCCGCAGCCATATCATTCACTTTAGGGTTAATAGCAAACTATCTGTTAAGCACTCAGTGGGTATTCAACAAACACAGCTTAAATAACCTAAACTTAGAATTAGTAATATTCACTATAATAGGAATTATCGGTTTAGGATTAAATGAATTATTCATATGGTTCTTCACCGCAGAATTAAATGTATACTATTTAACATCAAAAATCTTCGCTGCAGCAATAATTCTACTCTGGAACTTCGTAGCAAGAAAATATACACTATATAACTAGCACAAAATGGAATTCAATAAATAAATTTATAGATAAACTTTAAAGCTAAGAGCAGGATGAAATGACACAGAAGCAAGCAATTCTCATAGGTGCTGGTCCAGCCGGTTTAACCGCAGCATATGAATTATTATATAAAACCGATATAAAACCTATTATATTCGAAGCAACCAAAGATATAGGTGGCATATCTAAAACAGTTAACTATAAGGGAAACCGTATAGACATTGGAGGACATAGATTCTTCAGTAAATCAGAAAAAATCATGCAATGGTGGTTAAATATCCTACCATTACAAGAAATAACCGTAATTGATGAATATAAATTAAAAAATGAAACACGATTACAAAATATTACACTAAATCCTGAAGAAACAGATAAAATGATGCTTAAACGCAAACGAATCTCTCGAATCTTTTATCTGCGTAAATTCTTCGATTACCCCTTAACATTAAATATTAACTTATTCTCCAATCTAGGGGCTAAAAGAACCATTAAAATCGGGTTAAGTTATCTTAAAACAACTATTAAACCTATAAAAGATGAGAAAACATTGGAAGATTTCTTTATAAACAGATTCGGTGAAGAATTATATCAGACATTCTTCAAAGATTACACGGAAAAAGTGTGGGGAGTACCCTGTCAGCAAATAAAGTCTGATTGGGGCTCCCAAAGAATCAAAGGACTCTCTATAACTCAAGCTGTAAAACATGGATTAAAAAATGTTATAATAAGAAATTCTAATATCAACCAAAAAAATGTGGAAACAAGTTTAATAGGACAATTCATGTACCCTAAATACGGTCCAGGTCAAATGTGGGAAGAAGTTGCAAGATTAATAGAAGAAAATAATGGTGAAATACACAGAGAAAACCGTGTAATAGAATTATTAAGTAAAGATAATGAAATAATTGGAGTTAAAGTCAGAAATGAAAAAACAGGAGAGTTAAAGACTTATAATGCTGATTATTTCATTTCAACTATGCCTGTGAAAGATTTAATAGAATCTTTTAAAGATGATATATCACCTAAAGTTAGAGAAGTGGCAGAAGGATTGGTTTATCGTGATTTTATGACTGTTGGCTTGCTTTTGAAAAAATTGAAGATTAAAAATGAGTCTAAAATCAAAACCTTTAATGATTTAATTCCAGATAACTGGATTTATGTGCAGGAAAGAGATGTTAAAATTGGTAGAATTCAAATATTCAATAATTGGAGTCCTTATCTAGTTGAAAATGATGAAAATATATTATTAGGACTGGAATACTTCGTTAATGAAGGAGATGAGTATTGGATTATGAATGATGATGATTTCATAAATTATGCTATCCAGGAACTTTCTCGGATGGATATGATTGATGAAAATGATGTATTAGATGGTTTCATTGTTAGAATGCCGAAAACTTATCCCGCCTATTTTGGAACCTATGATCGATTTGATATTATACGGAATTTTGTTGATAAATTCGAAAATCTATTTTTAATTGGAAGAAATGGTATGCATCGTTATAATAATATGGATCACTCCATGCTTAGTGCTATGGAGGCGGTGGAGAATATAATCAATAATGTAACTGTTAAAGATAATATTTGGTTGGTTAATGCTGAAGAAGATTACCATGAAGATAAAGCTGCTTTTTGAAGTACATCAACCAGGATATCTTTGGGATTTACTTCGTTAAAGTTATCAGATGTAAATGTAGCCACAAAATCAGTGTCAAACTCAATTTGTGTAAGATACACATATGACCTAGATTTGTTAATTGACTCCACTAAACTTTCAAGCTCGACCTGATTATCAATTAATATCTCCAGATGATTATCCTTTGTAAAATGATTATCCTTTGTAAATCTTGACTTTTCAGAACCACCTAAAGTAACAAACCATCCTTTCGCCCAGTTTCAGTGAATGCTAATATCATCAATTTTTTTTTTATAGTTTCAGATACATCCGCTATTTATCAGTTATGAAAAGTTCAGTTACATTTAGGGTGTCTTTAATAACTACCCAAATATCGGGATTTTCATTTAAAAAATTTTTATATTGATTTGGTGAATATAATATCTTATAAAATCCGTTTTCATCTGTTTTAGATTTATCTAATTCATAATCTTTCTTAAGTGAAACTGGTGTAATTCTATCTGCTAGTTTTATTATATTGCTATCCATTACTTCATATTCAGTTCTTCCAGCATCTTTTGCCACTACCACCAAACACTCAAAGGGTTTGCCATCCTTATCTAAAATTCTCCCTTTAACTCCGTGATTATTTTTCATATTAACCACTCAAATCTTTAAAGAATAAATAATACAAATTCTCTCTCCAATAATATCTCATAAAAATTTACCTAAGGATAAATAGATCGAGTTTTTAAAAGTTTTAATTACTCAATTAGTAAATTTTCATTGACTATCTTTGAGATGATTTGATTATAAAATTCCGAAAAGAAATTTTAATAATAGCACAATGATTATAATAACAACTAATAAATATACAATACCTATTAAACCCCTCATAAATCTCACCACTCCAATTATTTTACTTGAAATTTTTATTTTAAATCGTCGTATTTTTCACTTATTTTACTTTGAAGTTCTTTTATACTGTTTTCCAAGTCTTTTATTTCTTTTTGGAACTCCTGATCATTCTTTTTGCTGGCCAATAACTCGATGAGTCTAGAAGTTTTATTTTGGGTTTTCCACATTTCTGCCATGATTTTACCCATAGAGGGCTGTACCTTGGACATGCCATGGTCATCCCATTTTTTATCCCAGAACTGCTTCCAATAGCCCTCCCAGTCTTGATTCCAATCTTCTTCATTCCATTTTCGATCCCAGAACTGTTTCCAGTAGCTTTTCCAGTTTTTATTCCATTCACCATTTCTATAGCTTTTATCCCATTGTACTTTCTGATATTTTTCCCATTCTTGTTCCCAATTAGTTTTCCATTCAGCTTCCCATTTACCTGTAATTTTTACTTTATCATCATCTGATGCCATAAAAAATACACCTATCCCTCAAAATAATTTTTTTTCTAATTTTACCTTTTATTTTTTACCTTCGGGCTTCTTTAGCTTTCCCCTTAATTTCTCCTTCCATTTCCTTAGCTTTTCCTTTTATTTCTCCTTTCATCTCTTTAGCTTTTCCTTTTAGCTCACCTTCTTTTTCCTTAAGCTTTCCTTTTAATTCACCAGTTTTTTCACTCATTTTAAAATCCCTCCTATAAATATTATACTTTTTTTTTTTAATTTCATAAATATTGTATTTATTTATTGTCTATTTTGATGATGTTTTGTTGTCTAGGTTCTGGTACCAGCCTTTACCAGTGCCTCCCATGA